>ERZ1292623.34-Hain-H51-01um-R1-34-length-152607-cov-9_pt3 | contig 80433 bp, 78 predicted proteins | sample MGYA00564398_ERZ1292623 | MGnify/ENA primary metagenome ERZ1292623 (study PRJEB36523, sample SAMEA6512633) | groundwater metagenome | collected 2019-01-07 | study: AquaDiva: Metagenomics assemblies of 32 groundwater samples
CCAAAGTGTATTACTCCTCTCGTGGGTATTATTGAGAAATTGTTCGATCGCGTGTGCTTGGATGGTAACCCCACTCATTACGCCAAACGGCGTTGGGTGTGTATCTTGGAGATCGGCGGCCGTGGCGCCTATGAGCACGATATTATTTTTAAAGAGGGACGCATCAACAGCTCCTGTAAGTACATCGATGGCACGCACGTGAGGAAATGCTTGCTCGCCTCCAGCAAAGAAAATACGTCGCAAGTTTTCCGATGCTTCAGGAAGAGACGCGCCAGCGCGTTGCGCGATGAGCGTGCTGAAGCTTGCAATGGAACCGCGATACATGCGTACGCGTCGAGCAATGCCATCTGCATCAACCGCGATGTTCGCGAAGCCCTTCTGTGCGCGGTCTACAGCATTTATAAGCGGTGCTAACGATCCATCTGAAGTCACATCGCTTGTTACCACAACGGTGGCTGGCGTGCGCGCTATAGCTTGCGCCAGTGCAGTATCATCTTGGATACCGAGGCGTGATGGCTCTTTAAAATTGACATCAATGCCAATAATCTGAGCATCGCCGATGCGCGTGATGAGCTGTGCGAATGATGCTCGTGGCCATGGCCATTGCCCATGTGCGCGGAGACTCGCGTCGTCGATATCTACAATAACGATGCGATCACGCACAGTGCGTGTTTGCAGGAGAGAGTCTTGGAGGCGTGCGTCCCACAATATGCCTAGATCCAGAAACCATGCGCCGAGCATTATCGCACTGAGTACGCTAAGACCTAAGACAAATCGTATACGCATATATTAGTTTAGAGGCGAGATGGTGAGTGCATCGGGGAGCTGTGCTTTAAGGCCATTCTTTGCGCGTACAAAGATAGTATAAGTGCCTGGAGCGAGCTCCGGTGTTGTCACAAAGAGTGTGAATGAATCTATGGTACTAAATGGGACGCCTGCTGTTCCAACCATCACTTCTGCAATGGCTGAGAGATTCCTCCCCTCTGTAAATCGTTCCCCATTCAAAGCGAACTGCTCTCCGGGGCGTACGATCTTTGGGAGCACGGAGCGAAGAACTGGAGGGAGCGCTTCTGGGGTCGGGGTAGCTGACGCTACAAGGGCCGGAGAGTTCAACGGAGTGCTGAGTGCTGTTGGAGTTACGAGTGTTGTGGGCTTGGTGAGGGGCGATGATGAAGCGCTTGGTCGTGGAGATGCGAGGGGAGATTGTGTTGCTGGCAAGCGAGAAGGGAGTGGGCTTTGTATCTGCTGTATAATTCGCTGCAGTACAGGACGATTTTGCATCTTCTGTTTGAATGCAGGGTCATCAATGCGCTTTTCGATAGCGTCACGCATAAACTCGCGCAGTTGTGTATTGTCGGGATTCTTAATATCTTCCAGTTCGATATCGAGCATCATATTCTGCACAAATGGTTTTTTGAAATCTGCGTTCGCGAGAGTGCGCTTAAGAAGTTTCTGTTTTGGTTGCGGCAGTGAGTCCGCATCAACGTCAACAGTCTCGCCAGGATTGATATCTGTTTCCGTGTCATTCACTTCCTCTTTTGTTTTCGGATTGAGTGCCTTTGCTTTTACTTTCCCTTCAATACCGGTGATGTGTGCCTTTTTGTTTTTATATTCTGTGCCGAAGATTGTGCCACGTACGGATGCCACCGTCGTTTCTGTGCGCACGTCGTATGCGTCATCTCCCGAGAGCGCTGTGCGTACCTTTGACCACATGCCGCCAGAGATAAGATCAATAAGAGAAGTGCCGCCATCAGCAGAGAGAGTGGTGAGAACGATGCGCGTACTTTCATCTACGACGGTGATTGTTCCGTTGGGATAGGTGATGCGGGCTCGTCCGCCAACTCCCGTTTCTACAACCGCTCCTTGTGTGACCGTGATTTGTTGCACTACTTTTGTAAGAGTGGCTTGTTCGCTTGCGGCGTAGGAGACGGGCTGCGTGAGAGCAATGAGTATTGCGCCTACTGACTGTGATTCATTTGGAGCTTCCGTGTTCTCCGGCGTTTTATTTCGTAACGCATTCCATGTGATGCCAACTACTACTATCACTGCGATAAGAAATATTTTTTTCATAATGTATGTGTGCGATTACGGAACCACGATCGAATCATTGGAATAACTGCTGGCATAACAGAAAGAAGCACGATGCCGGCGATGAGCGGTAGAAGGTAGCGATCAACGTCAGGAATGGCATTGCCGAGGAAATAGCCTAATAAGGGGAGACCCACAGCCCACAATGCTCCTCCGATGAGGTTATAGAGCAAAAATGTACGATAGCGCATGTGGCCAACACCGGCTAACACTGGTGCAAAAGTGCGTACAATAGGGACAAAGCGTGCAAGGAGAATGGTTTTAGCCCCATATTTTGTATAGAACGCTCGTGCGTGTTCGATGTGCTGTTTGTTCCAGAAGCGTGAATCATCTCGTGTAAAAATTCTGGGGCCGACGTGTTGACCGAATGCATATCCTACAGAATCTCCGGCGATCGCGGCGATCCACCCAACGAAACAGAGTATGCCAATATGCAGATATCCTTGAGACGCGAGAATGCCCGCGGTGAAAAGGAGGCTATCGCCCGGGAGAAAGAGTCCGATAAGAATACCCGATTCAGCAAATAAAATACCGGCAATACCAAGGTAGCCAGCGGTTCGAATAAGTGATGGGAGATCGTCAAACACTTTACCCTTATCCTATCTTCTTTCTGTAAAGTTACAAGTTCTAAAGCATATGTGACACACTGCGGTAGAGAACGCGTTTCCGCACATTGCCAATAGATGGTTTTTGTTGCACAATGTAGCTGTGAAAAAAGTCTTTGTGGGTATGTCGGGTGGCGTTGACTCTTCTGTTGCCGCCGCGCTTCTGAAGGAGGCGCGCCTGCCTGACGGCAGTCAGGGTTTTTCTGTTACGGGAGTGTTTTTAAAGCCATGGCAACCAGAAGGCGTGCGATGTCTGTGGGAGAAAGATCGCGCCGACGCATTGCGCGTTGCTTCACACCTGGGGATTCCTTTTGAAACATGGGATGTTGCAGAAGAATATGGCAAGCGCGTCGGGCGCGTCATGCTTGACGCGTATGCTCGTGGTGAGACGCCAAATCCTGATGTGCTATGCAACCGAGAAATAAAGTTTGGTATTTTTTATGATCAGGCGCTCGCGCGCGGAGCAGATGCCGTTGCTACTGGGCACTATGCACGCATTGAGCCTCACGGTGACACATTCACAGTGCATACAGGAGATGATCGCGCAAAAGATCAATCGTATTTCTTGCGGACCCTCCGAGAAGAACAGCTACCGCACATTCTTTTTCCTGTGGGCGCTATGGAGAAAACTCTTGTGCGCACAGAAGCAGAACGATTCGGGCTCATAACGCATGATAAAAAGGATAGCCAAGGCGTGTGTTTCATCGGCGCTTTTGATATGCACGATTTTTTAAAGAGACACATTACCACCGCGCCTGGACCCATTATGAACGAACGCGGAGAGCGCATGGGTACTCACGATGGAGTTCAGCTCTATACGATCGGGCAACGACACGGACTTTCTTTGGGCGGGCAAGAGAAACCTCTCTATGTTGTAGCGAAGGATATTGAACGTAATATGCTGGTTGTTGGCGAGCAACAGAGCCTCCATGTCTCTGCTATACGTGTATCAGATATACACTGGATTGGTGCGGCACCATCACTGCCTCTTTCATGCGACGTGCGCATTCGCTATCGAGCGCCAGTAACTCCGTGCACTCTCTCAGAAGATGGTGTGTGCACTTTTTCCCATCAGCAGCGCGGAGTAGCCGTAGGGCAGTCAGCTGTTTTTTACGACGGAGATCGAATGCTTGGCGGCGGTGTTATCGCCGATGTCACGCGTTAGAACATGCGCGGGAGAAGATTGTCTCCAGTCATCTCTGGAGGCTTCTGAAGCCCCATGAGGGCAACGATAGTGGGGGCAACATCACCTAAGACGCCCATGGAGTCTCCTTTTGTTTCACTGAGGTGATCAATGCTACGCTCCCCGGCATATTCTTTTGCGATGAGATAGAAGGGAACTGGATTTGCGTTGTGCTTTGTTTCAATATCTCCGGTGTTCTTATACACGAGCGATTCGGCGTTACCATGGTCTGATGTAATCAGCATAATGCCATCGCGTGCGAGCACGGCGTCTCGGATTCGGCCGATTCCTGTATCTATGTTCTTTGCGCCAATAGTTGCTCCCGCTAAATCTCCTGCGTGGGCGAGAATGTCTGCATTCGCAAAGTTGAGAACGATAAAGTCGTATTCATCTCCTTTGAGCGCCTCTACCACAGTGTCAGTAACCTCTTGCGCGCGCATTTCAGGGTGCTCTTTTGCCTTCTTGTATGATTCGATGAGCACGTCGTCTTCTCCGGGGAATGGCGTATTATTGAGCCCATTAAAGAAATAAGTGACGTGTGCATATTTTTGCGTTTCAGCAACGTGGAGCTGACGCAAGCCTTGCGAGCTTAAAAATTCTGCGAGGTTATTTTTAATATTTGGTGAAGGGAAAACAACGGGAAGGCCTTCTTGATCAAAGTAAGGAGTCATGAGAGCGCAAAATGTGTTTTGTGGCCGCTTCACAGGGACACGATCAAACGGCTCTTGCGCGAACATCTGGCCGAGCTGGCGGATGCTATCTTCGCGGAAGTTAAAAAGAATGACTGCATCGCCATCTTTCACAATGCCTTTTTCGTCTAATACGAGCGGGGGAATGGCGTGATCATTAATGCCTTTCGCGTAGTAACTTTGGAGAGTCGCCTCGAGATCGGCGGTCTTTTCGCCCGTACCCTGCGTAAAGAGGGCGTATGCCCGTGAGGTGAGATCCCAATTATTGTCACGATCCATCGACATGTTGCGCCCTATAAACGTGGCGATAGTCCCTACACCGCTTTCAGTAAGTTGCTTGCGTACTTTAGCGAGAAGCTCCGGGGCTTCTTTGAGACCAGAGTCTTTCCCATCACCAAAAAGGTGGAGGTAGAGCTTGGTGATATTTTTCTGCTTTGCGTAATCAATGAGAGCTATAAGGAGTGGGAAGCTTGCGTGCACGGTGCCAGAAGTGAGAAGTCCGATGAGATGAAGCGAACCGTTTGTTTTTTGAATATGGGCCGCGGCACTCGCGAGTGTTTCGTTGGCAAAAAATGATTTTGTCTCAATCGCTTTTGCGATGCGAGCTGAATATTGTAATACGATGCGACCAGCGCCAAGGCTCAGGTGACCAACCTCACTATTGCCTAGCTCACCCCAATCAAGGCCTACAGATTTCCCAGATGCTTGGAGGAGCGTTGAGGGATATGTTTTTCCAATAGCATCAAAGTTTGTTGTCCCAGCAGCGAAGATCGCATTGCCAACACTCTGCCGTGAAAAACCCCACCCATCACAAATTGCCAGCACGACAGGACGATATGTCATACCCTTTCAGTATACACGTCTTTTTTGGACTTTCTGGGGTTTTTGTGTATACTGAACACTTCAGTTCCTTCATTTACATCAGGACTCATCGATAGGCGTTGAGTCGCTTTTGGGGGGTGTACATGCAATTCAAGCGCGTGTCGTCGCGTCGTCCGCAGGGTTCGCCTGGCAAGAATCTGTCCAGGACTCCGCACAATCTGCTGCCCTCCAGGGTGAGCATGGGGTCGACGACACCGCCGTCCGTCCGCACCTAGCTGTTCTGCGGGGTAGCCCGCTTCCTTCCAGGCCTGTTCACAGTCGTTGTGGGCGGGCCTTTTACTTTTCCAGAACTTTGATAGACTTCTCGCGACAGAAACCCTATGGTTATTACATTCCAGCTCACTACTATTGGCATTCTCGGTATCCTTGTAGGCATGGGTATCGGGTATATGACGCGCCATCTCATTGCGTCCCGCCGTACCCTGCAGGCAGAAAGCCGCGCGCAAGACATCATTGTACGCGCTGAACAGCGCTCGCATGAGCTTGTGCTTCGCGCACAGCAAGAATCTATCCGTATTCTCGAAGAAGCAAAGCGAGATGACCAGGAGCGTCGTCTCCGCATTGCACAGCTTGAAGCTTCTATTCTTCACGAAGAGCAAAACGCGACGAGCGCTACGCAAGAAGCGGTAGCCCTTCGTGATGCCTTGCGTCAGGAAAGGGACGCGCTCATGCAAGAACGTCGTCACTATATCAGCGCACTTGAACGTGCAAGCGGGCTGAGTAGTGCAGCAGCACAGGCACTCCTTTTGGAGCGTGTACAGGAACATGCTGACGAAGATTTAATCATGCGTATGCATGCGCTTGAGCAACGCTCGCGTGAGGTGCTTGAGAAAAAGGCTCAACACATCCTCACAAGCACTATCCAGCGTTATGCAAAATCACACATTGCCGAGCTTACGACCACGACGGTGCAACTTCCTTCGGATGAGGTGAAGGGGCGGCTCATCGGAAAAGAGGGGCGTAATATTAAAACATTTGAACGCGTTGCCGGTGTGGACCTCATCGTAGACGACACGCCACAAACGGTGGTGATTTCTGGGTTTGATCCGTATCGTCGTCAGGTGGCTCGTATTGCGCTTGAAAAACTTATTCTCGATGGTCGCATCAACCCCGTACGCATTGAAGAATCAGTGAAACTCGCGCGAGATGAAGTGCAGGAAAAAATAAAAGAAGCAGGACAGGCGGCTATTCTTGAAACGGGTGTTGGTATGATGGATCCAAAATTGGTGGCCCTGTTGGGGCGCCTCGCTCTTCGTACAAGCTTTGGGCAGAACGTGTTGTTACACTCCATCGAGATGGCACATATCGCTGGTATGTTGGCGGCGGAACTTGGTGGCGATGCGCTTATCGCAAAGCGTGGTGCGCTTCTCCACGACATTGGCAAAGCGGTTGATCATGAAGTGCCCGGAACACATGTAGACATCGGGAGGAAGATTCTCCAGAAGTTTAATATTGACCAACGCGTGATCCATGCGATGGAGTCCCACCATGAAGAATATCCGTACGTAACACTGGAATCACGTATCGTGCAGGCGGCTGATGCAATCTCTGCTGCACGCCCCGGTGCGCGGCGCGATACTGCAGAGGCGTACCTAAAGCGCATGGAGGACCTTGAACGCGTTGCAATGACCTTCCAGGGCGTTGAAAAGGCATATGCGGTGCAGGCGGGGCGTGAATTACGCATGTTTGTGCATCCGCGAGAGATATCAGATAGCGCAGCGGTGTTCCTTGCCCGTGATATTGCTAAAAAAGTGGAGCAAGAAGTGAAATATCCAGGCGAAATTAAGGTCACGGTTATTCGCGAAACGCGGGCCATTGAGTACGCACGCTAGGGTGCGCTATCCACACAACCCTTGCTTTTTCCGTGAAAACCCTTGAAAATAGCCAGGAACAAGCAATGAGCCGGCGTAAGCAGGCATTCATGCCGGCGTGCGATCGATTCTTGCACATGGAAAGGGGGTGCGATTATGGATACAATCAAAAAGAACCAAGTAGCACAGATGCTCGCAGAAAAGATGGGCGTCTCGAAGAAAGACGGCGTCATGTGGCTCGAATCGTTTATCGAGTTGTTGACCAACCATCTCCGCAAGGGTGACAAGATCAACTTAAGCGGTTTCGGCATTTTTAAGGTTGCTGACCGCAAAGCACGCGAAGGCCGCAACCCTCGCACTGGCGAAACAATTCAGATCAAGGCATCGAAAAAGATGCGCTTCACGCCAGCGAAAGTCCTCAAAGAAGCAGTTCAGTAAGAGAGTTCTCGAGAGCTCTAATCAAAACACCCCGACAAGGGGTGTTTTGATATGCGCACTTATAAGGGGTGGCGTGGGCGAGTGGCCCACGCCAGGAAGGTCAGTTGCTGCTGATGCGCGGACGGAAGTGTGCACGCACCTCTTCTTCGGTCTGTGCGAGCGTACCGCAGTGATCGCAGAACATCTTGTCCGAAAGGTAGGCGTGACGCTTGGCGGGCCTCTCGCACTTTCGGCACTCCACGTCCAAGCACATGCGCATGGGTTTGCCGCGCATGGCGAGTCCGAGGGTCATGAACATCGTGTTCCTCCCCGGGATGCAGAATGCACCCCTTATAAATGAACAAGAGCTGACACCATACCACAGAAAGAGTGGTTTGTATAGTATATAAAGTTACTTACTACTAATATGGGGTTCCTTGATGAAAGATCATCCTCCATTTTCCATTCTCATTTCTCCATAATGAGCTTCTTAAAGATTGGGTAACTTTACCGGTCTGGGTGTTTGTCTTTTCTGTTTTAAATGTAGATTGGATAATATCAGTAGAGAGTATGGTTATTTTAAAGTCAGTCATAATAAATTTAATTTCGGGAGAAGCGGGGAGATTATTTAAAACGTCTTGTTTTGTATAGACAAGACCGGAACTACCAAATTCAACAAAATCTTCCGATATGAGATCATTAAGCTTTTCAGCCGACTTTCTAACACTAGGCTGTTGGAGACTGTTTTCTAATTCAAATATGATTTCTTTTTCTTTCATTTATATAAAATTAAATCCAGGTTTCCTTTTTATAATTCTGGTATTCATTCCCCAGTTTTTCCAATAAGTATCTATTCTCAACTCTCATTCGATAGAGAAAATATACAACCAAGATCATACTAAACATTACAAACCAACTTCTCGGATAGAGGATGCATAAGCCAACGAGAGTGAGATTAATTCCCCAGTATAGCGGGTGGCTGATCTTTGAATATATGCCATGCCTTACTAGTTGTTTTATATGAGGCTTTCCAAAGCCAGTACTCCAATTTTTGCCAAGAGTTAATCTTGCAGACCACCACACAAGAAGCCCGATACTATTAATAGCGATGCCGGTAGTGCGTAAAAAGGTAGGATTTTGAAAAGTAACCCAAAAATATATTGAAACAACCGTTAATGCGACGGAAATCGAATGTCCTAAATGGAGCTTCTTAATAAGGTATTCCACTTCTCTGGTGCTATTTGGAGCGGGATACGGGAATCGAACCCGTGTCTATTGCTTGGGAAGCAATCGTACGACCACTGTACTAATCCCGCTGACGGGAAGAGTATAGCAATGAAGCGTGGAATGCGCTAGGCCGATTCTATGGTTCCGCCTTCGCGTGTTTCCATATAGATATCCCACACTGCAAAGAGCGTACTGAACGTGAGAGGGCCGAGTAAGATCCCGAGAGGGCCAAAGAAGCTGACGCCCCCTAAGACGCTTAAGAGCACGACAAGGGGATGGAGATGCGTGCCTTGTCCCACAAGCTTTGGTCCAAGGAGATTGTCGATCATGCCAACAGCTACTGCCGCCCAAAGAGCGAGTCCAAATGCGGCGCTTGTTTCACCCGTCACAATGAGGTAAGCGATCGCAGGGATGTTCACTAGCGTGGTGCCAAATGTAGGAACAAGTGCTGCTACTGCGGCGATGCTTCCCCAGAGCGCTGGGTTGGGTACCCCGAAGATGAGAAAGCCGATGCCCGTGATACCGCCTTGTACGAGTGCAATAAGGAGTGAACCACGCATGACCGCATTCACCGCAACACCTACTCGAGTAAGAACACGTTCATCGTATGCATCTGTGAGCGGACTATGGCGGACGATAAACGCACGAAGCGCTGTGCCGTCTTTAAAGAAGTAATAGAGCACGAGTAGCATGAGCGCAAACGTGGCAACGCCTTGCAGGAGGCTCGAGAGAAGCGCGCCAATGTTGGTAACGGCGAAGCGCACAACAGTTGTTGCCCACGAGGTGATATCCAGATTAGCAAACGCAAAGGTATCGGGGAGGAATGTATCAATTGTTTGCTGGAGTGCTTGCGTGATACGAGGGATGTCGTCGGTCTGCGTGGCAAGTGTGATGTAGAGTGTTGTTGCTTGGTCAAGCGCAAGCGTGCCGAGCGTAAGAATTGGGGTAAGGATGAGCACTACTACTCCTAAAACATTGAGGAGCGCGGCGAACCCACGGATAGGAACAACGCGATGCATCCACGCGGTGACAGGAGCAAGCGCAACTGCGACGGCGCCGGCAAGTACAAGCGATCCAAAGAATGGTTTTAAAATAAACACAGCAACTACAAACAAACTCATGAGAAACCAAAAGAGAAAACGGTTTTGATCTGTACGCATATGAAAAGAGTATAGCACTTTCCACATTGTTAATTGTGCACAAAAAAGAATACGCCGCGAGGGGTGTCGCGACGTAGGGGGGGGTGGACGGGAGGTCACTGGGTTTCGGGACTGTAAAACTCGTGCGGTACGAACCCGAGACGCTCCATCGAGGTGGGGGTCTTCGGAGCCGGAGTCTGTCCTCTGCACTCACTCCTACAGCTCGGGCAGGGACGCTCGGCCACCTCTGGGTGTATTCGGGCGCAGAGTTCAAGGGCTTGCATGGCTCGTGCGTGCTGCCACGTTCGTTCCCATGTTTCTGTTCTCATCTTTCTCAGTCCTCCAAAAAAGGAACTAAAAATACCGTACTCTTCACATTGTAAAATGCAAGAAGGGGTTGTGTGTTAATAAGTGAAGCTGCTGGGATTCTCCTCCGTATCGCGTTTCGCCGCCGCTCAACGCGTACTACGGACCTGGGCTCGCGCTGTTGTTCTACTGAACAACAAAAGCGCTGCGCCCTTCGACTCCCAGCAGACCATTCTATAGCAACAAAACAAAGCACCAAACGGTGCTTTGTTTTGTTGAATCAGTCGGGCTGCTGGGAGTCGAACCCAGTCTACGTGCTCCCAAAGCACGTGTACTACCGGCATACGCCAGCCCGATTGTTAATACCTCCGCAGACTTTCTCAAATCAGTCCGCCCGGAGGGACTCGAACCCCCAACCAACTCCTTAGAACGGAGCTGCTCTAATCCATTGAGCTACAGGCGGATTCGACTCGCACTATAGCATAGTTTGGTGGCTTTTTGCTAGCTTGCGGTGCCTAGTGGGGTAGAGTACCATACACATATGTCCACACGTATTTCAGCCATTCTCATTGCTCTTCTTGTTATCGCCAGCGTCCTTTTTATGGCTCGCGATCGCGCTTCTGCTCCTGAAGCGTCGCTTTCTCCTACACCAGAGCCGAATATTGTAGTTACCTCTCCGCGTGCTGGAGATCTCGTCGGCAACCCTATTACAGTGACCGGCCGCGCACGTGTGTTCGAAAGCACGTTTAGTTACCGGCTTCTCGGTACACAGCAAGAAGTGCTCTTCGAGTACTTCGGCATGGCAGACGCTCCAGATATGGGACAGTTCGGAGATTTTGCAGTAAAGATTCCCATTCCTTCTGGCGCTCCGGCAGATCTCACGGTGCAAGTATTTGAGTATTCCGCGAAAGATGGATCTATTGTAAATCTTGTTTCTGTACCGGTGCGGGTGAAAGACACGACCACAACAACGTTCCAAGTGTTTTTCCAGAACGAACAGAAGCAAAAAGCATCAGATCCACAAATGCTTTCTTGTGAACCCGTCTTTCCTGTCAGCCGCACTGTGTTTAAGACAAGCGAAGTTGCCTACCTTGCACTCAACGAGCTGCTTTCTGGTGTGCATCCAGCTGAAATCACACAAGGCTTTGCTTCCGCATTGCCTGAGCGCGTCGGCGTGAATCGCATTGCCATTAGCAACGGCACTGCATCAGTTGATTTCAACAATGACATGAGTGGTGGTTCGTGTGCAGTTACTGCGCGACGTGCACAGCTAGAAAAAACACTCACTCAATTTCCGTCAGTGAAGCGTACCGTTTTCTCTGCTTTTGGTCAGACCGAAAGCGTACTCCAGCCGTAGGGCGTGACAACTTAAACTCCTCTGTGCTATACCATGTGGCACAGGAGGCTGCATGACGGCATCAGATCGTTGTGCGTGCGCGCTGGGGCACGAAGTCCTGTTCCGTGCGCAAGAGGCAAAAGGAGGTATTCTCGTTCTCACAAAAGAAGCCATTTCACTCTTCGGCCCGGGCATCCAATATGCTCGAACGAGGGGATGGGTGTGCGTGAGCGGCGGGTGGGCTTCGTGCGTGCGTCGTCACGGCACGCCCATGTTGTCGCGCACGATCCCGTGTGGTTTGCGTGTTACGACGCTCGGGGTGCGTCGCTTGCAGGAGTTTCAGGCGCGCCGGTGCATCTGCGAACCAAAGCTGTAGTGTCGGGAAGGGGGCCAATCACGGCCCCCTTATTCTTACTCGACGGTACACTTTTTTCGTGCTATACTGCGTTCCGTAGCATGGTGGACGTAGCTCAATTGGTAGAGCTCCAGGTTGTGGTCCTGGGGGTTGCGGGTTCGAGCCCCGTCGTTCACCCCATAAAAAGTAAGAGCGGGCGACCATGGGGTCGTCCGCTTGCGTTGAGGGATGTTGTGCTAGCGCGCGAAGCGCGGGAACATCGGCGTCTTGGTGCGGTGGCTGCGGGGATTCACGTTCCCCAGCCGCATCTCGCGCGTCTCAGCGCAACTGATGCAGCGCCTTGCCGTCGGGAGGGCCCTGAGGCGCTTTGCCTCGATGGGCTGATCGCAGTCCTGGCAGATGCCCTGAACGTTGGGCTCGTCATCGGGGCTCGCCTGGGTCACGCTGGCGACCATGGCCGCCTGAATTTCGGGACCCAAGTCATCTCGGCGGATGCGCTCCGTACCGGTGTTCTCCTCAAACAACTTCATCAAACCCTCCTTGGTGAAGCTACTAGTATATTGAAAAAATGCGCTTTTTGCAATAGGATGGTCTCACTATGCAGCAATCAGACATTCGAGCACGATTTCTTTCATTCTTCGGGGAGCGCGGACACACAAGTGTTCCGTCCTCTTCTTTACTACCGAATGACCCCTCCGTCCTCTTCACTACGGCGGGCATGCAGCAGTTTAAGCCTTATTACACGGGCGAAGCTGATGCGCAGAAAGATTTTCAATCACTGAACACCGCATCGGTGCAAACCTGCGTGCGTACGTCAGATATTGATGAAGTCGGCGACGAACGCCACCTCACCTTCTTTGAGATGCTCGGTAACTTCTCCTTTGGTGGCTACTTTAAAAAAGAAGCTATTACGTGGGCGCATGAATTTGTGACGAAAGAGATGGGCCTCGCCATTGATCACGTTACTGTGTTTGCGGGAGAGCCGGGTGTACCACGCGACACCGAGAGTGCAGACATTTGGAAGTCACTGGACTCATCTATTGAAATCCGCGAGTGCGGGCGCGCAGACAACTTTTGGGGGCCAACGGGTGACGAGGGGCCGTGCGGACCAACCACAGAGATTTACGTTGGTGGCATTGAGATTTGGAATGTAGTGTTTAATCAATACTTCCAGAAAAAAGATAAAACGCTCGAACCACTAGCAACGCCAGGTATCGACACGGGCATGGGTCTTGAGCGCTTGGCGCTGGTGAGCCAAAAAGTGCCCACCGTTTTTGAAACCGACTTGTTTACAGCGATCATGGCAACGATCCCGTCAGATATTGATGAGCGAGTGCGACGCGTTATTGCCGATCACGCACGCACCAGCGCGTTCCTCATTATGGACGGCGTGCGCCCATCGAACAAAGACCAAGGCTATGTGTTGCGCCGCCTCTTGCGCCGCATGATCGCGCGCGAGCATCAGCTACAGCGCTCTGATGTGAGCGTACTTGAAACTATTCGTGCTGTTATTTCTCAGTATGCATCGCTCTACCCACGCATGCAGGAAGCAGAAATTCTTGAAGTGTGTTCGCAAGAGCGCGAAAAGTTTCTGCGCACTCTTGCACAAGGACTCCGTGAGCTTGAAAAAATTTCTGACCTTACCCCAGAGGGAGCATTCAAGCTATATGAAAGCTTTGGACTCCCCTATGAAGTAATGAAAGAAGCTGGTGGCGAACGGGCAACACATCTCACACGTGAAGCATTTGATGCACAATTTAAAGCACATCAAGAAAAATCTCGCGCAGGTGCAGAGAAAAAATTTGGTGGCCACGGCTTACTCCTCGACACTGGCGAGTTAAAAGCCGCTGACGAGCGCGAATTAGGCATCGTGGTGCGTCTACATACGGCAACCCACTTACTCCAGGCGGCGCTTCGTAAAGTACTTGGTTCGGATGTGCATCAAGCCGGTTCTGATATCACCGTTGAGCGCACCCGTTTCGATTTTACATTCCCGCGCAAAATGACCGATGCAGAAATTCGAGACGTTGAGTCGCTGGTGAATAAAGCGATTGCCGACGACTTGCTAGTATCGAAAGTAACCCTATCGCGTGAAGATGCAGAAAAAACGGGCGCACTTCACTTCTTCAAAATGAAATATCCATCACAGGTGGATGTGTATACCGTAGGAGAAGGGGACCAATGGTTCTCAAAAGAATTTTGTGGCGGCCCTCACGTACAACGCACGAGCGAGATAAAGGGCATCAAAATAGCAAAAGAAGAGGCTGTTTCCGCTGGCGTTCGTCGTATTCGAGCTACACTAGTAGACTAGTGCTTTCGTTTCCTGTAGAGTACGGCGCTAAGGAGGCGGCTATGCTCGATGGATTGATTTGGCTCGCCATCGCATGGGGCTTTGGGTTCGTTGGAAGCGTGCTCGCTGGGCTCCATGCGGTGATGGGTGTCGGCTTGCTCGCCTTGACCGGCGTGCTGATCGCCGTCATTTTCAAGCGATCTCCGGGCGGCATCACGGGAAGTTCCCCTTCGTCAACATTCGATGTTGCCAGTACGAGAGATCGATGCGTTCTTCTCCTCTGGTTGATCGCATGGGTGGCGGGACTCTGCCAAGGACTGTGGGCGGCATCGTAGTCGTTCACCGTGGCCGCTGTTAACACCAGCGGCCATTGTTTTTTATAACGCATACCGCAAGCCCCCTTCCCACACATATAGCCCCCCACCCCCTCCCCACCACGCGTCGAGCATCCTGCGAATGCTCGCGCTCCTACTCGCCCTCACCTTACGTTATTGAGCAACTCTTACTGTTCGGGCTGTGAGAGGGTAGAACCGTGGGCGTGGGGTATGTGTGCTAGGTGAGGTAGTAGTGTAATATGTCGTAAGAAAATGAACTACGGATTCTGGAAAGAGTTACCACAACCATTTTTTGTACTAGCGCCCATGGCAGATGTTACTGATCTGCCGTTTCGTCGCATCGTTGCACAGTGCGGCCGTCCCGATGTGTGGTACACCGAATTTGTTGCAGCGGCGGGGCTTGCGTCACGTGGACGTGAAAAACTCTTGCCGCTTCTTCGCTTTGAACCCAGCGAGCAACCTATTGTGGCGCAATTTTTTGGAGCAGATCCGGAGCAGATGTTTCAAGCAGCACAGCTTGCGCGAGAACTCGGCTTTGCTGGTGTAGATATCAATATGGGATGCCCTGATCGAAAGGTGATGAAGCAAGGTGCCGGCATTGGTTTGTGCAAAGATCCTGCGCGTGCGCGAGCTATCATCGCTGCCGCAAAAGAAGGCGCCGGAGATCTTCCCGTTTCTGTGAAAACACGACTCGGTCTTTCCAGTGTTGACCTTGAAGGATGGATCCGCCCACTTCTTGAAGAGCATATTCCCACCCTTATTATTCACGGACGCACTGCGAAAGAATTATCACAAGTTCCTGCGCACTGGGATCTCATTGCAAATGTGGTTGCTATGGCAAAAGAATATCAGACGCTTGTTGTCGGCAACGGAGACGTGATGTCTCGCGCAGAAGGCGAAGCGCGCGCACAAGAAAGTGGTGCAGATGGCGTTATGGTTGGGCGAGGTATTTTTCATAACCCGTGGTTGTTTGCTACTGATCCTGATCGTCCACGTACACCTCGCGAACGAATTATATTATTACAAGCACATGCGGATGCGTTTGAAGAGATTTGGGGAGCGCGTGCCAGAAATTTTGATACGCTTAAACGCTTCTTTAAGATTTATATCTCGGGATGGGATGGCGCGAAAGAGGTGCGCACGCAGTATATGGAGGCAAAAACGTTTGATGACGTACGTGCCATCACTCGCAGCGCGCTTTTACAATTCTCCGCATAAAAAATATCCCCGCCACGGTGTGTTGTGACGGGGAGGGGAGGGACTAGTTGTCGCCCGAGAGCACGAACTTTCGCGCTCTGCGCGGGTCGGCGAGTCGCTGCTGGTGCACGCCGCTGACTTCTTCCAGGGCGCACGACGACGGCAGGCAACCGCACGTGGGGTAGAGGTCCGGCACGGGGGTGCCCGATTCCTGCAGAAAGATCTCGTAAATGGCCTTGTCGATCTGCGTGGCCTCGAGATCTTCAGTGAAAACGGGCGCGGGGATCGCTTCGCCGCGGCGTCTCAAGACGCGGATCTGCTGGGTGACGGGCTTCAAGGGCCGACATTTACATATTATCTACCCTTTTATGATTTTAGTCAAAATACTCACTGTGGGCGGTTCGTGGTACTAATAGTATATGCAGGCGCACGCTACTCGAAAGAATGTGGAAGCTGGCTATGAGAAAGCCTTTGCGGCGCTCAATGAACGCCAGCGTGAAGCCGTTTCTGCGCTTGAAGGCCCCGTGATGGTCATCGCAGGGCCGGGAACTGGGAAGACTCAGATGCTCACGTTGCGCATTGCAACGATTCTTGCAAAAACCGACTACCCGCCGGAAGCGATCCTTGCGCTCACATTCACTGAATCTGGCGCTCTCGCGATGCGCAAGCGTTTAGCCGATCTCATCGGGCCAGATGCCTATCGCGTTACGATTACAACCTTCCATGGTTTTGCGCACAACCTTATCCAAGCGCACGCCGATGCCTTTCCAGATATTATTGGTGGTCGCGCGATGGCCGACGTAGAGGGCGTTGACCTTCTTTCTGAACTACTCCAAGCAGGGGCATATACGGCCTTACGTCCTAGTGGTGATCCTGAGTATTATATACAGCACTGTATTCGAGCTATTAGTGAGTTAAAGCGTGAAGGCATTTCTCCCGAGGCGTTTACCCAGATTGTTCGTGAGGATGTGCCGAGCGACGAAGAAGAAGGCGAGACTTCAGACCGCATGTATGCACGGCGCGCAGAATTAGCAACGCTCTATGCCGCATACATGGCCGCATGTGCCGAACGGCGCTGGTATGATTTTGACGACATGATCACGCGTGCTCATGATGCCATGATGCATGATGGCGAAGTGGCTGCAGATGTGCGTGAGCGTTATCAGCACATTCTTATTGATGAACACCAAGACACCAACGCCGCACAGCACGGATTGGTAGACGCGATTATTCACGACGACACCAGCCCGAACATTTTTGTGGTGGGTGATACGAAGCAGGCGATCTATCGATTCCAAGGCGCTTCGCAAGAAAACTTTCATGCCCTTCAGCGAGCATTTAAAAAAATGCGCGTGGTAACGCTCGATACTAACTATCGCTCTACACAGCACGTCCTTGATGCAGCGCATGGTCTTGCACCACACAGTGAACCACTTCGTGCACACCGAGCGCTCGCGGGAACTCCAGTACGTATCGGAATCTTTTCTCACACTGACGTTGAGCTTTTTGGCATTGCAAGAATTATCCAACAGCATATCACTGACGGTGTTGCCCCCGAAGACATTGCTGTGCTTGTACGTGATAACGCGCATGCAGAACCCATCGTTCGCGCGCTAGGTCGCGTAGGTATTCGTGCTGCCCACACAGCGAATCAATCACTCTTTCGTCATCCACGTATGCGGCCATTGCTTCTCCTTTTTCGCGCGGCGTGCAACGCGGGAGATCACTACGCACTCGCGGAAGCGCTCCAAGCTGGCGCGGGAAAGTGCGATGTTATAGACGTCTTTCGCTTCATGCGCACCTTGCGCTCTGGGCAAGATGCGTGGAATCTCATCCGCTCAGAGCCCGCATTGCGCGAAGCGGGGATTCTTCACCCAAAGCCATTTCTCGAAGTTGCTGAAAAAGTCATACGAGCTCATGAGTATGGGAGACAGCATGGCCCGCTGGCGCTCCTAGACCTTCTCATTCCTCTTGTGGATCTCTTTGACTCTCCCGACGACATGACTGATATGCGCGCCTTGCGAACTCTGTATGCCGCAGTACGCGGCATTATGGCGCGGACTCCTGATATGTCATTAGATACCGCATGGCATGCGCTTGTGCGTGCGCACGATCACGGCGCGCTGTCTCTTCCCGTGCATGCGCTCCCGCCCGGCTACGTTCGTGTTATGACCGCACACCGTGCCAAGGGGCTTGAGTTCCGTGTGGTAGTGATCGCCCATGCTGTTGATGGAACGTGGGGTGGTAAACAGCGTCGCGAACTGCTTACGCTCCCTGAAAAGGTGTATCGCATCGCAGATGCAGTATCTACAGACCCAGAAGGCGACGAGCGCAATGTGTTTTATGTAGCGCTCACGCGCGCAAAAGATGTGGCTTATATTATGTACGCAACGCGAGACCTTGAAGACCGCGAGCGCCTTCCCTCGCGATTTCTTTCAGAGATCCACCCAGCGCATATTGAATCGCTTCCAGTAGATGTGTATGAATCTGCATATCTTACAGAACACGTAGCAGAGAGAGCACAGACTCAGCCACCCGCTGATGTGCACGCGTACGTGAAAGAATTATTTGTCACTTCGGGGCTTTCGGTGACTGCGCTGAATAACTATCTTTCATGTCCGTGGAAATTCTTTTTCCGTAATTTAGTGCGCATGCCAGAGGCGCCTCACGCGCACGCACAGCTTGGCACGGCTATTCACGCAGCACTGCGTGCCTTTGGAGAGGCATTTACACGCACGGGGGAGCAGGCGCCAACCATCGCTCGCGCCGCATTCATAAAAGCACTAGAACATGAACCGCTCACGTTACGTGATCGCCAGCGTCTTGAAGAACGCGGGCTCGAAATGGTGGAAGGATATCTTACTGAGCGTGCCGAGCTGTGGCGCCGCGATGCTCTCTATGAACTGCGTATTTCAGATGTACCTGCCCATGAGGGGATCGTACTCCACGGCGCTCTCGATAAGCTTGAAAAGATTTCTCCCACAGAAGCGCACGTTGTGGACTATAAAACGGGAGCATTTAAAACACGCAATGCTCTTTTAGGAAAAACAAAAGACGCGACTGGAGATGAGGTGCGTCAGTTAGCGTTCTATGCAATTCTTTTACGTGGCTACCAAGGCGGCTCGCTTCGTATGGTATCTGGCCAGATTGAATATATTCAACCAGATTCACGCGAGAAGTATCGTGGTGAATCATTTGTAGTGGATGAACTTCCTGTCGCAGAGACAGAAGCGGCAATTAAAAAGGTCATCTCTGAAGTGCTCGCACTCTCATTCTGGGAAAAGAAGTGTGATGACCGCGAGTGCGCCTACTGCATGATGCGCTTTGGTGTATAAAAAAGAACGACCCCCGACTACTTCTTGTCGATGGCTTCAACCTCCAGTGCTAATTATAGCACAAAATAGAGTAAAAAGCAAGGCCCTCTTTACCCACTATTCCACACGTATTTCGAGGGCCTTGTGCTATACTTTTATGCGATGGCAGGCACTAAGATCATACACGTCCTAAAGGACGATACCTTCGACGAGCTTCTTGGCATTGTGCAAGGGACGCCCGCCTCGGAGGTTGTTTTTATTCTTCCTAAGCGCTCTAAGGCGTTTTCTCAAACGGAAGATTTTGCGACGCTCGCAAGCGAGGCGTTGGCAAATGAAAAACGAGTTACGTTCATGACGCCAAACGCTGAAGTGGCAGCGTTGGCGCGCGATCATGCTTTTGAGGTAGTCCTCAACACCCCAAAGGGCGGAGCACGTAAAAAGCCACTGGCAGCACTCGCTGTCTCTGGAAGGAATGACGTTGTGCTTCCTTCGGATGAAGTCATGGGTGAACCCGATGAAGATGAAGGCGAAATTCCTGATCGCGCACCATTTCGAGGCGTAGATGCAGATGGCGATGGTTTTTATGACGATCAAGAGCCAGGTGTGCCACGTAAAAAAGAAGACGAAGGATTCCACGAAGAAGAGTTGGATGCTGACGTCGATGGTACAAAAGTAGAGGAAGGCGAAGATGTAGATGCCGACGATGTCGATAAAGATGTGCTTGAAGATGATCTCGAACCTTCTCTTGATGAGCTCACAGACGTAGAAGCGGAAGAGGTCGCTGCTGATGGCGGCTCACCTCGCGCTACGCTTGCGGCGGCGCCAGGGCGTCGTCTGGATAGCGCAATTCCTTCTGCAATTGGCCGCGGAAGGGCGGTGCCCGTAAGAGGAACTCAAGGAAAGCGATCTACCGTTCCTTTGCAGAGAGAAGCGCGTGTTGATGACCTCGCAACAGTGTGGGGTGCGCCAAGTAAAGAGGGTGGTATTTGGGGACCTCCGGTGCCTACCACAGAAAAGCGCGGCTCCTGGTTCTCGCGACTATTTCGCAGGAGTCATTCTCAACCACGCCCCGTAGCCGTTCGCGGTGGGGGCATTTCTACCGTCGGTAAAATCGGTATCGGCATCACAATCTTAGCTATTGCTGCCCTTGCCATCTATCTCTTCACTCCGCAATCAGCTCATTTGGCTATTTCGCCTATGGCGTCAAAGCTTGAGGCGAGCTTACCCGTATTAGCGGATCGTAATGTGCAAGAGATGAATATAGCTATTGGGGTGATGCCTGGGCAATTCATTACTATAGAAAAGACTGCGGAACAGACATTTACGTCGAGCGGAGAGCGCGATGTGGCACAAAAAGCTCGTGGCACAGTAACTATTATCAATGCATTTAGCGCCACACCGCAGACATTTATTGCAACAACGCGTTTAGAAACCAAGGAAGGTCTCATGTTCCGTACATTGCGAACCATTACGGTTCCGGGCATGCGCGGCACTGAACCGGGCAAAGCTTCTGTTGAGGTGATCGCGGATAAACCAGGCGTTACCTATAACATCGCCCCTAGCTCATTTGTATTTTCAGCATTTAAGGAGCGAAACGATGCTGAGCGCTATGCAAAGTTTACCGCGACATCATCCGCCCCTATGGCGGGAGGCATTCAAGGGAAGGCAAAAGTTGCTACGGAAGCTGATATCGTGAAAGCTCGCGCCGCAGTAGAGAATGAATTAAAGCAGCTTATCGCCGATGGACTTACTGACGCGCGCACGCGAGCGGTTATTCTCGATGGCGCCACCAAGACGTCAGAAGTGGCGATAACTACCTCAGTGCTTCAGGATGAAGCGGCAGATACCTTCACGGCAACCGCAAAGCAAACCATCACCACTGTAGGTTTTCGAGAAGAGGACATGCACGCCTTTATTAAAGAATCGCTAGAGAAGAAGCACCCTATTACTGTCTTGCCCGAATATATAACGTATTCGGTGACGAACCCGATCTTCGATGAGAAGGCCGGTACGCTTCGTGGCACGGTGCAAGTGGGAGGTACGGCGTTTGCGGCCGTTTCTTCAGACGCCATCCGCGATGGAGTGCGTGGCCAAACACGCGAACAGCTCGAAAGCTTCATCCGCTCACAGGAAGCAAAGATAGGTTCTGCTCGCGTCACGCTCTCGCCTCGATGGGCCACAAAAGCCCCCGATGATACGAGCCGTATTTCGGTCGAATTGATCTATGCGACCCCTCAACCAAGCCCTACGAGCGACTAGTCGTTGACAGCGGAACGCGCCTTTGCTACCATATGCAAGCTCGCGCCGTTCGTATGTACGGATGCGGCTCCTTTTCACGAGTGGCTGACCAGAAGCAAAAAATAACCGGTATGGTAGTTGAGGCATTGCCTGACACGAATTTTCGCGTCCAATTGCCCGACGGCCGCATTCTCCTCGTATACTTAGCGGGGAAGATGCGTCTCCACCGTATCAAGGTTATGCTGGGCGACACGGTAACTGTGGAGCTTGCTCCTGACGGTTCCCGTGGCCGGATTGTGTATCGGAATTAATATTACTATTTATAGACGATTGTTATGAAGGTACGAGCTTCTGTCCGCCCCATGTGTAATAAATGTAAACTTGTGCGCCGCAAGAAGCGTATCTATTGCATTTGCTCGAATCCAAAGCATAAGCAGCGTCAAGGTTAAGATTATGCCTCGTATTTTTGGTGTTCAAATCCCTGATAATAAAAAAGTGCTCTACGCCCTTCAGTATTTGTATGGCGTAGGTTTGGCAACAAGTAAGAAGGTGCTTTCTGAAGCAAAAGTTGATGGTGATAAGCGTGCTCAAGAATTGAGCGCTGACGAACTCAACCGTATTCAGAAGATCCTTGAAGGCTCACATAAACTCGAAGGTGATCTCCGCAAAGAGATCGGACAGAATATCAAGCGCTATAAAGATATCGGTACCTTGCATGGGAACCGTTTAGCTCGCCGCCTGCCCCTGAAAGGCAACACCCGCCGTAATTCACGTACGACACGTGGAAATGTTCGTAAGACCATGGGTTCTGGCCGTAAGGATGCAAACCAAAAGACCTAATTCATATGGGAAAGAAGAAAATTGTCACAAAAGTTGATACTGAAGTTTCCTCAACCGCAGCCGCGGGTACTCCTGCACGCCGCGGTGCAAAGCGCCAGGTGCTCAATGGCATCGCGAACATTTCTATTTCATACAACAATACGATCATCTCTATTGCTGATATGAAGGGGAATGTGCTGTCGTGGTCATCTTCAGGGCTCTTGGGATTCAAGGGGACAAAGAAATCTACCCCATACGCCGCTAACTTGGTGGCAAAAGACTGTCTCGAGAAATCAAAAAAGTACGGCGTTGCGAACGTAAAGATCGTTGTTCGTGGCGTCGGCCCAGCTCGTGAGTCGGCTATTCGCGGCATTGCATCCAGTGGTTTGCATATTCTTTCATTGCTCGATCGCACACCTGTTGCTCACAACGGTGTCCGCGCTCGTAAGCCGCGTCGCATCTAATATTTATCATTTATGGCACGTTATCTTGGACCACGAGAAAAAATTGAGCGTCGCTTAGGAGAAAAGCTTGCCTTGAAAGGTGGGCGTTCTCACTCGCAAAAGTCAGCATTGGTACGTCGCCCGTACCCACCTGGTGTACATGGTAAAACGGGTAATTTTGGTAAGGTATCTGAATTCGGTCTCCAGCTTCGTTCGAAGCAGAAGGTTCGTAAGACCTATCGCCTCATGGAGAAGCAGTTTAAGAGCCTCATTCAGCGCGCTCTTACGGAAAAGAAAATCGACCCATACGACGCAATGATCGCAGCGCTCGAAACACGTTTGGATAACTCCGTGTTCCGCATGGGACTTGGACAATCCCGCGACCAAGCTCGCCAACTCGTAAGCCATGGTCACATCACCGTGAACGGCCGCAAGGTGACCATTCCTTCCTTCCGCGTCTCCCAAGGCGACGTTCTCGGCATTCGCGAAGGCAGTAAGAAGAACGTATTTATGGGAACCCTCATGCCACAGTGGCTTGCAAACTATGAAGCTCCAGCATGGATGGTGCTCGATAAGCAGACCCAGACCGCAACAATAACCACCATTCCAAAGATGGATGCCAGTGGTTTGAAGGTTGATGATTTGCAGGCAATTATTGAATATTATTCCCGATAATTTCTGTCGCATCGCGTAGCTGCTTGAGCGCTCCCGACACGAATCCTCCTGACCGCTCATCACAGATACACGACGCACACCCGTATGATTCAAACCCCACACACAATCACCACGATCGAACGCAGCTCAACCCGCGGCGTTTTCGAGGTTGGACCTCTCATGCCAGGATATGGCGCGACCATCGCAAACCCATTGCGTCGCGTGCTCCTTTCCTCATTACAGGGTGCGGCAGTAACTTCAATTAAGATCCAGGGCGTTGACCACGAGTTCTCTTCGATTGATCACGTGCTTGAAGATGCAATCCAGATTATTTTAAACGTAAAGAAGATCCGCTTGCGCTCTTTCGCAGACGGCCCAGTTACTCTTGTGCTTGAAGCAAAGGGTGAAGGCGTTGTGACTGCTGGAGACATGAAGCTTCCTGCAGATGTGGAAGTAGTGAACCCAGAACAGCCCATTCTTACTATCACCGACAAAAAGGCGACAGTGAGCATGGAGCTTACGGTTGAACGCGGTGTTGGTTATGTTCCTACAGAGCAGCGCCAGAAGGAAAAACTTCCTATCGGCGTGATCGCGGTTGATGCAATCTTCTCGCCAGTAAAATTGGTGAATTTCCGCATCGATGATATCCGCGTTGGTGACCGTATCGACTTTAACAAAGTCACTATGGAAATCGTTACCGATGGCACCCTGACCCCAGAAGCAGCGCTCCGCAACGCATCGGAAATCCTTGCTGATCACTTTACCTCACTTGCCAAGATTGAGGTTCCTGATGTAACATCCCAGGACGCTCCAGCACCTAAGAGCAGTAAGAAGAAGGAACCAAAGGAATAAGAGCACACTATGAAACGAGGCAACCTCCGAAAATTTGGACGGGAACGTAATCAGCGAGCTGCCTTGTTGCGCTCTCTTGCAACCGCGCTTATTGAGCACGGCTATATTGTTACTACGACTGCGCGCGCAAAGACGCTTACCTCAACCGTAGCAAAGCTGATCACTCTTGGGAAAAAGGGGACCGTGGCGGCACGTCGTGAGCTCATGACCCGCGTTGGCAAGAAGGCTTCTGAAAAGCTCGTCAAAGATATTTCAGTACGCTTTGCCTCACGCCCCGGTGGCTACACGCGCTTGCTCCCATTGGGACAGCGTCCTTCGGATGGATCACCCACGGTCCGCATTGAATTTGTTGCATAATTATGACCGCTACACCAAAAAACATCGTTGAGATCGACATGGCAGGCCAATCTATTGGTCGTGCTGCTACGCGCATCGCAACGCTGCTCCGTGGCAAACACCTTCCTTCCTATAATCCTTCCGTGGATCCGGAAATTTCTGTACGCATTCTTAACTTAGATAAAGTTGTCTTTACGGGCAACAAGCTTGCACAGAAGAAGATCTATCGTTTCTCTGGCTATCCGGGCGGTCTTAATGAGCGTACCCTCGGCTCACTGTGGGAAAAGAAGCCAAAAGAAGTATTGCGCCGCATGGTCCGCAGCATGCTTCCTGATAACACGCTCCGCGCTCGCATGATCTTGCGCTTAGTGTTTGCCTAATTTTATCGTATGCAACAGAACGACACACAACCATTAGATGTTCTCGGAATCGCAGTGCCTGATGAAGACACTGACGAACCCACGCTCCCACCTCTTGAAGAGGGGGATAAAGAGCTTGGCACCAAAGAAAAGTATTTTGAATCCGTAGGTCGCCGCAAGAATGCGGTTGCTCGCGTACGTCTCTTTACACGCAAGTCTACCGACGCGCTCAAAGAAGATCGCGCACTGGTGGTTGTAAACGGCAAAGACTATACAGAGTATTTTTCTGATAAATCTCTCTGGTTGCACGTGGAAGCGCCGCTTCGCAAGCTCAAATCACTTGCACGCTTTAAGGTGACTGCATTGGTGAATGGCGGCGGCATCGCTGGCCAAGCAGAAGCAATCCGTCACGGCATTTCCCGTGCATTGGAACTCTTTGATACAAACTTCCGCAAGAAGCTCAAGAAGGCAGGTTACCTCACGCGCGATCCTCGCATGAAGGAACGCCGCAAGTACGGCTTAAAGAAAGCACGCAAATCACCATCTTGGTCAAAGCGTTAATCTCACACAAAGCGCCCCTCACGGGGCGTTTTGGTTCGTTGACTTCATAGGTTTATTCATGTACCGCATGCGCCAGCTCTCTACATGAGGCGGAACGGAGGTGATCGAGATGACGCCCCAAGATGAAAAGACGTTGGTTGACCTCATCACACGTGAAAGCGGCATGGTGTACTTGTTCCTGGCGGTACGTATTCAGAGACGTCCAGGAGAAGAACACCTCCTAACCACTCCAGAAGTTGCGAAAAAGTGGCAGGAAATCGAGCCAGCACTGGTGGTCCTCCACGATGTCGCAGGCTTGAGACCGGTAGCGCGCCTCGAAGCGCCAAGCGGTGACTGCCTCTGGCTTTTGGACAACCTGTCTGCCGACCAACCTCTGCGCTGGTCTTTGATTGGCACCGTGGAACAGCTTCAAGCACACTACCGCGAAGAGATCAGAGCTGCGGTCCCAAATAACATTCGGGATTTCCTGAACGATCGCCTCGACGACCCCTACTAGCCCCCGCAAGAGGATCCCCACTCTTTGTGGGGGTTCTTTCTTTTACAGACGAATAATATTTACGCCGCCGCGAGTGTCGATTTCGATAATGCGAATACCTGCACCTTCATTAAAAGCAACGTGCGTTGCGTTTTCATCAAACCAGACTGCATTAGTGATGGGGCGCGATGCACGGAAGATGCGCTCCATATAGCCTTGCGGATAAAATGGTTGTGCGCCGTTTGGAGTAAGCCACATGACCCAGAGATCGCGGCCACTCCACCAGAGAAGGCGGGCTTGTCGGGATGAAAGGCGCGCACCCGCGGGGTTCTTTACGATATCAGTGCGAGTGCCGTCTTTTTGGATCAGCATGAGTGTGTCGCCACGCCACGCGAGCGTTGAATCTGGAATAGGACTCACCACCGGGGTCTGACGGGGGCGTGGTGATGGAGGCGGGAGAAGCGCTGGTTGTGCCATTTCTTCTTCAAGACGTGTGCGGAGAAGCTCAACGCGTGTTTCATCGGTGGGGAGCATGAGTACGTGGGGGAACTCGGTGATGAGGCCTTCTGATACGGATGCAGTTTTACTCCACGAAGAAAAGCCATCGCGATAGGTGCTGACCGTATACGAACCAGGGAGAAGCTCTTCGATACCAAAGGTGCGTGAGAGAAATGACGTACTCCCTTTGAGCTCACCATTGAGGAGCACGTCTGCCGTTTCATTAATACGTACGACGATGGTTCCCGTACGAATAAAACGCCCCTCAGAGAGGCTATAAGTGTATCCTTGGGCATTCATAATAGCCCAATAAGTCCCCGTGATAAAAACGAGGGCGGTCAGGGCGAGTAATATACGGCGCTTTCGCTTTTCCATAGCTTGTGTAGTATACAGGAAAACTTGACTAAATGCCAGAAATGTCAGGTTGCGTGCGCACCCAGAACACGATACACTTTCCCTGCTTTATGGCACGTAAACTAGGCATAGATCTCGGCACTACTAACACCGTTGTCTTCGTCCCTGGCAAGGGGATCGTCATCAACGAGCCTTCGGTCGTCGCCGTTTCAGTACTCGATAACACTATTTTAGCAGTTGGTAATAAAGCGAAGGAGATGATCGGACGTACGCCGGATAGCATTATCATTTCCCGCCCGCTCGTTGATGGTGCAATTGCCGACTATCGCATCACCGGTGCTATGCTCCGTTATTTTATCAAGCGCGCTGGTGGTCTCTTCTCATTTTTAAAACCTGAAGTACTCATCTCCGTTCCCGCAGGTATCACCTCAACTGAAAAACGCGCAGTGATCGAATCAACACTCGATGCAGGAGCAAAAGCGGTCTACTTAGTGAAAGAGCCTGTGCTCGCAGCCATTGGTGCGCGCATTCCCATCAATAGCCCTATTGGAAATATGATTTTGAATATCGGTGGCGGTACTACCGAGCTTGCGGTGATCTCTATTGGTGGAATCGTAAGCGCATCATCGGTGCGCATCGGAGGTAATAAGTTTGATCTTGCCATTGTTGAATACATAAAAAAGCGTCACACGCTCGCAATTGGTGAACGCACTGCAGAGCTTATGAAGATCGCTATCGGAAGCGCCATTAAGCAGGCAAACGAAGAAAAGATCACCATCAAGGGGCGCGACCTTACATCGGGACTTCCGAAAACTATTGAGATCAGCTCCAATGAGCTTACCGACGCTTTGAGTGAGAGTTTGCGCGAAGTGATTCAGATTATTAAAGAAGTATTAGAAGTAACGCCTCCAGAGCTTTGCTCTGACATTATGGATCGCGGCATTACTATTTCAGGTGGTGGGGCACTCTTGCGCAACATTGATCAACTCATTACGAAAGTAACGGGCGTTCCTGCGCATATCGCAGATGACCCACTGTTCTGCGTGGCGCGTGGTACGGGTATCGTGCTGGAAAACCTCGATGTGTATAAGAAAAACGTTATTGCAAAGCGTTCATGAAGATAGCACTCGTTACTGATTGGATCACCACAGTATCGGGATCAGAAGAGCTTGTACAAGCGCTCCATCGCATCTGGCCCGATGCTCCACTCTACACCGCATATGCGGACAAAGAGCGCGCGCGCAACGCTTTCCCAAATGCTGATGTTCGTGCAAGTTTCATTGGGCGCATTCCCTCATTTCTCCGCGTACGCCCACTTCTTGCACTTCTTTTACCTCTTGCGATGGAGTCTTTTGATTTCACGGGATATGACGTTGTGATTTCAGTGAGCGGCCTTGTGAGCAAAGGTATTATCGTTCCTAGTGCCACGCGACACATCTCCTATTGTATGAGCCCGCCACGACAGCTGTGGGACCTCGCACACGCTCAGAGGGGTATGCGCCTAGGTCGTCACTTGATGCGACTATGGGATAGCGCTGCGGCAAAACGTATCTCTGAATGGGTTGCTATTTCTCATACTGCCGCCAAGCGAATAGAAACATACTACAGACAAACGCCGCGAGCGGTGATATATCCTCCCGTGCAAGTACAGAACGCTTCTGCTGAACCGCCACATCCGAAACCCTACTATCTTTTTGTGGGGCGTTTGTACGCATATAAAAATGTGGCGTTACTTCTTGAGCTCTTCTCCCGACTCCAACGCGACTTAGTGATTATCGGAACGGGACCACTGGAAGGCGTACTGCAACGTCATGCATCACCGAACGTGCACATGCGCGGATATGTAGACGATGCCACGCTTAGTGCATATATGGTGCATGCAAAGGCGCTTATTGTGCCGAATGAGGAAGATTTCGGACTCACGATTGCAGAAGCACATGCGCATGGTACGCCTGTGCTTGCACTTCGCACTGGCGGGGCAATGGAAATTATCGAAGAAGGAGTTACTGGCGAGTTCTTTAATGATGCAATCCCAGAAGCGATCGGGGAGTGTCTTATGCGCTTTGAACAAAAGACATACGACGCCGAAACGATCCGTGCTCGCGGAGCATCATTTTCTGAAGCGCGTTTTCAGGAAGCGTGGCGCGCATACCTTTCATGATAGCCATCATAACCGTACATTTTGGAAAAGAAGAATCCATACTGCGACTTGCAGAGTCGCTCGCGCCACACCTTTCTACGGGCATGCGTTGGTATATCGTTGATAATAATGAATATACAAACGCAGAACACGAGGCATTTGTATCACGCACCCCAGACGCTCATCACATTCATGCGTCATATAACGGTGGCTTTGGAGCTGGGAATAACGAAGGAGTTTCTCGCGCAAAAGCAGATGGCGCAGAGTGGTGTGTCTTTTTAAATAGCGATACCGCAGTTGGACCAACATTCCGTGAGACGCTTGAGAAAGATCTCGCTGGTGAACGAGGGTTCGTTGCCCTTCCCGTTGTTGAAGACGGAAAAGAAATAACGATGGGACGCATCGCTTATCATAAGGGTATGCCGCTTGGCCTTCGCGATACCGGCACTCTTACGGAGCAGCGGTCGTATGTTCATGGCGCGGCCTGTGCTCTGCATGTTTCTATGGGTGATTCGTTGGGGTGGTGGGATGAACGTTTTTTCTTGTATTGGGAAGACGTGGCGCTTTCGTGGAAAGCGCGCGCATTGGGTGTTTCGATGCGTATTGGCACCACACGCGTATCTCATGTGGGCTCTGTGGCAACAAAAGCACTTCAATATGACGTTCTTTCCGCTCTGCATGCGCGTAACTACCTTTTGGCCGAATGGGCATATGGGTCGAAGGTGTGCGCACTCACGTGGGGATTATACGCGCTCATGCGAAGCATCGTTGGCGCAATGGCCGGGAACAGATTCTGGCGCGGCGTATTCCATGGTATAGCAGCCGCACTACGCGGGGAGTGGGGGAATATGCATGCCAAGCGTGTACACATTGGTATTGAAGCAGAATCACTTGAGGATCCTGTTGGTGGCGTGGCGCGCATGACCCATGAGCTCGTGCGAGAACTTGCACGGCGCCCAGAGCTTGCTCGCTCTCTGGTGATACATCTTTATTTTAAATCTCATGTTGTTCCTGGTCCTTGGCAAGAGAGCGCACTCTTTCAATGTCACATAACAAAGCCGCGATGGTTCCCGGCATCGTTTAATATTCACTATCATATGTGGATGCCCCTGATGGCGTATTGGCACGGTGTTCGCGCGCTCTATTTCCCAAACTATATGCTGCCCTATACGTGGGTGAGGAAATCCCTCGTTATGCTTACGCCCGATGTGGGATATGAAATGTTCGGTACGTCACTTCCTTGGAAGTATCGCCTTGCATATCGCTTATTTGCGGGAAGAGCATATCAACGCGCTACACGAGTGATGACGCTCTCTCATGATTCTGCGCGCCTTTTGCCAAGTGCATTTCATCGCCCCACACGAGATATCGTTGTGGTAAACCATCTTGCGGTTGAGGCTCCTGAAGCGGAAAATCTGACCCAGAGAGAGCCACTTTTTGCATGGGTAGGCCAAGCGTTCGAGCGTCGCCACGTGCGTGAGGCACTTGAAGCTTTTGTGCGCGTGGCATCTACACATCCAAATGTCTCCTTCACGCTTGCTGGTGCAGATAAATATACGCCGCCATATATTGCTCAAAAAGTAGAAGTACTTGCCCAAGAGGGTTTGCACGTTACGTACACGCCCCACGTTTCCGAATCTGCGTTGAAAGAGTTGTATGCACGTGCGCATGCTATAGTATATGTGTCCGACGCGGAATCATTCGGGCTTCCGCCCGTTGAGGGCGCCGCGCATGGCGCAATTCCCATTGTTGCCGACACGCCGCTCTCACATGAGATATTCGGAGCGGATGCCGTCTATGTGTCACAGCCTATTACCGTTGCGGGAATAGAGAAAGCTATGGTTCAATCACTTACACGACGCGATGATGCATCGTTCCGTGGTCGTATTCAGGCGAGAGCTAAGACATATACGTGGTCATCGCATACTGATCGCTGGCTCGCCACTATACGCGATATTCTTTCATGACACTCTTCACTTCGTGGCAGAAGCCACTTCTCCTGAGCTGGGCACTCTCTCTTGCTATTATGGCAGGCGTTCTTCCCCGTGAAGTGAGTTTTCTTATAGCGCTCGGGGGGCTCTTTGCCATGGCGCGCATGTCTCTTGAAGATGCGGCAACCTATTTTATTGGTATGGTGCCGTGCGCGCTCGCGCTCCCATTCACCGCAACATTCGATAACTTTAATATGTGGCGGCTCTTCGCGTTGTTGCTCGTAGTGCGTGGAGTATATGTATATCGAGAGCGTCTCACGGATGTGCGTGCGCTTGTGCGCTCACCAGCGGGCATTTCTCTTATTACGCTCTCTGCCGTTGCGGGGCTCTCGCTCGCTGTTGCTCACGATCTAGGCGCTGGACTCAAACGTTTCATTTACTTCGCAAATGCGCTTCTACCGCTGGTGGTTATAGCGCTCCTCTCACAGAGAGAGGGTATGCGCGCGGCACTGTTTTCATGCATGCGATGGATCGCGGTGCTTCTTGTCGGCGTTGCTGGTATCCAACTCATCTCAACGTACGTCATGGATATCTACGCGTTCATGCGCATATGGGGTGAGGGTGTGCAATTCCGCCAATTCGGTGCGCAGTGGAGCGATATTGTCACAAGCGTAGGAAATACATGGTTTGCATACTATGGTGAGCAACTTTCGCTACGTATTTTTTCACTCCTTCCCGATTCGCATACCTTCCCTATGATTTTGGTGGCGCTCATACCAGCAGTCATGGCTGCGGCATTGGTGCACACACGCATTCCTTCACAAGCGTACGAACGGTTCACAAGCCTTGTGCGTACGCGCGTAAATATGTGGATTGCTTTTGTACCCCTAGCATTTCTCTTCGTTATTCTTTCGGGAACTCGGGGAATGTGGGTGGCGAGCCTTGGGGTTATTCCGCTCGGTATTCTTTTCATCATCGCGTTACGTCATAGTATCTCGCGACAAGGCCAGACAATGCTCCGCTATGTTACTGCGGTAGCAGTTCTCTTCTTTGCACTATTTTTTGTAGCATGGCCCATCGTTACATCGCCACAGTTTCTGCTAAGTAAAGGGGATGACCTACTCTTTACCAAGCGCCTCCGCTCTATCATTGATTTTGGTGAAACATCAAATGCTCAACGTATCGCTATTTGGCGTGCCACGTTAGATTCCATACGCGAACGACCTTTGTTAGGTGTTGGGCTTGGGCAATATCCAATCATCCTCGACCAGGATCTTGCTCTTGCTGACGCAGGATCCTCAGCACACAACGTATATCTACACATAGCAGGGGAAGTGGGTGTTGTGGGGTTGCTTGCGTTTACTACCTTTCTTGCTAGCGTAGCATTCGCGTGCGTGAATGCTCTTCGCACAGAGAGATCACTTCGTGATCAGGCATTCTTAGTGACTGCTCTACTCTTTTTACCGTGGGTATGGGCATATCTTATTACTGACGCGGCGCTCTTTGATGAACGCGCGCTTCTCCTTATTGGAGCGGTCTGTGCGGTTATTCTTGGATATCAGAATCATGAGCAACGAACATAGTCCTTTTGTTTCCGTTATTCTCGTTGTTTCGAATGGAGCGCGCTATATGCGCGCATGCGCAAAGGCGCTCGCGCACCAGACATACAAAGATATCGAAGTCATTGTGTTTGATAACGCGTCACAAGATGCAACACGCGATATCGTTCGCGAAATCCTTCCTGATGCACACATCATCGAGCATCCAAAGAATATAGGCATGTGGCCTGGTCAGATTGAAGCTATGAAATCTGCGCGAGGTTCGTTTATTCTTTCGCTTTCTGTCGATGTACTCTTGGCGCCACAGTGTATTGAAGAGCTCGTTGCATGCGCACAAAAAGATGAACGCATCGGCGCCGTGCAGGCGAAGGTCTTTCAATATGCATACGCAGATATTGCGAACAATACATGGGATCAATCGCGTACGATCGATACATGTGGCTTTGGCATGACGCGCTCGCGACGCGTATACAACATTGGGCAAGGCGAAGCAGACTCCGGACAATACGACAACGCGCCACTGTTTGGTGTTGAGGGGGCAATGCCATTCTTTCGAAAGACTGCACTGCTTGATAGCGCACTCGAGGAGGGGATACTTGATATGGATTACTACGCAAGCGTTGGCACACTTCGCATTGGCTATGGAGATGACCTTGATATCGCATGGCGCATGCGTTTGCGAGGATGGAAACAAGTGTTCTGCCACACAGCACACGCATTCCATGACCGCACTACTACAAAATCTATCGCAACACGCTGGTGGCATTCTTTGCTCCCTTCGCGCATACGTGCTCGACGGGCGATCACACCACTCAAACGGCAGTTGGATTGGAGGAATAATCGGTGTACAATGGTAAAGAATGAGTTAGCCCAGCATCTGTTACGCGATGCTCCTTTTATTCTTGCTCGTGATGGTGGTGCGCTTCTCTACGCTCTCCTTTTTGACTGGAGCGTGCTTCGTGGCATGCTTGGTGCACTACTCCTTCTGCCGCGCATGCTTAAAAAACGTGCCTACGTACAACGGCGCGTACGTATCTCTGTAAGTGATATGCAATCATGTATCCGGTAACCAACCAACAACTTCCAGGCTCACGCACCTATAAAAAGGTTGTGTTAGGTATTTTCGGACTCACGTTTTGCGCCATCGCGCTTGTTGCATGGGCGCAGTCTCTGCGTAACGCAAGTTTTGATATTACACTTGGCGGTTCGGGTATGGCTGTTATCGCAGACCATGTACTCCCGCCAGAACTCGTGCACGCTATAGAAGAAGACGCATACATCATGCCAGATAAAGATGCGACGCTCGACATTCTTCTCTTGGGAATGCGTGGGAAAGACGATCCTGATGGCGGACTTCTGACCGACACCATTTTATTACTCCGCTACGATCGGTCCACAAAGAAATCGGCGCTCATCTCACTTCCACGCGATCTATACACGCGCATTACTGATACACGTGCAGATAAACTGAATGCCGCATATGAATATCTTGGCTTAGGCGGCACCAAAAAACTCATTTCACAAATCACTGGCGTCTATATTGATCATGCGGTTATTTTTGATTTCACCGCGTTCCAAAAGATTGTTGACGATCTTGGCGGGATCACCGTTACTCTCGCTACGCCTTTTGAAGAGAAACAACAATGGGGGTATTCCTTCTCGCTGCCCGCTGGAGAAAACCACCTCAATGGCGAGCAAGCGCTCTACTATGTCCGCTCACGATACTCTTCGAGCGACTTTGACCGCGCTCGTCGCCAACAACAGGTGATAAGCGCCATTAAAGACAAGGCACTTTCTCTTCAGCTTCTTTCGGAACCCGAGCGTATTGTGGCGTTGATGCAAACTATTCGTGCGAATATCATTACGGACATTAACCTTCTCGATATGACGAGCCTGCTTTCGCTTGGCAAATCATTGAGCGGATCAACGGCGCAGAAACGCATTGTGCTTACCCCAGAGAATGTACTCCAAGAGACACGAAGCTCTGCGGGCGCCTATGTGCTCTTGCCACGTGAAGGCAACTGGCAACTCGTACGTGACTTTATCGCAACAGCAATGCAGTAATCATATGCGTATTTCGTGCATCATTGTAAATTATCAGCGGCCGGCGCTTCTGCGCCTCGCGTTACAATCGCTTGCGCGCGCAGTGCTTCCTACTACAGATATAGAAGTTATTGTGGTTGATAGCGCTTCAACACCAGAAACACGAGCCGTGATTCGCGATGAGGGAGCTACTCTCTTCCAAAACATCATACTTGTAGCGCGAACAGAGAATACAGGGTACACGAAGGGCAATATGCTGGGAGCAGAGCGCGCAACGGGGGAGTATGTGTGTATTCTTAATCCTGATATCGTTCCTGAGCGCGGATCTTTAGAGGCCCTTGCGCAAACTCTCGCAGAAGATGCATCAATTGGGCTTATCGCGCCGACACTTCTCAATTTCGATGGCACAGTGCAGGCTTCGACGTTCCGCATGCCCACGCTCGCGAGTATTCTTGCTCGTCGTATGTGGATTCCCGGTCGTCGCGCGGTGATTCATTCATATCTTTATGCAGACTCAACAGAGCAACCACTGCGCCATGTTGACTGGGCACTCGGCGCAGCACTCATGACGCGCCGAGAGACGCTGTCACGTGTTGGTTTTTTTGATCCTACGTTCTTTCACTACTTAAGTGACGTTGACTGGGCACGACGTATTTGGGACAATGGACTCACTGTTGTCCGCACGTCGCGTGCGCGCATGTATCATTACTTGCGACGCGAGTCGAAAGGACGTTTCTGGTTGTGGGATGCACTCATGAAACAAACAACACGATGGCATATTCTTGATGGCATGCGCTATCTACGGAGATACGGGCTATTCCCACAACGTTTACAAACATAATACATGGAGCGAAAAACGAAACTTACTCTTATCGGTGGTATTCTCGCAGCACTCGCTGCGGGCTTTGTATTAGGATCAGTTGCAGGCGAAGGTTCGCTCGGCGCGTCGCTTCAAAACGCAAGCACGCTCGTGCGAGAAAATGTGGGACAGCCCACCAATGTTGACTTCACACTCTTTTGGAATGCGTGGGATGCGCTCCATGAACGCTTTGTTGATTCAGAGAAGCTCAGCACTCAAGATCTCGTATATGGCGCTATTTCCGGCATGATTCAGGCCGCGGGGGATCAGTATACGGTGTTCTTTGAGCCCGTCACCAACAAAAAATTCCGTGACGAGATCTCGGGCACCTTTTCTGGGGTAGGTATTGAAATCGGAAAGCGCAATGATCTTTTGACGGTCATTTCTCCGATTAAAAATACGCCTGCTTTCCGCGCAGGCATTCGCACGGGAGACATTATTCTCTCCATTGATAAAAAAACAACGAGCGGCATGACCACCGAAGAAGCAGTCACGCTTATTCGCGGCACGCGAGGGAGCACGGTGACGCTTTCCATTCGTCGCAACGGAAATCCCGATGCTGATTTCGCTATCGTGCGTGAAAACATTCGCATCCCCGCCGTTGAATGGTCACTCCTGAATGCGAGTACTGCCTACATAGAGCTTTCTACGTTCAACCAGAATGTTGATGATGAGTTTCGCAAAGCCGCGCGCGAGATTCAAAAGACAAGTGCGCAGAACATCATTCTTGATTTGCGTAGTAACCCAGGCGGACTCTTAGACTCTTCGGTATATATCGCTGGCTGGTTCCTTGATCCAGGAAGCATCGTTACTATCGAACGCTTCGGCGATGGCACAGAAAACGTCTTCCGTACCACTGGCGAACCGGAACTCCGCGATTATAATGTCATCATTCTTACCAATGGGGGATCTGCCTCTGCATCGGAGATTCTCGCGGGAGCACTCCATGACGTCCGCAACATTCGCATCGTAGGTGAAAAGACATTTGGCAAAGGCTCCGTGCAAGAAGTTATTGAATTCCCCGGCGGTTCAGCATTAAAGGTTACTGTTGCGCGTTGGCTCACGCCAAATGGTATTTCGATCTCTGAAAAGGGAATCGAGCCAGATATAAAAGTAGCTCTTCCCGAAGACGCTATTACTGCGGGAACGGTTGAATTAGGTACTGCTGGCAAAGACCCACAGCTTGACAAAGCACTCGAACTCCTGAAATAATACCCTCCTATGAAAGTAATCTTCTTGCACAACGTCCGCGGTGTAGCCAAGATCGGGGACATCAAAACAGTGACCGATGGCTATGCACGCAACTTCCTTATCCCTCGAGGTATTGCGAAGTTCGCAACCGAGAACGCTGAAAAGGAAGCTCTTGTTCTTCAAGAGAAGCGTAACCTCGTTATGGCTGAAGAGCGGGATACTGCCCTCGCCTTACGAGATAAGCTCTCTGGGGCTAAAATCGAGCTCCAGGAGAAGGGCAACGCCTCAGGCACCCTCTTCGCTGCAGTAGGCCGAAAAGAGCTCGCAGAGGCCATTTTGAAGCAATTAGGGGTATCTGTTGAAGTAGAGGCTGTCCATATCCCTGAACACGCCATTAAAACAGTGGGTGAGCACACTGCCACCCTCAATCTCTTTGAAGGAGTCGAGGCGGCCATCACGGTCACCATCACCGGAAGCGACGAGTAACAAAAACACCGCCCCATGGGCGGTGTTTTCTTTCCTGATATCTTAGTTCTTTACAGGAATAACGTGGACCACTTTGGCTACGCGGCGAGAGCCGTCGTAGTTCATTTTGCGAGTGGTGGTAAAGCGAACAACCCCATCGTGAGCTGCGTAGAGGGTGTAATCTTTGCCGACGCGGACACCATCACCAGCAAGGTAGGTGCTTCCTGTTTGGCGTATGATAACATTACCAGCAGCTGCCGTTTGTCCGTCATGCAACTTCACGCCACGATATTTTGGCTGTGAGTCGCGTCCAAGTTGTGTTGAACCTATTGCTTTTGTATGTGCCATAGCGGATCGTGTAAACTAATAAACGTGAGAGAAATCCTAGCAAAAACAGCTACATTCGTCAAGCACTCATTCCACGAGATCTTTGTGGTGCTGTGCATGGTCGCCATTGCCTTTATTAGCTACCAATTAGGCCTAAAAGCGCAACAAACCACAGATATAGAGCCTATCACTGTAGAAGATGGTGCGCAGATATTCACAGCCCAGTTAGCCAGCCAGGTCGTTCCCGGCGGGGGAGCGACACCCACCACCCAAGCACCCAGAGACAGTCGCGTTGTAGCTTCAAAGAGCTCTTCCAGTAAAAAATACCACTACAGCTGGTGCTCCGGCGCTTCGCGTATTAAAGAAGAGAACAAACTCTGGTTTGATAACGAACTCGCCGCACAATCTGCGGGGTATTCACTAGCGGATAACTGTAGGTAGGCAGTGTCGCCTTTAGTATTGACAGTAGTATCTATTTATACTAGAATATTTGCGTCGGGTAAGTGGTGCTCTACGGGGTACAAGCATCCGCTGCCGTGGTGATTTAGGGGTATTTTGACGCCTCCCCACCAAATGCTCACCGACACAAATCTGACCTATTCTCCCCGCCGTGAGAGATCGTGTGAAAACTCGCGTAGCTAAGCAAGAATGGGCAGTGCCTCCGACAGCGTTCATCGGAGGCTTTTTCTTTTATAAAATTTCCTTTAGGAAGCCGGAGTGTTCCCATTCCCAGAGCTTTTTTGCGGCAAGGAAGGCTTCAAAGTTGTGTTGCGTGTCGGGTAGCTCGCTAAATTCATATTCACCATGTTCAGGTGACCACGTGTGTCTACAGGTGTAGACACCACCGCGCACCGTAGGCATGCCGCCTTTTGAACGCATGCGCGCGCCACATGTTTCGCATTCCTTGTGTTGATCAAGGCGAATGACCCAGCTCGTGAGGTCGGGGAGTGTGCCTCGCTCTTGTAGGGCGCCAATATACGCTGCCGTTTGCATACCATACTCACGATAGATACCTTTTGAGGTTTTTATATCTAATACACCCACGCGACCATCAATTTCAGCAAGGACATCCAGCGTACCGATGTAGTGATGCTCTTTATGAATCACCGGCTCTTCTATACTTAACGGTTTTACGTCGTGCGCCATAAGAAATGCTTGGAACGCCCGCACGCTTGGTAATACGGCGGGGGATGACTCCTCTACTTTGCCCCGGAGGATATTTTCAACCGCTTCGTGCACCGCAGTGCCTTCTTGTGCTGAGCGCTCAGTCATCGCTTTGCCGGCCGCAAAGCTTGGCATGCGGCCGTAGAACGCATACAACGCAGGCTTTGCCTTAATAGAAAGGATAGAAGTGACGCGGGGATACCACATGCCACCATGTTCGTAGCCCGCTTTTGCGCGAAAGTCTGCGACGCTTGAATATTCGTTCATTATCTTCGGGGAGGCTGCATATACGTCTCCCAAATCTTAAACAGTTCTGCAGTGGCAACGACATCACGGAAGCAATATTCGGCGATGTCGGTGTATCGCTTGTCAGCAAACAGGCGAGCCACGTCATCACCAGTGACGCCATCAGCTTTCGAGCTCGGAATGCCGAATGCTTGGCACCACATGTGAAGGCTCATAGTTCTTCGTACAGCACCGAAGAATGAGAGGCGATCAAAGAGATCTACATGGCCCTCACCACTATAGCGATTAGGCATGAGGTCACGCGTTGGATGCACGCTGTGCACCGCAGAGCGTACGATCACGAATGGCGCATCGAATGCTCTGCCATTGAAGGTGATGAACTGATCATAGTAGCGAGCAGCGTCCCAGAATCGCTGGAGGATCTCTTTTTCAGTGCTAGGAACGTACTGCACGTCATCTTTCGTATAGGGCTCTAGAGTGGCTTCTGGGGCTTGAAAGAAGGTGGCACCCTTGTGCGTATCGGGATTCAGAATGGAGATAGCGACAATTTCGCCCGTAAGCGGCGAGAACCCCATGCGATCACGAACTTGATCTTGCTCCTCAGGCGTTTTGGCGCTGGAGAGGAGGTATTCCTGCGTTGTGGCATCAAAGCTTTCGAAATCAGCTCCTACGGTTTCTATATCAAATATAAGACGAGACATGGAGTAAGTGTATCAAGGGCATACGCTAACGTATATTTGATTATTTACATTATTATTGTATAATATGTTTTGGAGGCGCAGATGAAATTTCTGTTTTTGATTGCTGCGCAGGTGTTTCTTGTTGGTGAAACGAAAACACCGTTGCCAGTACACGAACGCGCAACGTGCGGCAGGTTCGCGGATGTGCACGAGCTGCTCGGCGTGATGTATATCGAGCTGAACCCACAAGGCGCTGAAGCGTTCGGAACGATTCCCGTTGACCGCGTGTGCGTCGTTGTAGATGGCGCGACGAAGGTTGGCGCACCTACGGTGACGCGTCTAGAGACCCCAGGAGGCAGGTTCTTGATCCACATGCACCCGTATGACCTGGATAAGGGTGCGGGATGCCTGAAGGTCAGGGTCGGAGCCGAAGAGTGCCGAAGGGTCGAAAAGAGGTAAGAGACCCCTCACAAGAGGAGGCAGAGATCAAAAACAGGAGAGCGGCCCACACCCGGGCCGCTTTGATTTTTATAAGAGAACGCCATATCACGCGTAGGAGAGGAGGTCGCACAATATAGGTTATGCGACGTACTACTACTCTGAAAGCCTTGGAAAAATGGGTTTTTGGATTTTCTCAGATCTTTCCCCTAGTACACTTTTTCTCTTTCCATGAGGTGCGCGCCGATGTGTACATGCTCCCTTCTTTATCCTGCGCACACTTTCTTCTCACGTCCTCGGTAGACCACTCCCCTCGCTACGTGCTGGGGGACACCTCTTAAAAAAGAGGCTCCTCTCTCCCCCGCACTGCGTGTCGCTATAAGTCGTTCGCTGTAAATACTTTAATCTCTCGCCAGAATAGTGAGAGTGCTTTTTTGAAAGGAAGGATGGAAATAAAATAATTGAGATCAATGAACTCACGGAAGAGCCATGCGGCGAACCCTCCAAAAATAATTCCGCCCGGAAGACGTGCGACAGCATACTTGCCACCGACAGGAGCAACCCAGATACCATACGAAGGTTTATGTGTACGTAATTCTTTCCCTTCGATTATTCTCAAAATATTTTGAGCAGCAATTTTTCCATGATCCATAGCAAGGTATGCCATGGCAGGAATCGGCTTCTGCGTTGCGTGGTCCATAAAGTGGATCGCATCACCGACGCCAAACACATTCGGATAGCGTCGCGTGTTGAGTTGTTCGCTCACAACCATTTTGCCTTGAGGTGTGAGATCGAGACCATGGAGACGTTCTAAAACCCCTGGTGCGCGTACCCCAGCTGTCCAAATAATAATATCGCCATCGAAGCTCCGCCCATCCATAAGATGAATGCGGGAAGATTCAATCGCAGAAACACGAGCACCAGATACAAGCGCGACACCACGCGCCGTGAGACGCGCCTTGATGCGCTCTCGTTCGCCATCAGAAGCGTTCGGAAGAAGATCGGGGTTCGCATCAAACAACATGATGTGCGTTGGTTGGCCACGCAGTTTACATTCTCGTGCGAACGTCTTTACGCAGGAACCAATTTCCGTAGCTGTTTCAATGCCCGTGAGCCCCGCGCCACACACCAGAACGCGAATGGGGAGTCGTCGCTCACCTCGCTCTGCCTCTTGAAATAAATCGGTGAGGCGAGTGTTGATGGCGATGGCATCGTCGAGCGTGCGGAATCCATATGCATAGTCAGTCACTCCCGCAATACCAAAGTCGGAAGCCTCGCTCCCCAGCCCAATGATAAGAAAGTCATAGGGAATTTCTACTCCTGTATCGGTGCGGATGATGCGTTGCTCAAGGTCCCCATCAAGCACCGCTGCTTGTATGTGTGTAATGCGCTTTCCATCGAAGATTTCTTTAAAAGGAATGGCGACCGTACGGCGCAGCATGATGGTATAGGGATCACGAGGTGCGCCATACGCTGCCGCTACTTCATAGAGCGCGGGTAAAAATAAATGATACGGGTTTTTATCTACGATAATAATGTTCGCTCGAGTGCCCAGCGTCTTTTCAAGATCAAGCGCGACGCGCACTCCTGCGAATCCGCCTCCTAAAATAAGAATGGTTCCTGTTCTCATAGTTACATGTAATCCAGAGCGTTGATGGTCCCCTGTAGATAGTTAAAGTAGAGCATGCCGTTGCTTTCGTTTGTATATGTAAAGAATTCTTTATAGAGGCTTAGGTGAAGATGCGACCCAGTTGAATTTCCTGTCGAGCCCTCAAAACCAACGACCGTTCCCGCCTGTACCGCCGCACCCTGACCAAAGCCGACCACAGAGCTCAAGTGGCCATAGACACTAACTAAATCATTGGGGTGTTTCACCGCTATCCAATTCCCCCATCCAGGGTTTTTAAGACCACTTGCGATAATAACGCCGTCTCCGATTGACCGCACTGGAGTGCCGTGCCCCGCAACAAGGTCAACACCACTATGCGGCTTGCCTCCGTATGCTCCACGTCGTGCATACGAGGTCATACCAAACCCCTGGGTGATGACATACTCCCCTTTTGGATATGGGGGCTGAAATATTTTAGTACCTTTTGGTGGTACGCTTTGAGCTTGCACGCGCACATTGTAGAACCCTCCCGCAATGACCTTTTGTTCTAACTCGATAAGGTCGGCAAAGAATTCTGCCTGGCGCTTTTCGATCTCTTTTAACATCTTCTGATATTCTGCCTCTTGCCCCTTTGTACGCGTCAGGAGTGTATTTTTACCAGATTTTGCGGAGCCCAAAGAAAGCTTGGTGTTGAGCTGCTCAGCACTTAATTGTTCCAGCTCCTTCTCTTTTACCTTCAGCTCTTGGCGACTTCCTTCGAGAACCGCTTTTTCATGTTTCAATTCCTCGATTACATTAAGTAATTCGCCCGCGACACTTTCCGCATATTGTTCTTGTCGCAAGAAGTCAGACATGCTTGAACTTTTAATAAGCAGCTCAAGCATGTTTTCTTGGTCATGCTGATCGAGTGCGAATACGAGGCGCCCGATAGATTCTTTCTTGCGAGAGATAGACGTTTCTTTTTCACCGATAGTGCCTTCGACGCCTCGAATCTCAAATGTGGTGCGCTCAATCTTTTTTCCAGTAAGTGCTAGTTGATTTTCGATGCTTTGAATCTGTGTACTCAGGAGTGAAATTTCTTTTCGTAGTGAGTCAGCCTTCGAGCGCTCGTCGGCAATGTTTGATTTATATTGACTTGCCTGCCGTTCAAGCGCTTCGATCTGTTGGCGTAGTTCAATAACTCGAGGATCTTCCGCGGCAAAAGCTTCAATGGGAATAAAGAATGCGAGCACACTGACGAGAAGGAGTGATGATGCAAATATACGCATAGTTATACCGTGCAGAGCGAGAGCGCATGATCAATACGACGCAGTGTAGCATCGTGGCCAATAACGCTGGCAATATCAGCGGGATCTGGAGATTTTTCCATTCCAGATAACGCAACACGTACAGGCCAAAAGACTGGCCCGCGCCCGCCAAACTCACTTGCGACACTCTCGAGAGCCGCTCGAATAGAGGTAGCGTCAAAGACGGCTAGCGGACTGAGCACATCATGAGCGCGTGACAATGCTTTTTGGGCATCAGCAAGAGGAGCACCTTTCCACGAAAGGAGTGCGGCATCATATTGCGGGTCTTCCCAGAAGAAGCGGAAGAGCTGGACATCGCGCAGGCGATCGAGACGATCGCTCACAAACGGAAATGCCGCGTCTGGCATATCGGGAATATTCGCCAACGTGCGCAATTGATCCGGGGTAAGCTTGCGAATGTATTGTGCGTTCATCCAATGTAGTTTTGCTTGATCAAATACTGCACCACTCTGATGCACGCGTGAGAGCTCGAATACTTTTGCCATCTCTTCTTTTGAAAGTAATTCCGCATCGTAGGTATACCCGAGAGAACCAATAAAGTTTACAAGCGCTTCAGCAAGAAAGTCTTCTTTATATTCCATAATGGACGTTGCTCCATCACGCTTCGACATTTTTGATCGATCAGTGCCTAAGATAAGCGACACATGCGCAAAAAGTGGCTGCGTAACGCCGAGTGCTTCCGCAATGAGCATCTGCTTTGGTGTATTGGAAATATGATCTTCACCACGAATCACGTGGGAGATACGCATATCGGCATCATCAACAACCACCGCGAAGTTGTAGAGGGGTTCATGAATATTTTTTGCAATCGCCATGTCACCTAGCAATAAGGCATCGGAAGTAATGTCCCCACGGATAACATCGGGAAATGTGAGCGGACGAGATTCTGTAACGCCAACGAGGCGAATCACCTGACCTGGCTCTTTGCCTTTTGCTTCATGCTTATGCGCGCATACATGTACGAGCGCTTCCTTCTTCTCTGTTTGCCGTGCCCGCTCGGCGTCTAGCTCCTCTTTCGTATGATGACACCAAAAAGCCTTCCCTTCAGCGAGGAGTCTCTCTAGATGAGCGGTGTATATGTGCCTTCTCTCTGATTGGCGAACAATTGCTTCGTCGGGCGTGAGGCCAAGCCACGCAAGACCTTTGAGAATGTCTTCCTCAAACGCCTTCGTGGAGCGTTCTGTGTCTGTATCTTCGATACGTATGAGAAATGCGCCTCCTGTGTGACGGGCAAAGAGCCAATTAAAAAGCGCCGTACGTGCGGTTCCGATATGCAAAAGACCCGTCGGTGAGGGCGCGATACGAACGCGAATATCCATAGTGTTCAGTATACCGCATTCCCCTCTCCTGTGAAGCCATTGCGGGCCCCAATACGTGCGCTACACTAAGCAAAACAATGGTTATCCTTACGGTTATTCCTCTCACGCGTATCCCCATCCAGGCGCCCGAAACGCTCTCCTATTTTTCACCGACGCCAGTACCTCGCGGATCGCTCGTAAAAATCCCTCTCGCGCGACGCACGGTCAATGGGATCGTACTTGCCGTACACACCCTCTCTGAATCGCGCCAGCGTATTCGATCTGGGTCATTTTCTCCCAAAAAAATCATATCAGCATATGACGCCAATTCTCTCGTTAGTGACGGGGCGATCGCAATGGCAAAGTGGGTTGCCCAAACGGCATGCATCTCTCTCGCAACAGCATGCACTCTCCTTTTCCCCGATCTCTCTCGAGCACGTCCACGCACCTCGCTTCTCCCAAGCCTTCCCGATGCACCGAAGGCTTCACGAACAAAAGAATACGTCACATCGCTCGCAGAAGAATATGGAGTGCTCCAGCATATATGTGCATCACTGCCGAAGGGAGCGCAGGCGTGTATTATCGTCCCCGACAGTGAGTGGATTCCAGCATATGCTCAAGCGCTCGCCGCGCACTCTCCCATAGCGCTCTCTCAAAACATGGGAGCGAAAGCTCTCACCAACGCCCGAACAGCGGTTGCTGATGGAACTGCGCGCGTACTCATAGGAACACGAAGTGCGCTTCTAGCGCCATTCACTCGCTGTGCGCACATTATTATTATTGATCCGCGCCATATCGGTCATTGGAGTGAGGGGTCTCCCCGACTACACGCAACAGCATTTGCACAATGGCTTGCGACACAATGGGGTGCCACGTATAGCGTCATCACTCCTTTTCCACTACTACAAGCAAAAACAGAAAGTACACAAACCTTTCTTGATCGATCGCATGCGCTTCATATCGTTGATATGGGCGCAGAGCGTGCTGCTGGGCACCAAAACCTCTACGCACGAAGTATCGAGGATATATACAGAGTAGATCCTCACGGGCATACTCTTGTGTTCGCTACACGAAAAGGGTTTGCATCACTCTACACGTGTCGGCTCTGTGGCGCCTATGCCGCATGCACAAACTGCGCCATTCCAATGCGCATTACCCGTGCATCGGAGCCTCCACAGCTCATGTGTTATCGCTGTACGCAATCGCGCCCCGCACCGGATCGTTGTCCACGCTGTCACAAGGTATCGCTCTATGCTACTGGTACTGCAGGTATAGAAAAAATTGCAGCGCTAAGTGCTTTTCTTGCACCAGACATTCCTCTTTTCACTCTCGATGACTCCACGGCACACCCAGAGAAAGTACTGGCGCAGTTTCGAGAAGCGCCCGATGCAATACTTGTTGCCACCGCAAAACTCTTTCGATGGAAACACGGCACAACATTTCGACGCATCATCGTTCCCTCTTTTGACACGCTGACGCATCGCCCAGATTTTGCGAATGACGAGCTGAGCGCTGCAACCATTGCATCACTGCGCGCATGGGAACCAGAAAGTATGCATGTGCAAACCTATGCGCCACACCATCCAGCACTCACAGCGCAATATGACGTACGCCAGTGGGTTGAATCTGAATTTCAAGCACGGAGCGCAACGGGATATCCGCCTACATGGCACCTCGTTGCGCTTACCGTTCGGGGAGCTTCGCCCGCACACGTGCAAACCCATGCTCGCACCTGCGCAGAACTCCTTGCGCAAGCGATTCAACACCACAAACTCCAAGAGCGTATTACAGTACGCACACCAGTACCAGCACTCATATTTAGAGATCGCGCCCAAACGGTGGGCGTCATACTGATTCGCACGAAAGAGGCTCATGATTTTGCGCAGATCGCACCACACGTACCACAGCCGTGGCGCGTCATTGCAAATCCCCCCTCTCTGGATGAAGCGTTGCTGTAAGGCCCCACACTTGCTACTATGGGCGCAATGGAAATCGTTACCATTCCACAAAAAATCCTCAAAGAACCTATGCCAGACGTCCCTGACGACTGGTTCGGTGGCGAACACCTTCTTTCACTCATCGCCGACATGCGCACCGCCATGCTTGCGGCAAGTGGCGTTGGCCTTGCGGCGAATCAAGTCGGACAACAACTCCGCCTCTTTGTGATTGACGCTGAGCTTGCTAAAGAACACGGCATCCCCGACGCATTCGCAAATCCAGAAATCACCGAGTACTCAAAAGACACTGACGTCTTAGAAGAGGGGTGCCTCTCTATCCCGGGCACGTATATACCCATCTTTAGAGCAAAGAAAGTTATGTTTAAAGGATACGACGCACAGGGAAAGAAATATAAATTTCGCGCACGAGGCTTTATCGCACGCGTCTTACAGCACGAAACAGATCACCTTAATGGCACCGTCATCGCTGACCGCGCAAAAGAGCAGAAAAAAGCACTATGAGCTATCGTATTCTTTTTTGGGGGACTCCGTCATTTGCGGTGCCTACCCTTCAAAAACTCATTGAGTCAAAGGGGTATGAAGTGTGTGGTGTCATCACGGCGCCACCAAAGCATCAAGGGCGCTCAAAGATACTCACACCGACACCCGTTGCTGAAATCGCTGAACTACACCAGATACCTATTCACACGCCAACAACACTCAAAACAGCAGAGGCAGAGAAACTCATTCGTTCTCTTGAGCCAGATGTGTGTGTGGTTGTCGCATATGGCAAAATCATCCCCGAAGTACTCCTCTCTATCCCCCGTCATGGATTTATTAATGCGCACCCATCGAAGCTCCCTCTCTATCGTGGCCCTGCACCGATTCAATACGCTATAAAAGATGGCGTCACCCAAAGCGCAATAAGCATCATGCGTATTGATGCAGAAATGGATCATGGCCCCGTTCTCTTACAGGAACCGTTTTCCATAGCGCCGGACGAGTATTTCCCAGAAGTACTCCAGCGCGCAGCGCGAGAAAGTGCAGAGCTCATGCACGCGGCGCTGCTACAGCTTCAAGCAGGAACTGCGAAAGAAGCTCCCCAAGATCATGAGAAAGCGACCGCTACACACATCATCACACGAGAGACGGGACGCATCTCATGGGAACAATCAAGCGATGCGCTCTATAACCATATCCGCGCGTTCGCTTCCGAGCCTGGAGCATGGACACTCTGGAACAACGAAGAGGTGCGTATTCATCGCGCGCACTCACTCCCCATCCTCACGGGGAAAGGCGCTCCCGGCACCGTATATGCATATCAAGAGGGCTCATTCTTGGTCACCTGCGGCTCTGGCGTACTTGCGGTCGATACATTACAACGTCCCGGCGGCACGCCCCTTCCTGCAACACTCTTTTTCAATGGGAATAAGAGCTTCTTCTCCGATGTCTTGGTATCTTGAAAGAGGCGCTGAGATGTAGTACAATCGTCCGGCACAATAACTTACTGTACTTATGTCACTTGGAGTAAACGACCTAAAACCGAAGATGTATTTCATTTACGAGGACCAGCCATATATGGTTCTCGAAACTCACCACCTTAAGATGCAACAGCGCCGCCCGGTGGTGCAAACTCGCATGCGCAACATCATCAACGGCAAAGTGCTCGAGCGTAACTTTGCGCAATCTGATGTATTTGAAGAAGCAGACGTACAGCGCAAGAAAGTGAAGTTTCTCTACAATCACCGCGATCAGTACTGGTTCACCGAAGAGACCAACGCTTCCCAGCGTTTTCAGCTCGCGCAAGAGATTATCGGCGCTGGCGTGCAATTCCTCAAAGCAAACACGACACTCGACGCTCTTATGTTTAACAGTGAGATCATCAACGTAGAACTCCCCGTCAAAATGGACTTCACTGTTGTTGAGGCTCCTCCAGCAATCCGTGGCGATACGGCACAAGGCGGCGTAAAGCAAGTGAAAATCGACACTGGCGCGATGATTAACGCCCCGCTCTTTATTGAAGAGGGTGATATCATCCGCGTAAACACTGAAACCGGTCAGTATGCTGAGCGCATGGGAAAGAAATAATCTTCCCCATCAAGAGAATTGTGAAAACAGAGCCCCTCGCGGGCTCTGTACTTTTTCTATAAAAATGATATAGTAATTCTAAGGAGGTGCCTCATGCGAGGTTACTGGAAGCTTTGGAAATCGTTCCCGGACTGGAAGCGTAGCTGTTGGCTTGGGATGGCTGGTAGTGCGCTTATCGCACTCGTCGCTACTTATCTCTTCCTCTCGATGGAGATCCGTAGCCCAAAAGACTACGACTACGTCGCCGTCATCTGCACTGGGCTCTTGGGGGCTCTCTACATCTTCATGGCGAGCTACGACGCGTTACTCACCAACGAGAGGGCGGAAAGGATGCTCCGAGGCAACAAGGAGGAGAAGTGATGCCAACAATCACATCGGAAGACATCGAGCGAGAGGACCGCAACGCAGAACAGCGGATGAGCTCGTCTTTGTGGGGTGGCCTCTTCACAGGAGCGACGGCGATGTTTGCTGCCGTTTTCCCATTGGATGTAGCGGCGAGTCTTTTCACCCACTACTACATGCCCCCAGAGCAGGCGCTTCTGCTACACGACATACTTCTCCCGGTCGCTTCTCTAGCATTAACCGCAGCACTTTGGCTCGCTTATGCCATCGCTTCGCCGCTACGAGTGGTTGCTCGTAAGGTGACCATGTGGGCATGCCTGAAGCGCTGGGGCGGGATGGAGCAAGACACGTTCGAAGCGGCTTACTGGGTGGGGGCTAGTGTCGCTTGTGGAGCTTCAATGCTTCTCGTCGTTACAGCGCACGTCCCTCTACTCACCCTCCAATTCTTGCGCTAGAACCACATTCCTAACGCATGAAAAGACCCACCAACATAACGGTGGGTTTTGTTTTATTTATGCCCGTGGACGAATGGCATAATACCGAGTGGTAAGAGTGCCCAGATAAAAAATGCTTCTGGTGTTCCAAAATACGGATGGAGAGCCGCGATGTGATCGGGCAACGCAGTAAATGGCACGAACCAGAGAAGGATGCTCAAAAGAAAGCCTACTTGTGCAACGCTTATAAGTAACACGTGTGCGAGCTTCATCTCACCCATAGATAACCGTGAACGTAATGATGTTCCTTGAAATACAAAAAAAGTGCCGATATATGCAAGGAGAAAGAGCCCCGCACGTACCACGCCTGCATCTGTTGCCGCAACCCATGGAATACGCTCCAGTGTGCCCACGAAAGGAAACGCAGATGCCAGAGTAAACGCGATATAAATACTTAACAGCGAAACAATGGCACGCGTTTTTCCTACACTCATGCCGTACAGCGCAATGAGCGCCACAAGTGCAATACCAAAAAGTTCTTGTGGGCCAGTGAGTGACTGAATATTGGCACCGATGTGCGAGAGATCAAACCGATCGAATACATCCATACGGGTGCAGTGTAGCACGCCATATGCTTCTTTGTTTAGCGCTTGAGGGTGATAACTACATTACCGTGCGGTGCGCCCCGTGAACCGGCGTGGCCAAAACCAGGAAGCGCAATAGCGTACTCCCCCTCCAGTTTTTCTGGAATGTGAATCGCGACGGTTTTCTTTCCTCGCGTGCGGCCATCTCCAGCGCATGATTCACATTTCTTTTCTGGTGTTTCACCTTGCCCTTCGCATGCATTACACACACCCGTTTGTGCAAACACGCCAAAAGGAGTACGCACCTGTTGGCGCACCTGGCCTGAACCTTTACACGTATCACACGACTTCATTTTTGATCCCGGTTGTATGCCGCTCGTATGACAGATATCACATGAAATAAATCCTTCAAAAGAGAACGTGCGCGTTTTACCAAGATCTTTCTTTTCTACCTGTACTTGGAAATACATATCCTCTCCTTTTTGTGGACCGCGCGGTGCGCCACCAAAGCCACCGGCTCCCGAGAACATGCTAAAAATATCCTCAAATCCAAAACCTGATTGCTGTTGCTGACCCCCACCGCCACCGAAGAAATCCCAGAAGTTTGTGCCATCAAAACCAGCATGACCACCGCCTTGTTGCCCGCCTCCATATGATCCCTGCCCCGCAAAGCCAAAACGGTCATACTGAGCTCGCTTCTCTGTGTCAGAGAGCACTTGGTATGCCTCGTTTACTTCTTTAAATTTTTCCGCGTCTCCCCCCTTTTTATCAGGGTGTAGTTTGTGCGCCAAAGCACGAAATGCTTTTTTGATTTCGTCAGCTGACGCAGAGCGTGAAACGCCTAAAATGCTATAGGGATCTTTCATAGTGGATAGATTATCCTTGTGGGAATACGGGGATCAGACATATACTATAGGGTATGGATCATACGCTTCGCAAGACACTAATCGCACTCGGGGGAACTCTCGCTGTTGTTGCCGCAGGATGGTGGCTTCAAGACCAACCATTTTTTGTACAGATCTTCCGCGGCTTTGGTTCGCAGAGTCCGGTTGATATTTCGCAGGCGCCACCACAGACATTCTGCCTCCCTGCCACAGCAACTATTACCACTGGTGAAAACATTGCCCTTACTGCATCGGGTGGAAATCCGAACCTCTACGCGTGGCGCGCGCCACAGGGTACACCAGCAACAGGCAGTGGCGCCTCGTTTACCGTTCAGTTCGCAAGCCCTGGCCTCTACCCCGTTGTCCTCATCTCGGGTAGTCCCAGTGACCCTGTCGTTCCAGCACGCACTGATCGTTGTGATATTACTGTCCTTGGCAACGTATCGGACCCCATTCCAACACCATCGCTATCTCCTTCACCCGAAGTCTCTCCAACGCCAACGCCCTAACGTAAGGCGTACTTTTGTCTCTCCACCGTTTCAGTACGCAGCTCAACAACATGCATTTTCTGCATGAGCCAGAGCATTCCTGAACCAATAAGTGTACCGAGGAATGAGAAGATTGGCTTAATGCTCACCAAGACGGCAAAGAGCGTGAGCGTCAGTACAATCGGAATATATTTTGCAAAGGGCGCTGAGAGTGCGTTAATTGTAGAGATAGTCTGCTCTGCAATCTGCTCCTCAACTGCTTTTCTCTGAAAGAATGGGAGTCGTTCGAGTTCACTTCCCACAACAGCGCTCACCATTTTTTGAATCATACCTACTGCGCTATCCGGGACGATGCCATTTCCTGCGCGATCCTGAACCGCGGGAGCCATAAGATACGCAAGCGATGCGGCAACGAAAAGTGCGGTCACAATTTTCCCCATACCACGACCGTGATCCGCATGGATGCTGATGTCGCGAGCACCCAGCGTGAGCAAGAGGAGCGATGCAACCATTGCTCCGGCATATACAAGACTTACGGGCAGCACCATCACAAGCGGCGCAAGCACCGCACATGACACTCCTAAGCGCCATCGCCAATCCGCGACAAGAAGATAAGCAACGCCTGCGGTTGCTGCGAGCACAACCGCAACCGCCAACACCGGCGCCCACATGAAAGGATCAGAAAGCGTTTGCGCATTAGGGCCAAGCCACGTTCGGGCCGTACCCCAAAGCGCAGACGCAACAAAAAGTACCAACACTACCAATCCCCACTCTTTTCGTATATCCACAGTTTCCATAGTGCATTATTCTACCACGGAATTACTATACTCACAGAGGAGGTGCGGATGCCCGAAGGCCCGCAACGAAGGAAGCTTGCGTGTGGCTGGTGTCACGTCTGTCACAAGCGACGATACCGCGGCCGAGAAGCGGCGTGGGTCGTTGCGCGGTGGCGTGATGGTGATCCCAACCGATCCGACGGCGGCAGGATCCACGCTTACTTTGATCCGAAGTGCCGGTCGTGGCACATCGGACACATCGTAGCCGGTGGTCAGCCTGCTCGCTCGCAAGAGTCGAAGAATCCCCGTCCCCCGCTCGTGAAGCGCCCGCACTCCGGTCGCCCCGTGCGCCAGAGCTCGCGCTTCTACTGACACCTCTCTCTTCCCCCGACAGGAATTTCCTGTCGGGGTCTTCTCTTTATAATTACTTCTGCTCTTCCGCTGGCTTCTCCTCTTTCATCTCTTCTTTTGGTTGCTCAGGAGTTGCTTGTGCCTGTTGCTGCTGATACATCGCCTGACCTACTTTCTGCACAGCTGTTGAGAGTTCCTCTACTGCTTTTTTGAGCACCTCGAGATTATCACCGTCTTTCACATGCTTCACGCTGGCTATCTTTTCTTCAACCGCCTTTTTGTCATCAGCGTTCACTTTTTCGCCAGCATCTTTGAGTGTTTTCTCTGAAGAGTAGACAAGCATCTCTGCGGCATTGCGAGCGTCTACGAGCTCTTTCTTCTTTGCGTCCTCTGCCGCGAAACGCTCTGCGTCTTCTACCATGCGCTTTTTCTCATCGTCGGTCAGACCAGATGAGCCCTCAATGTGAACAGATTGTTCCTTGTTCGTTGCCTTGTCTTTTGCCTTTACGTGCAGGATACCGTTTGCATCAATGTCGAACGTCACCTCAACCTGTGGAACTCCACGTGGAGCTGGCGGGATGCCATCTAAGATGAAACGTCCAAGTGTCTTATTGTCTGCAGCCATAGGACGCTCACCTTGTAACACATGGATCTCTACAGAAGGTTGATTGTCTGCTGCGGTTGAGAACACCTGTGTGCGAGCAACGGGAACGGTAGTATTCTTCTCGATCATTTTCGTCATCACCGCACCCATAGTCTCGATACCGAGAGAGAGCGGCGTGACATCGAGCAAGAGCACATCTTTTACATCGCCACGCATAATGCCGCCTTGGATGGCTGCGCCGATAGCGACCACTTCATCGGGGTTAATGTCTTTGTGAGGTTCTTTCCCGAAGAGAGTGCGCACCGCCTCTACAATTGCTGGCATGCGCGTTTGACCACCCACCATCACTACTTCGTGGATATCCGAGAGCGCAAAGCCCGCCTCTTTTACCGCATCTTTCGTGAGATGAACGGAACGCTCAATCAGATCTTGCACAAGACTTTCAAGCTTTGCTCGCGTGAATGTCATTGTGAAGTGTTTAGGACCACTGGCATCTGCGGTAAGAAATGGAATATTCACTTCTGCTTGAGGCGTACTTGAAAGCTCGTGTTTCGCCTTTTCTGCAGCATCTTTCAAGCGCTGAAGTGCCATTTGGTCTTTCGAGATGTCGATCCCCTGCTCCTTTTGGAATTCATCAATGAAGAAGTGGATGATACGTTGGTCAAGATCGTCGCCACCCAAGTGTGTATCACCACCGGTTGCCTTTACTTCAATCGTGTCTTCTGACACTTCCAGTACTGATACATCGAACGTGCCACCGCCAAAGTCGTAGACAACGATCTTCTCATCTTTCTTTTTGTTAAAACCATATGCAAGCGCTGCTGCGGTTGGCTCGTTAATGACGCGCTGAACAGTCAGCCCTGCGATTTCACCAGCATCTTTCGTTGCTTGACGTTGTGCGTCGTCAAAGTATGCAGGGACAGTAATAATCGCTTCGGTGATTTTCTGACCGAGACGGCTCTCTGCATCTGCTTTAAGCTTCTGGAGAATCATCGCTGAGATTTCAGCAGGCTTGTACCACTTCTCTCCCATGAGCACCTCAACGGAATCATTGGAACCCTGACGAATTTGGTATGGGAGAAGCTTCATATCACGCTGCACTTCAGCGTCAGAGAAGCGGCGACCGATAAGACGCTTAATAGAGTAGAGCGTGTGTTGCGGATTCGTCACCGCTTGGCGCTTTGCCGTAACACCCGCATAGCGTTCTGTTCCCTTCATGGCAATAATAGAGGGCGTTGTGCGCATGCCTTCCGCGTTTTCTAAAACGCGGGGCTGGCCAGCCTCAACAATTGCCATCGCTGAATTTGTTGTTCCTAAATCAATTCCAAGAATTTTTGTCATAAATTATTTTTGATATCGTACATGCCACAACCGACACATCCGAAGAGCTTCTCAAAGGAGGGGTTGGTTGAGGAATGTTTCACGATGATGCTTCAGTTGTTTCTTTCTGCTGTAAGAACGACCCAACACGAACCTGCGCAGGACGAAGGACTCGGCCGTGCATGGTATATCCCATGCGAAGGCACGCCGTCACGATCCCATCACGTTCGGCGGTAGGAACGCTGTCTGTTCCAATGGCCTCATGAAGCGCTGGATCAAAAGCCACATCGCGTGTTGCAATTTCTGCAACGCCGTGACGAGTAAATACTGCGCGCATTTGATCCTTCACAAGTACAATTCCCTTTGCCCAATCCGCATACTGCTCATGCACCGACGCGGGTATGTGCGCAATGAGAGCCTCAAGAGAGTCAATAATCTCAAGCAAGTCTCCCACAACACGCTCACCGGCGCGCTCAGTCATCTCGAGTGCTCGACGCGATTCATCCTTCCTATAATTGATGAAGTCGGCGTGTGCACGAGCAAGTTGACCTTTAAGCTCAACAATGTGGTCTTCTTCTGTGCGCTCTTCTGGTGCCTGTGTATCGTTGGTAGTAGTCATAAGGTATTACGAGTCTGATTCTTCTGCGGCACGAGACACGGCATCCGTTGCATACGCGAGGAGTGCAAGGTTGCGACGGTAATCCATGCGCATAGGGCCAATAATAGTGAGGAGTCCGGACATATTCCCTGGCAAGCGGTATCGAGCGACAATCACTGCTTCGTCTTGGATAGTACGCACAGGGTTCTCGCGCCCAATAAAGATGCGGTAAGGTTCGCTCTGCCACTTTCCAAACAATGCGTCATCGAGTCCTCCGCCGAACAAATCATCGAAGCGGTCAACGAAATGCATGACCTGCATGGTACGCTCAAGGCGTTGAAATTCTGGAAACGCCATAAGCTCCGAGAGCCCAAATTTATAAAAGTCATCATAGTCTCGGATATGCGCGATGACAGCGCTATCAAGAAGGTCGGCAAGTGTTGCGGCAAGATGCCTACTGAGAAGTCGCGAGTCTAAGCCCGCCTCTCCTACTAGCGCATCAATGCGACGACGATCACGGACGGGAACAGCTGCATGCTCATCACGCTTTACGAGTTCATCCACCAGCCATCGGTAGGCGCGGTCGGTGGGCACGCGTCCAGCAGAGGTGTGCGGCTGGGTAAGGAACCCAAGCTCTTCAAGCACCTGCATATCATTACGAATAGTTGCAGGGCTCACATCCATGCCAGCGTGCGCGCACACAACAGCAGAGCCAACGGGTTCTGCGGTCCGTACATAGGTTCGAATAACGAACTCCAGTAAGCGTTCTTGTCGTTCTGTCAGCATGCTTCCGCAGTATAGAAAAATTAGCACTCTCTAGTCAAGAGTGCTAAAACCCCCTTTCTGTGGACATGTCAGAGCCCGAAAAAACGGAAGAGTGCGTCGAAAGATGCGATGCGCTCAAGGCGCTGTGTTACTACTAAAACACCCAACGCAACAAGGAGAACTCCAAACCCCTTTGAAATGTAAGGCAAGGCTCCGCCCCAGTGCGCGATCCCCTTTTGGAATACTGATGCGAACGCAGCTGCCAACAAAAATGGGATACCAAGCCCAAGCGCATACGCCATAAGTAATACAAAGGCTGTTCCCGGCTGTGTGATAGAGAGCGTGAGAATCGCTCCCAAAATTGCTCCAACGCATGGCGTCCACCCTGCGGCGAAAGCGGCTCCGAATACAAACGACGTGAGCCATCGCTGGGAAGGATTCGCGTGCACGCGCAACGCATGCGTTTGTGCAAACCAAGGGATGCGTATGACGTCCATCAACACGAAACCGAACAGCATAATCACACCCCCGCCAATGCGCGACATCCATATACGTGCATCATAGGCAACGGTTGCGAGGATGGTATTAAGCAAAACACCCAACACCGCGAACACTAATGAAAAGCCGATAACGAACCACGCAGCATTCACGAGCATGTCGCGCCGGCGATGCGACGCATCAGCTACTGTCGTTCCCGCAAGATACGCTAGAAACCCGGGGACAATAGGCACAATGCAAGGAGAGAGAAAGGAAACGAGCCCTCCAACAAACGCTGCAATAATAGGGAATTCAAGCATGGAGCGTTATTGCGATGCTTTGGTGATTTCTTGCACGTATCGAGCGACGTCCCACGATTCTCCAGACTTGAGGACGGCTGATCCATTGTTTACAAACACTTTGGTGTGCTGATAGGCAATACCAAATTCACGCGCAAGGCCCTTCTCTACGTCGTCTGTATCTGAATCATTATAATTCACACGGAATCCAACAACGCGATCCGTTTTGAGCTGGTTGAATGCCTGCTCGATATTCGGCATTTCTGCTTTACAGATAGGACACCAGTTCGCATAGAAAAAGAGTACGATTATCCTTCCCGATTCTTGTGCAGCCGTGTAATCAGCCACGGAAAAATCCAGAAGCGGCGCACTAGACCCAGCCAGTTTCTTTCCAGTGAAGGCCACGGGTTGCACTGAAAGTGCACTTTTTTGCATAGCAATGCGTGACGAGTCGCTATCCGTAGGCGCCTGCGCAAGTGCTGATGTCTCTGGGCGCATTGAAGAAGGCGTCGGGATAACGGGTTCGTCGCGTGCCGTCTCGTCATACATCCCATAGCGGACATACAGCGCGCTTCCTGCGATCACAAGCCCCGCGAGAAGTGCAATAATTCCTACGGGAGAAATTCCTCGTTCTGTGTGAGTGATAACCATAGTGAGGACCAGTATATCATACACATATCCACGCTCCAGATACGTGCGGTGCATGGTATACTTTACATACATCATTCATCCCCGTGGCATTCTTTCGCTCTATTCGATCACTCTGGAAAGCACTTGGACCTGGTTTAGTGACCGGAGCTTCAGATAACGATCCTTCCGGCATCGCATCATACTCTATCGCTGGAGCAAAAACGGGCTTTGCGCTTCTGTGGGCACTCCCTTTTGCAATCCCCTTCATGGTCGCTATCCAAGAAATGAGCGCGCGCATCGGCGCGCTTTCTGCATGTGGGCTCACCGGCAACATTAAGCGCCATTACCCAACATGGCTCCTTGCTATTGTGTCAGGGGGCATCATTGGTGCGAATGTGCTCAATATCGGAGCAGACATCGCTGGCATGACGAGCGCCGCTCAATTACTCTTCCCAACCCTCCCCACGATGCTCACTGCCACGCTCTTCACCATACTCATTGTGGGAATGATTATCTGGCTACGCTATGCAACGATCGTCGCTGTTTTTAAATGGCTCGCACTTTCATTGTTAGCCTACGTCGCCGCGTTCGCTATTGTGCGTGGGGATGCGTATGACATGTTGATACATACACTTCTGCCCGCGCTTGCATGGGATCGTGAGACGGTGCTTATGTTTTTTGCCATTCTGGGTACTACCATTTCGCCGTACCTCTACTTCTGGCAATCCAGTGAAGAGGCAGAGGAAGTGCGAGAAAGAAATACGCGCATTCGTGTATGTAAATTCCGACCGCTTTCCGACAACCGCCTAAACGTTATTGAGCTCGACACCGCCATCGGTATGTCGTTCTCAAATATTGTTGCTTATTTTATTGTAGCGCTCACGGGAGCAACGCTTTTCAGCGCTGGGGCGCGTGATGTAGAAACAATCGCTCACATTGCAGAAGCACTTCGTCCGCTTGCTGGAGAATATGCATACACTCTTTTTGCGCTTGGGCTTATTAGTTCTGGATTTCTAGCCATTCCCGTTCTTGCAGGCTCTGCTGCGTACGTGCTTGCAGAGATCTTTGATTGGGAGCGCAGTCTCGATAAGCCATTTTCTCGTGCGCGCGCTTTTTATATCGTTCTTGCGCTCTCTGCATTCATTGGGCTTATCGTTCCGCTCGGTGGCATCTCTCCTGTGCAAGCGCTCTTTTATACTGCGATCCTCCACGCTATCGTTTCACCGCCACTCATCCTTCTTATCACTCACATGGCAAGCAATAAAGCGATCGTTGGTGATCATATTAGCAGCCCCACCATACGCGGGCTTGCACTGGGCGCTTGTTGGGTCATGGCAATCACCGGCATTTTGCTTATAATACCTGGTATATGGTAAACGCATACAACACACGAACGAAACAAGTTGAACCCCTCGCTGCTGATGGCGACACAATTCGCATGTTTGTGTGCGGACCAACGGTCTACGATTACATTCATATTGGAAATGCGCGCACCTTTGTAGTGTTCGATGTTGTTGCACGTGCGCTTCGTGCGCAGGGCGTGCAGGTAACCTACATTCAGAACATCACCGATATTGATAATAAGATCATTCAACGTGCACACACGGAGAAAAAAGCAGCAGAAGATGTCGCACGCTATTTCACGCAAGCTTTTTACACAGATACACGCGCTCTCGGCATCACGAGCCCTAGTGCGTATGTGCGGGCGACAGATGTTATCACTGCAATTATTCAACAAATTCAAACACTCATCAGCAAGCGTTATGCCTATGCCGTACCAGCTCGCAAAGCAGAAGGACACGCCGCTCTTGATCCAGTAGGGCTTTCAGATGTGTATTTCGATGTGCGCGCTTATGAAGCCGATTTTCCGCATGCCTATGGCGCCCTTTCGGGACATACAGATCCAAAGCAGCTTGTAGAGGGTTCTCGCATCGCTCTTGAAGAAAACAAGCGGAGCGCACGTGATTTTGTGCTCTGGAAAGCGAAAAACTACGCCTACGAGCCTTCGTGGGAGTCTCCCTGGGGTCATGGCCGCCCTGGGTGGCACATTGAAGATACGGCCATTAGCGAAACATACTTCGGCTCGCAGTATGATCTCCATGGAGGTGCTCAGGATCTCATATTCCCCCACCACGAAGCAGAGATAGCACAACAACAAGCGGCATCAGGAAAGACACCGTTTGTGCGCCATTGGATGCATGCAGGCTTCTTGCATATGGGTGAAGAAAAGATGTCGAAGTCCCTCGGCAATATTGTTTCTCTTCGAGAGCTATTAGAAAAGTATTCTCCGCAGGCCATTCGCCTCTTCCTATTGGGTGCACACTATCGCTCGCCGCTCACGTTTTCATATGAAGCCCTCGATGCAAGTGAAACAGCAGTGAATCGTATCCGAGAATGCCTTGATCGCCTTGTTGCGCAAGAAGAAAACACCCCGCAAGCGCACACGCATGACGGAGTTATCGCACATGAGCTTGCCACGCAACACGAGGCGGCACTTGTAGCATTAAACAATGACTTTGATACGCCCGCTGTTATCGCGGCGCTCTTTGAAAGCATCCGCACTATCAATACCGCACTTGATAAGCACGCTATTGATATGCACTCGGCGCAGAAAGTATTCCAACTGTTTGATTTCTTCGATGCCGTCCTTGGCGTGATCCCACGCCCCAGCGCACCTATCCCAGAAGACATTCGTGAACTGGCTGAACAGCGACAAGAAGCAAAGCAGGCAAAAACATTCGCGCTCGCAGATGAACTCCGAGATCTCATTATCCAAAAGGGCTACGCTATCGACGACACCTCAACGGGATACCGTTTAAAGCGCAAATAAAAAGGAGGTGGCAATGTTACGCCACCTCCTTCGCCAGAGAGTGCCCCTAGCGATCAGGCGATCACGGAGACCTTCGCGAGCGGCACACTCCGCTCGATCCCGCTCTCGCCACAGAACGTCACGAACTCTTCTCCTTCCCTGCGGAAGAGACCGGCCACCGCGTACTTGGCGCCCTGATACAGAATGGCGCGCGGCTGGGTCGCGGTGAACTGCCGGAGCTTGGGCATGCGTTCCCTCCTTAGTAAAGGCATGCGTCGTGAAGGTATTATTATACGCCTTTTTCCTAGAAGGTCAAAGGGTTGGCGCAGACATCCACACACTCTCCACAGAAAGAGTTGCCAGCGCAGAGAGAAGATGAATAATGAGCTCCATGGCAGGCACTGCACCACAAGTCCCCACACAGACGCCCCCGCACAGCACTGATGCGGAAAAAACGCTTTTAGGAGCTTTACTCATTGATCGTGAGGCAATCAACCGCGTTGTTGATTTCCTTCGTCCTGAAGATTTCTATCACCGTAACCACCAGCACGTTTACGAGGCCGTCATTTCTCTCTTTGAGAAGCGTGATGCTATTGATGTATTAAGCGTCTCCAACGTGCTTGCGGAACGTGGAGTGCTTACTGATGTCGGCGGCGTAGGGTTTCTTACCTCTCTAGCAAGCGCGGTTCCCTCTGCGGCACACGCCTCAACCTACGGTCGTATTCTTCAAAAGAAACGTACGCTGCGCAACCTCATTGACGTTGCACATGAGATCATTGGCCTTGGATATCGCGAAGATGAAGATACAGAAACACTCCTCGACGAAGCTGAGCGTAAATTGTTCGCTATCGGAGAGAAATCTCGCCCGCAGAATTTCACAGCTCTCGCGAGTAGTTTAGATGCCGCAATGGAGCGCATCAGCACGCAAGATACCGGCGAATTACGCGGCCTCCCCACGCGTCATACGAAACTTGATGAAATGCTCGGCGGGTTCCAGCGCTCTGATTTGGTTATTATTGCCGCGCGCCCCTCGGTGGGTAAAACTGCGTTCTCTATTGATATCGCGGGACGTCTTGCTGCAAATGGAACTCCGATTGCCATCTTCAGCTTGGAAATGTCTACGGATCAGGTTGTTGATCGTTTCATCGCATCAAAATCAGGAGTGTCACTTTGGAAGCTCCGCACCGGTCGCCTCTCACATGATGGCGTTGATAATGACTTCCTTCGTATCACCACTGCTATTAGTGAGCTCAAAAACACACCAGTGTTCATTGATGACAGCGCGAGCATGAACGTGCTCCAAATGCGTGCGGTGGCCCGTCGCCTCCATGCAGAACACGGCCTTGGCGCAGTAGTAGTCGACTATCTCCAGCTCATGGCAGGCCGCAAAGATTATGACAGCGCCGTACAGCAAGTAACTGAGATCTCACGCGGGCTCAAGGGGCTCGCCAAAGAGCTCAACATTCCTGTCATTGCCCTCTCTCAGCTCTCACGCGCCATTGAAAGCCGCGATGGTCACCGCCCGAAACTGTCCGACTTGCGCGATTCGGGTTCTATTGAACAAGATGCGGATGTTGTCATGTTTATTCACCGCGACGACAAAGTGAACTTCTCGAAGGCCCAACAAGAGAACAAGCTCAACATGGCACAGCTCATCATTGCAAAACATCGTAACGGCCCCACAGGCGACATTGATTTCTATATTGACCCAGATAGTTTACAATTCTACGAAGTAGACCGTCAGCACAACTTTGACGGCCCCGCAACGTTCTAACTTCCCATGAACGAACACATCATTGCGCTTTCGCGCATGCTTCAGAAACTCCCAGGCGTAGGCCCCCGCCAAGCACTACGCTTTGTCTTAGCCCTTATGAATCACGATGAGCGAGATCTCGTGATGTTGGGCGACGCCATCGCACGACTCAGAACGGCGGTACAAACGTGTACCACGTGCTTTAACATTTCTGATGGTGATACCTGCAGAGTGTGTGGAGATGCGAAGCGAGATCCATACACTATTCTCGTATTAGAAAAAGTGACCGATTTAGAATCCGTTGAGCGCACCGGGCTTTATCGTGGCCGCTATCATGTACTTGGCGGTTCTATCCACCCCGCAGACGGCGTTACCGCCGACAATCTCCGCATTCACGAACTCGTAGAGCGTGTAAGTAACCTTGCACACCCCGATCGCCCCGTAGAAGTCATTTTAGCCACCAATGCGCACGCGCCAGGCGAAACCACCGCCCTCTATATTGAAAGCCTTCTGCGCCCCCTTGAATATGTCCGAATCACCAAACTCGCGCGCGGTCTTTCATCGGGAACGCATGTAGAGTATGCGGACGAAATGACGCTCAAAAACGCCCTCGATTTTAGAAAATAAAAGAGGCCAAGGACGAATCCTTGGCCCGCGACCCTGCACGCTAGGTGCAGAGTGGCATTCTGGGTGGTTGAGGCGGCCGCGCGATACGCAGCGGCACGATCACCAGAGTCGTCACCTCTTCGGTGAGCGGCTCCGACACGCGGTTGCACTTGGGGCACGCGTCAGAAAGTCGCTGAGCGGCATCCTGAGCCTCCTCCAGCGTCTTACCGCAGTGGCGGCAGCTCATCACACGGATCGGAACACGATCCGAGCCCCCGATCAACGAGACGTCCCCGCCACAGCTGGGACACTGTACTGTCGCCATAAGCCTCCTCTTCCCCTCCGTTGCTTTGGGGAAGGTCTATTATGCCACAACCACAGAAAAACACAACATCTCCGTTATGCGGAGATGTTGGTGATCTTTACCTTCGTAAACAATTGACGGTGGCCCTTCTTTTTGCGGTAGCGGGTTTTTGCTTTAAAGCGGAAGACCATCTTCTTCTCGCCCTTGCCCTGCTCTAATACTTGGGCAGTTACCTTCGCCTTTTCTACGGTTGGCTGGCCAACGGCAATGTCTTTATCATCGGCGGTAAGAAGCACTTCTGAGAAAGTAACTTCTGATCCCTCGGCGGCATCAAGCTTTTCAATATCAAGAATGTCGCCCACAGCGACTTTATATTGTTTGCCACCAGTCTGAATAACAGCAAATGTCATAAGGCTCTTATCATAGCAGAAACACCTAAAAGGTCAAGAAATAGGCTGGGGGACGCGTTCTCGGATACCCTTCAAATCCAACAGGTTCTTAGTACATAAAAACTCCCCAGTGGGAGTCTTTATGTACTAGTAGCCCCGACGGGATTTGAACCCGTGTTACTAGAATGAGAATCTAGTGTCCTAGACCGGGCTAGACGACAGGGCCAGAATAATTCTTTTCACTAAGAGCTGCTATTCGCTGGGAATAATTTGTCTTTAGTAGCCGCTCTCTTTTACGAGCTTCTATGCGCGTAGGATATTTTTCAACGTGAATGATATGCCATGGCTTAAAAGCTCTTGTCGAACGAACGCGTCCTGCGTTATGAGCGACAAGCCGCTTCTCCACATCGGCGCTCATGCCAATGTAGTGCTTCTTCGACGCATTCTCGAGAATATATACGAAATACATTCTGTTTTAGACCGGGCTACCTGCCTGCCGGCAGGCAGGGACGACAGGCCTGTCCGCCAAAGGCGGAGCCAATATGCTAAAACGTCATCTAGTATGCCACAGGGCGGGCCTATGAGGCAAGCCAGTGGCCGTACTGGCGCACAAGTAGTTCTTTCGCAAGTTGAGGCTCTGCCATAATCTCTTCTACCACTTTCTCCATGCGCATCCCTTGCGAACCCTTCACCAACACCACATCCCCTTCGACGAGAAGATCCTGAACCATGAGCCGCGCCTCGTCAGCAGTGTGTGCGTACTGTACCGAACCAGCAGGCATGTGCTTTTCGGCAACGCGGCCAATGAGTGCCGCTCGCTCGCCAACACACACTAAGCGCTGCGCAATGGCGTGCACGCTATTACCGATAGCTTCATGCGCCTCAATAGTAAACCCTCCCAGTTCAAGCATATCGCCAAGTACTGCAACCTTCCGTTGCGCTGGCACATCGCGCAATGTCTCAAGCGCCATGCGCATTGCCGCTGGAGCAGCGTTATAGGTGTCATCAATGAGCGTTGTGTTCTTAACGCCTGAGATGATACGCAAGCGGCCTGCTGGAGAAAGATACCCCGTAAACGTTTCACTCAAGGTGAGTGTATTCACATGTAAAATCTGGCCGACCGCTGCTGCGGCAGCTACTGCATAGCACGTGGTACGCCCCAGCACTCCCGGGATACGCACTGGCACAAAGCCGCCATCGTAGTGCAGTTTACACACCATACCTTTCACAACGCCTTCCTCAATCCAGGGCGCCTCGTGAGAGAACGAAGCTGAGGCCGTCTGCTGGGAACCAAACGTGCGCACGCGAGCCTTTGTAGCAACGCGCATATCCAGCACGCGCTCATCATCTGCGTTTAAAAGCGCGTAGTCTGACGGAAGGAGCGTGTGTACTAACGCACTTTTCTCGCGCGCGACCGCATCAGGAGAACGGAAGAATTCCACATGCACTGGGATGTCTCCAATCGCCGTCACTACTGCTATGTGCGGCTTAAAGAGCTTCACCAAACGTGAAATATCTTTTGGGCGATCCGCACTGTATTCCAAAACAAGTGCTCGCGGATACGCGGCGTTGCGAATAATGCAGTCACGCAATGCGCTTCCGATGACGCGTCCCCAGAATCCGAGTGACGGGCCATGGTGGTAGTACTCGTCTCCCCAATCACCCAAAATAGAGAGTGGCAGCCCGATGTCATTATTCAAATTACCCGGGCTTGCGCGTACCGTCATGCGCGTGCGCACCACCGTAGCGATCGCCTCTTTTGTAGACGTTTTTCCCACATTGCCCGTCACGCCAATAATGAGGGGCTTATAGCGCCAGATAAGCACTCGTGCGAGCGCCTTGAGAATCATTTCAAGAGTAAGTCGTTTATAAGACATGGTTAACGTCGTGATGGAGGTACGGTACCATAGGTAAGCAAAAATTGCATAATGCTCTTAAAGGTGGGCACTAAACTGTTTGATGCGAACGTTACCCCCTGCGGTCTATCTAATTTCAAAAGCACGGTGTAGCGCGCATCGTAGGAAGGGGCAAAACCAACAAATGTGTGGATGAAAATATTTTCGAGATACTTTCCGTCAGGCCCTGCAATCTGTGCTGTGCCCGTCTTTCCAGCGATGTCATAGCCCGCAATACGTCCGCCCGCGTCATAACCATTATCAATAACGCTCGTCAGCATCGTTTGGAGACGACTCGCCGTGCGCTCAGAGAAAGGAATGGTCACCACCTCAGGTGCCACCATCTCTTCACGAGTGCCCGTGATGATGCGATCTATGATCAATGGCTTCATCAGCTTACCCCCATTTGCTATAGCGCTAAACGCGTTCACCAGCTGAATAGGCGTCACCGCAATGCCTTGGCCGAAAGATGCTGTCATCGTGTTGATCTCGCGACCTGAATATAGGTTGGAGATATCGCCGCTCACTTCGCCTGGAAGATCAATGCCGGTTGGCTGTCCAAACCCAAGATTCACCATGTATTCACGAAATTTCTCTGTCCCAATAAGCTTTGCAGCAAACACCGTTCCCGTATTCAACGAGAGCTCAAGTATTTGCGTCATTGTGTGCGTTCCGGGTGGCCGGTGCGTTGAATTTTTAATAACGCGATCCGCCACCTCAACAGAACCTGAGTCGTAGTAAGTTGTTTGTGGTGTCAGCGCATTTGAATCAAGCCCCGCAGCCATCGTAAATGGTTTAAAAGTAGAACCTGGTTCAAAAATACTCTGCACTGAGCTATTCAGAAATGTTTCTGGCTTACTTGTACGATAGTCATTCGGATTAAATGTGGGGCGATCAGCCATCGCCAGAATGCGACCCGTGCGAGGATCTTGCACAATGGCCGAGCCCCCAGCTGCCTTCCACTTGCTAATGACGGCATCGAGTGCATTTTCTACGTACGCTTGAATAGTGTGATCAAGAGTGAGCACCACATCGCGCGGCTGGTCCGACTGCTCTGCTCGCGCATTTTCACCACCAACGAGCGAGCGCAAAATGCGAATAGGATTTGTGGCGGCGAAGAAACTCTTGCGCGACAGTGAGCCCGAGAGAGCGTCCTCAAAACGTGATTCTATGCCGTATTGCCCCGCTCGCCCATAGTCATTATAGCCAACAAACCCCAAGACATCGGCAGCGAGTGTTCCACTCGGGTACTCGCGGTCAAGTGCATACGCAACGCCAATGCCAGGAAGTTCCAGATCCGTTACCGTGCGTGCCCGCTCTTCAGTGAGACGATACGGCAGCGTACGTTCTTTCCCTTCACGCGCGAGAAGGGTGATAAGAGAATCTTTTGACGCACCCGTAACGCTTGCGAGCGCGTCTGCGATGCCTTCTCGCAACTCTGGCTCCGTACTACTAGTGCGTACTACTACAAAAGGAAAACGGCGGTTCACCGCCGCGATAGGCTTAATACCTCCCGCATCTTGAAAGAAGATACTTCCTCGAGCAACGAGTGTCGTCGCTCGCTCAGATTGCGCTTTTGCCTGTTGCGCATACGTCTCATGCTGTACACCCGCCAGCACAATAAGGCGATACCCCGCAAGCGCAAAGGCGGCAATGAATGCCGCCGTCAAGAGAGAAACCCGAGTGTGTTCGTGTAAAACGCGCTTCATAATGCAAAATGTCGCTTAACGTCGTGCGACGTTATTTGATTCAAACAAATGCACTGGCATTTGTGAAGCAACAAGCGCGTGACGCTGTGCAAACGATGACAACTGCTCTGGTTCTTCAGATGCAAAAGATTCAGCGAGCAGTGCGCCACGCTGCGCGGCGAGTGCTACCGTTTCACGCTGCAAGTCGCCTACACGAAGTGTATGCGTCGCAACACGATTCGATTGCACAATATACAGCGCCGCACACAACACCGTTACCGTTATAAACACGATGTTGCAGCGAACAATGATGCGAGAAAGTGGTGAAAAAGGATTCGAACGACGCACGGGAACCGGAAAAGGCATTCCTACCCTTCCTGGCTACGAACACATCTACTACTCTGCTTTCTGAAATAACTTTAACTTTGCACTTCGCGCTCGAGGGTTTCGCTTTACTTCTTCCCATACGGGTCGAAGGGTCGCTCGCGTCACCCACGAACCTCTTCCTCCTGCAACCGCTGCCTTGAATGCTTCTCGAACAATGCGATCCTCCATGCCTTGGAAGGAGATAACCGCCAATCGTCCACCGGGATTCAAAACATCGATTGCAGCTCGAATGCCGTTCGCAACCGATGATAGTTCATCATTGATTGCAACTCGAAGTGCTTGGAACGTCTTTGTGGCACAGTGCAACTTGCGATGCCGGTACCACGCGGGAACTGCGCTTTCAATGACCCGCACCAGGTCAAACGTCGTCCGGATGGGCGTCGCCGACCTGGCACGAACCACTGCGTATGCGATTGCGTCTGCAAACTGTTCCTGGCCATACGTCGCCAGTATGCGCTCTAGCTCATCAACGGGAGCGGTATTGAGTATCCCCGCAGCCGTCGTAGGATTTGTCTCGGGCTGAAAGCGCATATCAAGCGGCTCATCACGCATAAACGAGAATCCTCTGCCACTGACTTCGTAGTGCCACGAAGAGAGGCCAAGATCCATCAAGATCGCATCGGGTGGAAATGCATTGTCGGCAACGATCTGCGCGAGATTCGCGTAGCTGTCGTTCACCACAATGATCTGCCGTGCAACCTCTGGGCGGCGTTCCGGTAACTGTGCAACCTGCACCGGATCAAGCTCAATGCCCAAAATGCGGATACCTGGGTAGTGCTCCAACACCGCTGCGGTGTGGCCTGCGCCATCAAGTGTCGCATCAATGAATCGCTTTTCAGGATTCAGATTGAGATGCGTGATAACTTCTTCTAAAAGAACTGGCGTATGTACGTGCTCCGTCATACGTTAAATGCCTCCCAATTCACCAAGCTTTTCTGCAATGCGGTCAGAATTCTTCTCAAGCTCTCGCTTGGTACGTTCCCACGCATCAGCGTCCCAGATCTCCAATCGCTTGTAGAGCCCCGCCACCACAACTGACCGAGTCAGTCCGGCGTAACTCTTGAGGTGATCAGGAAGGAGTACGCGACCAAGGGAATCAAATTCCACTTCAGTGGCCCCCGAGAGCATCAATCGTGCGAACGATCGACTATCCCCTTGTGTCACTGGCAGATTTGCAATGCGCTCTGCGAGCACTTCCCATTGCTGGAGAGGAAAGACAAACAAGCAGGCGTCTACTCCTCGCGTCACAACGGCGCGCTCACCAAGCTCACGGCGAAATTTTGAAGGAATCGCAAGACGTTTCTTGGCATCAATCGTGTGTTGGTATTCGCCAATAAGCATGTTTTGCGATGTAACACTTCTTCCCACTTACAACCACTACCTAGTCATTATACCCCACCGAGCAGGCACGCAACAGCGGAAATGTGCATAAGTAAAAACACCCCGCGACCATTCGCCTTTTCAGCGACGATCGCGGGGTGTGCGTAAGCCCTACCAGCCGGGCTGGGGGGCTTGCGCGAGCATTTCGCCCGCGCGGTACATCAGAAAGAGCAACCACCCCAACAACAGACTGGAACCCGCCAACATCAGCAGAATCCCCGTCAGTGAGATGGACTTTCCAGGTGGCATAGTGCCCTCCTTACAGAGAGGAAAGGGACGGCTTCACCTTCTCCGGCACGTAGTGGAGCGCGATATCCGGTGGGACGTCGAGGTACATGCAGTCACGCGCGTCCATGGCAATGCGCGCCGCCATGAGCCTCAACTCAGTGCGGTGCGCGGGATTCGAAAAGAGATCGATGCTCGAGAGACTACCGTAGAGCTGATCCCACTCCTCACGATCCTTGCGCAATACCGCCACCGCAGCCCGCTGTTCCCTCGTGAGCAGCTCTGTTGCCGCTTGGATGTAGCCTTCGCGCGTACACGTACGGCGCAGCCACTTTCCGAGCCTCTGCAACGCTTTCATCATCGAACCCCCTGAAGAAATCGCTCCAGCAGATTGTGTTTCACTACAATCCGCAGGAGCATGCTAAAAATTACAAGCAGGAACACGAACCTCACGTGGCGCGCGTCCCGGCGACCCCGCTCACTCATCAAGCCTCCCGAGATGAGTATTATCTGATATAAATATGATTCTGTCAAACAACAATGCGCCACCGCCAGAAGTGGCCGTGACGCATTGAAACCAGTGGGCGCACCTGGACTCGAACCAGGGACCTTTGCAATGTGAATGCAACGCTCTAACCAGCTGAGCTATGCGCCCTAAATACCAAGCTTGTTAATCAACTTCTCGTGTGGCCCCTCGAGAAGCACGCGCACGAAACGATCGAACATGCCGAAGCGATACATGAACTCTTCCCTATCCATAATACCAAACTTTATTTCCTTGCCTACTTCTGACTCAAGGGCTTTTAAAAATGCAGAAAGTTTTTGTTTACTATAATCATCGGCTACTAAAAACAAGTCAGTCGGCGCATTCGTATCAATGAGCGCGCTCTGATCGGGTGTATTTAAAAAGACGCCAGAGATCACCGCGAGCTTCACGCGTCCCAATGACGCAATGCGACGCATCAGTTCGCCACGCTCTGCGGGAGATGGCTTTAAAATGAGTGCGTGCAATTCATTAAAGAACGCAAACTCTTTATTCACAGCATAGGTTGGCCCAGGCGTTATCACGCGCGGACGAACAACGCGCTTCACAACGCGTCGCGCTTTTTTCTTTTTCTTCACAGTGCGAGTTCGTTTCTTTGGGGACATACTTATGAACCGTTGCTTATGCGTCGCACTAAGTGCATACTTTCAAGTGTAGAAAGTTCCTTTTTTACCACTTCTTCTGACTCTTGCGTGCGCTGTACCACGTCGCGGAACGTAAAATGCTCCGGATGTGTTCGGAAAATAAATTTTAAGATTTTCACGCGGGCGCGCGAACCAAACAGGTTATCCAGAACACTCTTTGACATATGGTCAGACGTTTCAGTAGAATGCAGGTAGTACGTTCTGCGCACTGAAATTATCCCGCGCAGTCTAGCGTAGAGGACTCGAAAAGTAAACCCCATGGAAAAAATCACTTTAAAGCCTATTGCTCACGAAATCTCTATCTCTGGAGCAAACCCTGAAGGCCCCGCAGATGCATTCTCCTACAGCCCCGACGAACACGACAGTACGCGCATGCTTGGCAACCTCTATGTAGTTGGCAACATCAGCCACCCTACCGATGATCTCGCCTATGCATTGAACCTCATCGCCGCGCTCGCAAAGCGCGAATATTACGCACGTCCCGGCATTGCTATTAAAGATGCCTTTTCAAACACGCTACGCAAGGTGAACGAAGTCGTCTCCGAACTTTTTGAAAACAACGGCGCGAAGATCAACATGGGGATCTTTACCATCGCCGATGGTTCGCTCCTCATTTCCAAACTCGGAAAGTTTAAACTGTTCCTCGCGCGCACGGGCGGTATTGTTGATGTGCTCAACAATGTAGAACACTTTGAAAAAGATGCGGATGCCACTGGCAGTCAATTCTCAAATATCATTTCCGGCAAAGTGCAGGAACACGATCGCCTCCTCGCGCTCTTCCCGAATCGCTCGCTCACCACGCGCGAACGCTTCGTAAAGAGTGATTTCGACAAACTCGACAAAGACACTTTTATCGCAAAGCTCGCAGCGATCCGCGAACAGAAAGACACGTTCTCCTGCGCGGCGCTCTATATCACCGTACAAAAAATCCGCGAAATTACAGCTCCAGCGCCCTCATTTGTGCCAGAACCCCAGCAACAACAGGTTCGCTTTGCGCACGCGCCGCAACAGGAAACGCCTCCTATTTTACAGCCAACCTCGCTCGGAAGCGAAGAGACCATCCCTCGCATTATCCCCTCTGAATTCTCGTTGGGACGCAAAAAGAACCCAGCAGTAGCCTTTTTCCGCCGTCTTGGGCTCACGGAGCTCAACCCTCGCTCCCGCGCCATTGCGCTTGCAGTCATGGTCACCACACTTATCGGTGGCACGCTTTTCGTACGTTCACTCGTTACGCCATCTGAAGAGGAAGCAGCCCTCGCAACAACCATCTCTGAAGTGCGTGATCAAATGAAGATCGCGAAGACAAAAATCAGTCAGAATGCCATCCCCGAAGCACGCACACTATTGAGCGCTTCGCTTGCATCGCTGAATCCATTTATCTCTGGCGACAGCCCAGCCACTGCCGCACAAGAAATCCGCGCCGAGCTATTTGCAGAACTCGATGCCCTTGATCAGGCAAAGCTTGCCGAACCACAACTCGCATTTGATAACAGTAAAGAAGAATCAAAGATCAGCCACATCGCCGCACAGAATGGCCTCTACGTATATCGCTCAAGTGAAACGGTGGGCACCCTAAGCGCTATTAGTACGGGAACAATCGCAGATTCCGTTACCGTTCCCGCACAAGCAACCGCCCTCACGGGGAGTGATTCGCTCCACACTGTCATCGCTGGCACCACTGGCGCAGCAGTGAAGGGTCAGAGCGTTACTCCACTCACGCTTTCCACTGCCCTCGCCCACCTTGAACAATTCGGAGATAACCTCTATGGCGTAGCAAACGGCACCATTATGCGTGTATCTGGCGCCTCGCAAGGCAAGGGCACTGCCAGCACGTGGCTCAAGAGTGGCGCCACACTTCCTGCCGATGTGGTAGATATCGCCATTGACGGCAACATCTACGCTGTTACCACCACAGGCACTCTCCTTACCTACTACAAAGGTGAGCGCACTGCGGAAGTAAGCACGGGTCTTCCCGTCTCGCCCGCATCACAGCTCTTTACGGGCGTAGACCTTCCGTATGTCTATATTCTTGATACTGAGCTCAACCGCCTCTACCTCATTGATAAAAAAGGCGGCTCGCTCTTTAAGACCATCACCTTCCCCGCAGATCACGAAGTTGTCACTGCGACGGTGCATCCGAATGGCTCACTCTTCTATCTCACCGAAGATCAAAAAGTCTGGCAGGTACAGTAAAGAAAAACAGTATGCGAACATACATAAAGCCCCTTGCGGGGCTTTATGGTTACTACCGATGTAGTTGCTTACTTGAGGTCAACCGTTGCGCCTGCGTCCATCAACTTCTTCTTCATGTCTTCTGCGTCTGCTTTCTTCACTTCTTCTTTGACGGTTGCAGGAACGTTGTCGGTCATGTCCTTCACTTCCTTGAGGCCGAGGCCGGTTAATTCGCGGAGAACCTTAATGACCTGGATCTTCTGCTCGCCAGCGTTGGTGAGTACAACGGTGAAGGAATCCTTCTCTTCCGCTGCTGCGCCACCTGCTGCTGGTGCTGCCATGGCAAATGCCGCGGCGGAGACACCGAACTTTTCTTCGAGCCCCTTCACGAGCTCATTGAGCTCGCTGACGCTCATCTTTTCAATGTGTTCAATAAATGTTGCTTTGTCCATACGTGGTTATTCAGCAGCAGGCGTTTCGCTTACTGCAGGTGCTTCTGCCGGTGTTTCTGCGGGAGCTTCCGCTGACACATCCGGAGCAGGAGCGGCTTCTTCAACAACTGGCGCTACCGGTTCCGCTACAGGCGCAGGTGCTGCTGCAGGTTGCTTGTCGGCAATCTGTTGCAAGACCATCGCAAGCGAACGGATCGGATACTGGAGCATGCCCAAGAGACGCACTACCAACTCTTCGCGTGATGGCATGGTTGCCATTTCTGCGAGTAGCTCTGGGGTGATGTAGCCATCGCCCCATGCGCTGTAGAGCTTGAGTGCTTCGTGCTCTTTGGCAAACTTGTAGACTTCGCGAGCGGCGGCGTATTGGTCGCCTTCTGCAAGTGCGATTCCAACGGAACCATTCATGCTAAAGACATCAACGCCATCGTAGTTTAGGTCGCGGGATGCGATATCAACCAAGCTCTTCTTCGCAATCAGGAACTCTGCCCCGATCTTACGAAGCGCTCGCTTGAGCTGCTGCATCTCGGCAACCGACAACCCCTTTTCTCCATCACGTGCAAACGTGGTGAAGATACGAATGGTTGCTTTCGGGAGCTTCTCTTTTAACAGAGAGAGCTCACTTGCCTTCTGTGTTCGTGTTTTCATAGTACAAACGACTCTATAATGCTACGCGCTTCGACCAATAAAAAAGCCTGCGCGCAGCCGCAGACTCTCAGGGAGAGTATTTCCTCGGCGGGTCTTATGGACGCCCGCTGTCTACGGCTTACCCATTAGTATACAAAAAACCTGTGAAAATGCAAGGAACTACCGCCCCTTCTCATGTTGTTTAAGTATTCTCCCTACCACGCGTCGAGCATCCTGCGAATGCTCGCGCTCCTACTCGCCCTCACCTTATGTTATAGAGCAATCTTTACTGTTCGGGCTGCGAGAGGGTAGAACCGAATACATAAACAACATATCCGCAATATGAGCAAAACCCTAAACGATACGCGAAGCATTTCGGAGCACGACGGTGCGAGAACTAGATGCGCCGCTAGTAAGCGGCGACAGCGTGCTGAGTCTTCGATTAGGGTTTTGCAGAATATCTCACACTAAATAGCGTATGCCTTTAAATCCCCAAATACTTCGCCCGATTGCGCACATGCTCTGCGTAGGTTTCAGCAAAAATAACGTGGCTTCCACTGCGCGGCGACAGATAATACAAATATTTTGAAGCCTTTGGGTGCTCTGCAGCCTTGATCGCCAGCGCGCCCGGGTTCGCAATCGGCCCCTCGGGCAAGCCCATGCGTGTATATGTGTTAAAAGGCGAATCTATGACCACTTCCCTGCCAACGGGTACATCGGTCACATCACAGATGTCGCGCATGCCCTGGGCCTTCCAGGAGCGCATGCAGGCCCCGTAGATGACGGTAGCGTCGAGCTGGAGGGGCATATTGCGCTTAATACGGTTTTGGATCACTCCAGCGATCAATTCAAGCTCTTCTTGCGTCTTTCCTTCTTTCTCAAGCATAGAGGCAATAATGAGAGTATCTTGCCGCGGGAACCCTGCCTTAGCGCGGAAATTCTCCTGCATCACGCGCCCCATCTCCGCAACGGTAGTGCCGGGCAAGAAGCGATAAGTATCTGGAAAGAAGGTACCTTCATCTTGATACCACTCTTTTGCAAATGCACCGCGAGCGATAAACCCTACCGCCGCGAGCTGACGATCAATTTCCCACACGTTCATGCCTTCATAGATAAGAACACCAATATCTTCTGGCTCCGCCTTACCGCCAGCCATCTTCATCGCGATATCCCAAATACTCTCCGTGCGTGGATTAATGATATATCGCCCCGCATGCAGATTCCCCGCTTCACCCAACGCACGCACCAGCAAAGAAAATGCAAGTGACGAACGCACAACGCCCGCACCCTTGAGTGTGCGAGCGATAGCATCAACCCCTTGTCCCTTTGTTACCGCCACCTCGCGAGCCGCACCCCCCACGGGCACCGCAAGAATATACACCAGAGCGAGGATAAGGACTCCGGAGATACTCCATGCAAGTGCGACGCGTTGGGAAATGCGGATGCGAGGAAATTCCATTAGAGAGGCTTTTCTTCAAGCGCTTCGCCCGGCGTTACCGTAGCGAGCCCCTGTTCTAGCTGTGCCAGTTTATCTTGCACCACTTTATTGTCTTTGTTGGCCTCAAGAGACAAGATACGTTTTACCTGCTCAATCGCTTCAGGAAGCTTCTTCTGCTCTTCAAGGATGAGCGCGAGATACCAGCGAGCATTGCTAAAGTCAGGAGACACTAACACTGCGCGCTCAAAGGCAGTGACCGCGTCAGCTTTGCGCTCATCGCGGTAGTAGAGCAAGCCAAGCTCAAAGAGCATGTTCGCGTTGCTCGCATTCGCAGGAATGATGCGCTCAAGCTCTCGAATTGCGTCCTTCACCTTCCCTTGGCGGTCATAGACTGCGCCGAGGTTGTAGATTGCCTGCCCAAAGTTTGGAGACATCTCTACAGCTTTCTTAAAGAATTCTTCAGCCTTAATGAGCGAAGCTTCTGCTTCAGCGTTGAAGCGAGCTGCGTTTGCACCGCCACTCCGTGCAAGTTGGCGCGCCAGGTCTGCCTTTGCAAGATGCATCGTACCCAGCTGGTTATTAAACGTTGGGTCTCCCGGACGTAAGTCGGCCGTCTTCTTATATGCATCTTCTGCGAGTCCATCAGCGTTCTCTAATACCCCTAAGAGCTGTTGGTACGTGGTAGCAAGGGTAAACCAGTTGAGCGAATCGGAAGCATCGGCTTCGGTGGCTCGTCGCGCGGCACCAATAGCATTATTCACTGCTGTTTGGATGCGCGCCTGGCGCTCTGCATCCTGCGAACTTGCTGGAGCATTAATCTCACTACCAATCAGCGCAAGCTGGCGCTGAGCGATCCCTCGTAAGTAGCGGTCCGTATCAGGAGCCCATGCAAGTGCACGAGCCATCGCTTCGCTTGCGGCAGTGTTATCAGTAATACGCGATGCCTTTGCAAATTGCACATCACCGGTATATGCGGATGCGACGAAGTAGCCGCCGGTCAATACGCTAATGAGCACCGTAATAAAGCCAAGCGATGCTGCAAGCGACCACGCTGGACGCTCTTCAATGTGAATGAGCTCTTCGTGATCTGCCGCCGCCGCTAGCGCGACAAGAGCAAACACAAGGAACAGCACGCCCATAAGCGTCCCCTCAAACGAGAATACGAAGAACCCTGCGAGCATTGCTAGCGCCATACTAAACACGGCACCATGCACGGATTCATCACTTTCTACGCGCCGCGCCATGCGCACAAGCGCAAGACCAAGCATCCATACCATAGCGCCAAGCGCCAATATGCCCACAGCTCCCTGTTCTACTACCATGGTCATAGCTTCTGAAGTGCCTGAGAGGAAACGAATATCCCCAAGTGTCGTTTGCGCAAGGCGCTGTGCGCCAAAGCGATCAAACGCGAGGAGGAAGTTTTCTTGACCAAACCCTGAGATAAGATTCTTCCCAAATGTTTTGATCATCACATCCCATGAAAGTCCGAACGATGGCGCAACCTCTACCGGCAGCGCGCTACGTACCGCAGGAACCGAGAAGTTCACAATCATGAGAAACACGCCAAGCACCACGACCGTCATGGGCAAAAGAAAGTGCGCCATGCGGAATGAGCGCGTGCCCATGCGCAAGGAAGCAACACTATCCCAAATGATCAATCCCACCATGCCCGCAATCGTAGCAACCCAGAACACCCACCAGTTTAAGATCACAAGAATTGCCAAACTCACCACGACGCCCAACAGCGCTACGTTGAGCTTTGCAAAGCGCGGCACGGGAAGTTTCAGTTTCGCAAAAAGCGGCAGTGCAAACGCCGCAAGCATACCGAGCGCATTCACGGAGCCAACGGTGTTGAATGCACGAGAACCAAACGCATCAACGCCAAGGATATATATTTCCAACAACTGCAAAAGCCCGATCACCAACGCCAGCAACGTGCCAAGACCTAGTGTTTTTGTCAGTGCACGCCCGCGATCATCAAACACATGCAGCGCAACACACGCAATAGCAGAAAGCGCGATAATACTCGTGAGCGAACCAGCAAAGGTGATCCCGTTTCCGAAGAGACTCTTCTCAGGAGATACGGAGAGCGCCGTTGCCAAAATCCCCGCACCAATAAACGCGGCGAGAATAGTAAGCACTGGCGATACGCGCACGCGCAACGTTCCCGAAACAACAATACCGAGGAACCACGCAATGAGCGCAACGCTTGCCGCAACAACGAGAAACACGAACTTATTCGCCTCCACTATGGAGCTTGTCACTGGCAACACAAACAGCGGAAGCAGGAACGCGAACACAAGCACCGCCCACTTCGCAATAGAACGATAGATCCCCTCTTCTTGTCCACGCTCAGTGCGTGGCCCCGACGCAGTAAGAACTGCATCGGCTGTGCCGTACATATTCATGATAAACACACGATTGTGTGCCTCCGCACGGGTGCATTCGGTCCGTACGCAGACATGCAATACATGTGAGCTACCCCTATAGTATCAGGCTCTTTACTGCGGTATGCAACATTGACGTGGGGATATTTCATCGTCTTATGGCAAAGGGGCTGTTTCAGGGATTGGCGCAGGTGTTGGGTCAACGGTAGGTGCTGGGGTAGGTGTCGTGGTTGGAAGAGGCGCCACATCAGGGGTTGGCGAAGCTACCATGTCTGGCGTAGGCATGGCACTAGGTGCTGGGTCAACGGTAGGTGCTGGGGTAGGGTCAATTGCTGGCGCTGGCGTTGGCGATGCTACGGCATCAGGGGTAGGTGTTGGAGAAGCTACTACTGGCGCTGGGGTCGGGTCAACGGTAGGTGCTGGGGTAGGTGTCGCTGAAACTGTAGGGGCCGGGCTCACCACCGCGCTATCCCCCGCCTCCTCGCCAGCACGGCGGGCAACAACAAGCCAATCAAAGGTTCCGTTGCTATATTGGCCAAATTCCTGAACCGTGAAACCAAACTCGCTCTTTACAGGAACGGTCAGTGAACCAGCAATACCAGGGCCGGCAGTAAGGAACACGCGAATAGGTACATCCTTTGAGATAAGCGCTGTAAACGAGTAGTCAAAGAAGATCTTCGCGCTCCCGCTATTCAAGTTCGACGTACCAGAGAGATAAATCTCGCCACGCGTGGAATCAATACCAAAGGTGGCAAGCTGTTCGCCCTGCTCTTCAAGCACTACCCTTGATTGCTCCGCGCCCTGTGAGGTTGCGTCACTGCGGAAGATCGTAGCGTTTGGATCACTCGTTGTAGAATCGATGGCGATTTCGCGGCCGTTCCAGAATTGCGCCATCATGGAGACATCCACGTTCGGGAATAGATCGCGCGTGGCGAACCACGTCTTCTTCATGCCAGAAGCGATCACGTCGCCCGTGACACGCACGCTCTCAAACATTGCATTCAGTGTTTGAACCACTGGCGATGTACCGCCGCTAATCGCAACATCCGTCACACCTGAAGCCGGCGTAAACCACGTACGCTCAAGATATACTTGGATTTTCGTATAGGAGCCAGAAGAAACCGTCTCTAAATCTTCAAGCGCGACGCCGACAGAGAAGCCTGGCTGTGTTTGTTTTGCTCCAACGCCAGCAACTGATGAAGCAACGATGTGATCACCCTTCTTGATGGGGCCATTCTCCGTATTCACCTTGACTGGGAAGAATCCGTATACAACAACTGGCACATAGCTGTCATTCAGCTTCGCACCACTTGCGCCCATTTCTTGATTGAGCATGACACCGAGAATGTTTGGATCATGAGAAGTCGCTGACTTTCGTGCGATAAATGGCGCGCGCGCATCGCTATATGGGTTTGGCGTAGTGAGATCAAGAGAAAGGATATCTCCCGGCTCAGCAGTTCCATCAGTGGGCATATATTCTGCAGCGGAAGAACATGTGGCAAGGACAGCGCCGTTATAGCACACGTGAGCTGTTGTGGCGCTAGCCCACGCTCCAACAGAAATTCCGTTATCAGCCGTTACAGACCCGGTCGTCCGCATAGATCCGGTCACGTCAAGTTTATAGGAAGGAGTGCTATCACCGATACCCACGTTGCCACTGCTTGCAACAGTGAAGAATGCCTGCGATGCAGAACCAAGGATATCAAGGCGAGCAACACTACCAGAGGTTGCAGTGGTGCGGAGAGAAAACTCTGCGTCGTCCTCGGTGGTGGAGTGGAGATTGAGTAAGACGTTACCCGAAGTGGAGGCGAGAATATTGCCGGCTACATCAAGCTTCTGCTCTGGCGTCTTTGTACCAACGCCGAGGTTGCCACCATCTGTCATGACGAATCCAACCGTGCTGCCATCTGGCTTAAAGCTCAAATAGTCATCGTTCACGTTGTAGTCAATAATTGCCTCATCTCCAGACGTACCAATGTGGAGCGAGCCAGACGAGACATAGAGATCGCGCCAGCGGAGCGCCGAAGTGCCAAGGTCATACGTGTCTGTGACGCGCGGTGTAAGGTTTGAAGAAACATATCCAGAGAGTTCAAAATTTCCCGACACGCTCGCATTCCCAACAACATCAAGATCAGTGGCTGGCGCCGTAGTGCCAATACCAATGTTGCCATTAACATCCATGGTAAGACCATACTCCCAGGTCAGAGTACTGCCCGCTGTTATACCACTGTCATAGCCGAAACGAAGCGTATCGCTCGTTTTATATAACTGGAAGTTAGAACCGACATCCGAACTCTTCCAGTTACCATCCCAGTGTGCCCCGAGACTAAGGCCCGTATCATCACTAGTGTATCCAAGGATTTGGTATACCGGGTTTGTGTAGTCTGAAGCCGTGTAGCCGTTAATATGCGGGCCGGCAATGCTGGCATTTGTACCTACGATCGAAAGCCTCACGGCTGGGGATGTGGTGCCGATACCGACATTGTTAGAAGTTGCATCCACAAAGAGCGTACTGGTGTCTACTTTGAAGTTACCCGTCACTTCAAGAGTGCTTGAAACAGAGGCGTTGCCGATGACATCAAGATCAGTGGCTGGCGCCGTAGTGCCAATACCAATGTTGCCATTAACATCCATGGTAAGACCATACTCCCAGGTCAGAGTACTGCCCGCTGTTATACCACTGTCATAGCCGAAACGAAGCGTATCGCTCGTTTTATATAACTGGAAGTTAGAACCGACATCCGAACTCTTCCAGTTACCATCCCAGTGTGCCCCGAGACTAAGGCCCGTATCATCACTAGTGTATCCAAGGATTTGGTATACCGGGTTTGTGTAGTCTGAAGCCGTGTAGCCGTTAATATGCGGGCCGGCAATGCTGGCATTTGTACCTACGATCGAAAGCCTCACGGCTGGGGATGTGGTGCCGATACCGACATTGTTAGAAGTTGCATCCACAAAGAGCGTACTGGTGTCTACTTTGAAGTTACCCGTCACTTCAAGAGTGCTTGAAACAGAGGCGTTGCCGATGACATCAAGATCAGTGGCTGGCGCCGTAGTGCCAATACCCACATTTCCAGCGCTTGCAATGGTAAATAGTTCGGTGTTTGCATTATTGAGAATACTAAAGCGATCTGCGGTGGTAGCGCCCGTTTGCGCAAGGAGATGCCAACGGCCATCATAGCCAGTGCCGTTGTTTGTTTGGGAGTGGGCGTTGAGGATGAGATCAGCGGTTGCTGCAGAAGTAGAGGCGAGGATGTTGCCATTCACATCAAACTTCTGGTCGGGAGTCTTCGTGCCAATACCAAGGTTTTGAGTACTACCACCAGCATTAATATAACTCGCAGAAGCAACTCCCCCAGTAATATAGGTAGTGCTGGTACCATCGGTCATCAAGCGAAGATACCCAACTACACTACCGGATCCGGGAGTGTCGTCACCGAGCTCTGCCCCACGGCCGCCGTTACTCGAGATCAGAATTCCGCCTTGATAGTTCGCCGCCGCGAGGTATGTATTAATATCTAAGAATGCGCGTGGGGCAAGCGTATTGATTCCTACATTGCCACTCATCACAACCAGCCCACCAGCGGGAACATTTGCCCCGATTCCTACGTTGCCACTGGAAGCGATGGTGAACATTTCCGTGCCAGCGTTGTTGAGAATACTAAACCGATCATATGTGGCCGCAGAGTATGAGCGTAGATAGAAACGCCCATCATAGCCAGTGCCGTTCCCTGTTTGGGAATGGGCGTTGAGGATGAGGTCTGTGGTGGCCGCAGATGTAGAGGCGAGGATGTTGCCCGTGACATCGAGCTTTGCCTCTGGAGTTCTCGTACCAACGCCGAGGTTTTGGGTGCCGTTGACCCCTGCATTGATGTAACTAGCAGATGCAGTGTACCCGGAGAAATAGGTGGTGGCGCCATACGTCCCCATACTATACCCGAGGCGCAGGTAGCCAATGGCAGTACCCTCACTCACCCAATCCATACCAAGCTCGGCAGCTCTGGCAGACCCAACACCTACAAGAATATCAGAGCTACCACCGTTAATATTGAGGGCACTCCGCGGGATAGTACTCCCGATCCCCACGTTGCCACTGGAAGCGATGGTGAACATTTCCGTGCCAGCGTTGTTGAGAATAC
>ERZ1292623.137-Hain-H51-01um-R1-137-length-80430-cov-7_pt1 | contig 80430 bp, 91 predicted proteins | sample MGYA00564398_ERZ1292623 | MGnify/ENA primary metagenome ERZ1292623 (study PRJEB36523, sample SAMEA6512633) | groundwater metagenome | collected 2019-01-07 | study: AquaDiva: Metagenomics assemblies of 32 groundwater samples
GCGGGGCTGGAGCTGGGATGACGGAAATTTCGGCGGTTCTGGCTTAGAACCCCTAATAGGTTTCAGCTTCCGACAGAAAGGCAGGGGTCAGGACCGGCGGCCGGGTATCGGGACCCAGGCAGTCGCATGCGATCCACTTGCCGCCGATCCGGGCTTGCTGGACAAGCGCGATCCCCGCCTCTTCATCGCCGCGCGAGCCTTCGCCCATATACCAGCGCACCAGTGCGGATCGCACCAGGTCGGGAAGGGGGATGCGACGACCTTTTTGTCCGTCGCCCTGTCGGTCGATCAGCCACATAGAGGAGCCCTTCTAGAGCGCAATGGGCAAAGTCTGACCAGGCGCCGAGGGATTGACAACGGGATTTGGGTTCACCTCCACTCGGGCAAGGACAGGTTTCGGGAGGTTTTATGAAGACCGCGCTCCTTGCTGCACCGCTGCTCACCATCACCCTCGCGGCCCCGCTTGCCGCCGCCAGCCCGCAAGGTTCGCCGCGCACCGTTCAGCTCATCACGATGGGCGTGCCGGCGCCGCCACGCCTGCCGGCCGCTGCGGGCTCAGATGGCACAGACCGCCCGGACAAGCCGGCGGTGGACGAAGGAGCTCCGCTCGCCGAGGCACGTCCAGCCGCGCTTCCAGCCTCGTTCAGCGTCCATGATCTCAGCCGCAAATGGGTGCAGTTCCAGATGGCGCAGACTTATGGGCAAGTGGCCCCCGACGAGACCTCGCCGGTCGACGTGTCGGCTTCCGGGGCGGCGCCGCCAGTTGCGGCCGCGCCCGGCGTTTCTGCCGAGCCGACGCTGGAGGCGATACCCGTCCCTGCGTGGATGCGCGGCGGACTGGCCTTTGCCAGCGCCGCAACCCGATACACGCCAGGATGCTATGCCGGAGGCTATCGGCCGGCCGGTTTCCTCAGCGCCCAGGCGGAGATCCGGCGGGCGGGCTATTACGGGATGATGAGCGCGATCGCGTGCCAATATGCCATCCCGGTCGGCCTTTTCGACGCCATGATCATCCGCGAAAGCCGCTACAATGACCGGGCCGTTTCCCCGAAAAATGCCTATGGATTGACCCAGCTCATGCCCGGCACGGCCGCGGGGCTGGGCGTGGATCGCTACGATATCGAGCAGAATCTGCACGGCGGCGCGCGCTATCTGCGCAGCCAGCTCGATCGCTTCGGCCAGGTCCATCTGGCGTTGGCGGCCTATAATGCCGGGCCGGGACGGGTGCGGGGCGGCCAGGTGCCGCGGATCGCCGAGACCCAGGCCTATGTCGACGATATCCTCCTCAACTGGCGGCGCCTGAGCGGTTTCACGCGGACCGCCAGTGTCACCGGCCCATCGTTGCCGCCCGCTCCAACATCTCCGCGTTTCAATGGACGCAGCGCGATCGTTTCGCGCTTCTGAGACCCGAGCAACGGACGCCAGTGCGAACCGCACGGACGGCGTCCGACGGTCAATCCAGGCGGAAGCTCTGCTCCATGCGGGCGCGCCGCTCGATGATCGCTATGACCTCGCGTACCACCCGGTCAACGACGCCGTCGCGCAAGGGGCCTGCCCATTCGCGGCGGATCTCGGTGCCATCCATGCCTTCCACGTCGTTGAGCGCATGGACAAGCGAGAGCGGTAGGCTCGCGAACACCTCGGAAATCATCTGCATCATCGTCGAGAATCGGCCGTCATGGAGAAGATCCAGGTCGCGAAGAGTTTCGACACCGAGAACGGCCTGGATGAACCCGATTTGAAGGACATGAAGGATCGTCTGGAACTCGACGAGCGTCATGCTCTCGCGGGTGGAAGGATCGGCGGTGGGCCGCAGAAGATTAGACAGGCGGTTACGTCTGATGCCGGTCTTGAGCGCCAGTTTCCGCACGCTCACATTTTGATCCGACATCGCTTGAAGAATGTAAGGAATATAGTCCCTGAAGGGGATCGCAGCGCTCTCTTCAGCGGACTTGCTTTCGTCCGTCGAGGAAGGTGCCCCGCTGCTGGCAAGGGATGTCATGAACCGGCCCCCTGATCCTGCTCCGTAAGAGCACCAAATCACAGCGGGAAACGCTTTGCAACAACCTCTGACCTGAATTTCTTTATAGGTATCGTCTAAGCCATTGGAACGGATGGACTTGTCTGTTGCGAATCGCTCGCAATTTTTCCGGCGGGCTTGGCAGGCGGTAAGTCGAGCCCCTGTTCGCGCAGCTTCGCCACGACGGCCTTCGCCTTCTGCTCGACGATATAGTCGAACAGGAGAAGCGACAGCATGTCGCCGGCGGACATGCCCTGCCCGAGTTGCCTGGCCAGAATATGCTGGGCCTCGCTGAGGTTCTCGGCGCTGCTCGCGGTAACGCGCAGTTTGATACGAATGCCGCCTTCGGTGGGGATCTTGTCCAGATGCGAGCGAAGCACATCGGAATCATGATCCATGGCCGCGGCGGAGGCGGCGCGCGCATTCACCAGCGTCGCGAGCGTCTGGTAAGAATGGGTTTCGTTCGATCGCAGCCGCACGCTTTCGGTGGTGAGGCGGAAGAAGTGCTCGGAGATATCGATGCTGACCTGTCGGGGGAAACCTACTCCCGCCGCGTCCTGTCCCTGTGACGTTTTGTAACCCTGCCCCACTCGACCCCCCTGAGTGCCGGATCCCGCGTCCTTGCTACGCGGCACGAACCACCTGCCGAATCCACGGTAGAACTTAACCGTTAACCAATCTTATCGCAAATTTTCGCGAGTCGCGCGGGTGGTTCGGATTTCGGGCCAGCGTGGCGCGCGCTGGTGACCGTCCTGGTCTGCACGGCGGGCCACCCCGGCTCGCAGCGCGTACCGGAGCGGTTCGCGCGCGGCGCCAAGCGACTCGGGCTGGAAGAAAAATTCATGTCTCCCGCAACGCGCCGAGCCGGGGAAGGTTGCTCGGCCGGCGAGCGAGGGGACAGCCTTCGATTGGGCGCGGAACCGCCGCGTCTCAATCGGAAGGAAATGCTCATGCAACAGGTACTGAAGCATGGCGGGCGGGTAGAGCTTGCGATCCTCGTGATCGCGGCGCTGGCCTTCGCGCTGCTCATGTTCGCCGGACCGGCCTTCGCCGGCGCCGACACCACCTTCGACACCGCGCTCACCAAGTTCACCGACTTCCTCGAGGGATCAGGCGGCAAGATCATCACCGTGCTCAGCCTCGCCGGCGGCGTGGTCGCGCTCGCCTCGGGCCGCTTCTCGATGGGCCAGATCGCCATCCCGGTAGGCGTCGGCGTGGGCGCCGGCACCGGCGTGCCGATCGTCACCTCGACCGTCACCGCAACGATCTGACGTGGGTTCGGCCGGCGGCGTAGCAGCGCCGACGGTCCAAATGGAGGGTGGTGCGATGTCTGCGGACAAATATGTCATTCCAACTCATCTGGATGATCCAGAACTGATCGGGCTGTGGACTCTGGATGAGTTCCTCGCGATGGTGATTCCGTTCACCTGGGGGATCCTGTCTCAGCATATCCTTATCGGCATTTTGCTCGCTGGAGCAGGCTGGTGGGGCTTGAAGCGCGCTAAGGCGGGACGGGCGGCATCCTGGCTGCTGCACATGGCCTATTGGCACCTTCCGGCCGGGTTCACCGGCATGAAGGCGACACCGCCCTCCTACCTTCGACTGATGGCCGGCTGACATGGAGATCGCCAACAGCCACGCGCAAAGCCAGCGCGTTCTCAAGCAGCGCAACCTCCTCGTCGCCATCGCCGGCGTGCTCGCAGCGCTTACCGCCATCCTCTTCCTGATGGTAGCGACCCGCGATCGGGAGATCGTCCTGCAGCCGATCCTGCGATCGCCGCTCACAGTCAGCAGCGCCGGGGTCAGCCGCGAGTATCTGGAGATGGTCACGCGCGACGCCGCGGTGCTGACCCTCGATCGATCGCCGAGCAACCTGGAATACTGGATGAAGTCGGTTCTCGATATCACGGCGCCAAGCGCACAGGGGCGGCTCAAGGCGGACCTTCTCAAGATCGTCAACGAGCAGCGCGGATCCTCGATCGCGCAGTTCTTCGCGATCCAGTCGATGAAGCTCGATCCGGACAATCTGACCTCGGACGTGACGGGCGACCTGCACACGATCGTAGGGAGCAAGGTCATCTCCAAGGACCGCCGGACCTTCCGCTTCAAATGGAAATATTCGGGCGTCTCGCTGCAGCTCGTCGGCTTCGGGATGGTGTCCAAAGCCGAGGAAGGAGATCAATGATGAGTGCTATCGCCATCGGCAGCACGGCTGCCGGCGCCGCCTTGTGCTCTCGATATTATTGCCACGCGAGCCGTTTCATGGGGGCGGGACTGGTCGCGGTGGGCCTGCTCCTAATCGCCGATCCCGCCTGGGCGGACCAGACGATCATGGCGTCCGACAGCAGCCAGGTCGACTGCCAGGCGTCGGCCAAGGACCTGACCCGCATCAGCCTCGTCGAGGACGAGTTCGCCAGCGTCTCGAAGATCTCCACCGGCAATCCGGCTGACGATTTCAGCGTCGTCAACGAACCGGTGCGCGGCGACATCTATCTGTCGGTACCCGAGGGTTTCGGGCGCCCCGCGCTCTCCTTCTTCGGCACGACCAAGCGCGGCTATGTCTACAAGTTCGTGTGCCGCATCGGCGGCGAGCAGGCCGCGCAGGTCTTCATTTCAAATCCGGCGATCGCGAAAGATCGGTCGGGTGAGGCGGTCGCCGCCACGATCAAGGCCGGCCCGCAGGATGCAGCCGTCGAACTCGTTCAGGCAATGTATTCCAATAGCATCGTCGATGGCTACGAGATGCGGCAGCGCACTTTGCGCCCGGTCTTCGTCGGCGGGCTCAAGGTCCAGATGATCGCGGAATATCGGGGGCAGGAGCTCACCGGCAAGGTTCTGCGCATCGAGAATATGAGTAACGCGCCGATCGCGCTCAACGAAGGCGCGGTCGCGCCGCGCAGCGCGCTCGCCATCTCCATCGCCGAGCCGACGCTCGCGCCCGGCAAGGTCACCACGGCCTATCTCGTCTCGCAGATCCGGAGGTAGTCATATGGCACTCGCGGACATTTTCTCGCGCACCCGTCGAACCCTGGACGGTCCCGATGAAGAGACAGAGAATGTTTCACCGGTAACCGGCGAAATCGGCAGCAACGAGGCGACGCGCAAGAAGCAGCGGTTGCTGCTCGCGGGCGTTGCCGGCGCGGGGCTGGTGCTCTCCTCCTTCTGGATCTTCGGGGGCAACGACAAGGACGCGGCTGAAGACGACGACGGCGAAAAGGTCGAGGTGTCGACCAAGGATCTGGTGAACCGCAACCTCTCCCAACAGGAGTGGATGGGGATGTCCGAGAACCAGTTCCAGTCGATGGAAAACCAGCTGAAGTCGGTGAATGCGCAGCAGAACCGCGTCGACGCGCTGGCAGCCCAGGTCGAAGCGCTGAAAGGACAGAACCAGGCCCTTCAGGCTGATGGCCAGCGGGTCTTCTCCGCCTACCAGGCCGAGAACGAACGGCTCAAGCGCGAGGCGGCGCAGCAGCGGGCGGCACCGCCGCCCCAGCCAGGTCCAGCCGCGCTCTACGGCCCGGGCGGGACCCAGGCCTATCGGCGGCCCGATGGCACGCCGGGGGCGGCCGGGCCCGCCGGCGCGCCGATGGGCGGCGCGGAAGTCAAGATGGTGAACTTCCAGACCGCCGAGACCGGCAATGCCTCGCGCGTCGCCAAGGGCAACACGGTCTACACTGACAGCGTCAACTACCTGCCGCCCAACAGCTTCGCGTCCGCCAAGGTGATCGTCGGAGTCGATGCCAGTGCCGGCGTCAACAGCCAGTCCGATCCGCTTCCGGTCGTGCTGCGTGTGACGGGCCCTGCGCGCAGCGTCTTCCAGAACGGGCGCCTGCTCACCACCAAGATCGAGGGCTGCCTCATCAACGGGGCGGCGCGCGGCGACCTTTCGGCCGAGAAAGTCTACGTCAAACTGCAGAAGATGACCTGTCCCCAGCCCGGCGGCCGCTATGCGGTCTCGGAGGTCAAGGGCTTCATCGCCTTCGGCGGCAAGACCGGGGTGCGCGGCCGTGTGGTCTCGCGCGAAGGCGGGCTGGTGACGCAGGCCTTCATCGCCGGCCTCTTCGGGGGCTTTGGCCGCGGTTTCTCCGCAAACGCCAATTCGGTGTTCCAGGGCACCAACATCACCACAAACGGCAAGCGCGACAAACTCTCGGCGGGCGAGATCCTGGAGGGTGGCTTCGGGGAAGGCGTCGCCCAGACCGGCGACATGGTCTCGAAATATCTGATCGAGCGCGCCGAACAGTATCAGCCGGTGATCGAGATGCCGACCGGCATCGATGTCGAAATCGTCTTCTTGGAGGGTGTCTATGTCCGTAACTGATCGCCTTCGCGCCGCTGCTGCGCGCACGCCCTGGTCCTATGGCCTCATCGCCCTGCCCGTTGTGGGACTGGGCGCTGCAGCCATCGCTGCCGCCGCCGTGCCGACCGAAGACAGCCAGGTCGCGGGCCTGCTCAAGGCCCGGCTCCCCAAGACCGAGATCAGCGCGGTCAACTGCGCCAAGGTCGCAGGGCTGTGCGAAGTGACGGCCGGCGCCAACCTCTTCTATGTCGATCGCGGCGCCCGCTATCTGGTCATCGGCCGGGTCTACGACATGGAAACGCGGCAGGACGTGACGGCCGCACGCCTCCTGGAGATGAACCCCGACATGCTGGTCGGCGGCGCGGCCAAGGCCAATGCGACGGCCGCGCTCGGCGGCGAGGCGGACGCTTCTCCCGTCGCACCCACCGCCGGCGCGCGCCGCGTCTCCGTGCCAGTGCGCCCGGCCACGCTGTCGCTTGCTGGACTGCCGCGCGACGGAGCAATCGTCTGGGGCAACAAGGCATCGAGCCAGTCGGTCACGGTCTTTACCGATTTTCGCTGCGGCTACTGCCGCGCGCTTACCAGCGTGCTGCGCAGCATGGACGTCAAGGTCATTGAAAGGCCCATTTCGGTCCTGGGCAGCCGGGATCTGGCCGACCGCGTCTATTGCGCCAAGAACCGGGAAGAAGCGCTCCACGCCGCCTATTCCGGTGCGCCCTTCGAGAGCGGCGGCAAATGCGACACGCGCGGTCTCGACGCTAACGAGCAGTTCGCCCGCAGTCATGGACTGAGCGGGACCCCGGTGATCGTCCGCAGCGACGGCGCGATGCTTGAGGGCTACCGACCCAAGGACGTGCTCGAAGCGTGGCTGAAGGGAGCCAAGTCGTGAAGGGCCGCGCCACTCGCTGGCATGCTGGCCTGGCGCTCGCCGTCCTGCCAGTCATGGGGGGCTGCGCCTCGTTCGGCAGCAATATCGCGGGGAGTTTTTCCTGCCCTGCGCCGGACGGAATTTGCGCGCCGTCGTCATCGATCGACGACCGGGCACTGGCCCTTATCACAGCTGAAGCGCCGGACGCCGTGCCGTCACCGGAGGGACCCTATCGCGATCCCGACATGGGAGCGGGGAAAGCTCCTCGGACGGCGGTGGCAAGCCCGCGGCGCATGCCGGTGTCGATCGGAGAGGCGGGCCGCACACGGGAGAAAGTGCTGCGGATCGTCTTCCAGCCCTATATCGACGAGCGCGGCCGGTTGCACGAGACGAGTGCCGTCCATGCCGTGGTTGCGCAAGGCGAGTGGCAGCAGCAGGCTATCGCGGACGCGTCTGGCCTCTCCTCCCGCAATGAGCGCGCCGCGGCCTATGCAGGCGAGACGCTCGCCGACGCGGTCGATCGCGCCGAGACGGAGCGCCTCTCCCCCGCCGAAGGCCTGCCTGACCCGGCGGCGGTCGCTGCCGCACGGGCGCGGGCGACTGCAGATCCGGTTGCCAGCATCAAGAGCGATGTCGCGGCCCGGCTTTCGCCAAGGCCCGATGCGCGGGCGCGGCGCAAGGTCGCGGCGACGCCCGCGCAATCCGTGAGCGCTGCGGCCCCGTCCGCCGAACCGACTGCTCCTCCCGGGGCAGCGGCTGCAGCGCCGGCGCGCGCGGTCCCGTCCGTCCCGCAGGCTGCGGCAGTCCCCGGCGCTCCTGCCAAGACGACCGCCGGCGCGGAAGCGGCGGCGCGGGTGAAAGCCGATAGCCGGTACCAGGCGGTGGCGTCGCAGGCACAGGATGGTGCGCGGGCAGCGGCCACGGGCGCGCAGGCGCCCGACTTGCGGCCGGTGCTTAAGTCCACGGTGAATTCGGCCCCATTCCCCGGCGCCATCGCGGAGGAGAACTGACATGGCGAAAGGCGGCTTTTTCGACAGCATGCTTTCGGGGCTCTTCGGCGATGCCGCGCGCCCCGATGATGACCGGCCCGCGCTCGGCGTTCCCATGCTGGCGCACTGGCTGCCCTATCGCAGCTACGATCCCAAGACGGGGATCTTCTACAACAGCGCCTCGCGCGGTTTCGTGATCGAGGCCGCTCCGATGGTGGGCGCTGACGAGCGCACCGCGGAGATCATCACGCAGTTCCTGTCCGAAGGCATTCCCGCGCCGGGCTGCATCCAGTTCCATCAGTGGATGAGCCCGCGCGTGGGGGAGGCGCTGAGCAAATGGTATCTGCCGCGCTATGCCGCACGCGGCGTCTACGAACGGATGGCCAAGCACCGGGTCGATTTCCTCAGCGACGGCGTATGGCAGTCGCTCTCGAAGGACGCGCCCTTTTGTCTGCGCCATCACCGCGTGGCGATCTCCTATTCGACGCCCGAGAGCTCGTCGGTGTCTGATGACGACATCGTCTCGGTCATGGAGGGCCTCGTCTCCGCGCTGGCTTCGGTGGGGGTCACGACCCGGCGCATGGATCCGGTCGCGCTGATCGCCTGGATCGACGACATCACCTCACCGACCACGGCTGCCGGCGAGGACGTCGTCAGCTACAATCCCTTCGATCCCATCGCCGACCAGGCCATTCGCCGCGACATCGAGCTCCGGGTCGAACCCGACCGGATGCTGCTGCGCACCGAGCGGTTCCGACCGACCGGCAAGGTCCACGAAGGGGCCCCGGAGATCGGCGAAATCTATCCCGATGTCTTCGACGTGCGCTCCTTCTCGGTGCGCAACCTGCCCAATCGCTGGGCGCCCTGGGACATGGCGAAGCTGGTGGGCGACATGTTCACCGACAAGCTGCGCATGCCGTGCCCGGTCGCGACGAACCTGTGCGTTGAATATCCGGACACCCAGGCCTCGTCGAATAAGGCGAGCTTCAAGTTCATGCGGACGACGAGTCTCGCCGATTCCAAGTCGGCGCGTTTCCTGCCGCAGCTGCGCGACCAGAGCCAGGAGTGGCGCTTCGTTAACGACGAGATCCGGCAGGGCCGCAAGCTCGTGCGGGTGTTCTTTTCGGTCACGTCCTTCTCGCCCAAGGGGCGCGGCGACGCCAACGAACGCGTGCTCAAATCCGTCTACCGCGCGGCGGGCTGGGACCTGCTCGACGACCGCTACCTGCAGGTGATGGGCCTGCTCTGCGCCATGCCCATGACGATGGCCAACGGCCTGTCGCGCGATCTCGAGCGGATGAAGCGCATGCGCACGCTGCTCACCACCACCGCAGCCAATCTCGCGCCGCTGCAGGGCGAATATCTGGGCGGCCATGTGCCGCATCTCCTGATGGTCGGACGGCGCGGCCAGCCCTTCTTCTGGTCACCCTTCGAAAACGCGGCGGGCAACCACAATGTCGCGGTCTTCGGCAAATCGGGATCGGGCAAGTCGGTAGCCTTGCAGGAGCTGTGCGCCTCGCTGTGCGGCGCTGGCGCGAAGGTGGTCGTGATCGACGACGGCCGATCCTTCGAGCATTCGGCCAAATTGCAGGGCGGCGCCTTCGTCGAATTCACCATGAGCTCTGGCTTCTGCCTCAATCCCTTCTCGATGATCGACGAGGCCCAGGCGGCGGAGGACGAGGACTACCTGCTCGACTGCATGGCGATGCTCAAGGCCATCGTGAACCAGATGTCGCGCCACATCGACCGTCTCAACGATACCGAGCGCGGCCTCATCGATGGCGCGGTCAACACGGTGTGGGAGGCGCACGGCCGAAGAGGATCGATCGACCTTGTGATCGAGGCGCTCGATGCAACCGGCAACGCGCTCGCGCACGATCTCGGTATTGCGATGCGCCCTTTCTCGGCGGCGGGCACCTACGGCCGGTTCTTCCAGGGGGAGGTCAGCTTCGAACTGAAGGCGCAGCTCACGGTCTTCGAACTCTCGGATCTCTCGGCGCGCGAAGAACTGCGCAGCGTGGTCCTCACCGCCATCATGTTCATGTCGCAGCAGGTGATGCGCAAGGTGGATCGCGCAATCCCCAAGGCATTGCTGCTGGATGAAGCCTGGCAGCTGCTGCGCGGCGGGGCCATGGCCGACTTCATCGAGACCTATGCGCGCACCTGCCGTAAATATGGCGCCTCGCTCGTCACCGCCACGCAGTCGCTCAACGATTATTACAAGTCGGCGGGGTCAATCGCGGCGCTGGAGAACAGCGACTGGTTCGTCATTCTCCAGCAGAAGCCGGAAACGATAGCCGATTTCAAGAAGCATGATCGCTTCGAGATGGACGATTATACCGATGCGCTGCTGCGCTCCTTGAAGCGCAACGGCTTCGAATATTCGGACATCATGATCAAGGGGCCCGAGACGCTGGCAGTAGGCCGCCTGGTCCTGGATCCCTATTCGGCCACATTGTTTTCCTCGAGCCCGCAGACCTTCGCCCGCATCGAGGCGCTGATCGGCGAGGGTCTCAGCATGGACGAAGCGATCGAGCGCATTGCCTTTCCCGACAATCCCGAGAAGTGGGCGGCGAACGCGGAGAGTGATCCCGACGTCGCAATCGCCGCGGAGTAGGCCCGGTGGCAACGATCCCGCGAGAAGAGACCCTTAAGCCCAGCCCATCGGCGGCGGCTAACCCGCGCATCCGGCTCGACCTGCGCACGATCCTCTATTGGTATCTCCACCTTTTCGGTTTCACTCTGTCGTCGCTGCTGATCAGCTGGGGACTGTTCTTTCTCTTTTTTCTGGCGATCGGCGGCTTCTCGATCGACGGCATGATGCACCAGCTGGCCAATATCGCGAGCCGCTATGTCGCCGCGGACCCGGCGCGCATCGCATCCTTCAAGCAGGTGCTGGCCGGCGCGCAGCTTCTCCTGGCCGGCGCGATCATCGTGCTGCGCCGACATCTCATCATTCCGCGTCATGTGTCTGAAGGGAACCGTTCCCATGGCTGAGCAGGCTGAACTCGATCTTCCTCCCGTCCCCGCGCCGTCTGGCAAAGCCACGCGCTCGCGCCGCCGGGCCCTTTTCGCAGGATTGACCCGCTGGCAGATGCTGGGTGGGCTGCTGCTGCTCGCGTCCCTCGTCTGGGCGATGTGGGTGACCCGGCAGGTGAGTGCCAGGCCCGATCATATCGTCTCGGTCAAGCTCTCCGAACTGGTCGGCGAATATGTCGAGGCGCAGCGCTACTCGGCATCGCCACCTGAGCGGGTCAAGGCCGAGATGCAGGCCTTCATGGCATCGCTCGACAAGGAGCTTGCGCGTCGCAGCGCCCATGGCGACGTCATCCTGGTCGGCGAGGCCGTGCTCAGCAAGAATGTCGATGACATCACGGAAACAGTGAAGAAGGCAGTCTATGCCTCGGGCGTGCCGATACCCAAGCGAATAACGGCCGAGGAGCTGCAGCGCCTGCAGCAAATGAGCCTGCAGGCGTCGCCCGAGATGCCCGTGCCGCAGGATCCGCGGACGACCGCGCCGGCGAGCGCCGCACAAGCCACTGCCCAACCGGTTCCCTCCGTTCTTCCCCCGCCCGTTGGTGCCCAGGGAGCCACCGTCTCGAGCTTTGGAGCGCCCGATGTCGGCCCTGCTCAGTGACAAGGGCGAAACCCCGATGGTGCCGGCGCACCCCGCGCCGGCCTGGCGACCGCGCAAGCATCTCTGGACGGCGCTGGGGCTCCTGTCGGTCGGCACCGTGGGTCTGGGCGCGATCGCGGATTGGCGCGATCGTCATGCCTTCCTCATCAACACGAGCGAGTCCCTGCCCAACTGGGCGTTCCTCATCGATCGGGGCCGACTGCCGGCCCGCGGTGACTATGTTTTCTTCGACCCGCCCGCGACCCCTCTCGTCCATCGCCATTTCGGAGCGCGGCCCGCTATGTTCGGCAAGCTGGTTTATGGTCTCCCCGGCGATGTCGTTTCCCATAGCGGCAACGACGTCCTGATCGGCGGGCGCCTGGTGGCGCGCATGAAGCGAGCCTCGCGCCTGGGCGAGCTGTTGACGCCCGGCGCGACCGGGCCGGTCCCGGCGGGCTGCTATTTTGTCGGGACGCCGCACAAGGACGGGTTCGACAGCCGCTATGCCGACATCGGATTCGTCTGCGTGCGCCAGATTATCGGGACCGGGGAGCCGCTCCTATGAGGCGCACCATCCTGCTGGCGGCGACGACCGCATGCCTGGGCGGCACGACCCTGCTTCTTGTCGGCTCCGCCAGCGAGGCGCGCGACTATGGAACGGCAGGGCAGGCCTTTCCAATCATCGAGCCTGATCTGCTCGCGACGATCGAGGCGCGGCTGCGCCGTGCCGAAGCGAGCGGCGAACTGGCGCGAACCAACGCGCTTTTCGCCAAGCGGGTCGAGGCTAAGGTGCGGCGGCCAGATCCCGTCGCCGGTATCTCGCCGGCCCAGGAGACGCGCAGCTGGGATTTCGATCCCTCGGTTCGCATCGACCATGATGTCCGCGACCAGAAGGGGAATATGATCGCAAGGGCGGGTCAGAAGGTGAACCCGCTCGATTTCGTCGGCATTCATCAGGATCTTGTCTTCGTCGATGGAGACAATGCCGAGCAGATGGCCTGGGCCTGCGGCAAATATAGCGACGTGAAGGCGAAGATCATCTTCGTGAAGGGATCGCCGATCGAGGCGATGTCGCAGCGCAAGCGGCGCTTCTATTTCGACCAGGAGGGCAAGCTCACCGGCCGCTTCGGCATCGAGCACACGCCCGCCGTCGTCAGCCAGGCGGGCCGCGTGATGCGGGTCACCGAACATGCGCTCAAGGGGAGGGCGGGCTGATGCCCCTGTGGCTCGACCTCCTGCGCACGCCGATGGCCGCGCCCGAGACAAGCGACCTGCGCCGCATGCGCCGAACCTGGCAGGCGTTGTGCATCCTTCTCGCGCTCGTGGTCGGTGGGTTCGGCCCGCTGCGCCAATGGGTCGGCCGCCCGGCCGTGGCGGCGGTGGCCCTCGCGCTGCTCGTCGGCACGGCGCTCTACACAGCGCTGTATCTGGCTCGCAAGCAGCGCGCTGACACAGCCTATCTCGATCAATTGGGAGAGCGAGAATGACGCGCGGTCTTCGATCCCTGCTCGGCGCTGTGTCGCTTTCCCTGACGCTGATGCTTTTTGCGGCGCCAGCGCAAGCGGCCGGACCGACCTGCAACGGCAAGTTCGTCAATCCGATCACCGACGTCTGCTGGTCGTGCCTCTTTCCCCTGTCGGTGGGCGGCCTCAAGATCTGGCCGAGCGGCCGGCCCGATACCAGCAATCCCGCCTCGCCGGTCTGCGCCTGCGCAGATCCGTTGCCGCGCATTGGCATTGCCGTCGGTTTCTGGGAGCCGGCTCGCCTGGCCGATGTGACGATGAAGCCGTGGTGCTTCCCGAACCTGGGCGGTATTCGCATCGCCCCCGGGTTTGATATCGGGCAGGGCTATCTCGCCGGTCCCTCGATGGTCGGCGGGCGGTCGCAAAGCACGGCCAAGTGGCATGTGCACTGGTACGTCTATCCTCTGCTCTACTGGATGGAGATCCTGACCGACTTCGTCTGCTTCGAGCAGGCGAGCTTCGATATCGCCTATATGACCGAAATCGATCCGCTCTGGCAGGACGATGCTCTCACCACGCTGATCAACCCGGAAGCGATCATCTTCGCCAATCCGATCGCTCAGGCCGCCTGCGCGGGTGACTGTATTGCCGGAACGGTCAACCTACCGCTCGATCCGCTCTTCTGGTGCGCGGGCTGCCAGGGCTCGATGTACCCGCTCAACGGCAATGTCCCGGCCTCGATCGGCCATGTCCAGTCGTCGCGGCTGGCGGTCTCCCGCTTCGCCTACAAGATGCACCGCGAGGCGCTGGCCTGGGGGACGATGGGTTCGAAGGGCCTCTGCAAGAAGTACCTCATGCCGATCATGCGCAAGCAGCAATATCGCTTCCAGATGGTCAATCCGATCCCGACCGTAAGCGGGCGGTTCGCCTGCTCCGCAATCGGGGCTTCCACGATGCCGCCCGATGCGGGTCGCGCCTATCCCGCCGGCGGCGAGGACATGGGCTACCTCGTCTGGCGCAAGCGCAACTGTTGTGTCCTGTAGGGAGGGGTCGATGCGTTTCGCCGCCTGGGGCGTTACTGCCCTGCTTGCTACCGCCGGTGTATCCGCGTTGCTCGCCCAGACCGTGGACGATCTCGACGTGCAGGCCATCAAAAAGCGCTCAGCCGACCTCGCCGCGGATGCCGAAGCCTTCGTGAACCACGTCAAGGATCGCGGCGACCAGTTCCGCGAGGAGGCCGTCGCGGTGCGCGAAGCCGGCACTGAAAACATGCGACAGGTCGCGGCCAAGGATCTGCCCAAGGGGCCCGACGGCGCGATCGACTTCGATGAGATCGTGCAAGGCGCCGCCGACAATGCCAGCGTCAAGAGTGGCGAGGCGCCGCAATTCATCGTCTTTGCCAGCCTCTCGATGCCGCCGCAGTCCCTGAAGCCGCTTATCCGCGATACGGCGCGCGCTGGCGGCGTCGTGGTGTTCCGCGGCTTTCCGAACAACAGCATGAAGGAGTTTTCGGCTCGGCTCGGGCAGATCGTCGAGCGCCAGGACGAATTCGCCAATGTCGGCGTCGATCCGCGACTGTTCCGAGCTTTCAATGTGCAGGCGGTCCCGACCTATGTTGCCGTGTCGTCCGATTTCGACCTGTGCGCCGGCTTCTCCTGCCAGACAAAGGTACCGCCCTATGACCGCATGACGGGCAATGTCACCGTGGAATATGCGCTCAGCAGCTTTGCCGACGGCAATGGCCCGGGCGCCCGCGTTGCTGCCGTTGGCCTCTCGAATATGCGGGCGCAGCGCTGATGCGCCTCGCGCTCGCAATCAGTCTGGCGGTCCTGGCCGGGGCCAGCTTCCCCGCGCAGGCGCAGACCACGCTGGAGGAAGCGCGCGAGCAGGGAAAGGCGATGGGAACCGCGGCCAAGGCCAATCCGGTTCTGGTGCCCAGCGACAACGCGCAGGCCGAAGCCGTGCCGGGGTTCTTGGGAACGACGCTCCCGCAGGGCAGCTATTTCGATGATCCGGAAAAGCTGATCAACGATGCCCAGGCGCTCAAGTCGAGTAGCGAGCAGTACCAGATCACGACCGACAGCAGCCATGTGCGCCCGACCTTCAGCAATGCCGAGATTCTTTCGACGACCAATCGCGCGACCACCATTGAGGAGGATCCCTCCACCTATCTGGCGGGAGAGGCTTATGGCGGGACGAGCGGAAGCTGCACCGCGCTTCCGCCTGGGTCGGGCACGAGCGGCTATTATGAAGCGAGTTGTAACGCGGGCGCCAAGGTAACGACCAACGCCCGCAGTTGCACCGTCAATCTGGATGTGCGCACCGATAAGCGGACGATCTACACCTATTATACCGGTCGTTTAAGTTTCCTGGCGAGCGATGGCGGCCCCTATCCGGCCCGTGCCGCGTTCGACGATGAAATCGCCTCGGGGGTCTGCTGGGAAAGCCGACCCATCGACTATTGCGACAATATGGCGGCCTATGGCTACACGGCGGCCGACACCTGCAAGAGCCTGGGTCACACAGCCGTCGAGGTGAAGTGCAGCGCTGAAGCGCAAGGGATTACGCAAGGGGCCTATCACCCCGGCACGGTGATTTCGACCGGCAACTACTGGCTGACCAGGCAGGAGGAGCCGGCGGTTCCCGTCATCACCCGCAACGAGGGTCTCTGCGCGGCCTATGCCGGCGACAGCAACTGCACGCTGGAATCGGAGATCTGCACGGCAAGCGATCCGGTTACCCGGATAGTCGACGGCGTGCCTGTCACGCAGCCCTGCTGGGCGTGGCAGCGCAGCTACCAGTGCCACACTATTTCGTCGGCCAACGACTGCTCGGAACTCGAAGCCAATGGCAGTTGCACCTATCAGCGCACCGAATGCCTGGACGAGGATCCTGACGGCGGACCCTGCAAGGTCCAGGAGAAGATCTATCGTTGCCCGACGCCGTCGGGCACCTCGGCCGACGCCCCACAATATATCTGCGGCGATGACGTCTATTGCATCAACGGCGACTGCGAGCCGATCGAACGGCAGGCCTCGACCGAATTCAAGGATGCGCTGGCGGCGCTGCACTCGATCGACCAGGCCGGCAAGGAGTTCGACGAGACCAACTACCGGGTCTTTTCGGGCACACGCGAGACCTGTCACAAGCCGGTATTCGGCCTCATCAACTGCTGTGCCGGCAAGGTTTCGGGATTGGTGCCGGTGGCGGCGGGCGCCGCCGCTCTGGCCGGCGGGCCGGCTGCGATCGCGGCCTTCGCCACGCCGTTCCTCGTGTTGTTCGCCTGTTCTCAGGACGAGATGAGGCTCGATATCAAGGACCGGATGGGCTTTTGCCACAATCTGGGCACCTACTGCTCATCGAGTTTCCTGGGCATCTGCAAGACCAAGCGCACCGCCTATTGCTGCTTTGAAAGCAAGCTTTCGCGGATTCTCCAGGAGCAGGGCCGCGTGCAGTTGGGAAAGCCCTGGGGGGCGCCCAAGAAGGAGCAGTGCCAGGGTTTCACGATCGAGGAGTTCGCCTCGCTCGACCTCTCGGTGATGGATTTCACCGAAATCTATTCGGACTTCCTGGATGCAGCAAAGCTTCCCGACGAAGTCCAGACGATGACGGACATTCAGTCGAAGATACAGGATTACTATGATCTCCACGGCAAATGATCCGGGGCTACCCCGCGATGCCGGGGACGAAAGCGCGATGACGGTTCTCGAGCTGTCGATCTTCGTCTGCGCCTTCCGCGCCCGCACGCCCATCCGAGCAAGCGAGATTTTCGCGGTCATGCATGGCTGGTTCGGCGACATGCCCGCCGATCAGGTCGCGCTGCTGGTCCCCGGCATGGTGAGCCGTGGCTGGCTGACGCCGGTCGGCGACGCCGTGAAGGCGAGCGAGCAGGGCCGCCGCGCAGCGCGACCGCTCGTGGAGGGAATTATCCGGATGCTCGATCAAGGCACCCGGCTCATCGACGTGGCGCTGATGATGTCGGTGCTGCGCCTTACCAGGGGAGAATTGGACAATGGCCCTGCCGATAATTGATCCCGTCATCTTCGCCTTGGTGCTGACGCTGACAGGCCCAGGCGCACAGCCGCCGCCCGAGCCTGCGACGGCGAGAAGTTCGCCGTGCCGCGCAGCGAGGGACGCCGACCCGTCCGATTGCTGCGTCCACCCCCGGGCGCTCGACCTGACCGCCGCCCGCCCTTCCGCGCCTCACTTTGCCGCTGCGCCACAGCCGCAGGAAAGGATCCCGAGCCATGTCGAAGTTCACTAGGATTTGCGCAGTGGTTCTGGCGCTGATGCCCATGACTGTTAACGCACAGGAGGCCGGGGCAAGCCGCGACACGATCGACGGGCAATCGCCCGACGACTTCTATTGTGGCGAGCGCCGCCTGGGGCAATGGTTCTATTGCTCGAAACCCAAGCCGCGCGACACCCGCCCAGCGTCTCCGCAGGCGCCCGAGCCATCGGCTGCCGAACGCATGGCCGCGATCGCAAAGGAGCTCGATGAGCTCAAGGCCCGCGCGATCCTTGACCCCTCCGAAGAGAATGTCATCGCCTATGTGCGCTTCCAGCGCGAGCAGCTCGACCGGGCCTCGACTTTCGCCGATACGTGGCAGCGCGCGCTCTGGCAGCATCCCGACATCGACTACACGCTGCAACGCCCGGTTTCGACGGTCGGCAAACGAGTCTGGCTCGACAATCGCAAGGCGGATCGGGATGCCGTCCTGACGAGCCTCAGCCAGCGCTACGGGCTCTTCTATTTCTATGCGCAAAGCTGCGGCGCCTGCGAGCTCTTCGCGCCGATCCTGCGCTCGGTCGCCGACAGCCATCGGATGGCGGTCATGGCGGTCTCGATGGACGGCGGCCCAAACAAGGAATTTCCCAACTATGTCGTCGACACGGGCCAGCGTGCCCGCATGGGACTGACCGGCAACGAGACGCCGGCGCTGGTCCTGTTCGACACCCAGACGAAGCGTACGATCCCGGTCGGATACGGCATCCTCAGCGCCGATGAGATCATGGACCGGATCTTCATGCTCACCAACACCAAGGTGGGGAGTGACTACTGATGGCACGCAAGAGTTCCGGACGGGCACGGACGGCGATCCGGCGCCTCGGCCATGGCGCCGCCTTATTGGCGGCATCGCATTTCGCATTGGTGGGCGTTGCCCATGCCGATGTCGCGGGCCAGATGAACAGCTTCTTCAACGACGCGGGCGGTGCGGCCAATGTGACGGGCCCAAGCGCCTTCCAGGGCCAGTCGGCCGGCTACTATTCGATGGGCAATGTCTGGACGCGCTTCCCGCAAAAGTCGGTGTCGCCGTTCAACCTGCAATTGCCCAGCGCCCGAGCGGGCTGCGGCGGCATCGACCTCTTTTCGGGGTCCTTCTCATTCATCAATGCCTCCGAGATCGTGGCGATGCTCAAGGCCACCGCCAACAATGCACTTGGCTTTGCCTTCAAGCTCGCGATTGACTCCGTCTCTCCGGAAATCGGCAAGGTGATGGACGAGTTCAGCCAGAAGGCCCAGCTCCTCAACCAGATGAACATTTCGAGCTGCGAGACCGCGCAGGCGCTGGTTGGCGGCATCTGGCCGCAGATGGACACCACCCGCTCGACCATCTGCGAAGCCATCGGTAACAGCCAGGGCATATTTTCGGACTGGGCCGCCTCACGGCAGGGCTGCAACAACGGCAACCAGCGCGATAACACGATCGCCGGAAACAGCGATGCGTCGATGAAGGACCAACTTGTTGGCGAGCCGCATAACTATACCTGGGAAGCCTTGAAGAAGGCAGGCAAGTTCGGCGCCTTCGACCAGAGCTTTTCCGAATTCATCATGACCCTGGTGGGTACGGTAATCACTAAGCCGTCGGACGATCCGAGTGTCGGCGGCAAGGTCGTGATGATCGGCCCGGCCGAAGACGCCGTGGTGACTGCGCTTCTGGACGGTACGGCCGATGCGCCGCCGGTGAAGCTCCTTAAATGCAATGACGAGAACTGCTACGAGGTCGGCGAGCAGACGCTGTCAGTGCCGGCGTCCTCCGCGTTGCGCCCCCGGATCGAAGCGCTGATCCAGTCGATGAACGACAAGATCCGCAGCGATACGCCACTCGATGCCGCGGAAAAGCAGCTTCTGAACATCGCGACGGTGCCGATCTTCAAGATCCTGAGCGTCCAGGCTTATGCGCATTACTCGCTGTCGCCCGGCGAAATCCAGGCAATGTCGGAGATCGTCGCGGTCGACCTGCTCACCGCTATGCTCGACAATATGATGGACCGGGTCGAGCAAAGCCAGGTCCACTACCAGACTTTCGATCAGGCTACCGCGGCCCAGTGGAAGGCGCAGATCGCCGCGGCTCGGGCCAAATACGCGCAGCGCGACGTCAAGCTCAACAACAAGCTGCAGGTCACGATGCAGCTCATCAACCGCAGCATGATGCTCGAGTCCACCCTGCAGAATTCGATGACGCCGGGCATGGCTTCGGCGTTGACCTTCTCGCGCGGGCTGAGCTCGCAGGGGCTGAACTGAAGCCGGGGAACAGGCGATGCTAGAGGTCTTTACGGTCGGTGGCGGCGAATATCTGGTCAACACCTTCAATGCTGTAGCGGCCTGGTCGGGGGGCGGGGGCTATCGCGCGCTGCTCCGGGTCGTGATGGTCATGGGCCTCATCTATTCGCTTCTCGTTGTGGCCTTCACGCTCAACTACAAAGCGTGGATGAACTGGTTTCTCCAGGCCACGGCGATCTACCTGTGCCTCATGGTGCCGACCGTCGACATCAAGGTAACAGACCGGGTAAATCCGTCGCTCGCGCCGGCGACGATCGACAACGTACCGTTGGGACTGGGCGTGCTGGCGAGCTTCACCACCCAGATCGGCGACTGGATGACCCGCACCGCCGAGACCGTGTTCGTGATGCCCGGCGAGCTCAATTACACGACCAATGGCATGGTTTATGGCGCGAGGCTGTTCGATGCGACGCGCGACTTCGTGATCCGCGACGCCGAGTTTGCGACCAATCTCGAGAAGCATTTCAAGAATTGTGTGTTCGGCGACGTCATGCTCAACCAGAAATCGCTGACCGAGCTGTCGAAGGCGCAGGACCTTTGGGCCGCGATTGGCCCGGGCTCGGAAGCACGCTCCCAGGAATGGCTCGAAAAGGACGGCAGCGGCGCGGTCACGAGCTATATCGTGACGTGCCGCCAGGCCTATGACGGTCTTTCGGGTCAGTGGGCCAACATGATCGAGGCCAATACCCCGATCTGGGCGAAAGAGGTCTACCCCAAGCTCAGCAACGCGCTTGCCGCCGACAAGCTGAAGCATGATGTTCCTATTGTGAACCAGGCTTTCACGGGGTCGGGAAGCAGCTACGCCGACTATATGCGGCAGAACACTGCGATCAACGCATTCATGCAGGCGCGCAACTCCATGGCGGGTGGCACGGGGGCGGCGGCGATCGACACGTTCGCGCAGACCCGTGCCGACGTACAGGCCCGCAACACCTACAATTCGATTGCGCAACAGGCGATGGCCTGGGTGCCGATCCTCAACATCGTTCTGACAGTCGTGTTCTTTGCGATGTTCCCGGTCATCTTCCCGCTCTTCCTAATGCCGCAAACCGGGCTGAGCGCGCTCAAGGGCTACGCTGTCGGCTTCTTCTATCTGGCTGCCTGGGGCCCGCTTTACGTGATCCTGCATATGATCTGCATGACGCGCGCCGAGACTGCGGCGACCGGGATCGCATCGGGCGGCGTTACGCTCGGCACATTCGCAGGCATCGGTGCCGTGAACGGTGAGACTGCGACGATCGCGGGGTTCATGCTGATGTCGGTCCCGTTCCTCGCGGCCGGACTGGCACGCGGCGCGATGTCTATCGCCGGCCAGTCCATGTCCATGCTCGCGCCCGCACAGAACGCCGCCGAAGCCGCTGCCCTCGAACAGACGACGGGCAACTATTCCTATGGGAATGTCAGCTGGGCAAATTCGACGTCCAACATGCAGCAGAGCGACCAGTGGACCAAGGCGCCGAGCTATATGGGCGGCGCGCCGATGACGAGTTGGCGCCAGGACAATGGCGCGCTGATCAATGGCTTCGGCAACGGGCAAGAGGTCTTTGATACGGGCGGCGCTATTTCACGCCTGGCGTTTACGCCAACGATGTCGTCGGGCGCCGTCGCCGAATGGCGCGAAATGGCGAACGAGGCGCACCGTCAGTCGCAGGCCTTTGAAAACGCCGCAAACGACATTCTGACCTCAACCCATACCAATCGCAGCGCATTTGGAACCTCGACCGAGCGGTCGTCGGGATGGGATTCGAGCAGCGGCCATCAGGCAAACACTTCGATCGAACAGTTCGACCGAAGAACGGGAAGCAGTTCTCAGGGACTGGAAGACAGATCCTCGATCGGGCAATCGCAGCGGGTTAGTGACACCCACGATAGAAGTGCGATAACGTCTGATCAAGTGGGCGGTAGGATAACCACCGGTATGGGAGGTCCGGCAGCCGCAGGTCCAGGCGGAGGTGGGCGCCGGGCGTCCGGCTTGCTGCCAGGAATTGAAGGAAGCGTAGGTAAGAGCGGATCACAACAAGATCAGCTGCAGCATTCCACGGGACAAACCAATTCAAGCGATAGCTCCAACACTGCTTCCAGTGGGGTACGCGATGAACATTCGAACGGTACCGGCGCAAGTTCCTCGGACGGTACCTACAGCCGGAGCGGCGTGTTCAGTCGCGCCTCGCAGACGTCGTCGGCTTCGGTGAGCACTGAGGACGCTCTCTCCCGCGCGCGCTCATATCAGGAGTCTGCGCGCAAGCTGGAGGAATTGTCGCAGCAGCTGTCTCGCGACGCCAGTTGGGCCGAGAGTCATGGCATGCAGCTCAGCACGAACCTCAGCCAGGATCTCGCGAACTGGTATCGCGCACAGCAAGTTGCAAATCCTGGCCTGGACGCTCCGGAGATCTGGGCGACGGATCTTTCGGAGCATCAGCGCAACGTCCGGGATGAGATGGTCCAGCGGTGGATGTCGGAGAAGCGTGAAGCGATCTACGAGGAAATCCGTGGAAGCCTGAACGAGCCTGATCTCGTTGATGTGCACCGCACCGGCGTGTCCTCCGCAGCCGATGTCAGGGCGACCTATCATCCGCATGGTGCTGGCGGGATTCCGGCCGGGCCTAATCTAGGCGATCCGGGCGCAGCCGCAGCCGTAATTTCGTCAGGTAAAGCTGCGCTCGATGGCGACCGCCACGCAGCTCAGGCCGGGCGACATGCGAATGTGCAAGGCAATGTGCGCATTCAATCGGAGGTTGGCGAAGGCCAGGACAAAGGGTTCTTTCTTGACCCCGATCTAAGGAAATGAGCTTACATCCAAAACCAATATGCGAGCGCAACAGCCGCGACTGCGTAAGCAATCAAATATGCAACCATTCCCGCCTTGGACACGTTGCCGCGCTCGTCAGTAGCCGCCTCGATGCACCGCACGGGATCATCGTACTTTACAGTGACGATCGGTCCGCCGGAGAGGTCCTTCGTCTGATTATACGTGTCCAGGTCGAACATACAAAATCCGCAACCTCCGCTGCAAATATGAGCCAATTTCTTACTGGAGTTTGGATTTCTTCACAAGCCTGTGGGCGGGCAATCTAATGATCCCGAAGAGAGAGCCCGCCGAACATCCTCGGCATGCGGACCTCGACCTGTCGAGCAACCTGGCATTTATGGTTTCGTGGCTCCTCGTTTCAGCTTTAGGGCTGCTGCCGCTATTCGACGAAACGTTCCCACGTGATCCCACACCTTCCGCGTCGGCACTGATCGTCTTTTTCGTCGCCGTTGGATCGGCCGCCGTGCTCAGGCGGCATTACAGCTGGGTCGGCGTCGTCATGCACGTCTTCAGCCAGATTTTCATGTGGCTGTCCGTGTTCTGCGTTTCGCTCGCGGGTGTCCTTTATACGGCCGGATAGAGGCAGGGCACAGGTCTTGAAACCACGGAAACCGAAACACATTTTTCGGTTCGTGGGCCGGGCTTGTCGCACTGAACGACAGGCCGGCGCACCGGGCGTGCTCGGTGTTGCGGTTCGCTATAAGCCTCTCGCTGCGCCAGCGCGATCTGTCGTCTTAATCGATGGAGAGAGCTATGGATTCATTGTTCAATCGGACGATGCCTTCGCAGCGCAGGGCAAGCCCCATCGACCGGGGCTTCGATGCCGGCCTGCGAAACCACATGATCGGCATCTATCGCAACATGGCGCTTGGTCTTGCCCTGACTGGTCTGGTCGCGTTTGGCGTCGCGTCCACGCCGGCCTTGTACGAGCCCATTTTCGGCACGCCGCTAAAGTGGGTGGCGATCTTTGCTCCTCTGGCCTTCGTACTTCTGCTATCGTTCGGCCTACATCAGATGTCGGCCGCCATGGCCCGGACAGCCTATTTCGCCTTCGCCGGCGTCATGGGCGTTTCGATGGCCAGCATCTTTCTGATGTTCACGGGCGAGAGCATTGCGCTCGCCTTCTTTACGGCCGCGGCGGTGTTCGCGGCGATGAGTCTGTGGGGCTATACCACCGGCGCCGCCCTGTCGCGTTGGGCCCCAGTCCTGATGGTGGGTCTGCTCGCTGTCGTGGCGGCCAGCATCGTCAACCTGTTTCTGGGATCCTCGACGCTGCAGATGCTGTTCTCGATCGCGGGCATCGTGGTGTTTACCGGCCTGACGGCCTGGGATACGCAGCGTCTCAGGAACGAATATTACGCCTATGCCGGGCAGGAAGAGGCAAGCAAACTCGCCATCGTTGGCGCACTCTCGCTCTATCTCAACCTGATCAACCTGTTCCAGTTGCTGCTGACCTTCATGGGTCAGCGGCGCGAGTAAAGGAGGCGGCACATGCACGATACCTCGCTCTGGCGCGGCGTCACGCTGGTGGCGCAAAACTGGAAATGGATGATGGTTCGCGGTGTCCTGGCTCTGGCGTTGGGCATAGCGGCGCTGCTGTTCCCTGCGGGCGCACTCTTTGCCTTCACGATGCTGTTTGCCGCTTTTGCCGGCGTCGACGGCATCGCCTCGCTGATTGCCGGGATACAGGGCGCCGCGCACAAGGAGGATCGGTGGATCGCCTTGGTCCTGCGCGGCGTGCTCGGACTCGTAGCAGCTGGCCTCTTTGTGGCCTTGCCGCTGGAGTTCACCGTGAGCTACGCGTTGGCGACACTGGTTCTGGTTGCTGCCTGGGCGATAGCGGTCGGCTTGCTCGAGATCGTCGCGGCGGTTCGGCTGCGCAAGGAAATCCGCGGGGAAGTGCTCCTCGCCCTTTCCGGCACGATCACCGTCGGGCTAGGCGTCGCGATATTGGTCCTGCTCTATCTGCAGCCGATCGCCTCGATCCTGTCCGTCGCATGGCTTATCGGCGCCTGGGCCTTGCTCGGGGGCGGGCTGTTGATCAGCCTCGCCTGGCGGCTGCGGGATTCGCGACAGGCGCCCAAAGACCTTGGGACAGAGGCGGTGGCGGCGTAAAGCCATAAGGAAGCGTGCGGCGGCCCACACCGAAACTTGGGCCGCCGCATCGATCCCGAGCGTGGCGCGGCAGGTGCCTCAGACCATCGCGGCTTCGATATAGAAAACAGCATCCTTTACCGTTGCAATCTTCTCGGCATCATCGTCCGGAATCTGGACGTCGAAGCCTTCCTCGATCGCCATGACGAGTTCGACCACATCCAGGCTGTCAGCACCCAAATCCTCCATGAAGCGGGATTCCGGCCTCACCTTGTCGGGATCGACACCCAGTTGTTGGGCAACCAGGTTTGCAACGCGCGTAGCAGTATCGGTCATGTCTTTGCCCCCGGGCCATGCTGGCGGATGCCGCTTCCATCTTCTGCGCCTGGCGCAGGGCTTCTTCGGCTTCGCCCAGCGCTTTCGCGCCTTCGACTTCGGCCGTTATGTCACGGCCGAAGCCATAGAATTTCCCGGCATCCGGAACGGTCGTCCACTGGATCAGGCGATTGGCACCGTCGCGGGCAAGGAGGACAGTGCGATATTCCTCGAGCGGGATCCCGGAGGCCAGCCTGTCGATCTGCTTGGCCCACGCCATGTCGTCGCCCACGATGAACTCGGCGCTGCGCTTGCCGAGGGATTTCTCTCGCGTCCAGCCCAGCACTTTCGTCCAGGTCGGATTGACGTCGACGATGATGCCTTGCCGATCGGTGACGAGCTTGAGCACGGGCGAGAGTGCCCAGATCCTCTCCCGGTCGCGCACAACCTCCCGTTCGGCGGTCACGTCGCGGCCGACCGCGTGGATACGGTCGGCGGCGGGGACCGCCGTCCAGGCGAGAAGGTGATAGTCACCGCTCCGCGCCCGGTAACGGTTCTCGAACGACAGGGTATCTGTCCCGCGCGCCAGCTTTGCGACCTGGGCGGCGGTCGCCGCGACGTCCTGGGGATGGATGAACTCGGCAAGCGGCCGTCCGACCATCTCATCCTCGCTCCATCCCAGCATGGTGGTGGCGCTCGGGTTGATGGCCGTGATCACGCCGTCAAAGGTGCATACCAGCATCAGGTCGCGCGAGAGCGACCATAGTCTGTCGCGATCGGCCGCAAGCTCAATGAGCTTTTGCTGGTTGCAATCTATCGTGCTCCCGACCCATCGCACAATGGCGCCGTCCGCATCGCGGATCGGGGTACCGCGCACCTGGTGCCAGATCCAAGCGCCGTCGTGGCGCTGAATTCGAAACTCGGCATCATAGACCGCGCCGGAGCCGAGCGCCTGCTTCCAGCATTGCGCCGCGCCCGCGCGATCATTGGGATGGACGATCGAGAGCCACTTGTCCCCGAGCAGATCGTCCGATGTGCGTCCGGTATAGAGCAAGAGCTGGTCATTGAACCAATCGGCGGCGCCGGCGGGCGTCGCGGTCCAGACATGGCCGGGCAGGGCCTGCGCTGCCGCGCGGAACTGGACCTCGGCGAGCAAAGGCGGAAACGGAGCCTCAGGCACGCTCTACACCCCCGCTTGATGTGAGTCGCAACGTCGTGGCCCCCCGCTCGTGTTTCGTAACCTCCAGATCGCGCTCCGACGAACAGGCGTGCCGGAAGCTGATTATTCGGTTCGGATGCCCCCAGACGGGCTGGTGGGCAGCTATGTTCAAGCTGAAGTGCCAGGGGGATCGGCGGTGAAAAAGTGCTGGATCACCTCCCGCGCCAGGCGGGCGGGACGCAGGGTGGCCGCATCGATGCAGCACCAGCTCGACTTCACTTCGGCGAGCACCTCTTCGCCTCGACGGATCACCGTATCGTAGAAGGCGCGGGCGCCCTGAACCTTTTCCAGCAGGACCGTGGCGATGACGCGGTCGTCGAGAAAGGTCGGACGCCGATAGGTGATCTCATGCTTGAGCGCGACCCAGAGATGGGCCGCGACGGCCTCCCTGGGTGCGAGCGAGCGCCAGTGATCGAGTACGGCATCCTGTACCCATTTGAGGTAGCTGGCATTGTTGACATGACCCATGAAGTCGATGTCGGAGGGATCGATGCCGATCTCGAAAGCGTGGGGAATCGCGGTGGTCATGTTCCTTGTCATAGCACAAGCAGGCTGGAAGGCCGTTCCCTTATCGAGACGTTGGTGATCAAGCGTCGGCGGCGCGAAGTTCGACGCGCGGCCCGGCATTGCGGACAGAGAGATCGACGGCATCCTCGAACTGCACGAAATTCTCGGCAAACAGGCGGGCAAGCTTGGCCGCGGTTGCGTCATAGGCAGCCTTGTCCGCCCATGTTTCGCGCGGATCGAGGATGGTATCGTCGACATCGGGTGCGGCGACGGGAACCTGAAACCGAAAGATCGGATCGATCCGGCAGGTGACGCCGTCGAGATTGCCATCGAGCGCGGCATTGAGAAGTGCGCGCGTCACCTTGATCGGCATGCGTCTTCCGGTGCCGTAGCTCCCGCCGGTCCAGCCCGTATTGACGAGCCAGCATTTGACGTCACCTCGCGCGATGCGATCCTTGAGCAGATTGCCGTAGACGGACGGATGGCGCGGCATGAAAGGCGCGCCGAAGCAGGTGGAGAAGGTTGCGGTTGGCTCGGTCACGCCGATTTCGGTGCCTGCCACGCGCGCCGTGTAGCCCGAGAGGAAATGATACATGGCCTGCTCGGGCGTTAGTCGCGCGATTGGGGGCAGGACGCCGTAGGCATCGGCTGTCAGGAAGATGATGTTGCGGGGAACAGGCCCTAGCCCGCCTTATTCATCAGGGGTATCCTGCAGGGTTGGCGGGTGTGGCGTAAGCCTCTGATCTGAATTAGGAACTGGGTGTCTAAGCCGAACCTGCCGCAGGGCAGAAAATGCCACAGGCCACACCCGCCATGAACGACGATATCGCAAGCTCATTTGGATTCCCAGCAGTCGGCCGCAAGAAAGTCACAGCTGCGTTCGACGGTGGTCGGCTTACTTCGGATGGCGGTGTTCTGCTGCTTGCACAGGCCGAGCGCGCGATGGGGATTTGCCAGCGCCTGGCGGCTTGTATTGCCGATCCGCGCGATCCAGCGCGGGTGATCCACCGCCTGGATGACATTCTGCGTGCCCGTGTGTTCGCGATCGCGTGCGGCTATGAGGATGCCGATGATCTCGATGCTCTGCGCGACGATCCAGGCTTCCGCCTGGCGCTCGGCAAGCTGCCGGAATCGGGCGCGGGGCTGGCCAGCCAACCGACGATGAGCCGGTTGGAAAATGCACCGACTACGCGCGAACTGGCCAGCATGATGGCCGCGATGATCGACATCTACTGCGCCAGCTATCCCGCCCCACCGACAGCGGTCACGCTGGATATCGACGACACGTGCGACGTCGTGCATGGCTATCAACAGCTCTCGTTCTGGAACGGGCATCATGGGGAGCGCTGTTTCCTACCGATCCATATCTACGACACCGCGACCGGCAGGCCGGTGGCCATGCTGCTGCGCACAGGCAAGACGCCTTCTGGAAAAGAGGCGGCGGGGCACATCCGACGCCTGGTGCGTCACCTGCGCCGTAACTGGCCCGATACCCACATCACCATCCGCGGCGACGGGCACTATGGTCGACCCGAGGTCATGGCCTACTGCGATGCGGCCCGCGTCGATTACGTGTTCGGCCTGCCCACCAATGCAGCGCTGCGCGCCGATCCCGCCATTGTTGCGGCCGCCGATGCCTGCGCGGTCAAGCGCGCCCAGCGTCAGTAGAGGTGGCCTAGAGAATCTGGACAGCGAGATAAGTGGATTTTCTGCCTGACGGTGGCCATGGTGGCCGCCAGACAGGAGCAGAGATGAGCAGACGTCCCCGCCGCAATCACAGCCCGGCGTTCAAGGCGAAGGTGGCCTTGGCTGCCTTGAAGGACGAGAAGACGCTGGCCGAACTGGCGCAGCAGTTTGATGTCCATGCCAACCAGATAACCACGTGGCGCGCGCAGTTGCTGGAAGGGGCAGCGGGCGTGTTTGGTGGCGAGAGTGCCGCAGAGGACGCCAAGTCTGCCGTTGATGTCAAAACGCTGCATGCCAAGATTGGCGAACTGACGCTGGCGAACGATTTTTTGGCAGGCGCGCTCGGCAAAGCGGGTCTGTTGCCGAGCGCAAAGCGATGATTGATCGGTCACACAGCCTGCCGGTGGCGCGTCAGGCTCGGGAATTGGGGATCAGCCGGAGCAGCGTGTATTACCTGCCCGCGCCTGTGTCTGCCACCGACCTGGGCATCATGCGGCGCATGGATGAATTGCATCTGGAATACCCGTTTGCGGGCAGCCGGATGCTGCGCGACCTGCTGCGCCAAGAGGGCACCGCGATCGGCCGCTGCCATGTCGCCACCTTGATGAAGAGGATGGCGATCGAGGCGATCTATCGCCGGCCCAACACATCCAAACCCGCGCCTGGGCACAGGATCTATCCGTATTTGCTGCGGAAATTGCCGATCACGCGGCCCAATCAGGTGTGGGCAACCGACATTAGCTACATCCCCACGGCCAGAGGCTTCGTCTATCTGGTGGCCATTGTCGACTGGTTCAGCCGCAAGGTCCTGAGCCACCGCGTGTCGATCACGATGGAGGCTGACTTCTGCGTCGAGGCGCTGGAGGAAGCGATCGCCCGCTACGGCAGGCCCGAAATTTTTAACACGGATCAGGGCAGCCAATTTACCAGCATGGCCTTCACCAGCGTGCTGCTGCGCGAGAAGATCGCCATAAGCATGGACGGCAGGGGCGCCTGGCGCGACAATGTCGTGGTCGAGCGCCTATGGCGGTCGGTGAAATATGAGGAAGTCTATCTCAAGGCCTATGCCACGGTCAGCGAAGCGCGGGCAGAAATTGGCCGATATTTGCGCTTTTACAATGAGAAGCGACCACATTCCAGCCTGGCCGCCAGAACGCCCGACCAGACCTATTTTGACAATCTGCCCACGACAATGGCAGCATGGCTTTGGCCGCCGGCGGTGGGCCTCATTCCAGTCGGGCTACGCCCTTCTTCCATGACACCCACCGCCGGCATATGAAAACGACAACCCGCAGACGACCCACTTATCCGTGGCCAAATGCTGTTCAGCCTAACTGGGCCATCTCTGGTGCCGGCCACATCCGGCGCCTGGTGCGTCATATCCGCCAGCACTGGCCCGATACCCACTTCACTATCCGCGGAGACGGGCACTACGGTCGGCCCGAGATCATGGCGTTCTGCGAGGCGGCCGGGGTTGATTACGTGTTCGGCTTGCCGACCAACGCCGCGCTGCGGGCCGATCCGATCATTGTCGCCGTTGCCGATGCCTGCGCGGTCAAGCGGGCTCAGCGCCAATGCCCGGTCCTGCGCCATTATACCGAGACCCGCTACGGCGCCAAAAGCTGGAAGGGCCAACGCCGCGTCGTCGCCCGGATCGAAGCCAGCACGCTGGGCATGGACATCCGCTATGTCGTCACCTCGCTGACAGAAGGCTCGGCCGAGCATATTTACGACATGCTCTACTGCGCGCGCGGCCAAGCCGAGAACCTGATCAAGCGCCACAAGACCCAGTTGGCCAGCGATCGCACCTCGTGCCGCTCGGCCAATGCCAACCAGATGCGCCTCATCCTGCATACCGCCGCCTACTGGCTGATGTGGCGCATCCAGCAGGCCATCCCCAAGGCCACTGCGCTGGCCGCTGCCGAGTTCGCGACGCTGCGCCTGCGGCTGCTCAAGGTCGCTGCCCGCGTCATCGAGAGCGCCTCGCGTATCCGTGTCGCCTTCGCGTCAGCATGCCCCGACGTCGGCGTGTTCAAAGCCATCGCCACCCGTCTTCGGCCAGCGCCGACATAGCCAGCGCGGCCATGCCGCCGAAACCCGAGCCCTCGTCCCGTCAACCTCGAAAAGCCCATTGCTCCTGACGCGGTGAAAAACACCGGCGCCGGCGCTCGCCCAAGTCAAGCCGCCAAACACCGATCGAGCTCGGGACACACCAGAGCGGCGGGCTCGTGAATAACCCGGGCTAGATTGTCGGCCGACGCGTTAGGTATGAATTCGATCGGATAGGAGGCCCGGCTGTTTTCGGCGAGACTGTCATCATCCAGGTCGATAACCCGCGTTTCAGGATCGATCACCGCATTTTCGAGGATCGTGCCGAAGCGGCGGGTAGTGGCGTAGATCTCGGGCTCCACCTCGGGCGACAGACGGATCACCTTGGCATAGCAGCCGCCCTCGAAGTTGAAGATGGCGCTGTCCGACCAGCCATGCTCGTCGTCGCCGATCAGCGTGCGGCTCGCATCGGCCGACAAGGTCGTCTTGCCGGTACCGGAAAGGCCGAAGAATACGGCTGTGTCACCCTCGCGCCAATGTTGGCCGAGCAATGCATCGGCATCACCCCCTTTTCGGGCAGCAAGTAATTAAGGAGACTGAAGACGGACTTCTTCATCTCGCCGGCATAGGCCGTACCGCCGATCAGAATGAGCTTCTGCGCGAAATTGACCGCGATCACGGTTTCGCTTCGGCAGCCATGGCGTTCAGGATCGGCCCGGAAGCTCGGCAGGTCGATGATCGTATATTCAGGCACGAACCTCGCGAGCTCATCGGTGCTGGGACGAACCAGGAGGGTCCGAACAAAGAGACTGTGCCAGGCGAGCTCGGTGTAGACCCGTACCGCAATGCGATGCTCGCTCTGCGAGCCCCCGAAGAGATCCTGAAGACAGACGGTGTCCTTGGCGCCCAGCGCGTCCAGGAAGTCTTGCTTGAGCGCCGCGAAATGCTCGGGCGACATGGGGACATTGGTCTTGCCCCACCAGATCGCCGCCTCGGTCTCGGCGTCCTGGACGATGAACTTGTCCTGCGCCGAACGACCCGTGTGCTTGCCCGTGGCGACGACGAAGGCCCCGTCGCGCGAAAGCACGCCCTCTCCCCGGCGCAGCGCATGCTCGATCAGGGGCGCAGTGCCCAGATTGCGATGCAGCGTGCTGGCAGCGTCAGGCGCGAAAGCGATGGGAGAGTCTTGGGAGGCCAATGGTCGATACTTGAGTCTGGTTGACCAAGCCTTATCACACATGACCTGTGATTGATAAGATTGCAATTTGATGTTTCATACGTCATGAGGGCGTATGATCACTTCGCAACAGATGCGTGCGGCTCGCGCCCTTCTCGGGATTGACCAGCGCCAACTCGCCCAGCTCGCGCAGCTTTCGCTGCCGACCATCCAGCGCATGGAAGCCTCGGAGGGGCAGGTACGCGGCGTGGTCGACACCTTGGTAAAAGTGATCGGCGCGCTTGAAAGTGCCGGCATTGAACTGCTCGGCGAGAACGCGCCGAGCAGCGGGGTTGGACGCGGAGTGCGCCTGCGTGAGACGAAGTCGGGTCGCTCGGCCGGGACCGTGCCGTCGTTGCTGTATGACCAGGAAGAGGCCGGCGCGACGCCGCCGCAGTGAACCAAGGGATGATGATGAGTAACTCGGACGACTATGTGTATGACGAAGCATCCGGCGAATGGATCAGCCCACAGGATGCGAAGGCGCGCGCGGTAGACCCGGGCGATGCGGTCGAAGTGCGCGATGCCGTAGGCAATGTACTTGCCGATGGCGACAGCGTCACCTTGATCAAGGACCTTACCGTCAAGGGCGCCAACCAGACGCTCAAGCGCGGCACTCTCATCAAGTCCATTCGCCTGACCGGCGACGCCCAGGAAATCGATTGCCGCTACGAGGGCATCAAGGGCCTCGTTTTGCGCGCCGAATTCGTCCGTAAGCGCTGAGCCTGCCTGGCGCTAAGATAGAGGAACCCTGTTGGAAGTCATCTCGATCGTCTTGCTTTTGCTGCTCGCGGTGATCCTGAGCGGCATTCTGTCCCGAATGCTGCCCTTGCCCTTGCCCCGGCCGTTGTTTCAGATTGGACTTGGCGCGCTCATTGGGCTGGCCGCGGACTGGCGGGTCACGCTCGACCCGGAGATATTCTTCCTCCTGTTCCTGCCGCCGCTGCTCTTCCTGGATGGCTGGCGCATCCCGCGCGAGGAACTGTTCAAGGACGGCAAGACGATCGTCGAACTGGCCTTGGGCCTCGTGGTGGCGACGGTCGTGGGGATGGGCTTTTTCATCCACTGGATGATCCCGGCCATGCCGCTTGCCGTCGCCTTCGCGCTGGCGGCGGTCGTCTCGCCGACGGACCCTATCGCCGTTTCGGCGATCGCGCAGCGCGTGCCCATTCCCAAGCGGATGATGCATATCTTGGAAGGGGAGTCGCTGCTCAACGACGCCTCGGGCCTCGTCTGCTTGCGCTTTGCCATCGCAGCGACGCTGACCGGCGCCTTTTCCCTCCACCAGGCCGCCATCAACTTCGTGTGGGTCGCGCTGGGCGGGCTGGCGGTCGGTTCGGGTCTGACCTGGCTCGTCTCGCACGCCAAGAACTGGGTGTCGCGGCGCTATGGCGAAGAGGGCGGGGCGCAGATCCTCATCAGCCTGCTTCTGCCTTTCGGCTCCTATCTTGTTGCCGAACATCTGCACTGTTCGGGGATCCTGGCCGCGGTGGCCGCAGGCCTAACGATGGGTTTCGTAGAGGGAAGCGGCGAACTTGCCGCCTCAACGCGCATCCGCCGCAACACGGTGTGGGACGTCATCCAGTTCACCGCCAATGGTGTCATCTTCGTGCTGCTCGGTGAACAGCTCCCGGCTATTCTCGCGGGCGCGGCGGAGACGGTGCGCCTTACCGGTCATCATGAACCCTGGTGGCTCGGCGTCTATGTGCTTGCGATCAATCTTGGACTGGCCGCCTTGCGCTTCCTTTGGGTCTGGCTGTCGTTCCGCTTGAGTTTCTTCCGGCAGGGCGAAGGGCAATCGACCCCGAACTGGCGTATTGTCGCGGCGATGTCCTTTGCCGGCGTGCGCGGCGCTATCACGCTTGCGGGCGTGCTCACGCTCCCGCTCGTGCTCAGCGATGGGTCACCCTTCCCGGGACGCGACCTCGCCATTTTCCTGGCGATGGGCGTCATCATAGTCTCGCTGCTCGTCGCGAGCCTTGGCCTTCCCGTCGTGCTGCGGGGCCTGCGCATGCCGCCCGAGCATGACCAGCAGAGCGCCGAAGATGCCGCGCGCGTCAAGGCGGCCGAAGCGGCCATTGCCCGGATCGAGGAGGTCCAGCACGAACTGGCCGAGGGCCGCGCGGATGCCGATCTTTATGTGTCCGCTGCCGCGCGGATCATGGACGGTTACCGCGAGCGGATCGAAAGCCGGGTGGGGACACGCGAGGAAAATGCCGAGATGCGGCGAGGGGAGGCGATCGAACGGCGCCTGCGCATCGCCGCGCTCAAAGCGGAACGGAGCCAGATCTTTCGCATGGTCCGCAAACGGGAACTCGGCAGCGAGCTTGCGCGCAAGCTCATTCGGGAGCTTGATCTCGCAGAAGCCCGCCATGCGGCCCAGCTCGGCTGACGGCGTGGACACAGGAAGCACGGAGCCAGAAAAGAAGGGAGCGGGCCATGGACGAGGCCGACCGGGAATGCAGGGTCGACGAAGCGCTGCGCCTGCTGGAGCGCGCGCTGGCCCTGGTGGACGGCGTCAACGAGGATGCGGCGATGCACGTCCAGATCGCGATCGACCGCCTCATGCCGCAGCCGAGACAGTCCCAGGTTGCGCCCGATGATTGGGACCTGATCAGCTTGCTCCCGCATCTCACCAGCCGCGTCTACTGCCTGCATCGCCATAATGGACTGGCCGTCGGAACGGTGGCGACACGGCTTGGCTTGTCCCTGGACGAGGTCGTCAAACAGATACGTTGCGCCGAGGCTTTCCTGACGGGCCACGCGATCCAGTGATCGCCGCCGCCGAGGATGCCCGTCCATAGGCGCGGGCGCAAGCGTCACAGTTCGTCGAAAATCAGAAAGAATTCTGCGCTTTTGCCGCCCTGTCTGTGAACCATGCCCCCCTGCCGCCGTTCATAGGAAAGCGGGGCTATGTGTTGCTGTATCACCGAGGATTGCATGATGGCCGATAGGCAACATGTTCTGGTTGTCGATGACGAGCCGGTGCTCCGGATGATCCTTGTCGATCTCCTGGAGGGCGAGGGCTATGCGGTCGAGGAGGCTTCCAACGCCGCCGAAGCTCTTGAGGTCCTGCAGGCGCTGCCCTCGATCCGGATTGTCGTCACCGATATCCAGATGCCGGGATCGATGGATGGCTTGCGCCTGGCGCGCTATATTCGCGATGCCTATCCTCCGATCGCTCTTATCGTTTCCTCAGGCGCCATCCGGCCTGAGCAAGGCGCGCTGCCCGACGATGCTGTCTTTCTCTCGAAGCCGGTCGACCATCGCGAATTGCTCCGCGTGATCGAAGACCGCCTCTCGGCCGCCTGAAAAGGCAGCCGCGAAGCGGCGAGCCTCCATCGGGTCGCCTTAGAAAAGCGCCAGAGCGGTCGCGGCGATCTCCGTGCCCCCACGCTGCGGAGGGATGAACTGATCGCGCTCCAGCCGCTCGATGATCAGCCTCAGCAGCCGCGGGCCATCCTGCCCGATCCTTGTGATCTCGAGCAGCAGACCTTGGAGTACCGGGGTCCAGGCAGCGGGATCGAGCCGCGAGGCAACGATGCGCCCGGCAGCCTGCCGCAGGGCAAGGGTCAGGTCGAAGCCGGGGGCGATGTTGGCGAGCACGCCATCGAGCGTCACCAGTGCCTTGAAGATAAGCAGCAGGTCGGGCGGGACGGTCAGCCGCTCCTGCCGCATGAGCGCGAAAAAATCGTTGACCAGGGTGGCGAGCACCAGGCGCGTGCCGCCATGGCGGGCGACAAGCTGTTCGGCCGCCAGAAGGAGCCGCTCGCGAGGCGGGCTCTCACCGGCGGACCATAGGGCGAGCGTCTCCGCCAGGGCCTGCGGATATCCGATATTGATAGCCTGGACGAAGCGCAAAAGCTCTTCCCGGCGCCGGGGGCTGACATGGCCAATCAGGCCTAGATCCAGCAAGGCGAGGCGGTTTCCGGGCAAGCACAGGAGATTGCCAGGGTGGGGATCGGCATGGAACCGCCCGGTGAGAAGGACCATGTCGAGCACGACCTGGGCGCCGAGCGATGCGATCGCGTGGGGATCGATGTCCGCCTGGACGAGGGCCTCTGCCGAGCGCGGCGCGACCCCTTCGATATAGTCCATGGCGAGCAGCGTTTCCGATGTCCATTCCCAGTGGATCCGGGGAATGACGACCTGCGCGTTGCCGGCGAGATCGGCGCGCAAGCGGTCGGCGTTGCGGGCCTCGTTGGTGAAGTCGAGTTCCTCCAGGATTGCGGAAGCGAGCTGTTGGACGAGCGCGGTGGGCGCAAAGCGCCGGATTTCCGCACTGGCCCGCTCGAGTACCGCCGCGAACTGGGCGATGAGGCGCAGATCCGCTTCCATGCGGGGACGGATGTCGGGCCGCCGGACCTGGAGGACGATGGCGCGACCATCGTGCAGGTGGGCGCGGTGGACCTGCGCCATCGAAACGGCGGCAAGCGGCTCGGGATCGAACGCGGCGAACGCCTTGCCGACAGGTTCTCCCAAAGCCTCCTCGATGTTGGGCCGCACCATTTCGAACGGGAGGGTCGCCGCCTGGCTGTGAAGCCGCTCCAATTCGGTGATCCAGTCGGGAGGAAGAAGATCGCTGCGCGTGGCGAGAATTTGCCCGAGCTTGACGAAGGTGGGACCCAATTCCTCCAGCGCCAGCCGTGTGCGTGCGGGCAGCGCCGCTGCCTCGCCCGAAAGGGCATCCTTTCCGGCCAGACCGAGCCGGTCGATCGCCGTGTCGAGGCCATAGCGCGCCAGGACCCCGGTGACCTCGGCAAGGCGGTCCCGATCCCGGGCCGCTACCATCAAGCTTTTCAACATGGCCCCAGAGATAGGGGCTGCGCACCGGAAACGAAGGGGCGACGTTTTCGCGACGGTCGCGGTGCGCCGGCAGGAACGTAGGAAGCAAGGGCGTGTTTCGTGAGAGCCATCCCGCGCATCGTGCAGGGCTGCGCCTTGCTACGCGACGGATCCTGATGAAGATCGCCATTCATGCCCAGCTCGACTATCGGTTCGATCGGCCGACAGACGTCCTCCTGCAGCTCGAAGCCGCGGCGATCCCCGAGCAATCGATCGAGGAAGCGCACATCGACCTGTCGGAGACGGATCATTTCGCGCGTGTCGCGGCGCACGATATGATCGGGGAGCGGATCTGGGTGCGCGTCGGCAGCGAGCTGCGCGTCGACTACCATGCGACGGTTTCGATCAACCGGATCCTCGACGATTGCCTGGCGCTGCCAGCGATCCCGCCCCACCAGCTGCCGGGCGAAACCGTGCAATATCTGATGCCCTCGCGCTATTGTCCGTCCGACCAGTTCCAGTCCTTCGTCTGCGCTGAATTCGATAGTCTGGAGGGCGGCCAGAAAGTCATTGCCATGCGCGATTGGGTCCATGGCCACCTCAGCTATGTGCCGGGCGCCAGTACGTCGGACACGACCGCCGCCGACACCTTCATTCGCCGGCAGGGTATCTGCCGCGACTATGCCCATGTTCTGATGACCCTGGTGCGGGCCGCGGGTATCCCGGCGCGTATCGCCAGCGTCTATGCGCTCGGCGTCGAGCCCCAGGATTTTCACGCGGTGGCGGAGGTGTTCCTGGGCGGCGAATGGCATCTGGTCGATGCAACCGGCATGGCGCAGGAAGCCGCAATGGCCAAGATCGGCGTGGGCCGGGATGCAGCCGACGTCGCGTTCCTCACCGCTTATGGTCGCGCCGTCCTGAACAGCCAGACCGTCGAAGTCGCCGCCGCGTCCTGACCGCCCGACAAGGCCAATTCTGCGCGGAAAGGGCGCCCTTCACCGATCCTTTACACAGCTGGCGCAGACATGGCCGTACGGGGGGGCGACATGTGAACCATGCGGCCGGCAAGAGCGATGAAAGACAGTTTCCGCGTGAGGCGATTGCGGCCACGGCCGTCTGCCGAACATTCCGCAGCAAGATCGCCGGGCACGTCTCCAACCTGTCGCGGGGGGGGCTGCTGCCTGGTGACCAGGGGCCAGCGGGTCGCTCCCGCACAAATGGTAACCCTTCGCCTGGAAGGCCTGGATGGTATTCCTGCGACAGTACGCTGGGTCGCCGGCGACGAGGCGGGATTATCCTTCGACTGGCCGCTCTACGAACCGCTACGGGATCATATCGTAGCGCTGCGCGGCAAGGTTTCGGCGGAAGAAAAGCCGGCATGAAGACATTTCTGTTCCTGGCCGCGATCGTCGGCGCGGGCTATGCCGGAATGGCGGGGACCGGTTCGAGCGCGGAAACGCTGGGGGCGCGCTGGCTCTCCTTCCACGAAAGCTCGGTCCGCTTGCTCCCCTGACGATGGCCGCCCGTCCCGCGGCGTCTCGCCACAATGCGAGGCGAGGAAAGTCTGCAGGAGGGGTCGCTCGATATATGGTCAGTGAAGCGTCTCTTTGGCCGGCAGGCCGAAGAGGAGGCGCCACATTTCCTGAAGCGCCATCCAGCAGGCCGCGGCATGGCGCGCGCGCTCACCGGGCGAAGCAGCAGCAGCGGCGGCACGGTCTTCAGCCTGAGCGAGCGCTAGCAGAGCCTTGGCAGCATGGTACTGTCCAAGATCGGTATCGACATGTTCGTTCTTCATCGCGGTGTTCCCCGCCCCGGGCGGCTGCGGCCCGGACGAGAGAAATGTTATTACGCTGTCGAATGCTACGGTAAAGCGCTATAGCGGTGCATGGCCCAGGAAGATCTCGACGCTTTGGCCACGGTGGTCCAGGACCTCAGGCGCGATCTCATCCGGCTGCAGGGCGCCTTCGCCCGCGATGCGCTCCTGTCGCGGCCGCCATAGTCCCGATAGCCTTGGCGATCTTGTTGAGGAATGCGGCCATCTGGTTCCGGGCTATGAGGGATCCATGACGGAAGGGTTCGTGGAGGCGATCCGCAACTGCGGCATCGAGGGGGCACCGTTCACGGTCATTTCGGGCGGCAAGGACGGCTGAAAATGGGCCCGCCCCCTCAAAGAGCGGTCAGGGGTCATCGGCGAAGCGGCGAGCGCTCCGCAAGGTCGTTGCGAATGGTGGTCGCTGCGACTCCCCCTTCGCCCATCGCATGGCTGATCTGGTCGAGCCCCAGGACGACATCGCCAGCCGCATAAAGGCCAGGCACGCTGGTGCGCTGGTGGCTGTCTACGACCAGGCAGCCATCGTCCGTTGCCCTGGCGCCGAGATCGACCGCCAGCTCGGAATGAATCGTCGAGCCGAGGGCAGGATAGAGGCTAGCGAAAGTCTGCGTGCCGGCGGGCGTCGCGACCTCGATGGCGTTCTCCCCGAGCGCGAAGCTCGTGCAGGGTCCGTCCACGACCGCGATCCCGGCATCCCGCAGCGCCATTCTCTGCTCGTCGGACAGATCATGCGCGCCGGCCGGCGCAATCAGAGACAGGTCGCGTGAATAGCTGCGCAGGAAGATCGCCTCCTTCACCCCGCGCTCGCCAGTCCCCAGAACGCAGACGCGCTGATCGGTCACTTCAAAGCCGTCGCAGATCGGACAGTAACGCAGCAATCCCTGCTCGAGCGCCCGGGCGTGCATCGCCTCATCCATTGGGGGCCGATGGTTCGAAACGCCGGTGGCCAGCAGCACGGTCCGGCTCCTGAACGAGTTCGTTTCGCCATGGGCCACGAAATCGTCTCCGGCCCGCTCCAGCCGCGCGATCGAGGTCTGGGCGAGCGTCGCGCCATAGCGAAGAGCCTGCTCGCGCATGCGAGCAAGGAGGTCCGCCCCGGCAATACCCTCGGGAAAGCCGGCGTGATTGCGGGTGAGGGGGATGAGGCCGGCCCGGCTGGCGCCCGCGTCGGCGATCGCGACCCGCACATGGAAGCGGGCGAGATAGATCGCCGCCGTGAGGCCCGCAGGCCCACCTCCGATCACCAGACAATCCAGATCATCAAGTTCTGCGCGGCTGCCTCGCAAGGCTTCAGGATCGGGCATTGTGGCCAGCAGACTGCATGCAAATACCCCCAGGGGAAGGAAACGCCCAATCCTTGTACCGGCGATCCGCGTGCCCGCTATAGGGGATGGGTTGCACAGGTCAACCATTCGTCCGCGGACCAGACCCGTCGCGGCGGCCAAGGCTTGCAAATTCTTGCACCCGCGCCGCGCATGTACGAAGATGTAAGCCACCGGAAATAACGGACGGAATTGGTGCGGAACGCATGAGCGTGCTTCAGCGAAACAATGTGACCGTCTCTGGCAGCGGCCGTCGCACGATTGTATTTGCCCATGGCTTCGGGTGCGACCAACAGGCCTGGAAGGACGTCATTCCCGCCTTTTCGACCGAGTACCGGACGGTCGCCTTCGATCATGTCGGCGCGGGCCAGTCGGACCTTTCCGCCTTCGATCCAGAAAAATATGGCAGCCTGCACGGCTACAAGCGCGACATTCTGGAGGTTCTGGACGCACTCGACCTTTCCGATGTCATCTTTGCGGGTCATTCGGTCGCGGGGATGATGGGCATGCTTGCCGCGATCGAGCGGCCGGATCGCTTCGCCTCCCTCATCATGGTGTGTCCCTCGCCCTGCTATGTCGACGAGCCCGGCTACAAGGGCGGATTTTCGCGCCAGGACCTCGATGAACTGCTTGAGGTGATCGACAGCAACTTTCTCGGATGAGCGCGTGACGGATCCCGCGCCATCATGGGCAATCCCGACAGGCCCGAGCTCGGTTCTGATCTGGGCGAGAGTTTCTGCCGCACCGATCCCAGCATCGCGGCCCATTTCGCGCGCGTGACGTTTCTTTCGGACCACCGCTCCGATTTACCAAAATGCGAAACCCGGACCTTCGTCCTTCAAACGATGAGCGATATGGTCGCCCCGGAAGAGGTCGGGCAGTATGTGGCGGCGCGAATGCCCAATGCGGAGCTGCACATCATGGCGGCGACCGGCCATTGTCCGCATATGAGCGCGCCGGCCGAGACCATCGAGGCGATGCGCCAGTTTCTGGCTGGTTGAGGCGCCCCTAGTGTCAGAGCCGCCCCCCGACGATCAGCCGCCCGAAGAAACGCTCGACGACCTCTACGATCATGCCCCGTGCGGTTATGTGACGCTCGACGGCCGGCTGCGCGTTGTCAGGATCAACGCGACGCTATTGTCGTGGCTGGGGGTCGGCAAAGCCGATGTGGTCGGCCGGAAAATCCAGGAAGTGCTGACGCCGGCCGGCCGGATTTTTTTCGAGACCCATGTGTCGCCGCTTCTTCACAGGGAGGGCGTCGTCCGGCAGGTCGCCATTGATCTGAGATGCGCTGAAGGCCGGCGCTTGCCGGTCCTGACGGAATGGCGGCGAGTGGATGTGGACGGCCGACCTGTCGGTACGCGGATCCTGCTCGTCGATGCGACCGATCGCAGATCCTATGAGCGGGACCTGGTCGCGGCGCGCGAACGAGCCGAGGAGAGCACCCGCGCGCTCAAGATCAGCGAGGCGCGGCTGCGCGACCTCAACGAGACCTTGGAGGCCCGCGTCGCCGAACGAACCGCGGCGCTCAACCAGGCCCATGAACAGCTGCGCCATGCCCAGAAGCTCGAAGCGATGGGAACGCTGACCGGGGGCGTTGCGCACGACTTCAACAATTTGCTGACGCCCATCATCGGCGGCCTGGACATGCTTGAGCGGCGGGGGATTGGCGATGACCGCGCCAAGCGCACGATTGCCGGAGCGCTCGCTTCTGCGGAACGGGCAAAAACACTGGTGCAAAGGCTGCTCGCTTTTACGCGGAGGCAGCCGCTCAAGCCGATCGCCGTCGACGTCGCAGCTTTGGTCCGGGGCATGGCTGACCTCATCGAAACCACCGCAGGCCCGCAGATCGAGGTCCGCATCGACGTGAATGAAGCCACGCCCCGCGCGCTGGCGGATGCGAACCAGCTCGAGATGGCGCTCCTGAATCTCGCGGTCAACGCGCGCGACGCAATGCTAGGCGGCGGGACCCTGACGCTAAGCGTGACCTTCGAAACGAACGCGCGGGGCGAGGCAGGAGCGCAGCGCGTTCGGCTCTCGGTCGCCGATACCGGTACGGGGATGGATGAGGAGACCCTCGCGCGCGCGATCGAGCCCTTCTTCTCGACCAAAGGCGTTGGCAAGGGCACGGGGCTTGGCTTGTCGATGGTCCATGGCTTGGCTGCGCAGCTCGGCGGTCACATGGGCATCGAAAGCCAGCCGGGGTCGGGCACCTCCATCGACCTCTGGCTGCCGCTTGCGCCGCACGAGCCTAACGACGCGCTGTTATCGACCGCCCAAGCACCCGAGCGGCGAGAGATAGGAACAGTTTTGCTTGTCGATGACGAAGACCTGATCCGCGCGACAACCGCCGATATGCTCACCGAAATGGGCTATCGCGTGATCGAGGCCAATTGCGCCGCGGCCGCGCTACGGTTGGTGGAAGAGGGTCTGACGCCAGATCTTCTGATGACCGATCATCTGATGCCCGGCATGACGGGCACCGAACTGGCCCAGGCGCTTCGCGCGCGGCGGGCGCTGCCGGTGCTCATCATCTCGGGCTACGCCGATTCAGATAGCATCGACCCCGATCTCGCGCGCCTGACCAAACCCTTCCGGCAAGGCGATCTGACGCAGGCCCTGGCGCGGATCGGCATCGGGCGCTGAGGCCGGCGGGGCCGCACGTCAGGATGCCGATGGCTCTCGTGGCCCGGCCGCAGCCTTATCCATGGGGTGGTTCATTGTAGAAGTCGACCTGCATGCGCACGTCGCCCAGCGGCGTGACAAAATGTTCCTGCCCCGGTTTCACGACACCCACGACGCTCGGTTCGAGAACGATTTCGGACCGCGGCTCGACATAGGTGAGACGCAGGGCGCCTTCCAAAACGCGAATGACGCCCCATACCCCCGCCCTGGTGCGATGATTGCCGCGCAGTCTCGAAGGAATTGTGTCCTGGTCGAAGACCGGCGTTGAACGATAGGGTTCGACCATCATCTCGTCCGCTTTGAGCTCGATAAGAGCCTCTTAGTCCTGTGAACCATGGCGCTTGGAAAGCCTAGTCCACGGCGAGGCCCGGCGCGAGAGGGGAAGGGCGCAGAGCCGGCCAGATCCGCTATGCCGCAACCTGCTTGGCAAGCGGCATCACATACCATTGTCCGGCGACCGTCCTCAGCAGGAGCATTGGCCGGCCACCATCCACCTGCTGAAAGCGGTAGCGATCGTGATCACCGTTGGCCTTCACCCATTCGCGTGCCCAGTCGGTCGCTTTGAATTCGCTGTGGTACTCATCGCTTTGCGCAACCGGCTGGCTATGGTCGTCGTCGCGAAACAGCTGATAACGCATGAAGTGTCTCCTTTGGTGGTTTGTTGAAGGGACTGGCGCCGCCGTCAGGATGCTCGGGCAGTTTTACCGGCATCCTGATGCTGCGCCGCCCGATCGAGCGCACGGATCACCCGGTCGAGCATGGCAGCATTGCTGGCCGCCTTGGGCAGTTCGCGTACCGCAAATCGATGCAGGCGATCGAGATCCTTGCGGGGCACCGTGATTTCGATGGGCTTTTGCCCGAGCTGCTCGGGAGCCACGCCCTGCGCGGCCCGTCCGGACGCGAGAAAATGATCCAGGAAGCGCTTGCGATCGGCGAAGGTCCAGCCCAGCGCGTCCATGTCCTCCGGACTGACCGTCAGCAACGCAATCGCGAACTCCATGATATCGTCGAAGGGCAGAGTGAGGCGGACACCCTTGCCCCGGCCTTTGAGCCTATGGATCAGCGCCTGTTTCATCGTATCGAGAGTATCCCGTCGACCGCGCTCCATTCGGCTGCGCGGATCATCTGCTCATGGGCGATCCGCACGGAATGCAGAGCGGCAGTGATCTCGCGCCGCCAATGGTCCAGGAAGTCGAACAACACTGGAAAATCGGGCGCGAGATCATATTCCTGCCAGACAAAGAGCTGCAGGAGCGACGGCGCGTCAGGGCGGTAATAGTGGATCTCCGCCGTGGTCATGCCGTAGCCTTGCAGCTGCGCCAGAAAACCGCGGTCGCTCATTGCAGGCGAGCTTGACCGGGATCCCCCTCGTCCAGCGTGCGCATGGCCGCGAGCACTTCGTCGATCGGCACGGCGCGTTTGGCGCCGCGCGGCTTGCGTAGCGCTGGCTTGTCGCGCACGGCCGACCTGTCCGATGCCCATGACGCCAGGATGGCGCGTTTGACCTCGGGCTCCAGGTCCGGATGATGCGCGACGTCGAAGGGATGAAGAAAACGGGAAAATGGTTGCGACATAGTCTGCCTCCTTTCCTGTCGCTCCTGTCTATCGTGGCGGACATCCTCATCCGCACTCACCAGATTTTGGTACGATGTGGAGTCGCGTCAAGACGTTTTTTCATCTTCAAACCATTGGGATAGACGGGATTGGCACTCCGTTCCATCGAGTGCCAAAAAATTTTCCGGAAGGTCTTGAAGGGACAAATTGAGCTTCTTAGTTCCCCGGAACCTGTCGTTCCGATGAACGGCAGGGGTCATCATTCTTGTTTTGCAACCGGAGGCTTTGCCCATGCATTTCCGCCCTTTGCACGACCGTGTGCTCGTTCGCCGCATCGAAGCCGAGGAGAAGACCTCGGGCGGCATCATCATCCCCGACACCGCCAAGGAAAAACCGCAGGAGGGTGAAGTCCTCGCGGTCGGTCCGGGCACTCGCGACGAAAACGGAAAGCTCACCGACACCACGGTGAAGACCGGCGACCGGGTGCTGTTCGGCAAGTGGTCGGGCAGCGAGGTTCGCATCGATGGCGAGGATCTGCTCATCATGAAGGAGAGCGACATCCTCGGCATCATCGAGCCCGTCGCCGAGCTCAAGCAGGCGGCCTGACCCGTCGCCCCCATCCCTCGAACATCAGGAAGGACAAACGAAAGGAGTTAGGCAGATGGCTGCCAAGGAAGTGAAGTTCGCCTCGGACGCGCGCGATCGCATGCTGCGCGGCGTCGATACGCTGGCCAACGCGGTCAAGGTGACGCTCGGTCCCAAGGGCCGCAATGTGGTCATCGAGAAGAGCTTCGGCGCGCCGCGCATCACCAAGGACGGCGTCACCGTCGCCAAGGAAATCGAACTGAAGGACAAGTTCGAGAATATGGGCGCACAGATGCTGCGCGAGGTCGCCAACAAGCAGAACGACAAGGCCGGTGACGGCACGACCACCGCCACCGTGCTGGCCCAGTCCATCGTGCGCGAAGGCTCGAAGGCGGTCGCGGCAGGGATGAATCCCATGGACCTGAAGCGCGGCATCGACCTCGCCGTGACGACGGTCGTCGAGGACCTCAAGGCGCACGCGAAGAAGGTCTCGGCCAACAGCGAGATCGCCCAGGTCGCGACCATCTCGGCCAATGGCGATGCCGAAGTCGGCACCATCCTCGCAGAAGCGATGGAAAAGGTCGGCAATGAGGGTGTCATCACCGTCGAAGAGGCCAAGAGCCTCGCGACCGAACTCGAGACCGTCGAGGGCATGCAGTTCGATCGCGGCTATCTCTCGCCTTACTTCGTGACCAACGCCGAGAAACTGAAGGTCGAGCTCGAGGATCCCTACATCCTCATCCACGAGAAGAAGCTTTCGAACCTCCAGGCGCTCATTCCGCTGCTCGAGCAGGTGGTGCAGTCGGGCCGGCCGCTGCTCATCATCGCCGAGGACGTGGAAGGCGAAGCGCTCGCCACGCTCGTCGTCAATAAGCTGCGCGGCGGCCTCAAGGTCGCGGCCGTCAAGGCGCCGGGCTTTGGCGATCGTCGCAAGGCCATGCTCGAGGACATCGCGGTTCTCACCGCCGGCAGCGTGGTCAGCGAGGAACTCGGCACCAAGCTCGAGAACGTCACGCTCGGCATGCTCGGCCGCGCCAAGAAGGTCATCATCGACAAGGACAACACCACGGTCGTCGATGGCGCCGGCGCGCGCGAGGAGATCGACGCCCGTGTGGCGCAGATCCGGGCGCAGATCGAGACGACCACCAGCGACTATGACCGCGAGAAGCTCCAGGAACGAGTGGCCAAGCTTGCCGGCGGCGTTGCCGTGATCCGCGTGGGCGGCGCGACCGAGGTCGAGGTCAAGGAGAAGAAGGACCGGGTTGACGACGCGCTGCACGCGACCCGCGCCGCTGTCGAGGAAGGCATTCTGCCGGGCGGCGGCATCGCGCTGCTCCGCGCGTTGAAGGCGCTCGACGGCCTCAAGGCAGCCAATGACGACCAGCAGTCCGGTATCGACATCATTCGCCGCGCCCTGCGCGCGCCGGTGCGCCAGATCTGCGACAATGCCGGTGAGGACGGCGCGTTCATCGTCGGCAAGCTGCTCGAAAGCGACGACTATAACTGGGGCTTCAACGCCGCGAGCGGCCAGTATGAGGATCTGGTGAAGTCGGGGGTCATCGATCCCGCCAAGGTCGTGCGCACCGCGCTGCAGGATGCGGCCTCGGTCGCATCCCTGCTCATCACGACCGAAGCGCTGGTCGCCGAGCTACCCAAGGATGAGAAGGCCGCGCCCATGCCGGCCATGGACTACTGATCCTCCACCGACAGGGCCGGCGCGGCCGGCCCTGTCACCTCATCATTCAGCATAGCGAGAGGGATTTCCGGGCTTTCTGACAGGATTGCGCGCAGCCTCCTCGTGCGTGCTGCCCAGGAAAAGTGGCTCAGATATGCGCTCGATCATTCCTGTTATCCTGTCCGGCGGGTCCGGTACGCGCCTCTGGCCGATTTCGACCGCGGCCAGCCCCAAGCAATTCATTGCGCTCGCCGGCGAGGAGAGCCTGCTCCAGCAGACGGTCCGGCGGGCCCGCGCCGCGGGCCTTGTCCAGGCGCCGATCCTTATCGCCAATCGCGGCCACGACGCGCTGCTCGGCGAGCAATTGCGCGCCATCGACTGCACGCCCGCCCGGCTCATCTTCGAGCCCGTCGGTCGCAATACGGCGCCTGCTATCGCGATGGCGGCGCTCGAGGCGCCCAGTCCGGACGCGCTGCTCCTTGTTATGCCCAGCGATCATGTCATCGCCGATGTTCCAGCTTTCGCCGCCGCCATAGAACGCGCGGCGCCGCAGGCGGGCGCCGGATGGCTCGTCACCTTCGGCATCACGCCGGACCATCCCGAGACGGGCTATGGCTACATCCGCTGCGGCGAAGCGATCTGCCAAGGCGTTCATCAGGTCGATCGCTTCGTCGAGAAGCCCGATAGCGACCGCGCTGCCCGGATGATCGCTGAAGGCGGTCACTGCTGGAACGCCGGCATATTCCTCCTGCGCGCCGATGCCTTTCTCGAGGCCATGCGCCTGCATGCCCCGGCAATGCTGACTGCTGTCGAGGCCGCGCTGGCGTCGGCAACGCGGGAAGGCCGGCGCATCGATCCCGACGCTGACGCCTTTGCCGCCATTCCCGCGGACTCGATTGACTACGCCGTCCTGGAAAAAGCCGCGCGTGTCGCCGTCGTGCCGGCGGCGATGGGATGGTCGGATCTGGGCAGCTGGGATGCGCTTCATGCGATTGGCAGCCGCGACGAAGCCGACAATCTCTCGGAAGGCGAGGTAAAGGCGCTCGACAGCCGGAACTGCCTGTTCAAGAGCACCGGGCCACGCATCGCCGCGATCGGCGTTTCCGACCTCATCGTCGTAGCCACCGGCGACACGGTGCTAATCGCGCCGCGCGGGCGTTCGCAGGACGTTCGGCGCCTTGCCGGTCAGGAGAGCCCTTCCGCCACCCGCGAGGCCGCCACGGCATCCTGACCCTCAAACGCATCATCCCTGGGAGAACCGATCGATGCTGATAGAAACCTGTCTGGAACGCGAAGAGCCAGCCGACACCGCCCCCGAGGCCGGGGGCTGGGCGGAAAGGCTGACGCCCCGCTATGTCGCCAAGCCCTGGGGCCGGCGCGACGGCCTGCCGGCGCCGGACGAGGCGCAGCCGCTGGGCGAAATGATCTTCGAAGCGCCGGATGCGGGCCTGACGATCAAATGGCTGCAGACGAGCGAGCCGCTGTCGGTCCAGGTCCATCCACAGGGGCCCGGCCGCAAGCATGAATGGTGGCATGTCACCGAGGCGCTCCCGGGCGCCTATCTCGATCTCGGGCTCGAGGCGCCCGCTTCGCGTCAGGCGATCGCCCAAGCGGCCCGCGACGGAACGCTACCCTCGCTGCTTCGGCGAATTCGTCCGCAGGCAGGGGACAGCTTCTACATCAGAGCCGGGACGATCCATGCGCTCGGGCCCGGCCTCACCGTCCTCGAGGTCCAGGAGCACAGCGATGTGACCTATCGCCTCTTCGATTATGGGCGACCGCGCGAGCTTCACCTCGCCCAGGCCCTGTTCGAAGCGCGCACCGAGGTCGAGCCGGTGGAAGCCTTGCCCGGCGCAGGCGCGCCCTTCGCTCTCTCGCAGTTCGCCCTCAACCCGGGCGGCCAGGTCGTCCTCGTGCCCGAGCGCGCCTGTCTGGCCGTCCTGTCGGGCGAGGGCACGATAGCCGGCCGGCCCTTCGCGGCCAACCAATGCTGGCTCACGCACGGACCGGTCGCGCTGCATGCCGACACGCCCGCCCACCTCGTTCTCGCCGAGCCCCGCTCCGCTCGGTCCACACTTGCTGAAGGAGATCTGTTGCCATGACTATCGATCTGACGCCGCCGCTGGTGCGCCATGTCGCACTCATCGGCAATTTCCCCCCGCGCCGCTGCGGTATAGCAACTTTCACGGCGGATCTGCACGCCGCGCTGAAAGCCGGCGATCCGGATCTCACCATCTCGACGATCGCGCTCAACGACCCCGGCGTGCATCACGATTATCCCCGCGAAGTCGGCTATGAGATCGCGCAGGACAATCTCTCCGACTATGTTGCGGCGGCGGAGCATATCAACGCGCTCAACCCCGACATCGTATGCCTTCAGCACGAGTTCGGGATCTTCGGGGGCGAGGCGGGCGACCATCTCCTTGCCCTCATCGACAGACTGCGTGCGCCGATCGTAACTACACTGCACACCGTGCTGACCGATCCCACGGCCGACCAGCGGCGCGTGATGAACGCGCTGGCGCAGGCCTCCTCGCGGATCATCGTCATGACCGAGATGGGCCGCGCGATACTTGCCCGCGACATGGGGGTCCCGGCGCACAAGATCGTGGTGATTCCCCACGGCATTCCCGACATGCCATTTCTCGATCCGGCTTTCGAAAAGCACCGCTTCGGTCTCGACGGGCGGCGCGTGGCGCTCACCTTCGGCCTGCTCTCGCCCAACAAGGGCATCGAGGTGATGATCTCGGCGCTGCCGCAGTTGGTGCGCGATCATCCCGATCTCATTTACGTGGTGCTCGGTGCCACCCATCCGCAGCTGGTGGCCCGCGAAGGGGAAGCCTATCGCGAGGATCTTGCCCGGCAGGTCAGCGCGCTGGGGCTCGAGCGCAACGTCCGTTTCGTCAACGAATATGTCGACACGCCCACGCTGCAGGCCTGGCTGTCGGCCTGCGACATCTATGTCACCCCCTATCTGACCGAAGCGCAAATTACGAGCGGCACGCTCTCCTACAGCGTGGGGCTCGGCAAGGCGGTCGTATCGACGCCCTACTGGCACGCACAGGAACTTTTGTCCGACGGATGCGGCGTGCTGGTTCCCTTCGCCTCGCCGGACGCCCTGGCGAAAGCGGTGGGCGACCTTCTGGGTGACGGCCGGCGCCGGGACGAATTGCGGCGCAGCGCCTATCAGGCGGGTCGCGCCATGACATGGCCGGTGGTCGGCGCCAGCTATCTGTCGCTCTTCGCCCAGGCCCGGCTGGGCTCCCCCCTGGCGACCACGCTCGTCGGTTTGCGCCCATCCGTCACGCCGGCGCCAGAGCCTTCGCTCGATGCTATCGATCGCATGACGGATGGTTGCGGCATGCTGCAGCATAGCCGTTCCAAGGTGCCGGACCGCCGACACGGCTACTGCCTGGACGACAATGCCCGGGCGCTGATGCTCGCAAGCGAATTTGCCCTGGAAGGGCTGGATACGCCGCGCGCAGCACGCCTTGCCAACATCTACGCGTCCTTTGTCGATTTCGCCTGGGATGAGGATGCGGGCCGCTTCCGCAACTTCATGGGCTATGAGCGGGACTGGCTCGAGACGGAAGGGTCGCAGGACAGCTTCGGCCGCGGGCTCTGGGCGCTGGGTCGGAGCGCGCAGGCAACCGATGACCATGGTCTCAAGCTCTGGGCCACGGCGCTGGCCGACAAGGTTATTCCGGCGAGCAGCTTTCTGCAAAGCCCGCGCGCCCAGGCTTTCGCGACTTCCGGACTTGCTGCATTCCTGGCGGTCTATCCCGGCCATCGTCCCGCCCGTCTCCTGATGGAGACCTTCTCGGTCCGCCTGCTGGAACTGTTGCGCGCCAATCGCCGGGACGACTGGATCTGGTTCGAGCCGGTGCTGGCCTATGACAATGCGCGCCTCCCCGAAGCGCTGCTGCGCGCGGGCCGTGCGCTCACGCGCCCCGATATGGTCGATGAAGCGATCGAGGCGCTTGCGTGGCTGGCCAGCCGCCAAACCGCGAAGGAAGGCCATTTCCGTCCGATCGGGACAGAGAGCTTCGGGCTCGCCCATGAAACGCCGCAGGCGTTCGACCAGCAGCCGCTTGAAGCCTGGGCCACGATTGAGGCCTGCGCCCTGGCGTTCGAGACGACCGGCGACGCCCAATGGCTCACCCATGTCGAGACCGCCTATGCCTGGTATCTGGGCGCCAACGATCTCGGTCTGCGGCTGGCCTTGCCCGACGGCGGCTGTTTCGACGGCCTGCAGGTCGACCGGGTCAACCTCTACCCGGGTGCCGAATCCATTCTCGCCTGGCAGTTTGCAGCGCTCGCTGTGCGCCGACTGAGGGCCAGGAGCGACGGGTCGCAGAACGAGGAAGAGGGACAGGAGGAGGGGAGCGTCGCTGCATGTCGCTGATCCAGTCGATTCCCCTGCGGCTGCGGCCCAACCCGGCGCGGGTGGTCGTCCGGCCCTTGCAGATTGCGCCTGAACCGCGCGATCTTAATCCCGTCCAGAATGAGCGCATGCACCGCATCATTAATGGCGTGCGCGCTATGGAGGGCGCGACGGTGGACCGGGAACTGGCCGTCACCCTCGCCGATTTCGGGAACCGCCACCGCGAGATCCGCACCGTGTTCGAAGAGCGCTTCGAGCAGATCGCGCGCGAGGTGGGGCTGAGAGATCGCCTGCCGCCCTCGGTTCGCCAGTTGATCGGCGCCTATTTCTGCCATGAATATTCGTTTGGCGCGGCGGCGCTGATGAACCCCAGCATCGTGCCCCATCCCGACCAGAATGGCGTGCCGGAGGGCGGCTTGCGTTTCGTCCTGTCACTGCGGGCGGTGGGCGAGGGGCATATCTCCTCGATCACCTTTCGCGAGGGCCTTATCCGGCCATGCGGCACGATCGAAATGGCGCCGGAACCCGATTTCGCGATTGCCGCGCGGCCCGAGACCGGGCTTGGCGGTGAAGTCCGCTTCACCCGGCATGTGGAGGGGATGCGGCTCGATGAGACCGTGCTCTTTCCCGCAACGCCCGCCCAGCGCAACGGGCTCGAGGATCTTCGCCTGGTGCGCTTCACCGATGACGACGCATCGACCTGCTATTACGGCACCTATACCGCCTATAGCGGCGCGGCGATCGCCTCGGAGCTTTTCGTCACCCGCGATTTCGAAACCTTTGCATTGCAGACGCTGACGGGTCCGGCGGCGCGCAACAAGGGCATGGCTCTGTTCCCCCGCCGGTTCGGCGGCGATTATCTGATGATCGGCCGGCAGGACAATGAAAGCCTGTTCCTGTTGCGCTCGCCCGATCTGCATCACTGGGAGGAAGGCGAGCGGATTCTGGGACCGCATTATCCTTGGGAACTGGTTCAGATGGGCAATTGCGGCGCGCCGATTGAGCTTGAGGAAGGTTGGCTCGTCCTCACCCACGGCGTGGGCGCGATGCGCAAATATGCCATTGGCGCGGTGCTGCTGGACAAGGATGATCCCTCGCGGGTCATCGGCCGCTCGGCGGTGCCACTCCTGTCGCCTTCCGATGAGGACCGGGAAGGCTATGTTCCTAATGTCGTCTATACATGCGGGGCGATCGCGCATGGCGGAAGGCTGTTCATGCCCTATGGCGTTGCCGATACGTCGGTAAGCTTTGCAAGGATCGAGATAGCCGATCTGCTCGCCGCGCTGCGCGCGCCCGACAGCATGGATTTGCTCAATGACAACGAACTGGAGCGGCGGGGCCATGAACGCATTGCCGAATGACATGAAGGTAGATGATTCCCCGCCGAGCGAGGGTGCCGCTCTCAAAAGCGTGCGCACCCTGATGGCGCAAAGCGGTGTTCCTTTTGGCACGAGCGGCGTCAGGGGACCCGTCTCGGCCATGACCGACGCGCTCTGTTTTGCCTATACCAGCGCATTCCTCCAGTATTTGCGATCGATCGATGAGTTTGCCCCGGGCCAGCCCGTGGCGCTGGCCGGCGATCTGCGTCCCAGCACACCGCGCATCGTGCAGGCCTGTGCGGCGGCGGTCCGCGCCGCCGGCGGCGTGTTGGTGAACTGCGGGCTCGTGCCGACGCCGGCGCTGGCCTATTACGCGCTGGGCCGCAAGATGCCCTCGATCATGGTGACGGGAAGCCATATTCCGGCTGATCGTAACGGGATCAAATTCTACCGGCCAACCGGCGAAGTCCTCAAGTCGGACGAGGCCGGCATACTCGAGCAGCGGGTCTCACCCGACGACAGCCTTTTCGACGCTTCGGGCGCGCTCCTAAGCGCCGAACCGCTGCCTCCCACCGTCGAGATCACAAGCGCCTATCGCGATCGGTACGTCGGTTTCTTCGGCGCGGACGCACTCAAGGGCATGACAGTTGGGGTCTACCAACATTCCGCGGTGGGGCGGGACGTCCTGGTGAGCGTGCTCGAGGCTCTCGGCGCCGTCGTATTGCCATTCGGCCGATCCGAAAGCTTTGTGCCGGTCGACACCGAAGCCATTCGCGATGAGGACATCATTCTGGCGCAGGCGTGGGCGAGCGAGCACACGGTCGATGCGATCGTGTCGACGGACGGGGACTCGGACCGGCCGCTCGTCGCAGACGCGCAGGGGACCTGGCTTCGCGGCGATATCACCGCCCTTCTGTGCGCTCGCGCGCTTGGCGCGGACCGCGTCGTGACCCCGGTGAGCAGCAATAGCGCGGCCGAGCTTTCAGGCGCGTTTGTCGCAGTTCGGCGGACGCGGATCGGTTCACCCTATGTGATCGCCGCCATGCAGGAGGAGATCGCGGCCGACCCGGGCGCGATCGTCTGCGGTTATGAGGCCAATGGCGGCGTCCTGCTCGGCTCGACGGTGCTCGACGGTGACCATCCGCTGGATGCCCTTCCCACGCGCGACGCTGTCTTGCCGATCGTTTCGGTACTCGCGGCCGCTAGGCGAAGCAGCGTCGCGGAACTGGTCGCGAGCCTGCCGCAGCGCGCCACCCATAGCGACCGCCTCCCGGATGTGGCGCCGGCGCAAAGCGCGGCGCTTCTGGGCTGGCTCAGGGAGGGATCGGCCGAGGAGCAACGGGCGCGCATCGAAACCTATTTCGGTACGATTGGCGGCCAGGTGGTGGAGATCGACACCACCGATGGTCTGCGCGTGACATTCGACCGCGGCGTCGTGATCCATCTGCGCGCGTCGGGCAATGCGCCGGAACTGCGCTGCTACACCGAGGCGACGACCGCTGCCGCCGCGGAGGACCTGGGCCGGTGCGCGCTGATCATCCTTCGCGACGAATTTTTGCCTCTTTCTCATCCGGGTTGAAACCAAAGCCGGCGGCATCAGTTTGCCTTTCATCGCGATGATCATGGAGCGCGAGGTGGGCGTGTGCCTGTAAGACAGCGACCGTGAGAGCAGGGAGCGAAGATGCTGCTGGCTACCATGACCTTCCGGGCGTAACTCCGTATGAACAGTCTGGAGCCGCGCTTGAGCGAAAACATAAAAATACCTGACACCTATGAAGACATATTTGTGGGGGACAGCGAGATGGCCCGGCTGCTGCGTGTCCATGATTGGACCGCAACGTCGCTTGGTTCTCCGCAACATTGGCCCGACGGGCTCAAGGTCGCGTTGCGCCTGTTGCTGACATCGAAATTCGAAATGTGGCTCGGTTGGGGGCCCGACATCCATTTCTTCTACAACGACGCCTACCGGCCGACATTGGGCAACAAGCACCCGCGCTCGATTGCCATGCCGACGCGCGAGCTGTGGGCCGAGATCTGGGACGACATCAAAGGGCGTCTCGAAACGGTCTACCAGAAGGGCGAGGCGACTTGGGACCGCGCTCTTCTGCTCATCCTGGAGCGCGCGGGATATCCCGAGGAGACCTATCACACCTTTTCCTACAGCCCTCTCTTGGGCGACCAGGGGACGGTCGAAGGCGTGTTTTGCGCGGTCAGTGAGGAGACCGACCGGGTCATCAGCGAACGGCGGCTGGAATCGCTGCGCCAGCTCGCGTTGGCCCTTGCAGGCGCCCAAGGGCATGAGGCCGTGCTCGACGCTGTCGAGGCGGAGCTCGCGCGCAACGATCGCGACATGCCCTTTGCGCTTGTCTACCTGTTCGACGAAACGGGCGCCCCTGTCCTGGCGCGCAACTGCGCGGGGATGGACCCCGATCACCCCTGCGCGCATGCAGCAGGCGCGGCGGAAGATCCCTGGGGGGTCAAGCGGGTTCAGCTCGATTGGACCGCTCCCCTGATCGACGAATGCACGCACGCCGATCTCCCAACCGGATCCTGGGACCGTCCGCCCACCAAGATCGCCGTCGTCCCCCTGGTCGATCGCGGGAACGACCGGCCGCTGGGCGCCCTCGTGGTCGGCCTCAACCCATATCGTCCCGCCGGTGAGCAATATCTGAGTTTCCTTGAATTGCTTGCCGGCCAGATCACCGCAGGCCTGACGAGCAGCTACGCCTTCGAAGCGGAACGTGAGCGCGCGGCGGCGCTGGCGGAAGTCGCCACGATGCGCGAGGAAGCCTCGCGCGTCCTTGAACAGGCGAACCGCCAGCTGATCTCGGAGGTGGAACTGCGAACGCAGGAGCGCGATCGCATTCGCCGGCTCTTCCGCCAAGCCCCGAGCTTCATGTGCATCTTGAAGGGCCCTGACCATGTCTTCGACATGGTCAACGACGCCTATCAGCAACTTGTCGGCCATCGCGATGTGGTCGGCATGCCCCTTCGCGACGGGCTTCCTGAAATAGCCGGGCAGGGTTTCATCGAGCTGCTGGACAGGGTGTACCAGACCGGCGAGCCCTTTGTGGGCCGCAATCTCGAAGCCCATCTCCAGCGCACGCCGGAGGGGCCGCTCGAGACCCGCTTCGTGAACCTCATTTATCAGCCGATCATCGAGCCGGACGGCAGTGTCTCGGGCATCTTTGTCGACGGCTACGACGTAACGCATCAGAAGCGCGCGGAGGACCAGCTCCACAACCTCAACGAGACGCTCGAACACAGGGTCGAGCAGCGCACTGAAGAACTCGGCACGGCCCTTGGCCGGCTGCAGCGCGAAACGCTGGACCGCGAGGCTGCCGAAGCGGCGCTGCGCCAGTCGCAGAAGCTCGAAGCACTCGGCAAGCTGACGGGCGGCGTTGCACATGATTTCAACAATCTGCTGCAGGTGGTGAGCGGGAACCTCCAGCTGCTGTCGCGCGACATTGCAGGAAATGAACGCGCCGAGCAGCGTGTGCAGAATGCGCTGGCAGGCGTCTCGCGCGGCGCGAAGCTCGCCTCGCAGCTCCTCGCCTTCGGCCGCAGACAACCGCTCGAGCCCAAGGTGGTCAATTTGGGCCGCCTCATCAACAATATGGACGATCTCCTGCGCCGGGTCATCGGCGAGGATGTCGAGATCGAGACCATCGTGAGCGGCGGATTGTGGAACTGCCTCGTGGATCCGGGTCAGATCGAAAACGCCATCCTCAATCTCGCGATCAATGCGCGAGATGCCATGCCGGATGGCGGCCGCCTGACGATCGAGGCGGCCAACGCCTGGCTCGATGATGACTATGCCCGCCAGCACGACGAAGTCACCGCCGGGCAATATGTGATGGTGGCGGTTACCGATACTGGCACCGGCATGGCGCCGGAAATCATCGACCAGGTCTTCGAACCATTTTTCAGCACCAAGCCGGAAGGCAAGGGGACGGGGCTTGGTCTTTCAATGGTCCATGGCCTCGTCAAGCAGTCGGGTGGCCATATCAAGATCTACAGCGAGGTGGGTGAGGGCACGACCATCAAGCTCTACCTGCGCCGCGAGACTGCCCGGGAAGACATACTCACCGATACGAGCACGGGACCGGTGCGGGGCGGCTCCGAGACGGTCCTCGTGGTGGAGGACGACGATGCCGTCCGCGAGACCGCCGTCTGCCTGCTGTCCGAACTTGGATACCGGGTGCTGAAGGCGCGCGACGCGCAAAGCGCGCTCACCGTCATCGAGAGTGGCGTGCCGATGGATCTCCTCTTCACTGACGTCGTCATGCCCGGCCCGCTGCGTAGTCCCGAACTGGCGCGCCGAGCGAAGGAACGGCTGCCGAACCTCGCGGTGCTCTTCACCTCGGGCTATACCGAGAACGCGATCGTGCATCATGGCCGGCTCGATCCGGGGGTCGAGCTTCTTTCCAAGCCCTACACGCGCGAAGCGCTTGCCCGCAAAGTCCGCCACGTGCTGGCCAACGAAGCACAGCACCGATTGATCGCGGAGGGCGGCGGAAACGCACCGGAGCCATCGCCCTTGCCGGCGTCCCAGGCTGTGCGGGAGGCCCGCACCCTTCGTATCCTCCTTGTCGAAGACGACGGACTGATCCGCTTCAACACCGCGGACATGCTCGCCGATCTTGGCCATGCCGTCCTGGAAGCCGAGGACGCCGAAGCCGCCGAAGCGCTGCTGGGGCAAAACGAGGTCGACGTTGTCCTGACCGATGTCGGCCTGCCCAAGGCGTCCGGCATCGACCTTGCCCGGACCGTCAAGGCGCGTGTCCCCGCGCCAGCGATCATTTTCGCCAGCGGCGACGGCAGCGGCATTTCATCCACCGAATTTCCCGATGCCGCAATCCTGCTCAAGCCTTACAGTCAGGAGGATCTGCGCCGTGTGGTGTCGGCGATCTGCCTCGACCCAGCGAAGCGTGATCTCGCATAGCGGGATGACGAGGAGTCAAGCCGCCTGGCTGTCTTGGCGCGGGACGACGGACCGCTGGCTTTCGAGCATGGCGCAGAGCGCGTTCACGGGCAGCGGCCGACTGAACAGATAGCCTTGGAGATGCGTGCAGCCCATGGCGACAAGCGCTTCCATCTGCTCATGCGTTTCCACGCCTTCCGCGACAACGGCCATGCCGAGTTGTTCGCCTAGCCCTACCACGGCCTGGATGATCGCTCTCGCGGCCTGCGACTGAGTTACCTGCTCGACGAAGAAGCGGTCGAGCTTCACCTTGTCGAATGGGAAGCGCTGGAAATAGCTGATCGACGAATATCCCACGCCGAAATCATCGATCAGGATCTGGCAGCGCCTCCAACTGGTCGAACGTGCGCTCGACGTCGCGAATGACCAGCCCTTCCGTGACCTCGAGCTGCAGTCGGCTAGGACACAGACCCGAGGCCGCAAGCGCTGCGCCCACCGTTTCAACAAGCTTGCCGGAAACGAACTGTAACGGCGACAGGTTTACCGCCACCCGAACATCGGCGGGCCAGTTACGCGCATCGACGCATGCCTGGCGCAGCAGCTGTTCGGCCAGCTGGTCGATGATCCCGCATTCCTCGGCGAGCGCGATGAAGACGTCCGGCCGGATCGGCCCCTTGACCGGATGGGTCCAGCGCGCGAGGGCCTCCGCGCTCGTGATCCTGCCGGTCTGCGCCGCGACGAGAGGTTGATAGACCAGCCCGATGTCGCCGGCCGCGACCGCTTCGCGCAAGTCGCGCTCGATCTGACGGCGATCGCGCGCCGAGGAATCCATCTCGGCATTGAAGAAACACGCGCAGGCGCGGCCATTATGCTTGGCGCGGTAGAGCGCAAGGTCGACGTTCTCGCGCAATTGCTCGGTCGTTTCGCCATCCTGCGGCATGAGCACGATCCCCACCGAGGCACCGATGTAACAGACGCCGCGTCCAGTCACGATCGGCTTGGCCAATTCGTCGCTCAGCCTATCGGCGCACATCTGCGCCCGTTCACGCAGGCGCTCCCCGGCCAGCACGGCGATGAACTCGTCCCCGCCGATGCGCGCAATCCATCCTTCGCTCTCGATGACGGCGCGCAGCCGATCCCCGACCTGGATGAGCACGGCATCTCCGCCTGGATGCCCAAACTGATCGTTGACCGCCTTGAACCGGTCGAGGTCGATGCTGAGCATGGCGAAAGGCTCGCGCGCCTGGACCATGCGGAACAATCGGTCAGTATAGCTCGACCGGTTGAGAAGCCCCGTCAGCGCATCATGATGCGCCAGACGGAGGACTTCGGCTTCCGTCCGGCGGATCTGCGTGACGTCTTCCGAAACACCGAGCAGATATTGGCAGGGGCGGTCAGGCACGTCGATCACGGTGCGCATTGTCCGCAGGTAGAGCGTCTCGCCATCGCCGCGGGTGAAGGCCGCTTCGGTCTGGTACGTGTCCCGGCGGGCTATCGCTTCATTGTCACGATCCTCGCTAGCCTCGGCGTTCGCCGGAAAGAGCTCGTGGTCGGTAGCGCCGATGATCTAGCTCGCGGGCCGCCCCATCACGGTCTCGTCGGCGCGGTTGATCATCAGATACCGGCGTGTCTCCACATCCTTGACGAATAGCGTCGCGGGGAGGTTGGAGACGATGCTCTGGAGAAATTTTTGCGCATGTTCGCGTTCGCGCTCCAGGCTTTTGCGTGCGCTGATATCCCGCACGATGGCAGCGAAGCCTTGGTCTCCGCCCGGATCACCCCGACGCGCGAGCGAGAGCTCGATCGGAAACTCGCTGCCGTCGGCGTGCATGGCGACGAGTTCGATGAAGGACCCGACCAGGCGAGTAGGGCCGCCCTGGGCAGCGCGGCCGAAAGCCTCGGCGTGACCATGCGCGAAACGCGGCGGCATGAAGATGGAGACGTCCTTGCCGATCGCCTCGTCGCGCGCCCGGCCGAACATCTGCTCCGCGGCGGCGTTCCAGTGAACTATCCGGCCGCTCAGGTCGGCCGCCAGCACGGCATCCGACGTCGCATCAACAACCTTGCCCGCGATCTCCGTCATCCGCCGCGCACAGCGCGCTTCGATGAGGCTCGTCGCATGCTGTGCGAGATCCTCAAGGATAAGGCGCTCGTCATCGTCCAGCCTCTCGCGCGGAGCGGGGTCGAACACACACAAGGTCCCCAGGCAAAGGCCGGCCTGCGTGATGAGCGGAACGCTTGCATAGAAGCGAATCCCGCCTTCCGACGTGACGAGCGGGTTGTCCCGGAAGCGCGTATCCTGGCGCGCGTCGGGAACGACAAGCGCGGAACGCGCCTTGAGCGTGTGGCTGCAGAACGCGATCGCGCGGGGCGTTTCGGGAAAAGCGATACCGTGGCGTGACTTGAACCACTGCCGGTGGCCATCGATCAGACTGATCGCCGCGCTCTGGACATTGAGGGCGACGGCGGCGACGCGGGTCAGGACGTCATATTCGCGCTCGGGCGGCGTGTCGAGAATCGCATAGCCGGACAGCGCGGCGAGACGCTCCCGTTCGATGTCCCAAGACGATGGCGCGTTAGAAAGATCCATCCGCCGCATTCTAGGGAAGGCTGGTTAATCTTTCCCTCGTACATGGCCTGGAATGCACCAATTTTGCGGGCCGGTTGAGACCGAACGGTCACAGTCAATTCCGCGCCAAGGCCTGTCGGCAACGCCAGGTTAACGGCTGCGGGATTAGGTCACCCAAAGACCTGTCGAACCCCATTCCCGGTGAGGGCGTATGAGGCTTATGGCATTGCAGGAAGCCGAGACCTTGCGACAGCGCTATGGGCGGCACGTACTGCAGGGGCTGGTCAACGGGATATTCCAGGCGGCGCGCGCGAAAGACGAGTCCCGCCTGGCAAAGCTGGAGAAAGTTCGCGCTGTCCTCGCCGCTGAGCAAAGCGATTACGGCGACACGGCCTAGTCGGCGAGCCGATCGCGCATGAGCCTGACGATTGCCACGAGGCCGTCCGGATCCCAGTTCTTCTCCAGTCGGCCTTTGAGCCGGCCGCGCAACACCTGCTGCATCAGCTTGGTGCCAAAGCCCTGACGCGCGGGCGGCCCGGCGAGGCGCGGTCCGCCTCTTTCCTCCCAGCGGATGACGAGATCGGGTCCGCAGGCCTCCCATTCCACCCGGACACGTCCCTCTCCGCTGCCGAGCGAGCCGTATTTGACCGAGTTGGTGGTGAGCTCGTGGAACAGCAGGGCCAGGCTTGTGGTGGCCTGAGGCCCGAGCGGGATCGGCTCACCTTTGCAGCAGACACGTCCCGGCTCGGCCAGGGAGGTATGCGCCTCGAGGGACGCCTGGATCAAGGCGGACAGCTCTGTCCGGTCGAGGCTGCCCGGTTCTTTCTCTGCTGCGCCCGTGTGCTCTGGCATCGCATGCGCGCGGGCAAGCGCCTGCAGGCGACCCGTCAGGGATTGCGCCAGTTCGGCAGGACTGGTCGCATGCCGGGCGCTCATCTCGATCATCGCCTGGGTGAGGGCAAAGAGGTTCTTCACCCGGTGATCCATTTCGCGCGCGATCATCGCCTGTTGTTCAAGCGCTTCCTGCAGCCGCAGCTTGTCCTGTTGCATCTTCCGGGCCACGGCGACGAGGTCGGCGAGTTCCGATACGATCCGAAGATCCTCGCTGTCGAACTGATCCTCGTGCTGCGCAACGACCCACAAGGTGCCATGCGCCCGCTCCTTGCCGATACGAATAGGGACAAGCAGGACCTCAGGGATGACGAGATCATGCTCGGCGATCCAGTCATAGACGCGCTCAGGATGCCTGCACAAAAGCGGCGCATCGCGGTCCAGCGTCTCGCCGCAGGGGCTGTTGTGACGAGGCGTGAGCGCGCCTTCGAAACGGGCGAGCGCTCCGTTGAGATGCTGCCACCGAAACACGGGAGGATCGTGGCTCTCATCAAGGATGCTGAGCCCGGAAGCGCTAGCCTGGGTGAGTTCGAGGGCATGGGCCACCATGCGCGGCATCACCTCGTCGGGGGCATCGACCATTTTCCCGAGAAGCTGGCGGACCGCAAGGCGTTCAGCGCTGGGCCGATGCCGGTTGCGCGGACGTGCGCTTAGGTCGTCCGTGATGAAGAGTCTCGCGGACGGGTCTACTGGAAATGATTCGGCCGCATGCGTCGACACCTTACCCTCGCGGAATGCCTCAACTTGAAGAAAACCTGCCCTCGCCGCGGAGTCAAGCGTGTCGGCAATGGCCATCTTTGGGAGCACCTCAGGCCTAATTTTTGTGAGGCGAGACAGTTGAGCGCTGACAGATGACTGCTGATGGATGAAGCATCATTGCTGCTATTATTTTCCCCTAATTCCGCGGCAAAACGAGAAGATCGCTGTTGCGGAACATGGCGAAACTGTATCTGGCGCGCAGCACTTGCCGGCTCGCTAGTGTGTGCGAGCCTCCCGGGGGGGAAGCGGCGAGCAGGGCAAGGCAGGGGCGAATGCCAAGCGCGCAGGGTTGGGGGCATATTTGACGGATATCGATGCATCTTCGCGATCGCCACGCAAATGGCTCGGCTGGCTCGGATCGAGGCATAGCGGAGACGAGACAGGCGGACCTCGCCCCGGTGCGAACACGGAGGACCGGCATCTTTCCGCGCGCCACCATGTCCTGAACGAGATCGCTGCATTCCTGCTCGATCATGGCCTGGAGATCAGCCCGGATAATCTTGCGGTCGCCCACGGCATCGCTAGCGGAAGCAATCCGGGGCTCGCGCGCAAGGTCATGCAGCGCCGGGCGGACGGCGGGACCGTGACGCAGGCGTGGCTCCACGAGGTTACCGCGGCTGCCAAGTCGGATGAAGCGCCGGGCGAGATCAAGCAGTTGATGGTACGTCTCGAGCAGACACTCGACACATTCTCGAAGAACACGACCGCCGCCCGGCATGCGACATCGAATTACGGTCACGAGCTCGAACAGCAGGTGGCCGATCTCGCGAGCGTCCAGCAAACCGGTCAGATCATTTCGACCTTGGCTGATCTCGCCAAGGCCATGCTTGATAAGACGCGCAGCCTCGAGGCCGAAATGCGCACCAGCGAATCCGAAGCGAAAGGCCTGTGCCGCAGTCTGGAAAAAGCCCAGCGCGACGCGGAAGTCGACCATCTTACCGGTCTGCCCAATCGCCGCGCCTTCGAAGCCGTGCTCGAGCGCGAGCACAAGGCCGCCCGCGCAGCGCTCGACCCGCTGGTCCTGGCCTTTTGCGATATCGACCATTTCAAGCGCATAAACGATACCCATGGCCACGAGGCGGGTGACCGGGTGCTGCGCCTGATCGCTGATCTTCTGTCCGGAATTTCGGACGACAAGTGCCACGTGTCACGCCATGGCGGCGAGGAATTCGTGATGCTCTTCAGGGGATGTACGCTTTCCGAAGCCAAGGAGCGCCTTGATCGGCTGCGCGAGGGCCTCGCCGAGCGGCGCCTGGTCAACCGGCACAATGACGAACCCTTCGGCCAGATCACCTTCTCGGCGGGCGTGGCCGACGTCTTTGACCATCCCGACCCGCGCGCTGCGCTCAAGGCCGCGGACGAGGCGCTTTATGCGGCCAAGACCGGGGGCCGCAATCAGATCCGCGTCGCGCCCAAGCCGGGGACCGTTCGCTAAAGGATCAGGAGCGTGCTTGCCGCAGGACGTCCCGGACCACCGAGGCGGGAACCGCGAAACCGATGCCGACATTGCCTTCGAACGGGGCAAGGATCGCCGTGTTGATCCCGATCACCTCACCGCGCATGTTGATAAGCGGCCCTCCGGAATTGCCTGGATTGATCGGTGCATCGGTCTGGATGAGGCCAACCGGGCTTTGCGGCGTCAGGCCGCGACCCAGCGCACTGACGATCCCTGCCGTGACGGTTTGCCCGAGGCCGAAGGGATTGCCGACTGCGACGACATAGTCGCCGATCTCGGCGGTATCGGCACTGGCAAGCGGCGCGGCTTTCAGGTTCCGAGCCGGAATCTGCAAAACCGCGATGTCCGCGTCGGGACTGACGCTGACCAGCCGGGCTTCCAGCTTGCGCTGGTCCTGGAGCATGACGACGATCACGAGTCCGTCCTTGACGACATGGGCGTTGGTCAGAACCAGCCCGCGTGCGGCATCGACGATGACCCCCGAGCCGGCGGACAGGCGCGGCTCGAGCGCCACGTCCGGGACCCCGAAATGACGGCGGAAATAGGGATCGCGAAGCAGGGGATTTTGCGCATAGGGGGAGGGGTAGGCCACCGCGATGTTCACCACTGCCGGCGAGATGCGCTTGACCAGCGGAGCGACGGTGAGCCGGCTGATCGGCACCGGCTCGGCTGCGGAAACGGGAGGGATATCCCGCGCTGCCCCGCCCCATGAGAACCCCCAGCCGAGCAGCAGGACAGCCAGCAAGGCACAGCCGAGGGCGCCGATAAAAAGCCCCCTACGCTTCATGATAGGCCCGCGTCATGACGCGGATCGGCTGTGGTGCGGTTGCCTTGCATGGCGCCGGGATCTGCAAGCACTGGATAGTTTCCGCAACACCGGGCATGCGGCCCCGTGGGCCAGCAGCAAAGCGGCGCCAGGGCACTAAGCTGGAAGGCCTGAAGGGCGGGCTGGACGGGGCGCCGGCGGGGCTTGTCATGGGTGACGAAGCTTAGCCCGCGCCCACGGCAATAGGCCTCCGCAGCCTCGCGCGTGGCAAATTCGAGCATCAGGGAAGAGAGTGGATCTCCTGCCCCGGTCCATCCCGTCAGCGGATCGGGCGAGGGCGCGAACCGCTCTCTTAAACGTAAGCGCCAGCGACCCCGCCGCGCGCGTCCGGGGTGGTCGGCATAGGGATCGGGCTCGATGATCGCCTGCGCATCAGGCGGCAGCGCGCTCGTATAGCGCTGCCATGTCGGCTGCATGGTGATCGCATCTTCATTGTCGTTTGCCCCTTTGGGAGTCGACCGCACCCCGGGGGCGGCGGGTAGCGGACTGGTCAGACTGGGTTGCGTTGCCATCCTATCCTCCAAGATGAGGGCTGCCCGAACGGGCCGCACTCTCATCCTGGTAAGTTCTTGTTGATCGGAATGCGCCGGACGCTGTCGACGTCTCCCTCCTTGCGCGGGATGGTGACGGTCAACACGCCGTTGCTGAAGCTGGCCTGCGCCTTGTCGGATTCCACGCCCTTGGGCAGGTGAATCCGCCGTTCGAACCGGCCATAGCTGCGTTCCGAATAGCCGCGATCCTTGTCCTCGAGCTCGGACTTCTTCTCGCCCTTCAAGGCGAGGACGCCGTCCGCGATCGAGAGATCGACCTGCGACTCGTCCAGGCCGGGCAGTTCGGCCGTGACGCGGATGTCCTTGTCGGTTTCGCTGAGTTCGATACGCGGATAGTCGATGACATGGCCAAAGGCCGTGAGCGACGACGGCAGGCCCCGCCACAGATCGTCGAACAGGCGATTCACATCGCGGTGAAGCGACATGAGCGGATGGGGGGTCCGATCCCGCTCCGGCTCGGCGCCTACGACCGCGGGTAGCCGGTTTTCCTGCCGGCTCCAGGGAATGAGATCACGAAGAGACATGATGATCATCTCCTTTTGAGGCTGGATTGTGGGGTATGGCCTGCCGGCCGCCGTTCCCGAAGGAACGACGCCGGCAGAACCGCTTGGAGCGCGAGATCAGGCCGCCTTGGCTTCCTGGTGCTGCGTCTCGATCTGCGCGGGCTCGGGGGACGACCCGCCGATCGCGATACGCCGGGGCTTCATCGCCTCGGGCACGACGCGCTTGAGGGCAATGGTCAGAAGACCATTGTCGAAGGAAGCTTCGCCGACTTCGATATGATCGGCGAGCTGGAAGCGGCGTTCGAAGGCCCGCGCGGCAATGCCGCGGTGCAGATACTCGCTCTTGCCGTCCTCATCGGCGCGCTTGCCCGTGACGGTGAGCTGGTTCTGCTGGGCCACGACCTCGACGTCCTCGGGACGGAAACCCGCCAAGGCGAGCGTGATCTGATAGCTGTCCTCGCCGTTCCGCAGAATGTCGAACGGTGGATAGCCATCGGAGCCATCGCCCCGCATGCCCGTCTCGAGCAGATCGAAGAGTCGGTCGAAGCCGACGGTGGAGCGCCGATAGGGCGCAAAGTCAAAATTGGTTCTCATTTCCAAATCCTCCGGTTGAGCAATTTGGGCATGAGAAGCATCGGTACAGTAGAGCCGACGCTCTCTATGTCCAACCGGACCCGAACGGCGTCCGGCACCCCAGACGTAATTTCGGGAAACGCAGATTCAAGAGATAAAAAAAGGAAACGAAACAGAGGCCTGAAGAAATTTGGGCTCACTGAACCTGCGGATTTAGTCCCTGGCGATCACCCATCGCTCTCCCGCGAAAACGGGAGCTGCGCACGTAGGCCGAACACTGCGGGATCAGGATAATGTTAACCAGACTCGCTTACCCTTGCCGCAAGGCAAAGGGTTCGTGTGGGTATGAATGGGGAAGTGGTTCTGCTGATCGTCAATGCGGTGGTGCAGGCCTCTTTGCGCTCAGCTATTTCCTGATCGCCCGCATCAGTCGGGGACAACGTCCGGTCATCGCGTTCGGGGTCAGCTACCTTTTGGGCATGGTGACGCCGATCAGCGAGATCGCGATCCGGCTGACCGATTATCCCGCGCCCTTCATGCTGGCGAGCTACATGGCGCTGTTGGGCGGTTTCCTCGCCATGGCGGCCGCGCTCAGCATCTTTCATCGCAAGCGCCCAGCCTGGACAGCGATCGCCACTCTTGCCGTGCTGGGCCTGATCACGCGCATTGCGATCTGGGGCGGGACGCGAGACGATCTCATTTATGAGCTGGCCTTCCAGCTGCCCTTGGCCCTCGGCTTTCTCCTGTGCAGCCATACGGCCTTTCGCACCGGCAAGGGCCAGCTCAACCACACCCTGGCCGGGCTGTTTCTCCTGAGCGGTCTCAACTTTTTCATCAAACCCTTCGTTGCTGCCGCCGTGGGGTCGGGACAAACCGCAAGAGACTATGCCGGTCGTCAACCTCTTTGCCGGGCCGAACGTCACCTACCGCTCCAAGCTCTATTTCGAACTGCCCAATAGCGAGGCCATCAGCCAGTCCGCAGTGACGCTGATCAACGCTCGGGCGGGAGCGCGCCTGTGGAGCGACCGCCTCGAGATTGCCGGGTTCGTGCGCAACCTTACCGACAGGCGCTACCTGCTCGACGCCGGGAATGTCGGCGGCTCGTTCGGCTACCCGACGTTCATTCCGGCCGAGCCCCGCACCTGGGGCATCGAGATATCGGCCCGCTACTAGCGGCGGAGGCAGGCAAAGCGCCCGAGAGGGGAGGTGAGGCGGGTGGCACCCTCTGTGCACCTGCCCCCGGTCAATGGCCTTCGCGTGCCTGGTTCTCCCTGCGTCCGCCCAGTTTCGCGATGCGCTGCCCATCATCGATCCGGTGCATGGCGCGGCTGAGCTTTTCGAAGGCGCGAACCTCGATCTGGCGGACGCGCTCACGGCTCACTTTATAGACGAGGCTCAGATCCTCGAGCGTTTTGGGTTCATCGATCAGACGACGCTGGACCAGGATATCCCGCTCGCGGTCGGAAAGCGTGCCGAGCGCCTCGAACAGCATGTTCTGGCGGCGCTGGCGCTCCTGCGCGCCGGCAAGCGCCTCGTCCTGGAGCGGACTGTCGTCGGTCAGCAGGTCCTGCCACTGATCCTCGCCCGTTTCCCCGAGCGGCACGTTGAGCGAGGCGTCGCCGCCCTGCATCATCCGCCGGTTCATGCTGGTGACTTCGGTTTCCGAGACCCCGAGCGTGTCGGCGATCTGGCGGACCTGATCAGGTTTCAGATCGGTGTCGTCATAGGCCTGGAGGGAGTTCTTGATCCGGCGGAGATTGAAGAACAGGCGCTTTTGCGCGGCCGTCGTGCCGAGCTTGACCATGCTCCAGCTGCGCAGGATGAATTCCTGGATCGAGGCCTTGATCCACCACAGCGCATAAGTCGCAAGACGAAAACCGCGATCAGGGTCGAATCGCCGGACCCCCTGGATCAGGCCGACATTGCCTTCCGAAATGAGGTCGGCAACAGGCAGACCGTAGCCGCGGTAGCGCATCGCCGCCTTCGCAACCAGGCGAAGGTGGCTGGTCACGAGCTTGGCCGCCGCTTCCGGATCGCCATGCTCCTTGAAGCGTTTGGCAAGCATATATTCGTCTTCGGGCGAGAGGATCGGGAATTTCCTGATCTCCGCCAGATACCGGTTCAGTCCATCCTCACCGGCCGGCGCCGGAATAACGGCGTTCTTGAGTGCAATGTCTGTCATGGCTCTTCACGCAATTACCTGTTTGGCGGGCGAACCTTGCCGCCGGTCACTCTGCGTGGGTCCTGTGTTCAGGGCCCGCAGCTGTCGCGACGCGGCCAGGCTCTGCCTCGCTTAACCAGTATAAAATCACTTCAAAGCGTTTTGAATATCCTAATGACGCAAAACCAGCGCCGCAGGTTCCCATCCGGATGCGGCAGACCCGATGGTGGGGTTCAGCGCTCGCCATGCTCAACGATATCGGCTTGTCGCGCCGCCGACAGGAGGCTCGTTGTTTGCCGGGATCTACACGGCGGAGCATATCGGCGCCGCGCCTCCAGACTGGCTGGACCCGCTCCACCAGGTCGTCGCCGGCATCACCTTGACCGCCGATACGCTCGACCAATACCGCACGGCGCTCACCTCGCATCTGGAGCCCTATATCGGCCGGCTCTGGATTGAATGGGGCGCGGGCGCGCGCAAATGGGTGCAGCGTCCCGACCGTCAGAACGCTCGCTCAGATCGGCGCGGCCAGGCTGGCCCGATTTCCGGCGGTCTGGACGCTCTGATAATCCTCGAAGGCCGGTCGGTCGTCGCGCCACAGGCCATAAGGCGTGCGCCCCGTAGGCGCCTTGGTCTGGTGCCGCAGGAGGCGAACATCGGCCGGGTCAAGCCCGGCTTTTTCCAGAAGATCGGTGAACAGCAGCATTTACAGAAACTTGTCGCCCGCGTGGTCGTCGAACATCGCAGCGTCGCGCACATAATCCGCGACCGTATCGAGCGACTTGTGCCGGCTGTGGTCCTTCATCTTGAAGAGATTGGCACGCTGGGATGCTGCCTCTGTGAGAAACCCCGCGCGAAGCGAATGGCCTGAGTAGAGGGCAGGATCGAGGCTTGCCGCAGTCGCGCAGGCCTTGACGAGCCGCGCGACCGTCTTGTCGGTCATCGGTTGATCGGTAAGCCCGTCCGAGCGGGTCAGCCGCCGAAAAAGAGGCGCCTGCTGCGCCTCGCCGGCCTTCCTATCAGCGCCGTCGAGGGCGGCGGCAGACATCCAGGCCTTCAAGAGCCGGATCGGCTGTATCACCCGGCCCTCGGGGATGGCGACAACTTGTCCGAGTGCTTCCTGATCGCGCTTCGATTTCGGGATGGTGATGCGAACGCCCTTGGCGGTGAAGACGAGATCGCCCAGCTGCATCGCGGCCAGCTCAGAACGCCGGAAGGCTCCGGCCATGCCGATCGCCAGGATCGCGCGGTCCCGAACGGCTCGCAAACCATTGCCCTTTATCGTAGCGAGCATGGCCTTGAGGACATCAGCCTCCGCCGGCGCCTTCTGGAGCTTCTTGCGCGCATAGCGTCGGCGAACGCCCGCCATCATCTGGGCAACGATGCCGGCGGCGTCGCGCGCCGTGGGTGCAGCGAAGCCGGCCTCTTTATGGTGATGATTGATCGCCGCGACGCGGCGTCCGATCGTGACCGGCGCAATACCAGCTTCGGCCTCGACATGGGCAAAAAGCGCGACGATGTCGGGGTGGGCGGGCAATGCCTCGACGTTGCGCGCGTCGCAGAATGCGCAGAAGCGTTCCCAGTCGCTGGCATACGCTTTTTGGGTCGAGCTGGCCTTGGCAGCAGCCAGCGTTTCGCGCGCACCCCCAATTTCCGCGAGAAGATCGGCGGGAAGATTGGTCGATAATGGAAGCAGATCGCGTGCCATCGCGATCAGCCTAACAGAGCCCCCTCTCGGCGTAAATCCTATGTCCGAGAATCCCATTTATCGGACATAAGTGGACGGAGGGATCCCGGACACAATGAGCCGTCGCACGCTTATCCAGCCCCCGGCCGAGTGGCTTGATAGCGCAACTGGTGGCACAGCGGCTCGCCGGCGGAATAGGCGCGGATGCTTTCCAAGGTGGTCTCAGCGATGGCTGTCAAAGCTTCTTCGGTGAGGAAGGCCTGGTGGCCCGTCATCAGGACATTGGGAAAAGTCAGCAGGCGCTGGAGGATGTCGTCGTCGATGATCTCGCTGGAAAGATCGTCGAAGAAGATGCCCGCCTCTTGCTCATAGACATCGAGCGAAACACCGCCCAGCCGGCGCGCCTTGAGCGCCTCTATCAGCGCGGCGCTGTCGATAAGCGCGCCGCGACTGGTATTGACCAGAACCAGATCGGGCCGCGCTGCCGCCAGGACGCGGCCATCGATCAGATGGCGGGTCTCGGGCGTGAGCGGGCAGTGCAAGGTGATAATATCCGCTTCGCGAAGCAGGTCCTCGCGCTCGACATAGCGCACGCCGATTGCGACGAGCGCTTCGTCAACGACAGGATCGCAGGCCAGGACCTCACACCCGAAGCCAGCCCGCAAGGCTCGAGCGACAAGCCCGCCAATCTGTCCCGTTCCCACGACGCCCGCGACACGTCCGTGCAGGTTACGGCCGACAAGGCCATCGAGCGCGAAATTGTTCTCACGAACCCGGGACCATGCGCGGTGGATCTTGCGATCGAGCGCCAGCAGGAGACCGATCGTGAATTCGGAAACCGCGTGCGGCGAGTAGGCCGGCACGCGCACGACGGCGAGACCGAGCGTCTCGGCCGCCACGAGATCGACATTGTTATAGCCTGCGCAGCGCAACGCGACGAGACCCACCCCGCCTTCGGCCAACACCTCGAGCACCTGCCGGTTGGCGATATCGTTCACGAAGATGCAGGCGACGTCAAAACCGCGCGCGAGCCGCGCCGATGTGGGCGACAGGGCAACGTCAAGGAAATCGAGATCGAACCCATAGGCCACGTTCGCCTGGGTCAGGAACTGCCGGTCGTACTTCCGCGTGCCAAAGATCGCGATGCGCATGTCCGCCTCCGAGCGCGGACTCGTCCGCGAGAGCAATGAGGATGAGCGACCGCACTGCCGGCGGAAAGCCTTTCGCGCGTGTCGTTCAGATTTTACGCATTTTGTCGCAAAGGGCCGAACTCCGTTAATCACTTTGTGAAATGGAGAAGGTTCAAATTCCTCCGGTTTCGATTGGCGATGTTCCCTTTTCTCTTTTGCCTGCGCGATCAACATGACGCGCCATTGGTCATCCTCGCGGCTATAGTCTGTCTCCTGACGGCGGCAGCAACCGTTCGCCTGTGTCGGCAGGCGGCCTGGACAGACACGGGCTCGCGCAGCTTGTGGCTGACGATGGCGGGGCTGACTGCCGGTCTTGGCATCTGGGCCACGCACTTCATCGCGATGCTGGGCTACGATCCCGGCATCGTCATGGGCTATCATGTCCAACAGACCGTGGTCTCGCTCCTGGTCGTGCTGGTAGGCACGACAGCGGGCCTCTTCATTGCGACACGCGCGCCGCACCGGCTCGGCGCGCTTCTTGCCGCTTCGGTTATGGGCGGCGGCGTCACGGCCATGCACTATCTTGGCATGGCGGCGCTCGAAATGCCTGCGCTCATTCGTTGGAAGGCCGATTATGTCGCGGCCTCGGCCGTGTTTGCAATCGTCCCGCTAGTCTGGGCGCTGCCCCTTGCGCTGCGCGGCAGATCGCTCGCCCAAGGCGCGGCGGCCGCAGGTCTGATCACCGCCGCCGTCGTCCTGCTTCACTTTACCGGCATGACCGCGATCACGCTGATCCCGTCGCGAGGCGATTTCTCACCCCTCAGCATGATGTCTCCCCGCGTCATGTCGCTCTGGATATTTCTCGCGGTCTCCTGCACGATCGCTCTGACCGCGGCGGCGGCGATCACGAGCCGGCGGACGGGCATCAAATTGCGCCGACAGGAACGCGAGAATCAGCTTCGCGTCCAGGGCATGAAGGCCCAACTCGACCTGGCTCTTGAGAATATGCACCAGGGCCTGTGCCTATACGACGGCGACGGTCGGCTTTTGCTCTGGAACCAGCGTTTCCTGGATCTGTACGGGCTTGGGCGCGATGCGCTCCAATGCGACATGACGGTGGGACAAGTGATCCGCACCGGTATTGCCAACCATCTTCCCGTTGCCGAGGTCGAGCAGCGCGCAGCAGAAATCTAGCGTAACCTCGCCCAGGCACTGAGTGCTTTAAGTGACGCGCCTGCAATCTCGGAATATCCCGGCGTCGTGGTGAGCGTACGTTCCCGCGCGCTTCCCGACGGCGGATGGGTGAGCACCTTTGACGATATTACCCAGCAGCGCCGTTCGGAAGAACGAATCCGGCACCTGGCGCTGCATGACGGCCTGACCGGCCTGCCCAACCGGCGCAGGTTCAACGATGTCGTCGACCGCGATCTCGACGTTGCGGCGCGGGCCGGTTCACGCCTGGGATTGGTCGTTGTCGACCTCGACAATTTCAAGGATATCAACGACAGCCGCGGCCATTCAGCCGGTGACGAAGCATTGAAGATGGTCGCCGCAGCGCTCAAGGAAGCGGTTCGCGAGAATGAACATGTCGCCCGGCTGGGTGGCGACGAATTCGCCGCGGCAATTCTTTACCGCGAAGACCATGAGCTTGCCGACTTCGTGACGCGCCTGAGCATGGCGTCACCTCAAGGTTTGTGCGCCAGACAACGATTTGGCAGACATAATGCGAACATCGGCTAATTAGCGAGCTTGAGGCGCGACATGGGATCGTTGAGCTGGCGGAATTCACCGCCAGGCGGACGCTCCGCCTGCCCTCAAAGGCAGCCGCCGGGCAGGCTACGCCGCGGGGTACGATGCTACTGACATGGCCAAGCCTTCGCTAACGAGCGTTCAGCTCCGGCCACCATATGAACACTCATAAAATAGCTATTCTGCTCCGCCCAGCGTAAATATGCCGCGCGCAGCGCCGATCGGTCATAGCGTGGAGCGCGGCATTCCGCTTTTCGCGCGACGATCATCATGTCGAGCACGCCTTGGAGGTAAGCGCCGCATCGCGGCTCATTCGCTTGACAGCTTACGAACAACGCCGAGCCCGTCGCCGACGCGGGTTCGGTTTGGCCGATCGCACTATCAGGCAGGGCGGCCAAAGCGGCGCATAACAATATCCATCGCCTTGGCCGCATTTTCGTCTCCTATTCCGCAGTATCATTTCGGAAGGGGCGCACGGCCCTCGACGGCCGGCGCCCCGTGCTGATCCATCATTCGCGGCCGAGCACCTGGCCTTCGGGCGTGACGAACAGTTCGATCGTCTTTCCGTCGCTGTTCTTGCCCTTGATTTCATAGAGCGTGCTTCCGTCCGCCTTTCGGGTGACTTGCTCCGCTTTGCTTATTGACGCGAGTTGCGCGCGTGCCGCGTTCATCGCGGCCTCGGGCACCTGAGCAAGCGGGATGTCTCGTTCGCTGTTCTTGCCGATTATCCGGTTTTCGTTCGCCTCGTGGTTTTGCGCGATCGCCACGCCCGCGATCGCCAGCGCGGCCGCGCCCACGCCTGCGACAACAGTGAGAGTTCGTTTGCTACCCATGTTCCATTCCACTTCCTGCATAAGGGCCGTGGGGTCGGGCGGGCGGCGGTTACGGCCCAATGAGCCGTCGTCCGAGTTCAACTCCTCTGATTGTTCATCCTGTCGAGCGCCGCGCGCAGCCCACGGGCGAGCTTGGCTGCGTCGTCGTTGGCCCAGAAGTGCATGAAGAACAGCCGCGGCTCGTCGTTTAGCATATGATTATGCAGCGCCGTGACCTCGATCCCGTTCGTCCGCAGCACGCGCAGGACCGGATCGACCTCGTTTGCGACAAGTACGAAATCGCCGGTGATGGCGGCTCGGCCGTCCCCGGTTGGCTGAAAGTTGATCGCGGTCGCCGTGCCCATCGTCGGCGGAGTCTCCATATCGCCGTCCATCAGCCGCTCGGCGCGCGGAAAGCTGTATTGGAGGATGCCACCGGCCGTCTTGCCCTCACCGCCCATCAACCGGTTGAGCGCGGCCACATCGAGGTCGAGCCGCGATGCGGCTGCGCTGGCCGAAGGCGATTGCGGCGCGGCGAGCGGGGTCCGACTGGCTGATAGCGCTTGCCGGAGCGCGGCCGCGAGCTTCACCGGGTCGCCGTGGCCGGCAATGTGCATGTACATGGTCGCAGGCGAAGAGCGGAGCAGGTGATTGTGGAGCGCGGTGATCGTAAAACCGCTTGCGAGCAGGCGGCTCAAAACGGGGTTCACCTCGTCGTGGGTCAGCACGAGATCGCCCATCACCATCGCCTCGTCGCCCATCGGCTGAAACGCCGCCCAAGAGCCGAGCGCGAGGGAGGGCTTGATCGTCACCCCATCCAGCGTGACGCTCAGGTCCGAACGCGGGAAGCTGTAGCGGTGAACGCCCCCCGGCTGTTCGGCCCCCGCTCGTCCTATCGCCCGGTCGACAGCCGACCAGTCCGGCGCTGCCCATGCCGGGCTTGCCAGCAGGAGGCTGGCGAATCCCAAGGCGATGGTCTTTTTCAGCATAATTGATCCTTCATCAGCGCACTCGACACGGAAAGCCTCACGTCATGCGAGCGCGCCGCCGGCGAGCCGCGACATTACGCTCCGGTTTCTTTCTTCGGGATAAGCAGTCCTATGCTCATGAGGCTTGTGATGCAACCCTTACACTTGTAGGCTAGTGACGATACAACTATGACAAACACACAAGCTTCCCCTTGGTTGCTCCTGATCCCGCAGCTTCCGGCTAAGCCTGCCTATTTGCGGGTGAAGGTCTGGCGGCGTTTGCAGGCGATCGGGGCCGCGCCGCTCAAGAACGCCGTCCATGCGCTCCCCAATCGCGAGGACACGCGCGCGCTGTTCGAAGAACTGCATCGCGAGATCACCGAAAATGGCGGCGAGGCGCTGATCCTCGAAGCGCGCCTTGTCGGCGGCATGGGCGATGCGGAGCTGCGCGGAGTGTTCGACGCTGCGCGTGACGCCGACTATGAGGAGTTGGCACGCGAGGCGCGCGCGCTGTGTGAGGGCGAGTATGTCGCGGCGGCGGATGTGGGCCGCCTGCGCAAACGCCTGAACGAGGTCGCCGCGATCGACTTTTTCGGTGCGCATGGTCGGCAGGCGGCACAGGCCGCCATCACCGAGGCGGACCGCCGCTCTCACCAACATCCCGATGTGAGCGGCCCCGGTGCGCCCGAGCTGACCCCGGCGGAGCTAAAGCGCCGCGTTTGGGTGACGCGCCGCCATGTCCATGTCGATCGCATCGCGTCCGCCTGGCTCATTCGCCGCTTCATCGACCCCGAGGCGAGCTTCAAGTTCGTCGAGGGCAAAGGATATGTGCCGGAGCCTGACGAACTGAGGTTCGACATGGCGGACGCTGAGTTCACCCACGAAGGCGACCGCTGCTCCTTCGAGACCTTGGTGTTCCTCACCGGTCTCGAGACCGACCCCGCGCTGCGGGCGCTCGGCGAAATTGTTCACGACCTTGATATTGCCGATGCTCGGTTCGAGCGCCCGGAAACTCCGGGAGTGAGCGCGCTTATCGCCGGCATCTGTGCCGGCACCGACGACGACGAGGAGCGGATCGCGCGCGGATCGACCGCGCTCGACGGATTCTATGCTCACTTCACCCGGCGAAAAGAGGACTAAAGATGGAGGCCAGCGCACGCGCTGAAATCGCAGTCGAGACGCTGCACGAGCACGGCATCAGCTTTGGCGAGGCGGTGCGCGTCTGGATCAGGGTCGCGCTGCTCAGCTTCGGCGGACCGGCGGGCCAGATAGCGGTGATGCATCGCATCCTGGTCGAGGAGAAGCGCTGGATCGGCGAGGAGCGGTTCCTCCACGCGCTCAACTATTGCATGCTGCTGCCCGGCCCTGAAGCGCAACAGCTAGCTGTCTATATTGGCTGGTTGCTCCATAAGACCAAGGGCGGCCTGGTCGCGGGCGCGCTATTCGTGCTGCCCGGCTTCCTCGCGATTTTAGGGCTCAGCTATGTCTATGTGCTGCTCGGCGAAGTGCCGCTGGTCGAGGGATTGTTCTTCGGATTGAAGGCCGCCGTGCTGGCGGTGGTGCTACAGGCGGTGGTCCGGGTGGGTTCGCGTGCCTTGAAGAACAACGTCATGCGCGGTTTTGCCGCGCTGGCGTTCGTCGCGATCTTCGTGCTCGACGTGCCCTTCCCGCTGATCGTGCTTGCCGCCGCGCTGATCGGCTTCTTCAGTGGCCGCGCTGGTTACGCCGCATTCAAGGGCGGCGGCGGACATGGTCCCGCCGGCGCTGAGATAATCCACGACCGCGACACCGCTCTTGGCGAGGGCCTTCCCGACCATGCCCGGCCGAACCTCTCTTGGTCGCTGCGCATCTCCGGCGTCCTGCTGCTGCTCTGGCTCGGGCCGGTCGCAGCGCTGCTGTTCGCGTTCGGCCCCGACGACGTGTTCAGCCGCATCGCCACCTTCTTCAGCCAGATGGCGGTGGTGACCTTCGGCGGCGCCTATGCGGTGCTCGCCTATGTCGCGCAGGAGGCAGTCGAGACCTATGGCTGGCTCCAGCCCGGCGAGATGCTCGACGGGCTCGGCATGGCCGAGACCACGCCCGGGCCGCTGATCATGGTGACGCAGTTCGTCGGCTTCCTCGCGGCCTTCCGCGAAGCGACCGGGCTGCCGCCGCTCGTCGCCGCGACCTTCGGCGCAATCCTCACCACCTGGGTTACCTTCCTGCCATGCTTCCTGTGGATCTTCGCCGGCGCGCCATTCATCGAGCGGCTGCGCGGCAACCGCGCATTGTCGGCCGCGCTTTCGGCGATCACCGCCGCAGTGGTCGGCGTGATCCTCAATCTGGCGGTCTGGTTTGGTATCCACACTCTGTTCGAGCAAGTCCGCGAAGTGCCGTTCGCAGCCGGCACCATCGATCTCCCAGTCCTAACGTCCGTCAACTGGCCGGCGCTGGCGCTCGCGGTGGGTGCGATACTCGCCATGTTCCGGTTCAAGGCCGGCATGCTGCCGGTGCTCGGCGTCTGCTCGGTCCTCGGGGCCGCATATGTAATGATCATCTGAAGGAGTGACGCGTGACGATCGACCATCTTTCCCGACGCAGTGCAATCGCAACTCTTGGCATCGGAGCCGCCGCCATGACTATCAACGAAGCCTCTGCGCAGACGCCGGCCGCAGCGCCGGCGGCTGTCCCCGCCTTTGCCGGAAATCATCAGGTCAAGCCGCTCAGGTTCAATCCCGCCAGGCTTCACGGCCTCTCCGAAAGGCTGATCACATCGCACCACGAGAACAATTATGCGGGCTCGGTCAAGGCCCTGAATATGATCGAGACACGACTTGCCGCCGCGCTCGCTGACACGGACCTGCCGCCGGTGGTCTATGGCGGATTGAAGCGCGAGGAGCTGCACCGCACCGGCTCGGTCGTGCTCCATGAGGTCTATTTCGACGGGCTCGGCGGCAACGGCCAGGCAGCCGGTTCCATCCGCGACGCGCTGGGCGCGGCGTTCGGCTCGTTCGACCGCTGGGAAGCCGACTTCCGCCGTACCGGGATGAGCCTTGCCGGCGGATCGGGCTGGTGCGTGCTCGTCTACAATCTCCACACGCGCTCGCTGCACAACCATTGGGCGTGGGATCATATGCACGGTGCGATTGCCGGCGTGCCGCTGCTCGCGCTCGATATGTACGAGCACAGTTTCCACATGGATTACGGCACCGCCGCCGCCAAATATGTCGACGCCTTCTTCCGCAACATCGACTGGGAAGTGGTCGACCGGCGCTATGCCGCGGCTTTGCGCGGCGGCGGCTGAACCCGACCGCCGTGGCTTAACACCCACTGCTGCGCGACACCTGAGTTCGCGACCACAAAGGGGACAGGTCCGATGGGGAGATGCAACAATGACATCCGGCCCGAACATCGCTCTTCTTTAGCGTGGGCAAGCAGCCGAGTGGACGCATCGCTTTCATGAAGCCCGGCAGTGGCCGATAATGCAGGCCTTGCGGGCGCTCGGGGCGACCGCAAGGCCTGTACTGTACAGGGACGAGGCGGTTCGCGAGATTCGGGACGAGCTGCTGTCGTGCGACGCAGTGCTGGTCTGGGTGAATCCGTTGGACATTTCAGGCGACCGCTCGCAGCTCGATCCAATGCTGCGCGAAGTCGCGGGGTGCGGCGTTGTCGTCAGCGCGCATCCTGACGTGATCGCCAAAATCGGCGTCAAGGAAGTGCTCTACACAACGCGATCCATGGAATGGGGCAGCGATGTCGATCGATACGTGGACGCTGAAGGCCTTCGCGCTCGTTTCCCCGAACATCTTGCCGCAGGCCCGCGCGTGCTGAAGCCGAACTACGGCAACGGCGGCAGGAATGTATGGCGTGTCCAACTAGACGAAGCGGGAAACGCTCCGGCTTTGAAAACGTCGGTGAAAGTTCAAGAGGCCCGCCAAGGAAGCAAATCGGAGCGCATCAGCCTAGCCGAGTGCTTGGAAAGGTGGGTGCCGTTTCTAAACGACGGCGGCGTGCTGATCGATCAGGCTTATCAGCCGCAGTCGTCCGAGGGCATGGTCCGCTGCTACGTGTGCGGGCACCGAGTGGTTGGCTTTGGGCACAACCTGATCACTGCGCTGATGACGCCAACGGCCATTGATACAACGTCGTCAACCCCACAGCCGATGGGCCGCGCTATGTTCGGACCGGAGGTGACGCGCTTCGCAGCCTTACGGAAAGCGATGGAGGATCGCTGGATTCCAGAGATGCAAAGGTTGCTGTCGATCGCCGACCACGATCTTCCGCTTCTTTGGGACGCCGACTTCCTATTTCGCCTTGGTGAAGCCATCAGCGATGGCTCCTATGCGCTTTGCGAGATCAATGCTAGTTCGGTTGCACCATTTCCGCCAAGCGCCGTCCAGCCAGTCGCCGCAGCGGCAATCGGTCGCGCTCTTGCCATTCGTTTGACGAAGGAGACCTCCAATCCTCATTGATATGATTCAAGCAATTCAAGAGACGTGACATTGGTCGTATCAATCAGACAAGCCTAAGGGTGAGCGAGGCTGGGTGAAACCGGCTCAGGTGGCAGCGCGGAGATACTGGTAGAGGGTTTCGCGACTGATCCCCAGGTCACGGGCGATGACGGCCTTGCGCTCGCCGTCATCAACACGGCGGTGCAGCTCGGCGACCATTTCGTCGGAGAGGGAACGTTTCCGCCCGCGATAAGCACCGCGTTGTCTGGCGACCGCAATGCCTTCGCGCTGCCGCTCCCGGATCAGGGCGCGCTCGAATTCGGCGAACGCACCCATGACCGAGAGCATCAGGTTGGCCATCGGGGAATCCTCGCCCGAGAAGGCCAGGCTTTCCTTCACGAACTCGATCCGGACGCCTCTTTTGGTGAGGGACTGAACCAGTTTGCGCAGATCGTCGAGATTACGCGCCAATCGATCCATGCTGTGGACCACGACGGTGTCACCCTCGCGGGCGAAGGCGAGCATGGCATCGAGTTCGGGGCGGTTGATGTCCTTGCCCGATGCCTTGTCGGTGAAAATCCGGTCGAGCGACTGCCCGTCCAACTGGCGATCGACATTCTGATCGAATGTGCTCACCCGGACGTAACCGATCCTCTGGCCTTTCATCGCCGCCTCCGGTCAAAATGTCAGGTTGAATTCTATGACACGGCGGAACATGCGTCAATAAATGCTTGCCATAACCCTATCCTGACAGAAACCGCCGCTGCATCCTGACGTCCGGTTAGGCTATACTCCAGATTGACGACAGAGGATCAAATCCCGCAAAAATAGCGGCCTCACTTGTCCTATACGGACGAAAACTGAAGTGCGTCCAAAATAGGACATTCGGCAACGTCGTCGCCGGTGCATTTGTCTAATGTTGTCGCCAGCGCCGCCTCTATCTTCTGCAAATCGGCAATACGGCGACGGACATCGTCAAGGTGTGCTTGGGTTCTCCCCATCACCTCTGCGCACGTTTGCGCTCCAACGTCGGTCAGCGACAACAAAGACCGAATCTCATCCATCGCAAAGCTCAGATCGCGGGCGCGCAGGATGAACTGCAACCTTTGCACCAGTTCCGGCGAATAGACCCGGTAGCCATTGGCGTTGCGCGCCGGTGCTGGCAGCAATCCGACCTTCTCGTAATAGCGGACGGTTTCGAGATTGCAGCCGGTCCTCCGGGCAAGCTGAGCGCGTAAAATGCCAGATTGTGGCTGCATGAAAAACCTCTTGAGTCTGTACCTACTACAGAGGCTACACTGCGAATCACGAAGGCGGAAGAAAGGATTTGCGGCATGGCCTCAGCGCCTGAATCAGGACAGTCAGCCCTCACTGAAAACGACGAGCCGAAGCGGGCGAACTGGGTCGCCACGGGCGCGCTGATCGGCGCGGGGCTGGCCTCCGCCTGCTGCGTCGTGCCGCTCCTGTTCGTTACGCTTGGCATATCCGGCGCGTGGATCGCCAACCTGACCGCGCTCGAACCTTACAAGCCTTATGTCGCGGCGGTGACGCTGGCTCTGCTCGGCTACGGCTTCTGGCATGTCTATTTCAAGCCGAACCCACCCTGTGAGGACGGCTCATATTGCGCTCGTCCGCAATCGGCCCGCACTACCAAAGCGGTGCTGTGGCTGGGTCTCGCCATCGTCATCCTCGCGCTCACCATCGACTGGTGGGCACCTTGGTTTTATTGAAAGGGTACACCCATGAAGAAGACTATACTCATTGGGCTGGCCGTGCTGGCAACCGCCGGTGGCGGGGTCGCCCTAGCACTTGACAATTCAGCACAGGATCGCCCTGCGGCCACCGCAACCGCTCAGAGGCAAGCCACCTTTGCCATCGAAAACATGACCTGCGCCACCTGCCCGATCACCGTGAAGAAGGCGATGGAAGGCGTGGCAGGTGTCAGCGCGGTGACGGTTGATTTCGCCGCCAAGACCGCGCGCGTAACATATGATCCTCGCCGCGCGAATGCTGCTGCGATTGCCGCTGCGTCGACCAATGCGGGTTATACGGCGCGCGCTATTCAAAACTGAATGACGGCGCCCGTCGCGCCTGAAGAAAGCTGTATCCAATGAACGATTGTTGCAACCGCCCTGGGCGGGATGGATATGACGTGGCCGTCGTCGGTGCGGGCTCGGCGGGTTTTTCCGCCGCGATCACCGCCGCCGAACTCGGGGCGAAAGTCGCGCTGATCGGCCATGGCACGATTGGCGGCACCTGCGTCAATGTCGGCTGCGTTCCGTCCAAGACGCTGATCCGTGCCGCCGAGGCGGTGCACGGTGGGCGAGCCGCCACGCGCTTTCCCGGCCTTGGCGGTAACATTCAACTAGGCGATTGGGCGCAGCTCGCGGCATCAAAGGATGAATTGGTCAGCACGCTGCGCCAGAAAAAATATGTCGATCTTCTGCCCGCCTATTCCGGGGTAAGCTATATCGAGGGCAAGGCACGCTTCGCAGACGGTGCGCTGATCGTTGACGATGTGCCGATAAAAGTCGGCAAGGTCATATTGGCGATGGGTGCGCACGCCGCCGTGCCGCCGATTCCGG
>ERZ1292623.139-Hain-H51-01um-R1-139-length-79848-cov-21_pt1 | contig 79848 bp, 68 predicted proteins | sample MGYA00564398_ERZ1292623 | MGnify/ENA primary metagenome ERZ1292623 (study PRJEB36523, sample SAMEA6512633) | groundwater metagenome | collected 2019-01-07 | study: AquaDiva: Metagenomics assemblies of 32 groundwater samples
TACCCCTACCCCTATACCAGGACCAGTTCCTTTCCTTGACCTACCATGGGATTATGAGGGGAAGGGATTGACATTTAACGAGGCAGTGCTTAATCCTTCTGCGTGGTTTGATCATAAGTATCCGTTGCAAAATGTTTCCTGTTGCATTAAGGACATTGTTGACTATACAGGAGAAATTAAGATACTCCATTATAAATCTCACAACGGCTACGATTATTCTCTTAAAAACGGCGTCACACTCAACACCCCAGTTCTAGCAGCAGCTTCTGGCATTGCCACATTTAAGTCAGCAGCAAATAGCGGTGGAGCTGGCAATATTATCAAAATAGATCATGGCAACGGTTACCAAACATGGTACGAGCATCTAAGTAACGATGATCTGGTTGTGTCAACCGAAGGCGTATCTGTTTCTGTTGCCAAAGGACAAATGATTGGAAGAGTGGGCATGACTGGAAATACCACTGGACCCCATATCCATTTCTCTGTATTTAAAGATGCAAATGGCAATGGTACACTTGATGATGATTATCCTTACGGCGTGGTTGATCCATTGGGTTGGGAAGGAGAAGATACAGATCCTTGGATAGAGTGGAGCGATGGAATAAGAACTGGCATAGAAAGCTTTAATCTCTTTATCCCAAGAAAAGCTCCAAAGTCAACTCCTGTTCCTCCATCTGGAGCAATAATTACAATAGATGATGTGCAAATAGCAGTGCCAAGCGGAGCGTTGATTAAAGACTTTACACTGACCATTAAAAATGGTCCCTTTGAATTTGTTCTCGACACACTCAAAAGTATTGTTCCTTCATTTTTTCTGGATGCAGTAGACAGTCTTGGCCAAAAGGTTACAGAGTTTTTAGAGCCAATTCAGATAACATACAGCTACAAAGATGCAGATTTATTCAATATCAACGAGGATACTCTCAAACTCTACTTCTTTAACGATCAAACAAGCCAATGGGAAGCTCTTTCTTCAATCTTTTTAGATAAAGACAGTAAGACAATCACCGCAGAAACAACGCATTTGTCCCACTTCGCATTAATGGGTGAGGTAAAGGACAATGTTGCTCCAACAACCGATATTATTCTTTCTGGTGATAAAGGAGAAGACAACTGGTATCGCTCAAGCGTAAATGTAGAACTTAATGCCAAAGACAATAACAATGGAGTAGGCTTGCAATATACCCTTTATACTGTCAACGGAGAAGATTGGTTTGAATACAAAGATTCTCTGGTTTTTGACAATGAAGGAACACACAACATAACCTATCAATCAATTGATAGGGCAGAAAACACAGAAGAAAGAAAAACAATAACTTTCTATATTGACAAAACTACTCCAGAAGCCAAATTATTTGCAGACCAAGCCACAAAAGACTTGATTATTGAAGCGCTGGACAACAATCCAACAACAGTGGAGAAACAAGACAAAGCATCTTATGTAATAGCCGATCTTGCTGGAAATAGACTGTTAATAGACTTAAAAGACAAAAGTGGGAATAAAGATGACGATGAGGATGGGGATGGGGATGAAGACGAGAAAGAAGACGACGAAGACGATGATGAAGGAAAAAATAAAGTAAAGCTGGTGATCAAATCTTTGCAATACAACAGTGACGAACCAATACTCCTGCCAAAGAACAGCTTTGTCATAAAATACAAAGATAAAAAGAAGCAAGATTTGCTATTCATCAAAAAGCAAGAATTTGAAATAAAGAAGGAGATAAAAATAAAGATCAAGTACGATAGCAGTAAAAACCAAAGTCTTATTACTACCAAACCATACAAAGAGAAGAAATCAAAAGAAACCAGAAACGGATTTATCCTCTTGCAACTTACGACAGAAAAAGGTACGCTAAAGTATAGCTACTAGTCTATGAAAAAGAAGGAAAATAAAAAGTCTGTAAGAACATTCATTATAGCTGTGATTGTTGGGGTTCTTCTTCTTTTTGTTCTAGCTCTAATCAAACAAAATCCTCAAGATGTATCCCAACAATACCTTACGTACACTAGCCAAGACTTAAAAATCTCTTTTGAATATCCACGAGATTGGCATGTGGATGAAAAAGATAGAAGTATCCTTATAGTCTCATACGCAACTCGTATTGGAAAAGGTAGCACACCAAACAAAAATCAAATAAAGATGTTTATTAACAGTGCTTCTTTATGCCAGAAATCGCTTGATGAAGATGTGTTATTAGGCGGTTGTGGTGAAGGAGAAAATACAAAAAATGAAATTTTATCTAAAGATATAAAAAAGGCACCAAGCGGATTGTTTATAATATATAAAATCAAATATCCAACTGGTCAAATGGATACATTTTATTACCTACAACACTACGACACCATTCTACAGATCTCCAAGCAACCCGATCCTTCTCAATTTGAAAAAGAATTTGAAGATATTATTAACTCAATCAGATTTTTGTAAAAATTGTTTCATTGTAGTTCAATAGTCTGCACTAATGATTAGAGAAATAAGCACTGGTAAGTACCGCGTGATAAAACCCAAATTACCTTTCCACAAATATAATTCTATTGCACTAATTTTTCTTGTTGTTATAGTGGCTTTTATTGTCCAAGTATTGGTAAAAGAAGTACATGTCAATAGTTCTATAGAACTAAATACAAAAACTCTTGTTATTCCACCAACCTCTTTAATTAGAAAAAGAACTGTCTATGATTTTGAAAAAATATTAGGTAAAGAATTCTTAGTATTCGAAAATAAAGAAATTGGTTTTAAAATAAAACATCCTTTAGAAATTGAACCCTATATATACGGGGCGCAGGACACACAGAGTAGACTTATGTATGTCGCAGGCGAAGAGCCTATTGGAGGAATTGAGTTATCGCTTCTATCTCAACTAAAGGATGTCGAGACCGAAGTGCATGACGGAATGATTATTAAGATTGCTTATTTTGAGAATTCAAAGAGACTAACACTTGAGCAGATTATCCAAGAGCAAACTAAAAACTATGACATTGAAACAGGTTTTGGCACAAGAATGGAAAGCGGTCTGACTATAAATGGCAACAGGGGCGCAAAACTGATCGATTGTTGTTTTGGAGGAGAAACAGAAATGTATTACTTTCTAACAAAGGAGGGAAGATACTTTATAGAGATCATGGTCTTCACGGCGGGACAGAATAAAATGCAGTTTGAAATGGTTGCTGAAAAGATTATATCTTCGTTATCTTTTTAGCTTCGCAAGGCGTAGATTTGCAATGGAACGCCTTGCGAACACAAACATTCACTGCTGATGACGGTTGATGACGAGTATGACGAAATAGAGCCATCAATCTCTGACTTTGGGCAAACCATCCAGCTTAAAGCAAGAAAAGAAGGTAGTGACAAAGACGGAAGAATGTATATAATAAAGGTAAGAGCAGAAGACATGGCAGGGAACATTACAGAGAACCAAACGCAAGTACTTGTCCCCCATGATCAGGGACAGAAAAAGAAATGAAGAAAAATACAAACATCAAAACCAACCATGGTTTAATTGTCTTAATCGTCTTTATATTGCTTTTTGGCAGCGTTTTTATTTAGTAGGAAATGACAGAAAAACCTATCCACAAGAATCAAATACAGCTATAAATAGGATCCATTCAAAAACCTACTCATCGCAAGTAATGAGCTTTTCAGTAGATGTTCCAGAGAAATTTCAGATTAACGACGCAGTAGACAAACTAATACTACATAGACGACAATAGAGAAATAAATATTATACGAAATGGAACAGATTACAAAAACCTTTCTAATTATATAGCAAATTTTGACGCAAGAAGAAATCTTATTGCCTCTGAAACAAAAGAAGTATTTATAAATGGTAACGAAGCAATATCTAGGATGGTTAAATTTCCAGAAGAGAATGTAATGCAAAAATCTTACTACATCTACGTCGACAACTGGATTTACATACTTTCCACCTCCTCCCCATCTCTATTTGATGACCTTGATCAAATTGCTCAATCCTTCCGCTATACGCCATGAGCATAAAGATTGCATAATTTCCCGCTTCATAACTAAAAGCTATATCATAAATCAATTAAGCGTGATTGCAACTTGCAAATTTAATGTGATATTATGAACTATAGAAAACTATGGCTCTCTATGATAACCAATCACTCTATAACGCCCTCAAAGAACTAGAGGTTATAGACAAAAATCAATTAGATAATGCCTTTGATGAAAGCAAAAAACAAAATATTCAACTCGAAAATATTTTGTTGGAGAAAGATCTAGTGTCCGATGAAAATTTAGGACAAACTATTTCCGATCTTGTTTCTCTCCCTTTAGTTCGCTTAGGCGAAATCTCAATCCCTCAAGATGTTTTGCAACTTATACCAGAGACTGTTGCACGAAAACAAAAAGTAATCGCCTTCAATAAAAATAGTAATGGTCTTTATGTTGCAACGTCTGATCCTGGAAATATTCAAATTCTAGATTTTATAGAGAAAAAGTTTGATATTCCTGTTATTTTCTACTTTGCAACAGAACGGGACATAATTAATGCGCTATTTTTGTATAAAAAGGATTTAGCCACAACCTTTGCCGAAATTGTTAAAGACTACGTTAGACAAGCAAACGCTACACAAAGCAACCAACTCGACCCTCCCATAATAAAAATTGTTAATACAATCCTAACCTATGCCTACCAAAATAGAGCATCCGATGTTCACATAGAACCATTAAAAGAAAAAACTATCGTCCGATTTAGAATAGATGGTATATTGCATGATATACTTTCTCTTCCCTTAAACCTTCATCCCCCTATTGTTACTAGGGTTAAGGTTCTTTCAAATCTTCGCACCGATGAGCATAGTCTGGCACAAGATGGAAAACTACAATTTAAACTAGACGCGGAGGATGTTGATGTACGTGTATCGATTGTTCCAATTACTACTGGCGAAAAAATCGTAATGAGGTTATTATCCGAAAGATCAAGGCAATTTTCTCTTGTTGATCTTGGACTTTCTCTTTATGATCTTAAAAAAGTTAAAAAAGCATACACTAAACCCTATGGCATGATTTTAGCAACCGGTCCAACTGGATCTGGAAAAACAACTACTGTATATGCAATTTTAAAGCTTTTGAATGACCGTAACGTAAATATAATGACTATAGAAGATCCAGTTGAATACAATATCGAAGGAGTAAATCAAATCCAAGTGAATCCAAAAACAAACTTAACGTTTGCCTCAGGGCTTAAATCAATAGTGAGACAAGACCCCGATATTATCTTGGTTGGTGAAATAAGAGACAATGAAACTGCGGATATTGCTATTAATTCTGCTATGACTGGACATATTGTCTTATCAACTGTACACACAAATGATGCAGCAACAACTATTCCCCGTCTCTTAGATATGAATGTTGAACCATTCCTTTTGTCTTCAACCATTAATATTATTATTGCAGAGCGGCTAGTCAGAAAAATTCATATGAGGTGTAGGGTTAGCGAAGATCAAGAAATAAAGCAACTTACAAAATACATAGATGAATCTCTGCTTAAAAAGTTTTTTGGCAAAGCCCAAACAGTACGGCTATATAAAGGCAAAGGTTGCCAACTAGACCATGGAATTGGCTATGAGGGTAGAATCGGAATATTCGAAGTATTAGTGGTTGATGAAGAAGTCAGAAAAGCAATTCTTAAAAGAGCGGATGCGACAACAATTAAAAAAATAGCAATAAAATCTGGGATGATTACCATGATAGAAGATGGTCTTGAAAAGGTAAAACAAGGCATTACCACAATTGAAGAAGTTCTTCGTGTAACTAAAGAATAAAAAAATGAGCCAAAAAAGAAACGCACAAATATTTTCAAAAGTAGGGTTCTTAGACAAATTACTTTTTACCAAACATTTGTCAATAATGTTAAAAAGCGGTATTGCAATTGCCGAAGCAGTTGAAACCCTTGCCCTCCAAACAAAATCGAATAAATTTAATGAGGTCTTAACAGAAATTTCAAAAGACATCAAAAACGGGCAAACCATGGCAAGATCTTTGCAAAAACATTCAAAAATATTTGATACATTTTATGTTAGCTTAATCCAAGTTGGGGAACAATCTGGTACACTTGAAGAAAGCCTAAACTTTCTATCAAACCAGCAAGCCAAAGAATATTCTTTGCGCAAAAAAATTCAAGGAGCGCTACTTTATCCAACTATAGTAATTGTCGCAATCATTATTGTAGGAATAGGAATAAGTTTATTTGTTCTTCCTAATCTAATCGATCTTTTTACTTCTTTAGACATTAATCTTCCAATAACAACAAGAATTCTACTTTACTTTGCAAATCTTATGAAAAATCATGGCATCCTTATAACCCTAGGATTTATTATTTTCCTCTCTTTAGTTAGAGTTTTTATTACTCTTCCCTTTGTTAAACAGAAATGGGATAGAATTATATTATCTCTGCCAATATTTGGAGAGTTGCTGCAAAATCAACAACTTTCATCAATTTGTAGAAACTTGGGAGTGATGCTTAAAAGCGGACTTCCAATAACAAAATCGCTAGAAATACAATATATTGCAACGAATAATTTTGTATTTAAAGATTACATTCGAAGGCTACAGAAATCTGTTGATAAGGGTAAAGAAATGGGTATAGAGCTAGACACTGGTAATTACTCCAAATTCTCACCAATTGCAGTTAAAATGATTGCAGTTGGCGAAAAAACTGGAAAACTTGATGAAGTATTTCTATATCTTGGTGATTTTTTCGAAGAAGAAGTAGATAATATCGCCAAAAATCTTTCTGTGGTTTTAGAGCCAATCATTCTTTTGGGAGTTGGTTTAATTGTAGGCTTTGTAGCCCTTGCGATTATATCGCCAATCTATCAACTTACTGGATCAATAAAAAGATGACCATCAACCGACAAGCTGGACTTACAATTATAGAACTTCTTTTAGTTATTGCTATCATATCGATTATTGGTTTAATGTCAACCTCATTTTACTCAAGGTTCCTAACTCAAAATACAGTAGAAAATACAGAAAACCAGCTTGTTAGTAGTTTTAGAAAAGCGCAAGTCTATAGCATGATGGGTAAACAAAATGGCGTATGGGGAGTAAGATATACATTAAGTCCAAAGAAGATTACTTTATATCTTTCTGGAAATCCTGCATTTGATGAAATTTATAATGTTAATAATAATATTACTATCAGCGATTTTACAGATATCTCATTTGCAAAAATTACAGGATTACCAAACTCTTCTGGTGTACCAATTACTAGTCCAGTTACTATTACAATAACTGGAGGAAATAACAATAAAACCATAACTATCAATAGTCAAGGAGTAGTGAGTAAGACGAACTAACAAATTAAGTCGTCATTCCCGACTTGATCGGGAATCTAGATTCCCGCTTTCGCGGGAATGACACTCTCGCGGCAAGCCGCGAGGAATAAAACCTTAAAAGAGATTTAAATTCAATGAAAATTTCAAATTTCAAATTTCAAATTTCAAATAGTCAGGGTTTCTCTGTTATAGAAGTAATCTTGGCTGCTGCTATTTTTATGCTCTTTTCAACCGCAGCGGTTACTGTAATTTTAGGGGGACTTAATGCAAATAGACTAGGAGTTGAGGAGACTATTACTAATCAATTCGCAACCGAAGGAATAGAGGCAGTGAAGTCGATTAAAAACCAAGCTTATTCAAATCTGAATGCTATGAATCCAACACCAAGAGCAGTTATAAGAAATGCAAGCAATGTCTGGGCATTTGGAACGGATGGATCAAACAACATATTAGCCCACAGTAGTAGTGATAATTATATTAGACAAGTTAAGGTCGAAAGTGTGAATCGCGATGGAAGTGGAAATATTGTCGCAACTGGCGGGACAAATGATCCCGATACCAAAAAAATCACATCTACTGTTAATTGGAACTTCAACGCAGCACGGCCGGAGTCTGTAATACTTACCACTTATTTAAGCGATTGGCGAAAACCAATAGGAGGGCCAATTATGATGGCGTATTCAAAATCTACTAATATTCCTTATTACCGGGTATGGGACGGTTCGGCTTGGAGCGCAGAAGCATCTGCACAATCTGTCGCTGTGGGTAGCAGTATCAATTATGTCGTACTTAAAAGTTCCCGTACCAGAAATGAGGCGATATTAGGCACTTTAGATTCAAATGGCAATATCTACGTCCAAGTTTGGAATGGGACTACTTGGAGTATCTTGACATCGATTGCAATCGGGGCCGCAAATGCTACGACTCGCAGTTTTGATATTGAATATGAAAAAAGCGGCGATAGTGCAGTCATTGCCTATCTTCCTACATCTACTTCTTCTGATTTCGCTTACCGTACATGGGATGGCAGCACTTTGTCTTCACCGACGACTATTACGACACCTCCAACTACGGGTGTGATCAAGTGGATTGATCTTGCTCAAAATCCAATCAACACTAGCAACGAAATTGCTCTAATGCTGTTTGATGCCAATGCTGATATTTATGGTATGGCTTGGAATGGATCTATTTGGGATGATATGAATTCTGGGGGAGCTGAACCCGTCTGGGACGCAACCGCTTCAACATCAATCACAAAAAAAGCCATTGCTGTTGCCTATGAGCAAACATCAGGGCGTGCGATGTTTATATGGGCAGATTCAGCAACTGATAATCAATACTACCGCATCTGGAATGGTTCTAGTTTAACTGCCAATACCGTTTTGACTATTGCTAATTCCACTGGGGTTGGTGAATGGGTACGTCTAGTGGCCAGACCTAACTCTAATGAACTTATGTATGGCGTGCAAGATGGTGGTGCTGCGGCAGAGTTAAATACTCGTAAATGGTCAGGCAGCGCTTGGGACGCTGCACATCCTGAACATGATGCTGGAACTGAAAATCTTACATCAATGAATTTTGATATAGTTTGGGAAACACACTCTACAAATCCAGGCGAAGCATGGTTGATGTGGGGTAACGGTTCTATTATTGCCACAAGACATTGGAATGGCACAGGCTGGGATGCAGTTAGCGCCTTGAGCGGAAGTAATGATACATCATTTGTAAGACTAAAAGCTGATCCCAATTCTGGTGCTATATTTGCGGGAATTTACGAAGATTTTTCATCAGGAGCAGCAAATAGAGATATTTTAGAGAGGCGATTAACAGGTGGTGGGTCAACTTGGAGTGCTGAAAATATTATTTGGGATGGCGGAACAGCAGCGTCACCTGTATATTTTAGAATTGACATCGCAACACCTTGATGAGGCAATAATCAATTTCGTTCATATGATGAACAATTCTTGACATTAAATCGTTTTATACCGTAGAGTTTATATAGATATCTTTGAGTCGCTTTAATTAAGGATTTAAAAATGAAATAAGGTTTTTATGAAGAAAAGAAAAATTGCAAAAGGTTCCCCCAAGTCAAGAAATGCATTGATATTAATTGTTCTGATCGCTCTCGTAAGTATCATTATAGCGATCTTGCAAAGCTTCTTTGTACATGTAAATGCGAAAGAAAAAATAACTATCACTGAGTTCTCAATTCCTACTAATGATAGTGTTCCTTATGGTATTACAGCGGGCTCTGATGGTAACCTCTGGTTTACAGAAATTGGAGGTAATAAAATTGGGCGGATCACTCCCAAAGGCAAGATTGCTGAATTTCCGCTTACTATCAGTTCTCCCGACACGACGCCTCAGCCCTACGGCATAACGTCCGGTCCTGATGGAAATCTATGGTTCACGGAACTTGAGGAGAACAAAATTGGAAGGATAACTACCAATGGGGTGATCACGGAATTTTCAATTACTACCGATAATAGTGCGCCTTACGATATCACGTCCGGTCCTGATGGAAATCTATGGTTTACCGAAGCCAATTCTCCTAAGATTGGGCGAATGACGCCAAGCGGCGTAATCACTGAATTCCCATTATCGATAGGGGGTAATATTGGTAGTATCACATCCGGTTCTGATGGTAATCTATGGTTTATAAGTACAAGTTATGGTAGTATATTTCGGATTACACCTAGCGGAGTAGTTACAGAATTTCCACTTCCATATACTGATGAAATTGTTGGACTTGCAGATATCACCACGGGTGCTGACGGTAATCTGTGGTTTACGGAAGTCATTATTACAGAAGTCGCTACAAGTAAAATAGGTCGTATCACCCCAATCGGGACAATTACTGAATTCCCGCTTCCTACAAGTGCGAGTGATAGCCGTGTTGCAGGTATTACAACAGGACCAGATGGTAACCTTTGGTATGCTAGATCTCGAGCCACAGAAACCGCTAAAAGCATGATTGGGCGAATTACTCTCAATGGCATAATCACGGAATATCCACTACCCATACCTATAGCTGGTATTGAAATTAATGGGGGCATTACGTCTGGTCATGACGGTAATATTTGGTTTACAGAACCTGGTGCAAATAAAATCGGGCGGGTGAATCTTGCTGACCTTAAAGATCCGGGTCCTCCTGATAGAGATTTTTCCTTGCTTTCTCCATTTAACAATGGCGTCAAGTGGACTGTTTCTAGTGGGTACTACAATAATCGAGATCAAAGTAAAGCTGGGTGTCATATCGGTTTTGGCCCTGATCATTGCCGCAATCAGCTTTTTGGTCTGGACATGGTACCTGATCAACAGAATGATACGGATATTTTGACTCCCGGTAACGGAAAGGTGACATTCAGGGGTAAATTGCCAGAAGAAAATTGTATCGGCGTGCGGATCACGTTGGATAACGGTCTGAATATGAACGTATGCCATTTTGCTTCATTTAATGTGAGCCAAGGCGACCGGGTATTGCGTGGTAAATTACTGGGTATTCGCAGTTCTCCTCACGTACATCTAAGTCTAGATGATCGTTATAGGATTGGGACTCTTTGTCCGAGACAAGAGCGTTGTTTCCTGCCGGTTCCATTTGATGGAGAACATACTCTTGAAGGCATGTCGCTTCCTCCAGATCCAAACGGAGAAACGGTCACGATACCTTATCCATTGTGTGATCAAAGAAAAAACATTAGTTGTCAATTTACAGTAAAGTTCCAACAGTACCAAGGCTTGAAAGGTACTTCCAGTAACACAGCCATACCTTAACCCAGCACCACTTTTTATGTATTATGTTTATATATTACAAAGTAAGCTAAATAGTGAATCATATACAGGATCCTCTAATGATTTAAAGAAGCGTTTTCAGGAGCATAATGATGGCAAAGTAACATCTACAAAGCGCTACAAACCATGGAAGCTAATTTATTATGAGGCGTATCAAACAGAAAAACTAGCTAGAATAAGAGAAAAAAGATTAAAATATAACGGTAATGCGATAAGGGAATTAAAAAAAAGAATTGGATTCTCTAATCCTAGACAAACTTTTAAAGTTTTGAAGAGTGGTGTGGCTTTACCCAGCACCACTTTGATGGATAACCAAGGAAGAGTTTTTGAGGTTTTAGATGATAAAAAACCTAAAAATAAAATTCCAGCTTTTCGTCAAAGTGGTGCTGGGTTTACTTTTATTGAACTAATTCTATATATAAGCATAGTTACAATAATGCTTACTGCCATTATTCCATTTGCCTGGGCTGTTATAGGAAGTGGATCAAAAAGCGCTACCGAGCAAGAAGTATACTCCCAAGCTCGGTATGTAAGCGAAAGATTAAAGTATGAAATAAGAAATGCTGCGGGTATAGATACAGCTAATTCAAACTTTGACGTAAATTTAGCAAACAATCCAGCCCAAAAACTCAGACTTACAGAACAATCACCAGTAAATACATATGATATTAATGTCACATCTTTGGGAATTGTTCAGGGTAAGCCAGGAAACGATTCTGCTTCCGATCTAAATTCTACAGATACCAAAGTAACAGACCTTACGTTTACCAACTACACGTCATCAGATAACAAAACCAAGCATGTAGGATTTACATTAACTATTACATCAAACTATTCTGGAAGCAGACAGGAATTTAAAGAGACGATAACACTTAGATCAAGTGCGGAGGCGAGGAATAACTAAGACGATTGCTAAATTGCTACATTGCTATATTGTTAACCACCCCTTTTGTTCCCCTCCTTAAAAAGGAGGGGTTAGGGGAGGTAACAATTTAACAATTGAACAATGTAACAATTAAACTTATGCAAAAAGGCTATATAGCAACACTAACTGTTATTATAATCATGGCAGTCGTAATTGCAACTGCATCAACAGTTACATTTTTATCAATTGGCGATGCCCAATCTGGATTTGCCTTGTTTAAAGGCGAGGACACGCTTACTTTTGTTGAAGGATGTACAGAAGATGCATTACTAAAATCAAGAGCAGATCTCAATTATAACGGAGGAAACATCACGAGACCTGAGGGTACTTGTTCGGTAGCCATTTCAAAAGCCGTAACACCTTGGACGATGACAGTTACTACTCTTGACACCAAATACAAACGAACTATCGAAGTAAAATATACTAGAAACCCAACTGGAATTATCTTAACAAGTTGGAAAGAAGTATAATTAAAGTATTAAAAATATGTTTACAAATAAAAAATCAGTCATTTTCATAACTAAATCTAAAATAACAGTTTCGGATGTAGTCCTTGGCGACAAGCCAAATGAAAAGATCATTGGCCAATTCGGTTGGACACCTTATACTTTAGATAATGTTCTATTACAAATCAAAAGAATTATCGATGGTACTATAAGAATACTTTTAAGCGAAGACTTTGTTTATGTAGTAAATTTGTCTTTGCCTTCAGGCTCAATCTTAAATAAAGACTTTGTTCTACAAAAAGCCCAAGAACTTATTCCCGAAAATCTCAGAGAAACAACATGGGATTTTAAAGAAATAGCAAGCCCATTACCCTCTTCTAGCAAACAGCTAATGACAACAATACAGGTGGTTGCTGTAGTTAAAACTTTGTTTGAAGCATTAAGTAAATCAATTACAAAGGCAGAATTGCAAGTTGAGGCAATAGAGCCTTTGTCTTATGCTTTGGCTCGCTTTACCAAACAACAAGAAAAACCTTTCCTTTTTGTCTATGTAGATACGGAAACACTTTTAACTCTTGCTCAAAAAGAGGCAGTTTTGGCAACACAAAGGCTCAATAGTCTTACTCCAACAAACATAAATCAATTTATTATATTTGCAAAAGAGAAGTTTTTGGCAGAACCCCAAAATATAGTTTTTTGTGGAAATACCAACAATATTGATTTAAAAGAATACGAGAATCTAAGCTTTAAAGCCGTAATCCAAGATATAAGTCCTGCAATATCTTTGTCTTATAAAGAGGATATTAAGGGTAAAGACGAAGATGTGCTAAATTTAGGATTATTAAAAATCTTGCACAAAGATAAAAATGAAATTTCAAACAACCTGCCAGCTAAAGCTCCTATACAAAAACATCATTCCCCAAATATACCTATAATTGCAATGGGTTTCTTCGTAGTGCTTGGGATTTTTGGAGTTTTGCTTATATACAACAACAATATGTCACTAAAAAACAATAAGTTATCTCCTATTCCAACGTCTCTACCAACACTTTCTCCCACACCATTCGTAACACCAACTGCAAAAATTGATTTATCTAAATATAGTATTACAATACTCAATGGAACTGGCAGGGCGAAAGAAGCAACAAATATAGAAAGTCTTTTAAAAGATAATGGTTTTAATGTAATAAAAACTGGAAACGCAGATAATTTTAATTACGAAAAAACCGAAGTTAGTTTTAAAGAAAAAGTTCCAAATGAGTTCATCTTACTGCTTGACAAGTCCCTAAAAACTCTGTACGATTTTTCTATAGGCACAAAATTAGAAGAAAAAGAAGATACTGACATCTTAATTATTATAGGTAAAAGCACTAAATAATAAATGAAGAAATTATCAGTTCTCATCCGTCAGTTGACGGATCAATTCTCAACTCGGAAGGGTTTTACCCTCATAGAGCTTTTAATAGTCATTACGATAATCGCTACATTAGCAGTTACAGTGTTTGTAGCTCTTAATCCTGCGCAAAGGATCAAAGATGCAAAAGATGCAAGAAGAACTTCTGATATAGATTCTATTCTTACTGCTATTCATCAAGCGATCGTTGATAACAAAGGAAGCGTTCCTAGTAATTTACCAGCTAATCCTGGTGCAGGAAATCCACCTAACGAACGCCAATTGGGCACAGGGGATGCAACAGTAGCAGCAGGATGTGGTACAGCCATAGCAACAAATGGATGCAATACGCCAACACTTACAGCCTGCGCAGATTTAATGACTGGAACAATAAATGTAAGTAAATACCTCAAGACTATGCCGATTGATCCATCTGGCGGAACAACGTACACCGCCGTAAAAACGGGATATAGTGTGGCGCGTGATGCTAACGATATAATTACTATAACAGCTTGCAATAAGGAGGGGACAGGAGCAAATATTCAAGCCTCAAGATAAAATACTTACTTATTATTTGCAATTACATTCCAAATATCATTATATTTTCCCTCATATCCAACCGCCCAGACTGCAACTCCACCTAAGTTCTGACTTTTTATAAATTCCATTTTTGCTCTTATTGACTTTTCATCTTCGTAATATATTTGTTTTATCGCTCCACTTTGTTCATATACTAACCATGGAGACATTGCCTTTTCGTCCCAATGCCTTACAATGTCTTTTCTGCCTCCCAAAAGCTCTTTTACTCGTTTGTAAGTTGCCAAAGCGCCACTATTAGGAACCACAATACTTTTATGTTTTCTATTTACAGTCTCCCACTCGTAACCATAAAATGGCACAGCTAAAATTACCTTGTCCATTGGCACGCGACCAACAAGAGAATTAATCGACTGTTTAATGCTATGTTCGTTTAACTCTGAATCCAAAGGAGCAACATGCCCAGCAACTAAAGAAGAGGGGGTACGATAGTCATACGCCATAACAATTATTTGGTCTACCAACTCTCCTATCTTAACCATATCATACGCTTTATCAGATAACATTACAGTCGCATTTACATCAATGCTAAGCAAATATTTTGGGTTTTCATTTTTAAGCGTTGTCGAAACATATTGCAAAAAGTCAGTCATGTATCTAACTGTTGGAAAATTAGAATCGGTAAAGTATTCAAAATCAAGATTTATACCGTCCAACTCATACTTTTTTAAAATATCAAGTGCGTATTTTGTAAATCGATTGGTTGATGTAGAATTACTTATTAGTTTATCTATACTTTCGTTGTCAAACATTTTAAAAGCAACTAACATTTTAGTTTTACTTTCTTGAGCCTCATTTTTAAGACGAGTAAAATAGTCAGATGTAAAATACTGCCATTCAAGAGTGGGCTCATTTTTCTCGTTAAACATAATTACTTCGCCATTGTCATTCACTCCAATACCAAAATAAATTATTTGAGTCATTGCTTTCGTATCAACCTTAATGTTTTGCGCAACCATCCAAGAAGGCAAAAAACCAATTACATGTCGGAAGTTTGTTTCCAAAGATTCGCTAAAGTATCTATTAGTACTCTCTGGCAATGCTTCTTTTCTTACTTTTTGAACTGGAGATATTAAAGAAGAATCATTAATCTTATCAGCGCTAATTAAGTATATTCCCCCAAATACAATAAAGAAAAAGATTGTTGTAATTAAATCTATCGCTATAATGTGTTTTTTGACAACGTTCTTAATTTTAAACAAAAATGGTTGATTTTTAAACTTGATAAAAGCTTCATAAAGATTAGTGGGGTCCATGTTGTCAGATTTATTTAGCTTCAATTGCCTCCAATATGCTTTTAATTTTATCAACTATAGTATCAGGAGTATTTGCGACTTTCTCAAGATACGCTTCCGCGCCAAATTCTAGTCCCTGTTTGACAATAATATCTTGATCCAAATTTGTAAGAAGCAACACTGGAACATTCTTTTTAAGACTATTCCCCTTTATTGCTTTTAATACATGTAAACCATTAATATCTGGAAGAACAATATCTAAAACTACCATATCATAAGTATTTTTATGAAACGCGTCGAGACCTTGCCCACCGGTAGGAAAACCGTCAACAGTAAACCCAGAAGCTTCTAGCTCCTCTTTATAAATTTCCCTTATATAGTCCTCGTCCTCAATAAGCAATATTTTTTTATTCAATATTACTCCCTACAATATTAATTTAGTGTAGAAAACAAAAGTTGTCAACACCTTTAGTCAAAAAGCATCAATTGGCACATTTTTTTGATGAATTTTTGTAGAGATTTTTGCTCTATTTGCCTTATCCTCTCGGCTGATACTTTATATTTTTTACCAATAGTCTTAAGTGTTGTATCTCTAAGTCTTTTTATTAATATGTCTTTTTCTTTTTTATCTAATTCTTTTGCTGTTTTAATTATTGTAATAAAGTATTTCGCAGTTTGACTACTCATTTTATATAGTGTTTTGCAATGATTATTATTATATACTTATAATGACCTTAATTTCTTAATGAAAATAAGACTAATCATCCTTGCGATCCTAATTTTGCCTTTATTGATAACTATAAATAACTCTACATCTCATAAAAACATAGAGTCCTCCACTCGCCCAGTTACAGTAAACAACAAAAAAGTCTCAAGCGAAATTTCTGCAATTGTAGAAACTAACAACCTTGATAAACAAGTAGCCCTCTACAAAAAATTAATCGCTAGGGTTGGACCAGAAGCTGCTCAAGAAGAACTTTTGTACTCAGGTTTATCTTTTGATGGACAAACTCACCTCCTCAATCATACGGTTGGGGATTATCTGTACGATAAATACAAAACTTCTGGTCTTGCTTTTTGTAAAGATTACTTTTTATCTTCTTGCTACCATGGTTTTGTTATAAGAGCAGTGGCCGATGGAGGATTTGATGCGCTTAAAGAAGTTATGTCTGTCTGTTGGCAAAAAGGAGAACCTGTAGCAGTACAATGCTCTCATGCAATTGGACACGGGCTTTTAGCCTGGATTGGCTATGCCAATTTAACAAAAGCTTTAAATGATTGTGACAAGTTAAGCCAAGAGTCAAAAGATTTTCCGCTTTACAATTGTCACGACGGCGTATTTATGGAAAATATTTGGGCAGTTCACGAGAATGGTAAACTATCTAAAGATAGTTGGTTAAGTGAAGATCCTGTATACCCTTGCAACGATCCAAGAATAGATAGTAAATATATTCAAGCCTGTTGGTCAAATCAACCCATGCGAATGTATCAAATGTTTAAGGCAGATCTTGGAAAAGTTGGAGAAGAGTGTCTAAAGCTTACTGATAACACATACAAAATTACATGCTTTGATGGTTTGGCTCGCCAAATCCACCCTTTAACCAAAGGAAATGCTCAAGAAGTATTCAAACTTTGCTCTACTATGCCAAGCGTTTGGGTTGATCCTTGTATAACATCTATTGCAAAGGCTGCTTTTTCGGTTGGCGACACCACAATTCCATTCAAACTTTGCTCTCAAGTCCACGAAAACTCAAAAGCATCCTGTTTTGAAACTCTTGCAGATATTATACAAGCTTATACAAGAAACAATCTTAAAGAACGAAAAACATTGTGCGACAAAATTCCTAATATTATCTTTAGACAAAAATGCACATAATTTTTACTTTAATTGGAGTTGTTGGAATTATTTTATGATGAGTTCTCGCTTGTTAAAGCGTAGTATAAGAGAAAGTTTTCTCCTTTGTTTCTTTTTGTGCACATATATAATATATAACTGTACTTGTTCACTTTCTGAAGTTGGTTGTATTACGGCACGAAGGGTTGGTGGTTTAGATTACGCTTAGGCACCAGGATCGCCCTTGGGAATCAGGGATTTTTTTGCATTCTTTTTTTGCAACATCTTTACTATTATTCCAATCCAAAACTCCATTGCCAATCTGCTTGAAACAACTTTCTCTATTTTGAGGATCAGTGAGTCCGCAAAAATCAATCATTTTTTGCATATTTCCTACAAAACGATAAGATAGGGAAGATACAACACCCGCAACACAAATATTTTTAAAATTCTCCGAAGGCATAAAATCACAATCTTTTTTCATTGTTTCTAAAGACGAAGTAAAGCCAACTTGATTTGTACCTATGGTTCTAAAACACCGGTCTTGATATTTGTCGGGGATTTGCAGACAAAGGTTAGCAACTTTTTTCCAGTCTTGGTTAGAAATAATAGAAAAATAAGAACTCTGATATTGCCAGCAGAGGGATTGATATTTTTCCTCCAGAATATTGCATGGATAAAACGGATCATCGGGCTTAATATAGATGCTGGCATGGTCAAAAGAGGTAGAGGAGGAGGAGTTTTCCATAAATACGCCCGTATAACATCTTTCCTTATACTGCTGATTTCCAATAGTGTCGCAAAGTTTTAAAGACTCCTTGAGTTCCATTTCCGTTACAAACATTGCCGCATGTCCCATGCCATGAAGACACTCATTGAACTCAATGGGTTTTTGGTAATCGTTTTGTTTTCCGCAAATTTTGGCAAACTGATTATCTAAATTAAATCCAGTCTCATTTGTCTTCTCTTTTAAATAAGCCTCCAGAGTTCCGTGATAACATCCTCCATGACAAGTTGAATCACACTGGGCATAAACTTTGGCAATATTATTTTGCAAGGCATACTCCAAGCGAGATAAATAATGAGTTACCTCGTGACAGCGAGCATAAACTTCTGGATATTCTTCATTCTCTTTAAAAACTTTAAGTGTTTTAGCCAAACCGAATTGGTTATACAATACATCTGCAGCCTTTTTATAGCATCCGTCGCGGCCATTTGTCTCAAAGCACTTTTTTAATTGAGCCCTGACATACAGATTAGTGTCTTCATTTTCTTCTTTTGGGGCAAAATTAATTTGTACCTGCCTATTATATTCCTTAATGAGTCTATCTACATTTTGCAAACATTCCTGGCTTTTTTCAAACGCATTGCAAACTTGTTTTGATTTTTCAGACCAGCCGGGTATTTCTTGGAAAACCAACTCTCCTGCGGCAGCTTTTGCGCATTTATTAACATATTCCGGTACCTCCATTTTTTGGCAGCCCGCAATTATTTGGCTAACAGCGCCTTTGGATGCAAGAGAAAAACCTAACGCGTCAAAACAACTCTCTTTGAAAGGTTTTGATTGAGAAGAAAGACAAATTTCAACCACTTCGTCAAATCCCATATTAAATCTACTCATTAAAAGAGAGGCCTGGTTTCTTCCGCAGGATGAAGAGTAAGTATAGCCAAACTCTTTTTCAAGCTGATTACAGGGATAAAGAGGGTCTTCTTTTTGGAAAAAACTTAAAGGTGCAGATCGTACAAATTCCATGAATACCCCGTCAAAGCAGTATTCTTTGCCCGATGTCAGCTTTCTACATGAAACAAGCGCTTTTTTTAAATCAGATGTTGAATAATAACTTGCAACTCCATGTCCAATTCCGTGGATACAGCTTGCAACAGGGCCGCTCCCATCAGGGCCTAACTTTAAGCAGGCACTCTGCGCATCCAGCAGATAATCAAGATTCTTTGAAAAAGCCTTATCTAAAAATCCATGATAACAACCAAAAGCAAATTGAGCAGAGCAGTCTTTGATACCTTCAAATCCATTTTTTTCATATATTAAAAGTCCTGAAAGGTGAGCCAAGTCGTGAATGTTGCCAGAGGACCCCCCTTCTCCTTTGAAAACATCTTTTATATATTCCCAAGCTTTTGAAGCACCGTTAGCATGGGCAAGTTTCTCAAGTGCTTTAGATTGAATATCATAAGAAAGTTTTTTGAAGCTTTCTTTGCTAGGTAGTTGTAGTTGTCCGCTATCTGGCGGGTTTGATGTTTTTCTAAAATTGAAAAGGTTTTTTAATTTGGTAAATAAATTATTGACTGTGTCCTTAAACTTTGTAATAAAAGTATTTAAAGAAAGATTTTGTTTCATTTCTTTTTGTGAATCTTGTGCGCTAGAGATCTCTTCATTAATAACTGTTATAATCCCTCTCATGTGGGGAAAAAGGTGATCATGGTATTTCCATACTCCTACTTTTTTAGTCTTAAATGCCCAGGATTCTCCCGGCTCAATTGCTTTTCTGGGGTCAAACTCGGGATATATCTGATGAGTCGGATGGGTATTGCTGGCAGGCCATCTTGACTTAGTGTCTTTATTTACAAAGATTATGCTTGAGTTTTGATCTATCGTCACCTCAGCAGGCATAAAACCATCAGGGATCATTTCTATAACCGAAACTTCTGAATGGGCAAAAACATTCTTAGGTGCAAAAAAAATTACAACAATTAAAAAGAACAAAAATAACTTGAACATGTTTACAATCTACTATTATACAAAATTAGGCAGAGGAAAGTTAAGGACTACAAGGTCTACGGATAAGAGTGCCCCACAATGTCTGTAGAAAGCCATGATCGCAAGTAGCAACACCTTGCACTGGCGGGGTTGCGTAGCCAGATGGACTGCCGTAGGATGGGGTTCCGTAACTTGGTGTTCCATAGCTTTCTGAAGGAGTTCCATACGAAGGTGTGCCATACGATGGTGTTCCATAGGATGATGGTGTTCCGTAGGCAGGGGTTCCATAGCTAGGACTGGGATAGCTGTAGCCAGTACTCGGTGTGGGATAGGCATAGGATGGGCTTGGATAGCTTGGTGTCCCATATGTTGGCGAAGGATAGGAATAACTAGTTCCAGGCGTTGGATAAGCATAGCCAGTAGATGGAGAAGGATAGCTGGTATTTGAAGGTGTTGGATAGTAATAGGCTGTACCTGGTGATGGATATGTATAACTTGAACCTGGGGTTGGATATGAATAGCCTGTACCAGGAGTTGGGTATGGATAGGTCGTTGTTGTCCCCGGTGTAGGATAGGAATAAGGCGTTGGATAAGAAGGAGTTGTGTAATTCGGGTTTGACGGCGTGTAATAAGTCGGCGTGTTGTAAGGAGAATAATAAGGAGAAGTATAGGTAGTTGAAGGCGTAGAATAATCTGAAGTTGGCGATGTATAACCGCTTCCTGGAGTATAGTAGGGACTTGTGTATGTGCCGCCAGGCGTATAGTAGGATGGTGAGTAGTAGCTAGGTGTTGAATAGTTTGGAGTTACGTAAGGTGTGTAATAGCTTGGGCTGGTGTAATTTGATCCCTCCGGAGGAGTGTAATATTGAGGGGTAGAGTAAGGTGTGTAGTAGTAAGGCGTTGGATAAAATCCGGGTGTGTAATAGGATGGTGTCGGATAAGAAGCCGGCGAATAGTAGCTGGGAGAAGTATAATTGCTGCTTAATGGTGGAGTTGGATAGTTTGGAGTGGTATAGGCAATAGGCGATGTATAGGTAGGAGGTGTTGGATATGTACCCGGTGTGTAATAATTTGGTGTTGAATAAGGAGGAGGTGGTGTGTAATAGCTTGGGCTAGTATAGGTTGAGCCTATCGGAGGAGTATAGTAGGTAGGTGTTGTATAAACAGGCGGCGTGAAGTAAACAGGAGTTGTATAGCCGCCGCCAGTGTATGGCGTGTAATATTGAGGAGTTACGTATGGTGGAGGCGTTGAATAAGAAGGCGTTGTGTAATTTGAGCCAACGGGAGGAGTATAATAATAGGGTGTTGTATATTGGGGAGGAGTGTAATAGTAAGGTGTTGTATAGCCGCTTCCCACAGGAGGTGTGTAATAAGTTGGGCTTGCATAAGTCGGAGTTGGATACTCACCTGTTGGAGTAGAATAATTGCTCCATGGAGTATAGTAGTTAGGCGTTGTATAGTTTGATCCTATCGGAGGTGTGTAGTAACTTGGGGTAGAGTACATACCAGGCGTATAGTATTGAGGTGTTGTATACGTCGAACCAACTGGCGGAGTGAAGTAAATAGGAGTTGTGTAGAAGTTAGTTGTAGGTGGACTGGCATAGATTACGTCTGCAGGAGGTGTGTAGTAGGTATCAGGAACATAAATATCCAAGGGTCTTGGCGACCTGGAATTAAATCCTTCACATTGACCAGGATTTTCTTTACAATAGTCATAACAAGCACCAGGTGAATCACAATTGCCCATCTCCGGCTTTGGCTCAAATTTAACGTCAGTTCCGGGAGTGTAGTAGAGGTAAGGAGTATAGTCATCGGTTGGCCGTGAGGCGCTGGCATCAAAACCCTGACAGGAATTTGGATTAGCTTTACAGTAGTCGTAACATTCGCCTGGTGTTTTACAATTGCCCATCTCCGGTCTTGGTTCAAAATAGGCGCTTGCTATTTCCGGTGTAATTCCAAGAGGAAATGGACCATCGTTAATACAAGTATTACCATTCCAAAGTCCTCCAGCTTCTGCGCAATAGACTGCCAGTTTGTAATCCGGTATCTTTGTGCAAGAACCTCCGGGCCCGTGAACCTCATTTTGGCCGCAAGCGATAGGAACATAAACACCATTAGATCCAGGAGAGTAGCTTCGACATTCTTTAGGATTTTGTTCGCAGTAAGTTCGGCAGCCTGCTTCACTAGTACATCCACCAGGACCAGTATAGGGTCCGCTGGAAACAGTACAAAGTGTAAAATTAGCTGGATCAGAGCAGAAAGCACTGCAAGTGCCGGGAGTTTGGCAGCCGCCAGGACCCTCAACAACTTTCCCACCCAAAAGTCCTATTCTATCCGCAAAACTACTACACTTATCAGCATTTGCAGGATTATCACAGAAAGTTGAACAAGTTGCGGCTGAATCACAACCTAGAACTTCTTTAGCAATAGTTAAGTATTCTGGTTTATCAGGTTCGCCAACATAACCTCCCGGAATATCACTCCTTTTGGCAAACGTACTACACGCATCAAAATTTGCTTCTTGTGAACAAAAATTCACACAACCATCTCGGGAATTACATCCTAGCTCGCTTTGGGCATCCTGATAGAATTCATCCGTTGCATAAGTTGTCACATCATCTTGATAAAAACCGTTTTTCTTGGCAAAACTGCTGCAGCTGTTATAATTAACAGGATCTTCGCAATAATTTGTACATTCTTTTAAGTTATTACAGTCACCCAACTCCTTAACAGGAAAGTTAAGGTTAAAACTTCCCCCGGTGGCGGTGGTTGGTTGGACTGTTGGGCTTTGTGAGAAAACAGAAGTTGTTACAAAAAACAATACAAACACTGCCGCTAACGTCAAAATCAATGTTCTGATAGAATTTAATATTAAAGTTGTATTTATTGTCATTATTTTGCAACCACAAAGGGATTTTTATATGCTTCAAACGGATTTACATATTGGGTTTTTTTGTCAAAAGGATTATTGTATTTGGTTTTAATGGAGACTTTTGGTTCTTTTTGTTTTTGAAGGAAAGGTATAGTTTTGAGAGGGAAAGGATCTTTGATAATTCCAAAGCGTACTAGCACAACAAAGACTATCCCGACAACGAGTAGGACTAACGGCAAACCAATAAATGCTTTCCTATTTTTAATATTCACTTTTCCCCTTTGATTAATCTAAGACACATCTTACAGTGTTTGTCAATAGCCAATTTTGTAACCGTTCAGGAGTTGACAAAACCTTCCTTGTCATTCCCATGAAAATGGGAATCTATATAAATAACGTTCTGGATTCCCGCCTTCGCGGGAATGACATTGGAAACTCGTGGACGGTTACCCAATTTTGTAACCGTTCAGGATTTGACAAAGGAATTGTCATTGCGAGCGTAGCGAAGCAATCTCATGAGATCGCCACGGCTACTTCGTAGCCTCGCGATGACAACGTTTTGTCAACTCCTGAACGGTTACGAGACAGGGTATTGACAACACCCTTTTTATATGCCTATACTGAGTTATAGCTATTAATTATGGCACGTATTTTAACTTATCATAATCCCACTCCAAAGGAACTAAAGCAAAACCCTTTAAAATCTCTCTGGGAACAGTTTAAGTCTCTTGATAAATTTACAAGAGCCTTTATTATTGTAGTTTTAGCTATTATTGTTGTAACTCCATATATTATTTCTCAATATCAAATATTTAATAGTCGTGGGGAGATTGACTTAACTAAAAGCGGAACTGTTGATGAAAATGGTATATTTAACGAATATTTTGTCTGGAAAGGCGATCATGGCGCGATTATCGGAGGAGGTACTTCCAATACGGTATGGTGGAATGCTCACAATTGGGATGCTCGAGGGGATACTGCCCACAATGCGTTTGATGGAGGACCGAAAGGAGGTCAGGGAGGGGACCATATTGATGTCCATGTAGGCTCTCTAGATCTCACCGATGGAAAGCGGCTTAACAACAAATACGTGATCGGAGGAGACGGAGGTCCAGGAGTTGGAACCATGCATTTGGATATGGAGACGATATCGAGTGCTCGATTGAGAAATCCCATGCTCATTTCTGGTGGCAGTCCAGGGATTGTAGAATTCAGAGCACCAACTTCTTTGACCAGTGGTCATTGGTGGGAGGTTGCGATAGCGCCAGCGAATAAACCTGTGACAGGAGCAGAATTTACTGCTGCACCTTCGACTTCCGATGACATTGATGGACAGCAAGGACCAGGACATCGTCCTGCGGAAGATTCGATCAACTTCGTTGTGTTTGGAAGAGACGATGTGCCCTGTACTAGTGGTTGGGGAATCAACACCGGAATCACAAAATCGATTGGGGGAAGTACAACAGACTCTCTCGGACCCATTATTACAACTGGAGCTAATCCTACAACGAGTGCGGACAAACTTTTTGCTTGGCGTCTTGAGTACTATCCCGACAAAATGAAACTCTTTGCAGATTTGAATGAAGATGGCACAAAAGAACTTCTCCACACGTTTAATGTTTCAGTTCCATGGAGCGAAGTAAATGTGTACCTTATGGGCGCTGCATATCAGGCGTATCATCATCCGCAAGGATTAGGCGACTGCCATAATCTAGGCCAAATCCGAGAGCTTCCATGGAAAGAAGTACGAATTGGTCCAGTAAAATACGCAAAGACAAGGGCTTATCCAAAGGAACAAGGTACCGATCGGGTTCAAAAGAAGACGGGATGGATGGGATTTGATATGCGAGACAGCCAGCGATTTGGCGTGGTAAATGGTATTGAACAGCCAAATGCTGCTTCCTACGACGAATGGAAATCTGCTGCGTTTTGTAGTATGGACACATGGTTCTGCGACAATCCAGTAACTACCAAAACATTAACCTTCAATATTCCTGCAGAAGATGCAAGTGGCATTACTCACGCACAATTTATCTATGATATTCGATACAATGGAACCGCCACTATTGAAGTTAATGGAAAAGCCGTTCCTGGGTCTCTTCTTACGCAATCAAGCGTACCAGGACACGGAACCAATGGAGAGAAACATTGGGCGCAAAGATCAAAAGAGGTTGATCTTTCTTTCTTTCAGGCAGGGACGAATACGCTTGTCGTAAAAATGTCAGGGAGCGTGATGATGGATCGGCTTCAATTTGAATTTGGGTATGGGAAAGCTGCAGTCGTAACAGGATCTCCAACACCAACACCTACTCCAGTCTCTACACCAACACCCACTACAAAACTTACTCCAACACCGACTTCTCCGCCACCTACCTCTCCACCTGGGAAAATCGTGTGTTCGGTTTCTGCTTTAGATCAACCAAAGGCAGTACCTCCTATGTGTAATTTGAATAAAGGGGAAGCAGCTCAAGTAACCCTTAAGGATGGAAGTAAACGGACGGTAACACTCGTTGATGTGCAGAAAGCAATTACTGAAAGCATTGTTGCAGACCAGGGACCATGTAACTTTACCTTTCTTGCGAAGGCAACAGTGAATGTAGACGGAGAGCTTCGTGAGATGGGCGTTGCGATGGACCAGCCATATACGGTTGCAAAAGGGGTACGTATGTATCCAATGAGATCCAAGATCTTTAATTCCGACAGTTGCTGGTCAGCGACATGGAATTCTGATCTTACCTTGATGTTCACCGATGCTTCTGCGCCGGCATTTAGTACCTCTGGGTATCACTACCCTCTTGAACAATTATGGGGACTCAACGAACACGCAGGCCGTGAGGCATATTCTGGTCGCCATCATGACGGCTATGATATTGGCAGTCCGAATCAAGTGAGCCCCCCAGCAAAACTCTTAGCGCACATAGATGGCAAGATTTGGAGTTTTGGGCCAGTCTATGGTGGAGCAGAAGCAACAAATAATCGAATTGACCTTGCTCCAGCAGGTAATCAATGGGCAGACACGGGAGCCAGCTATTTCCACGCAGCCTCTCTAGCGTCTGGGGTATCGGTAGGGAGTTTGGTAACAAAAGGACAGTGGATTGGAAATGCAGGGCTTATTGACTCTCAAGGATATCCTCATCTTCATTGGGTTGGGGGTGAAGGATTGTTGATCAACGAGTTTCCGTTCTTGAAAGAGAGCTATAACGCCACGATGATAACAAAATCCAAGTATCAAGGATATCCCAAAGACTGGCTTCTCATTGGTCCATTCTCTGACATAAATACAAATCGTTTATTCAATGATCATCTCGCTGGTCAGGAAACTACGATACAGCCATCAGAGGGTACAGTGACAAACGGAAAAACATGGAAAGGATACGACAATCTGGTAGTAGGTGCTGTTGATTTTGCGAGTGCGTTGAGCCCAGCCCCCTACAGTGGGTACGCAGGAAAAGTAAAGGACAATTACAAGAACAGCATTGGGTATGCGCATATCTATATTAATTCTCCTATAGGGCAATCTGTTCAGCTTTGGTTAGGATACAATGATGGACTTCGTGCATGGTTGAATGGAAGCCTTGTGCATAGCGACAACGCGAATTATCTCTACGATTCCAAGAAAGGAAACGACATGGTACCAGATCAGGCAAAGATCAATATCAATCTTAATGCAGGATGGAATAGATTGCTCTTAAAGATAAGTCAAGATTCTAACGATATTGTTAGTGGTGGTCACTGGAATACTCCTCACTCATGGAAATTCTCCTCAAGAGTAGTTGATGCTTCTGGCAATCCTGTTAATAACTTAACCTATTCGCTTTCTCCTGGTGGTGTTGTGTCTACTCCAACACCTACTCCAATTTCAACTCCTACTCCTACTCCTACTTTTACTCCTTTAACCCCAACCCCAACTACGCCTCCAGGTATAGGAGGATTGCCTTGGCTTAAAACTTCTGGAAATAAAATTCAAACCGCAAGTGGACAAAATGTTGTGCTAAGAGGAGCAAATATTATGAGGTCTGAGTGGGTAGGGAATATGGATTTTGAGAAGAAAGCTTTTCCAGAGGTAAGTCACAATTGGAAAGGTAATGTTATGTTAAGAGGTTTTGCTTCAGATCCAGTAAACAGCAATAATTCAACTTATTTAGGTTTTCTTGATGAAGAGCAAAAGCTAGCGGAAGCAAATAATATGTATATTATTTTTGCATGGCGGTCTAACGCTATAAATGGCGACCAGCCTACCATGCCAAATGATAGCGCACAACAGGCTTTGGTTAAATTGGCAACTAGGTATAAAGGCAAATCCAATGTAATATACGCTTTACAAGTAGAACCTCATGATGTTTCTTGGAGCACTCTTCTTCCTCGTTTTAATAGTATGGTTACAGCTATTAGGCAAGCCTCTTCGCCAAACAAACCAATAATTATGATTCCTGGAACACAATGGAGTAGATACGTTCATTGGGCTATTACTCAACCTGTTACGGCAGATGGTGGAATAAATATTGTATATAAATCTCATCCTTACGATAATAGCCCTGAGTTCCAACAAGAATTTTTGGATACATACAATGCAAATTTGCCTGTATTTATTGGTGAATTTGGAACTGGTGCTTTCATGACCCAAGAGGATGTAAATACTTTGCTTACAATTACTCATGGGAAAAACATCTCATGGGCAGCGTGGTTGTTTGATTCGGAAGGTTGTCCATGCTTATTAACCGATAGAACAACTTTTAATCCTACAAACCCCTATGGTGTATCTGTAAAAAATGAAATGCTTACTACTCCTCCAATTCCTAATCTATCTCCAACCCCAACCCCCACACCACCTTCCACAGTAACCATTCAAGGAAGACATGTTGATAGTCTGGGGAATACACTTGTGTTGGCAGGACAAAAAGTAACACTTAATACTGGAGCGTCAACAACTGCTTCTCCAACTTGGTTCTTTAACACCTTAACTCCTGGCACCTACACTGTAACAGCAGCTAATGTTACAGGCTATGCAATTTCTTACTCAGTCTGCGTCAATTGTACTAAACATGACTTTTACACTACAGGAAATTCTTTAACTGTTAGTTTACCAGTTGGTGGAAACTATGCTGATATTTACTTTAAATATACACCAGTGGTACCAACCCCAACACCAACTCAGGCTTTAACTCCAACTCCTACATTTATTCCAAAACCTACTCCTACTCCTACTCCTACACCTACACCTACACCTACAGGTAAACCAATTCTAACTCCTACATTTATCCCAATTCCATCCCCTACATCTATACCTAAACCTACACCGACTCCTAGACTATATGAAACTCCATCCTATGGTTCACCCTCGTACGGTTCACCCTCGTACGGTACGCCTGGCTACGGAACTCCATCCTATGCTACACCAAGATCTGGAAAAGTTGGTGATCTAAACGGAGATGGAAAAGTAAATATATTTGATCTATCAAGACTTCTTAGAAACTGGGGTAAAAGTGGAGTAGGCGATCTAAACAATGATGGAAAAGTAAACATATTTGATCTATCAATACTTCTTAGAAACTGGACTGGATAAAAGATTGACAATCATAGAAATTTATGTTTAAAAAACTTTTTATTTTTTTAGTGTTTCTTATTGTATTTTTATTTGTTGTTAATTCTTCTTTTGCCTCAACATTTTATATTTCTCCAAGAAGTGCCAATATCCCCTCTGGAAGTATAGTCTCAGTCAGTGTTGGACTTAATACTAATGGTGAATCTATTAATGGAATTTCTGCTTACCTTAGCTATCCTTCAGATAAACTTGAAGTTGCTTGGATTTCTTATGGAGGTGCTTTCTCGCTTCAGGCAGAAGGATCATATGGAGGAGGAGGTATACGAATCTCAAGAGGAAGCATACCTGGTGCTGTTGGAAACGTAAATGTAGCAACAATTGGCTTTAGGGGTAAAGCGCAAGGAACAGCAACAGTTTCTTTTATTGGTGGTTCTGCAGCTGTACGTACTTCTGATGGTTCTGACTCACTTAATCTTGGAGGAAGTAGTGGGGCAGTATTCACAATAGGTGCAGCCAAACCGGGCTCAAGTACAACAGTTTCGCCTCCAACAAAAGTTTCGCCTACAATAACAGTAGATACAACCAAACCCGTGATTAGCAATGTAAAAGTAGACTTAATTGCTACAAATACTGCAACTATTACTTGGCAAACAGATGAAAAAGCAAACTCTACTGTTGATTATGGACTAAGTGCAGATAAATATTTTATCAATGTTAATGACAATAATTTAACAACAGCACACACAATAAAACTTACAGGTGACTCCTTGACACCAGGAACAGTAATTAACTTTAGAGTTAAATCAAAAGATGGAGCAGGAAATGAAGAAGTTAGCAACAACATTACATTCCAATTAAAAGGCTATACTGTAATAATTAAGGTTTTAGATACAGCAAACAAACCAATAAAAGATGCAGAAGTTCTACTTTACACTCCTCCAGTAAGATCAATAACCAGCTTAAGCGGAGAGACAATATTTACCAATGTTACACCAGGAAAACACTTGGTAGTAGCAAAGCTTAATAATAACCTTGAAAAGACAAAAGAGATAGACGTTGAGGATTCCCTTTTGTCCCAGAGCTTCTTCTTAAATATTGACACTCAATCCAATCAAGTTACCTCTACTATTCTCTACTTTGTTATACTGGTTACTATTGTAGGAGCAACAGGAATATACGTGGTTGTAAGAAAAAGGGTGGTAGGTTAGTTCATGTTTCTTTTGCCTTTCATGAACACATCGTAAAAGTATTTAAAGTTGTTTGCAATTTGGTTTATTGCTTTCTCTCTTGAGATTTTACTGTTTTTTAAATCAAGTAATGGCTCCCAAAAAACAGTTCTGCCAACAGCAAAGCCTATTACGCCTTTAACCTTTGCTCTAGCAAGAATCCATTTTTCGACCGTCTCTTTAGTTTCTGCTCTACCAAGAATAACTAAGCCAACCCTTCTTCGTCCATTAGTTTGTATTTGATTAACAACTGCAAGGTAATCTTTTGGATAATTCATGCCTTCGAGTTTCCAAACATCTGGGTCTACTTTGGCGCGTTGTAGTTCTTCTACCACACTAACAGTTAGTTTTGGCCTTAATTCTAAATCATACAACTTTTTATTTTCGTGAGCTTTTGCAAATTGAGAATCTGTTGGAGGGATTAAAACTTCGAGTAAGAGTTTGTATCCATTATTATGGCAATAATCGCTTAATATTTTTAACTGTTGTTGTTGCCGAATTTTTGACCCCTCATCATCTTCGGGATTATAATGGATTAATGCTTTTGCAAAAGTTGGTTTGTATTTTTCTATGTGTTTGGAAAAGTCACCATTGTATTCAAAAGTAAATTCTTTTTGCCCACTTTTTTCTGTTGTAAGAATAGTAGTAAATCCATTATTTCGAGCATCTCGAAGAATACGATCTCCAAATTGTTCATCAACTAAAATAGCAGCTTGATCTTTGGGAACATACTCTACTGCTATTTTAAAAGCTTCAAATATAGTTTCTTTTTCAGCAACAATTTGTTTTGTTGCTTGAGGCGTTAGATTTTTGCTTGTAATTTCAAGCATGTCTTTTATAAAAGACGATCTATGATCAAATGGAAGAATAAAAAGATTTTTATTATAACCTAAATCGTTAGCCATTCAATTTTTCTCCATATAGTTTTTGTGTAAAAGTCCTGCCTGTGCTCCAACTTGTTCGATTACGCTTGCGGCATTTAATGCTCCCCACCTCATTGCCTCTTTTATAGATAATTCATGCAAAATAGCAGACAAAAATCCAGTTGAGTAACTATCGCCAGCGCCTGTTTTTTCTATAACTTTTGTTTTGATAGCATCTTGAGTAAACATTTCTCCTTTCTCGTCTATGGCGTACGATCCATTTTCTCCATCGGTAATTACAGCAATCTTAGGCCCTAGTTTTTGCAACATCTCTAAAAGTCGTTTTATCTCCTCTTTGTTTTGCCCTTGATTCATAATTCTTAATTCATAATTCACAATTTGAGCTGCTTCCTCTTTGTTAACAAAAAGAATATCTGTTATCGATAAAACATCTGCTATCGTTTTATATCCTGCCTCAATCTGTAGGGTTCCTGGATTAAATGCGAGAAAACATTTAGTCTTCTTTACAAAACTAAACACTTTTTTGTACGGCTTTTTCCATTCATGCCCAAGAGACGTAAGATAGACGGATTTTGTAGAAATGTTGTCAAAGTTAAAGTTATGGAGCCTATCAACGTGTTCGGAAAAGATCGTTCGTTCTCCCTTAAAGTTTATAATAATAGAAAAAGATGCTTCCCCCCCCTTTGTTTGTATCAGAAACTGTGTGTTAACGTTTTCTTTTTTAAGAGCTTTTAAAATCTTTTGAGATAACTCGTCATCCCCAATTTCTGCATAAATTGCAGATTTTAATCCTAAGCGAGATAGACCAACTCCTACATTAGCAGCGTTTCCGCCAAGTAAAAAATTGCATCTGTCTACTTCGATTTTTTGTCCAGATCTAACACATAATTCATTTGTTTCTTTGTTCAGCCTAAAACAGTCATTTGCTTCGTGGACTGAAAGAAAGGCATCAATTTTAGCACTTCCAATCGTGATCGCATCAAAAATATGAGGCATGGACTCTATGCTACAAAAAATTAAGACATTTTTCAATAGCTCGCAATGTAAATATTCTATACCTCTTTGTACGCCTCCAATGCGATATCGTTAAGGAGACTGTCCTAAGATTTATTGTTACAGCTTTCTAAACTAAATATTGTTTTCGTACGCTATTTTTTTCTTGCTTCTAAGACTGCTTATTGAAAACAAGTTGAAAAGAATGTTAAGATAAATTAATGATAGAAGAACTGCATGAGGCAAAGCTAAAAGAGCTTGAGCTTAAGGCAAATAAGATTAGACAACTGATTATTGAGGCTTTAGTTGAGGCTGGGTCTGGACATTCTGCAGGACCTCTTGGGATGGCTGACATTTTTACCGCTTTTTATTTTCATATACTAAACCATAATCCAAAAAATCCAGACTGGGAAGACCGTGACCGATTAGTTTTGTCAAATGGACATATTTGTCCTGTAAGATATGCTGCAATGGCCTTGAGCGGATACTTCCCGCTTGAAGAATTGAAAACTTTAAGAAAACTTAACTCTCGTCTTCAAGGCCACCCGCACCGAACGGCACTTCCTGGCGTTGAAACAACCTCTGGCCCTTTGGGAGAAGGAATTTCCCAATCAATTGGCATGGCACTTGCTGCAAAACTTGATAACAAAAAATATCATGTATATTGCATTGCGTCAGATGGAGAACAGCAAGAAGGTAATACTTGGGAAGCAGTAATGTTTGCTGCAAAATACAAAATTAATAACTTAACTCTTGTTATCGATAGAAATAACATCCAAATTGATGGTTTTACCGAAAACGTTATGCCCCTTGAGACGCTTCGGGCAAAATATGAAGCATTTAACTGGGAAGTTTTGGAAGTCGATGGAAGCAATATTCGTGACTTTGTTGATAAAGTAAGAGAGGCAAGAGCAATTTTTGAAAAGCCAACTGTTATTATTGCCCATACAGTTCCTGGTAAGGGTGTTGATTTTATGGAAAATAGATTTGAGTGGCATGGCATGCCACCCGATTCTCAAGACGTAAAAGGCGCGCCCCCAAAAGGAGAGCAAGCCAAAAAAGCGCTTGAAGAACTAAGAACTTTGCAGGGAAAAATAGTTTCGGAACACCAATGATCCGTCGCTCGGTGTCATTGCGAGGAGCGAGTGTAAACGAGCGACGTGGCAATCCCACTGTGAAAAAAGAGATTGCTTCTCAGGCTTCGCCTGATCGCAATGACATATCAAATTTATGCTGAATCCCGTCTTAAAACTAAACCCAAAACTTTTCGATCCTGATGTTGAAGTAAAACCAACAAGGCACGGGTATGGGGATGGGTTGGTAGCTCTTGGTGAGCAAAATAAAGACACAGTGGTGCTCACTGCCGACCTTGCAGAATCTACTCAAGCCCATAAGTTTGCCGAAAAATTCCCTGATCGATTTTTTGAATGCGGGGTTGCTGAACAAAATATGGCGGCAATTGCTGCGGGGCTTGGAATAAGCGGCAAGATTCCTTTCATGTCTTCCTACGCCACCTTTTCTCCTGGCAAAAATTGGGAAACAATTAGAACGACCATTATCTACAATCAATCAAATGTCAAGATCGCTGGCCATCATGCTGGAATTGTTACGGGACCTGATGGTGCGACTCATCAGGCAACAGAGGACATTGCCATTACACGCTCTTGGCCAGGGATTAAAGTTTTTGTCCCATGCGATTACTATGAAGCAAAAAAAGTAACTTTCGCAGTTGCTGATTTTGAAGGACCAGCATACCTTCGCTTTACAAGAGACAAAACTCCTATTATGACAACGCAAAGTTCGCCATTTGAAATAGGTAAGATCAGTGTATTTTGGACCAGTGATAATCCAAAGGCGGTCGTGTTTGGAACAGGCCACCTCCTCTACTATGCCATCCTTGCCGCACAAGAGTTGGAAAAAGAAGGAATAAATGTGATTGTTGCCAATGTTGCTACAATTAAACCCCTTGATGAAGAGTCAATCATTGATCTTGCAGGAAAAACTGGCGCAGTAGTAACGGTTGAAGATCATCAAATAGCTGGGGGGCTTGGAGGGGCAATTGCGGAACTGCTCGCAAGGGGAAAACCAACCGCTATGGAATTTATAGGCATGCAGGACACCTTTGGAGAATCTGGTAAACCAAGGGAGCTAATTGAAAAATATGGGATGGGGAAAGACTCAATCAAGCAAGCAGTGAAAAAGGTAATCGCAAGAAAATAATATCCATTGTTATATTGTTAAATTGTTCCATTGTTAACCACCCCTTTTATTCCCCTCCTTAGAAAGGAGGGGATTTAGGGAAGGTAACAATGTAGCAATGAAGCAATTTAGCAATTTTTCTTTATGAACGAGAATCTCATTAATGAGTTAAAAAATCTTATAAAAGGAGACGTTTTAACCGATAAGGTAACTCTTAAAATGTACAGTCACGATGCTAGTCTTTTTGAGGTAAAACCCCACGTTGTTGTATTTCCCAAAGACGAAGAAGATGTAAAATCGCTGGTAAGATTTGTTGCTCAGAATAAAAAAAATAACCCATCTCTTTCCTTAACCGCCCGCTCTGCTGGAACAGATATGACCGGAGGCTCTATAAATGATTCAATTATCGTATGCTTTGAGAAATATTTTAACCATACTCCAAAAATTCAAGGCAACGTCGCAACCTCAGAACCAGGAGTTTATTACCGCGATTTTGAGAAAGAAACATTAAAGCATAATCTAATATTTCCATCCTATCCAGCATCACGGGAAATTTGTGCAATGGGAGGAATTGTGAATAATAATGCAGGAGGTGAGAAGTCATTGCATTATGGTAAAACCGAGAGATATGTCAAGAGGATAAAAGTGGTTTTAAGTGATGGAAATACTTATACGCTCAAGGCTCTATCTCAAACAGAGCTTGAGAAGAAAATGCTGTTCAAAACATTTGAAGGTGAAATTTATAGGAAAATGTATCATTTGATTATGGAAAACTTTGAAGAAATTGCTAAAGCAAAGCCCCAAGTGTCCAAAAACTCCGCGGGATATTATTTGTGGGACGTATTCGACAAGGATAAAAAAACCTTTGACCCATCAAAATTATTTGTTGGATCCCAAGGAACATTGGGGCTTCTTCTGGAGGCAGATATTGGGTTAGTCCCTATACATAAACACCGAGAAATGATGATTATTTTTCTGCGTGATCTTTCTCATTTAGACCAAATTATTAGAGAGTCATTGCTTCTCAATCCAGAAAGTTTCGAAGCGTACGATGACAGCACTTTAAAGTTAGCGCTGAGATTTTTCCCTGAATTTGCAAAGCTTTTGGGAACAAAAGGAATAATCCAAACAGCATTTGATTTTCTTCCCGAATTTCTTATGATTGTTTTTGGCGGTTTGCCAAAGCTGATTCTTCAGGTTGATTTTACAGGCAATGATCCTAATGAGTTGCAAGAAAAAATCCAAAAACTCAAAGAAAGACTAAAGCCTCTTCATCCCAAAATAAGAATTGCTGTAGAAGACCAAGAAAAAAAATACTGGGCTATAAGACGCGAGAGCTTTAATCTTCTTCGCCAGAAGATTCGTAACAAACACACAGCTCCTTTTATTGATGACTTCGTAGTCAAACCAGAATATCTTTCAAAAGTGCTACCTCTTGTAACTAATATTATTAAAAAATATAAGGGATTTATTTTTACAATCGCAGGTCATGTGGGAGATGGGAATTTTCACATTATTCCATTGGTGGACATCACCGATCCCAAAGTCAGAAAAAGCATTCCTCTTATTGCAAAAGAAGTCTATAATTTGGTAAACGAATACCATGGTTCCATAACAGGTGAGCATAACGACGGCCTCATCCGAACGCCTTATCTAAAACAAATGTATGGAGAAAAAGTAATTTCTCTTTTTGAACAAACGAAATTAATTTTTGACCCTAACAACATTTTTAACCCGCGCAAAAAAGTTAGTGGCGATTTAAACTTCGCCCTCTCCCACATTAGACAGAATTGGTAATTTATTATTTCAGGACTTACGCAATAACTGTCATGCTGAACTTGTTTCAGCATCTCATAAGATCCTGAAATGAATTCAAGATGACACAAAGTGCGTAACTCCTATATTTGACAAATGTTTTAGATTTCCATAAAGTTAAATTATGGATGAGGAGAATCTTTCTCAAGACAACTATAAAAACAACTTTAATTTTAAAAACTTGTTATCTATTAGAAATATAACAATTTTGCTTATAACTTTAACTCTTCTTAACTTAATTTACATAGATATTGTAACTCTTAGAAATCCCAAAACAACAATTATTGAAAAGGTAATCAACATTACCAAACCATCAACGCCTTCCGAATCAAGTAGTACTAAAGTAACCGATCAAGTTTGCCCTCAAACCTGTATGGCCCAAATATATGAAGCGACCGCATCTTCTCGCATGCAACCAACCACAATACCTACAATAACGCCTACAATAACCTCTACAATCTCTTCAGCCCCAGAAGTAAGTATAGTCAAAGAATTCTTTATTCCATTTGGATCAGGGTCAAGTACGGCTGGTGATTGGCAGGATATTGCCGGAATTCAAGCGACCATAGATACAGCTAATTTCCCAGGTTTAAAAAGTGTTACCTTTGAAGCTACGGTTCGAATACCAACAGGCAACGAGATTGCCTATATAAGACTTTATAACGTAACAGACAAGCATCCTGTATGGTTTTCTGAGCTATCATTAGAAGGCGGAACTCCTAAGCTACTTATTTCGAAACCAATTACCCTTGATGGAGGCACCAAACTCTATCAAGTACAAATGAAAACTAGTCTTAAATATCAGGCAATTTTTGACCAAGCAAGACTCCATATAATAACATACTAAACCTCGAAGATATTGACGGCAATTACTTCCAATTAATCCAAGTAAGAGAAAGTTAAGCTAAGCTTAGGCATTTTTAAATGCGCGGGAGGCCAACACAACTAAAATTGCCGTAAAAACAGTGATTATAATAAGTTCGTAGCCAACACTTATTACTTTTCCATTTATTGTTGGACTAAGAGTAATAATAACTTGGGACGGAAGATTTAGGTTTTCAAAAACAATTCTTCGTAGAATATCAACTGCATACGTTATTGGATTTATCTTGGTTAAAATATCAAGCCAGATAGGTAAATTATGTAAAGGAAAAATTGCGCCAGAAAGCATTACTATTGGAAAAGCAATAAATTGAAATACATACTGTCCAGCGTCCAAAGATTTCATCCTGCTTGTTACTGCAACCCCAATACTACTTAAAACCAAAGACAACATAAACATTGCTGGAACAAGAAGAATAATCATTTTAAAGGTTAGAGTTACTCCAATTAATGGACCGAGTATAAAGACTGGCAATGATTGGATGGTAGCGGTGGTTGCTCCACCCAAAATTTTTCCAACAGCAATTGCAGTCCTATTGATTGGAGATACCAAAACTTCTTTTAAAAAGCCAAATTCTCTATCTTGCAAAATGGAAATTGCCGAAAACATAGCGTTAAATATAAGATACTGGGCAATAGCTCCCGGAAAAAGAAATTGGACAAACTTAAAATTTGGAACTGGGAGACTAAGCGATGCAGAAATTCCATTACCAAAAATTAAAAGCCAGATTACAGGAAAAGAAAAACCAGTTACAACTCGTGTTTTGTTTCGCCAGAAACGCAAAAGATCTCTAAACCAGATAATATATATTCCTCTTAAGAAATTGCTCATCGTCTCCATATCCCTCCTCCCTGTTTAAAGTTGACTCTTGACTGTGCTTCAACAGATAATTCTTCATCGCGAATTCCATGGCCTGTTGCTTCTATAAACACAGCATCCATTGAATCTTGTTTGTATTTTTTCTTAAGTGTCTCCGGCGTTCCATAGCCAATAATTTTCCCTTTTTCAATTATCGCAACATTATCACAATTTTCAGTTTCCGGTAAATAATGTGTTGTTAGCAAAATTGTCACATCTTCTCTTGCCCTGAAATCTTTAAGATAACGCCAAATTAAAGCTCTTGTTTGAGGGTCAAGACCAATGGTTGGCTCATCCAAAAAAAGAGCTTTTGGATGATGCAAAAGGCCACGGACAATTTCAAGACGTCTCTTCATTCCACCCGAGAAAGTTTTAACAATACTTTCTTTTCTATCGGTTAACTCAACCAAATCCAACAATTCTTTTGCTCGCTTTTTAAATAGATTATTCTCGACTCCATATAACTTTGCATGAAGCCAAAGGTTCTCCCAAGCTGTTAGCTCAACATCTAACGATGGGTCTTGAAAAATAAGGCCAATCGAAGAACGCACTTGATCTCTTTGTGTTACCGCATCGAATCCATTTACTATTACTTTTCCTTTTGTTGGGGTTAACAGAGTCGCAAGCATGTTAATCGTTGTGGTTTTGCCAGCTCCGTTTGGTCCAACAAAACCGAAAAACTCACCTTTTCCAACCGAAAAAGAAATATTATCAACAGCAATAAAACCGTTAAACTTTTTTGTTAAATTCTTTGCCTCAATCGCATTCATAAATAAGTCTATGATTTAAAAAGTAAAAAAGTTGAAGTAAGAAGAAATACGCCTATAGTATCCAAGATAAAGGCAATAATTACAAACTGATACTTTTTTATTTTTGATAAACCCATTAAAGCTACTCCTATCTCATCTGGAAAAGGCGAAACAATTATTATTGCTCCAATAATTGGAAGAGTCCATCTTAAATACTTTGTGTGCAACAAATTTGATACGCGACTTAATCCAAGTCTATTCCACAATGGTTTTAATTCTTCTAATAAATTGTCTTTCATAAAGCGAAAAATTGTAAGATCTCCAACCGCACCACCTAATCCCGCAATAATAGCAATTTCTAAAGGCGAAAGTTTTTCTGCTAAGATTAACAAAATTACAGCACCAATGGCCGCGGTAAATGACGAAACAAATAAAAACCCGCCAATGAATGCTCCTAAGTATCCCCAGTTTCCAAGGTCAAGAAGAAGTGTACGAAGTATTTCAATTCGAAAAACGATAAAAGAAGAAACGACACTTGCTATAAAAAAAGTAAGATTTTTGTATTTCCACGCTTTCCAATAATACACAATTTCATTATGACTGGGTCATTGTCATTTCGAGCTTGCCGAGAAATCTCCTTCAAAGAGATTCCTCGACTCGCTACACTCGCTCGGAATGACAAATGAGTATTTATGTCCTAGTCATAATTTCATTATAGCAAAATCACTACGTTCTATACTTGTCTAGTACCATCGCTACTTCGAAGGTGGCAAAGCATCGGAGCAAAGCCGTATAGTTCAAGACGATAAACATATTTCGTGAGAAAATATATGATACAATTAGTTATGACTGGGTCATAATTGTCATTTCGAGCTTGCCGCTCGCTACACTCGCTCGGAATGACAAATGAGTATTTATGTCCTAGTCATAATGATACTATGCGAAGGAGACATTATAGGAGGGGTAAATTTAAGCTAAAGCTTAGAAAGGGTACAATTTACTCTATTTTTTCCTTTGGCTTAATTGCGACTGGATTAATACTGCTGTTATCGTTTACCAAAAACGGAACAGCCTTTATTAGTATTAGCGATAATTTAGATAAAAATTTTGGGGTAATGTCTTTTTTTGCTCCTTTTATACTAATATTTTTTGGCTTTTTGTTTTTAAGAATCAAGATATTTTTATCTAAGCCTAATATTTCGATAGGATTTTTGCTTTTTTTTCTTAGTCTTGATGCAATACTTAAAGGAGGACGAACAGGAGAATATCTTTTTGGGATGCTAGCGGATATCTTGTCGGGACTTGGAGCAACTATTGTATATATAGCAGGTATACTTATTGGTCTTATTGTATTTTTTGATACATCAATAGATGAGATAGTAGATTTTTTTGCTCTACTTCTTCGCAATATTTATCGATTTTTCCCAACTAAACTTTTTGCTTTTTTCAAGACAAAAAAGCCTATTAGTTTTAGAGACAAGCAGATGACAATAAAGGGTGGTGGAATAAGAGAACTGCCCAACCTTTCTCATAGTGATATTAAGTATAAAACACCAGTTGTTAAAAAAGATCTGCCTATTCTTTCGGATAAACTAGTAAGCAATCCATTAAATGCAAGTGGCATTTGGGAATACCCACCTTATTCGCTTTTGTCCGATGTCGCGAACCAAAAAGCAGAAAGAGGAGACATAAAAAGAGTAGCATCGGTTATAGAAAAAACATTACAAAGTTTTGGGATTGGAGCAAAAGTTGTGGAAGTAAACTTGGGTCCAGCAGTTACTCAATACGCTTTGGAGATTGCTTTGGGAACTAAAGTCTCAAAAATTACCTCTTTATCTAATGATCTTGCTTTAGCAACCGAGGCTCCAACTGGCCAAATTAGAATTGAGGCTCCTATTCCTGGCAGAAACTTGGTTGGCATTGAAATACCAAATAGAAGCTTAGAGATCGTAACCCTAAGAATAATGTTAGAGTCAAACGTCATGCAAAAAAGCAAATCCAAACTTACTGTGTCGCTTGGGCTTGATGTATCTGGTAGTCCTGTGGTTTCGGATATCGCGAAAATGCCGCATGTTTTAATTGCTGGAACAACGGGCTCTGGAAAATCTGTTCTTATAAACTCTTTTATTTCATCGCTTCTTTTTAGAGCATCGCCTAACGAACTAAAACTTATTCTTATTGATCCAAAAAGAGTTGAGTTATTGGGTTACAACGGCATACCACATTTAATGACAGGAGTTATAGTTGAGGTTGAAAAGATACTCGCTTCTTTAAAGTGGGCAATGGAGGAGATGGATAGACGGTATAAAACATTTGCAGCAAGTGGGGTTAGAAATATAGATTCGTATAATGAGCTAGCGGGTTTTCAATCGTTGCCGTACATTGTTATTTTTATAGACGAGTTGGCAGATCTTATGGCATTTGCGCCAGTTGAGGTGGAAGACGCAATTGCTCGTCTTGCGCAGATGGCAAGAGCAACAGGTATGCATCTTGTGGTATCGACTCAAAGGCCATCCGTTGATGTTATAACTGGGCTTATTAAAGCAAATATTCCATGCAGAATTGCTTTTAATGTTTCCTCCATGGTCGACTCAAGAGTTATTATTGACACGCCTGGAGCGGAAAAACTTTTGGGACGTGGAGATATGCTTTATATTCCGCCCGACCAAGCAAAGCCAACGCGTATACAAGGGGCATTTGTTTCGGAAAAAGAGGTAAAAAAGCTAGTTGATTTTCTGAAATTAAAAAATCCACCTGTTGAGTATACAGAAGAAATTACTTCTCGACCTCTTGTTGTCAAAAAAATTGGAGGATCTCTTGGAACAGATGGTAAAGATGCTTTGTTTGAGGAGGCAATAAGAATCGTGTGTCAGTACGATAGAGCTTCGGCGTCTCTTCTTCAGAGACGTCTTTCTATTGGATATTCACGTGCAGCACGGATTTTGGATCAACTGGAAGAAAAAGGAGTAGTTAGCCATGCAGAAGGATCAAAGCCTAGAGATGTTCTTGCAAAGAATGCAGATGAAATAATCAATAGTCTAAACCAAGGATAAAATTCGAATTTTATGGTAAAAGCTGGGCAAAGACTAAGATCACAGAGATTAAAAAAGGGCTTAACGCTTGAAGAAGTTTCAAAAGCAACAAAAATTAAGGTGCCGTTTCTTTTGGCTATAGAAAAAGGAGAATATCAAAAGTTGCCACCAGCGACCTATGCGCAAGGTTTTGTAAGGAATTACGCTGGGTTTTTAGGTATGTCGGAAAGAGAGATTTTGGCTATCTTTAGAAGGGAATACGATGAGGAAAAAGTAGTTAAGGTTCTGCCAGAAGGTCTTCTAAAAAGAGAAGACTTTCCACTTAAAAGATTTCGACTCCAACAAGCTACAAAACTTATAATTTTTATTTTTATTATTCTCTTGGGATATATACTTTTTCAGTATAGGTATGCAATTATTGATCCGCCTGTTCAAATTGACTATCCAAATGAAAACGAAGTTGTTTTTTCACAAACAATTAAAGTAGCAGGCAGAACTGATCCAAATGCTTCTCTCTTTGTGAATAATGACTCCGTGTCTTTGGATAGCAGTGGAAATTTTAAAAAAGCTCTTACCGTATTTACAGGCAAAACAACGATTACAATAAAAGTGATCAATTATTTTGGTAGAGAAACGGTTGTTGAAAGACATATAGAGGTAAAATAAAATGTAGTCTCTTCATCCTCCTTTGGATGAAAGTTTAATATAAGGAATTCCTTAAACTACTTGAGTAGAAGCGGAAAAGTTTTTTTACCCCCTCTTATTTATAGATTAGGTAGAGGCCAATCGTCATTAGTAAAATTGCTATTGCTTTAATGCCCAAAGTTTTTGTGCTAAGTTCCTCTTTAAGTATTTTTGGCACCTATCAAAAGTTTATCTACAATATTATCCCCTGCCCATAAAGCCCGAGATATAAGAGTAAAAATTACCCAATTCATTCCTATGTAATTATATCAAGAATTCGGATTCAGGGAAATTTTTGAGGCTTGTTTTCTGTCACCTATAATAGTCTTATAGTTTTCGGGGAACGGAGAATTGAACTCCGACCACACCCACCCCATGGGCGCATTCTACCGTTAAACTACTCCCCGTTCTGTAATGCAGAATTAAAAATTACCTCTTGTATTTTATCACAAAAGTATTACAATGGGCATGCTATGGGCAGGACTCCTAATTCTCAAAAAAACAAACTTCCAAATGGCCCAACGGAATCATCGCAAAAGCTTGCTGCAGTAAGACTTGCAATGGAGCAAATAGAGAAACAGTATGGTCGTGGTTCTATAATGCGGCTTGGAGAGGCAGGACAAAAGTTTGATATTTCGGTTATCTCGACAGGCTGCCTTCCTTTAGATTTGGCACTAGGCGTTGGTGGAGTACCAAGAGGAAGAATTATAGAAATTTTTGGACCCGAAGCATCTGGGAAAACAACGGTTTGTTTATCTATTATTGCTCAGGCGCAAAAGCACGGCGGCATTGCTGCATTTATAGATGCCGAGCACGCCCTGGATCCTTTATGGGCGCAAAGATTAGGTGTCAAGCTTGACGAGCTTTTGATTTCCCAACCTGACACAGGGGAACAGGCGCTTGAAATTGCCGAAAGTCTTATTCGAAGCGGTGGTATTGATGTTTTGGTTGTAGATTCGGTAGCAGCACTAGTACCAAGGGCAGAGATAGAAGGAGAAATGGGCGATGCGATGATGGGACTTCAGGCGAGGCTTATGTCTCAGGCATTGCGGAAACTAACAGGAGTTATTTCTAAATCAAAAACAGTTGCTATTTTTACTAATCAGTTGCGTCAAAAAATAGGCGTAATGTTTGGCAATCCCGAGACAACAACTGGCGGTTTGGCTCTAAAGTTTTATGCATCTATCCGTATGGATGTTCGAAAGATAGAAACGCTTAAAGATGGGGATAAAGCGATTGGGTCGCGGCACAGAGTAAAAATAGTTAAGAATAAAGTTTCTGCTCCTTTTAGAATTGCGGAGTTTGATGTAATGGGAGATACTGGCATATCGCGTGAGGGGGGAATTGTAGATGTTGGGGTTGAGATGGGAATTATCCAAAAGTCCGGAGCATTTTATAAATTTGTAGATTTGATGTTAGGACAAGGTAAAGAAGCAGTAAAGATGTTTCTTAAGGAAAAGCCAGACGTTGCAAAGAAAATTGTTGATGAGATTTTAAAGAAAAATAAAACTTCAGGAACTCCGGTTGAGGTGGGGGTTGAGGAAAAAGAACTAGCCGCGTAAAATTCCCTCTTGACACCAGAATAAATAGTCGGGTAGTATACGAATATATGAATCTGCCCGTTACTTCTCGTCAAAAACAAATGCTGTCCATTATTTACAATTATATAAAAAATACTGGTTATCCTCCGACATTTGAAGAAATGCGTAAACAATTAGGCGTTTCCTCTAACCAGTCTGTTTTAGATCTTCTTAATAAGCTTGAAAAACATAGAATAATTAAACGCAATGAATCGGTTGCTCGTAGCATTGCAATTTTACCATTAGGGTATGAAGTTCTTGGAAAACCTCCTCTTGTTCCTTTTTTGGGAATTTCCCATGCTGGTTCCCCTATTACGGCAATTGAGATTCAAGGCGAGTGGCAAACGCTATCTCCAAATGTTGCGCGATTAAATGAAGAAGTATTCCTTATTAGAGTTTCTGGAGACTCTATGATTAACGCTAGCATTGAGGATGGAGATATAGTTTTGGTTAAAAATCAAAAAGAATTTGTTTCAGGAGACATTGTTTTGGCCGACATTGATGGAGAATCCGCAATAAAGCGGTTTATCTCCCAGGATAAGCCCCCATATTTGTATCTAAAACCTGAAAATCCAAATTATCCAATTATACATTTCACGAGCACGGTGGAAATGAAAGGAAAAATCATATCAGTGTTAAAAGGCGGCCAGTGGCTATCTATAAACTAAATATATGCCAACAGTCAAGCAGAATAAGGTACTTGGAGTTTTAGATAAAATATTTAAAGATCCAAGCGTTGTTTATGGCCTAAAAGAATTTGAGGGCATAAACTTTGAAGAGGTATTGTACGTATGGGAAGAAGACAAACGTTTCTATATAAAGGATATAAAATCGGGTAATCCAAGAGTTGTCTTTGATGAGCAAAAACAAAGCAGCAAACCCGAAGAGATTATCCGTCAACTATGGCTTTATAAGCTGCACAGCAATCTAAAATATCCACTCGATCGGCTTGAAACAGAAAAGAGTATCCACTTTGGAAGGGAAATTCACGCAAAAGCAGCAGACATAATCGTTTATAAAGAAGATAAAGTTACCCCTTATATCATTGTCGAAGTAAAAAGCCCAAGTGAGGAAAAAGGAATAGATCAGCTAAAAAGCTATCTTAATGCGGAAGGATGTGAAATTGGCATTTGGTCAAATGGTATTGATCGGGTTATTCTATACCGTAACTATCCGAATCAATTTGAAGATACACTTTCAGAAATCCCACCAGCAGATAAAACAATAGACGATATTTTAAGCGAGAAAAAAACACTTGGAGATACAGATTCGAAATATGATCTTAAGAGTGCCATAAAAATTATGGAAGAGTTAGTTTTAGCCAACGCCGGCGTTGATGTTTTTACTGAAGTGTTTAAGCTAATTTATGCGAAGTTATATGATGAGATAGAAGCAGAAAAAAGACTGGATAACGAGATATTGTTTCGTAAATATAAAGATCCTCAAAAAACGTACTCTGCTATAAACAGTTTATTTAGAAGTGCTATTAGTAAGTGGCCAGATATTTTTTATGAGCAGGAAGTTATTCGTCTATCGCCAGAGCACTTGTCGGTAGTTATAGGAGAGATGGAAAAAGCAAAACTTTTTGGCGCGGACATTTCGATTATTGATGAAGCGTTTGAATACCTTATCCCGGAAGTTGCTAAGGGCAAAAAAGGACAATATTTTACTCCGCGTCATGTTATTGCCATGGCGGTAAAAATGCTCAACCCCAAACCAGACGAATATGTTATTGATCCCGCGGCAGGTTCTGGAGGATTTCTTATTTCTGCCATGCGTTGGGTTGATGAACAGTATACTAAAAATAACCAATCTAAACAAGAATATGCTCAGCAGTATTTATATGGAGTAGACTTTGCCGACGAGACAGCAAAAGTGTCGCGAGCACTCATGCTTATTGCTGGAGACGGACGTTCCCATCTTTTTAAGCTTAACTCCCTTGATCCAAGAGAGTGGCAGGGAGAAAAGGACGAAAAATTGCACGCGAGACGAGAACTTCGTCAAAGACTGCTTAGGTATGAAGAGTATGACGAAAAAGAGCAAAACGAAAAAACGTTCAAAAATTTTTCTTTTGACGTTTTACTTACTAACCCGCCATTTGCTGGAGAATTAAGAGATCCTGGGCTTTTAAGGCAATATGAGTTTGGCAAAAAGAACGGGAAGTTAGTGAATAAAGTTGAGCGTCATATTTTATTTATTGAGCGGGCGCTAGAGTTTGTAAAACCAGAAGGCAGAGTTGCAATAGTGTTGCCGCAAGGGGTTTTCAATAATACCAATATGGAATACATCCGTGAATGGTTGTTTGACAAAGCGCGAATACTTGCAGTCGTAGGCCTTCATGGTAATACGTTCAAGCCGCATACAGGAACCAAAACCTCGGTTTTATTCTTACAAAAATGGAGCGAGGATGAACAACCGCTAAAAGACTATCCCATTTTTATGGCTGTTTCTAAAAAAGCAGGTAAAGATAACTCTGGAGAGTATGTTTATAAAAAAGACGAAAGCGGAAATTTTGTCTACAACGCCAATGGTCGCAAAGTCCTCGATCACGACCTCGACCAAATCGCAGAAAACTTTATTAAGTTTGCAAAAGATCAAGGATTTAGTTTTTGGAGGTGACACAATCTTATTGTGTCATTCCCGCGAAACTTGTCCTCGAGAAATCGAGGAGCGGGAATCCAGAAAAATCATATGAAAAACTATTGTGTCTATATATTAGCAAGCAAAAGAAATGGAACGCTCTATATCGGTGTTACCAACAATTTAGAGAGAAGAATATATGAACATAAAAATAATATCATTAAAGGCTTTACTGCAAAATATAACGTTCATCAGCTTGTTTATTTCGAGCAAACAGTAGATATTAATTCAGCTTTGCAAAGAGAAAAGCAGCTTAAGAAATGGAATCGGAAATGGAAACTTGCTTTAATCGAAAAAGAAAACCCCAATTGGGAGGATTTATCGGAGAGCTGGATGCCCGATCAGAGCTTGCCCCGTACGCGATACGGGGTCGGGCATGACAAAAAGGAAGCGGGGATTTATTAGTAGCTCTTGGTGTCATTCCCGCGAAAGCGGGAATCCAGAGAAAGATTACGACTGGATTCCCAATCAAGTTGGGAATGACAAAGTGATAGAAGGATAAATTAAACGATTTAGTTTTTGGAGGTAGCGAGGCTGTCATTCCCGCGAAAGCGGGAATCCAGAGAAAGAAGACAACTGGATTCCCAATCAAGTTGGGAATGACAAAGAGAGAGCGAGGGTTTAGTTTTTGGAGGTAATATGACAAAAGATGACCTTGAATTAGCAAAACAAGAATTTACTCGTGATAGAGATCTTTGGACAGACTTATTACTTAAAAGACGTTTTTACTACCAAGATTTACTTACAAGAGTTACCGATCGACAAGTTAATCATATACTAACACTTACTACTATTGCTGTCGCTTTAATTTCTATAGTTATTCCGATTACAAACTTGCCATTTTTTTCTATAATTCCATTTTGTTTGTTAAGTCTTAGTATCATTCTGGGAACTAGTTTAGTTTTATATACAATATTTCATGATAAAAATGGTATTCCCAAGACAAGAGATGCTGAGGTAGAAATTTATTCCAAATTCCAGTCAGCGGCCAACAGCAATTTTAACAAGGCTTACTCTGGAAATCTTACTTGGAATGATGTGAAGGATTATTTTGATTTAAGAAAAACGATCGAGGAAGATTTATCTAAGTTGAAGCCCAATAAAATTCTAGAGAAATTAAAAGATACTGTATACATCTCTTTTCTTGTTACCTTCTTCTTAGGATTAATAATTTTTTTGGGCTTATTCTTTTATAAATATTAATGATTACCTTTTCAATAATCCAAAAATCTCAACTTGAAGGCGCTTATCGGCTAGATGCGGAATATTATCAGCCAGAATATTTAAAGGTAATAGAAAATATTAAAAGCAGAGAATTTCGTACCCTAGAAGATTTTGGTTGTAACGTTGTCAGTGGGCCTTTTGGCTCATCCCTTAAAAGTGAAGCTTATTTGGAACAAGGGATTCCATTTATTAGGATTAACGACTTAAAAGAATTTTTTATTCAGGAGGATAGTTTAGTTTACATTTCCGAAGAGGATAATAATAGATTAAAACAATCTCAGCTTCATCCTTTTGATTTAGTTCTATCTAAAGTGGGAAATACCATTGGTATAGTATCAGCAATAACAGAAGAATTAGGTATTAGCAATATAAGCGAAAATAACATTGGTATAAAATTTAAAAATTCAAACCTAACTTTGGCTCATAAGTTATTTTTATTAACCTTTTTAAATTCCAGTTTGGGATACTTGCAGGTAAAAAGGAGTGTTAGCGGTAACGCACAACCTAAATTAAACATAAGCGATATTTCTCAACTGATAGTTCCTTCACCACAAATAAATCTTCTTAAAAAAATTGAAGAATTAATACTTGAAGCAAAACAAAGCTTGGATAGTTCAAAACTTTTATATGGGCAAGCCGAAAATTTGCTTTTGGAGGAGTTGGGGTTAAAGGATTTTCAGGCAAAAGATGATTTGAGTTTTGTTGTAAATCTTTCAGATGTAAAATCTGCAAATCGCGTAGACGCTGAATATTTTCAACCGAAGTATCAAAAGCTAGTCGAGCAGATTAAAAAGCAAAACCATAAACAACTAGGAGAATTAGTTTCAATGAAGAAAGGATTTGAATCTGGAAGCGAAGCATATCAAGAAGATGGAAGATTATTTATTAGGGTAAGCAGTCTCTCTAAGTCTGGTATTGATAATAAAGATCAAAAATATTTAAGCGAAGAATTATATGAAAGACTGCAAAAAGATTTTCAACCAGGACTTGGAGAAATTTTACTAACAAAAGACGCAACACCGGGAACTGCCTACGTTTTGAAAGAACCAATTGATGGAATTATTTCTGGTGGCATTTTGCGTCTAAAAGTAAAAGGCGATACAGATCCTGAATATTTGGCGCTTTGTGTAAGCTCTATAATAGGGCAGATGCAAGCAGAACGAGATGCAGGAGGTTCGGTTATTGCTCATTGGAAGCCCGAACAGATTAGAAATTTATTGATGCCAATTTTACCAAAAGAAGTACAGCAGAAAATTGCTGATTTGGTGAGGAAATCACATGAGGCAAGGAAAAAATCAAAAGAGCTTTTAGAGGAGGCAAAACGTAAAGTTGAGGAAATGATAGAAAATGGGTGATTTTGAGAAGTTTTATAATATTGCGCTTCGGTTTTTGGCATATCGTCCTCGGTCGGAAAAAGAAGTAAGAGACTATCTGACGCGAAAAAAAAATGAGTCTTCAATTATTGAGAGAGTTATTGTCAAACTAAGAGAACAAAAGTTTGTTGACGATGAGGAGTTTGTGAAATGGTGGATCGAACAGCGATCTGCGTTCAAAACTAAAAGTATTAAGTTCATAAAAATGGAGCTACAACAAAAAGGCGTAGCTCAAGAAATAGCAGATCGCATAATTCATAATTCAGAATTCATAATTCAGAATGATTTGGAACGAGCGAAGAAGTTAATAGAAAAACGGCTAGAAAGGGTTAAGGGTTTATCTAAGCAGGAAATTTATCAAAAACTAGGCTCGTATCTTGCGCGAAGAGGGTTTGATTGGGAGACGATAAAACAATCCATTGACGAGGTGATTTTAAAAGGAGTATAATAAAAATGTTAGACAATAGAGGGCATAAAGTCTTATGAGAAAAGTACTTAGGACACATATTATACCTCTTTCTCAATCCGTCATATGACGGATTTTTCTATTGTCTTCAAAATATTATGAATCCTCAAAATCGGGATTTAATAATTCTTGAGAAAAAACTTCTTGAAAAAGAAGAGAGACTTGATCGTGAAAAAGACCACATAGAAAAGGAAAAAGAAGATCTTAATAAGATTAAAACTGAATATCTTGATAAGCTCGAAAAAGCTTCAGGAATGACTAGCGATGAAGCAAAAAAAGAACTTCTTAAAGAAACCGAAGAAAAAGAAGCAAAAATTATTGCAAGAATTATTAAAGAGAAAGAAGAAGAAGCAAAACGAACTGCCGATAGAAAAGCCCAAGAAATTTTAATAGACAGCATGAGACACGGTGCAATTAATTATATTGCCGAATATACAGTATCGACAATAAAAATTTCAGACGAGGACTTAAAAGGAAGAATTATTGGTAAAGAAGGTCGCAACATAAGAGCTTTTGAACAAGCAACTGGAGTGGATGTTGATCTTGATGAAGAAGGAATCATAAGACTTTCGTCTTTTAATCAGATTAGACGTGAAATAGCCAGGCGAAGCCTGGAAAAGCTAATTAAAGATACGAGAGTGCAACCATTTAGAATTGAAGAAATTGTAGATCAGACAAAACTTGAAGTAGAAAAAATAATGAAGGAAGAAGGAGAAAAATTTGCCCACGAGGTTGGAGTTTTTAATCTGCCATCAGAACTTTTATCAATACTTGGCCGCTTTAAATTTAGAACATCTTATGGACAAAATTTAGTAGTTCATACATTAGAAGAAACTAAAATTGGACTTCATATTGCCTACGAGTTGGGAGCAGATGCTAATATTGTTAGACTAGGTTGTTTATTCCACGATATAGGTAAAGTAGTTGAGGGAGAAGGCAGCCATGTTACGCTTGGGGCTGATTTGCTAAAGCGTTTTAATATTCCAGAGCCTGTGATAAATTGTGTATTAGAGCACCACGAAGACAAACCTTTTTCGGCAATGGAATCAGTCATTGTTTATATAGCAGATGCAATTTCTGGAGCAAGACCTGGGGCACGTTTCGAAGATGTAGAAGAATATGCTAAAAGACTAAAGGATATGGAGGAAATCGCAAAAAAGTATGAAGGCGTTGAAGATGCTTATGCATTCGAGGCTGGTCGAGAATTAAGAGTTATTATAAATCCTGGAAGGCTTGACGATGCCCAAACCACATTGGTCGCACAAAAAATAAGAGACGAAGTTAGTCATAAACTTGCAGTTCCAGGAGAGGTAAAAGTTACTGCCATTCGCGAATTTCGTGCAGTTTCCCCTGAATCCTAAGCCCTAATCTTCATTTTGCTTGTTGACAAAGTTTTATTCGCATTGTATTGTTAGTCTAATTGAAAAATATAGTCTAAGTTAGGTTGCCAATCCTTACTTTTTGGGAAGGGGGTGATATAATTTGACAAAAAGAGAACTCATAGAAATTGTGGCTAAAAAAGCAAATCTAACAAGCAAAGCTGCAAGAGATTCGGTGCAGGGGGTTATTAACTCTATTCGCGATGCCTTAAAGCGAGGAGAAAAAGTTGTTATTACAGGATTTGGAACTTTTTCTGTTAGAAAAAGAGTTGAGCGAGTTGGAAGAAATCCAAAAACTGGAGAAAAAATAACAATTGCAGCCAGAAAAGCTCCAGGCTTTACTCCTGGAAAAACACTAAAAAAAGTAGTTAGATAAAATAAAAGATCCTAACAGCTTTTTGGTATAATCAAAGTGTGATTATCTCCGTTTCTCATTTGTCAAAATACTACCAAGCTTATCAAAAAGCGCCAGGTTTTTTAGGATCGGTAAGATCGTTGATATCACGAAAATACACAACAGTAAAAGCTGTTGATGGTATTTCATTCGAAATTGATACAGGCGAGCTTGTTGGATTTATTGGACCAAATGGCGCTGGAAAAACAACAACTCTAAAATGTTTGTCTGGGCTTTTATACCCGACAAATGGAAAAATTTCTGTTCTGGGATTTACTCCGTTTGAGCGAAAAAAAGAATTCTTAAAACAGATCTCTTTTGTTATGGGACAAAAAAATCAACTTTGGTGGGAGCTTCCAGCCTTGGATACATTGCTTCTAAATAAAGAAATTTACGATGTTCCTAATAATAAGTTTGATGAAGTTATTAAAGAATTATCAAAACTTTTAGAGGTTGAGGATTTATTAAAAATTCAAGTGAAAAAATTATCTCTAGGACAAAGAATGAAATGCGAACTTATTGCATCATTAATCCATTTCCCAAAAGTTTTATTTTTGGATGAGCCAACAATAGGGCTTGATGTGGTTATGCAGAAAAAACTGCGTGAGTTTATCAAAGAGTACAATAAGCGATACAAAGCAACAATTATTTTGACTAGCCATTATATGGACGACGTTGAAGACCTTTGCAAGAGGGTAATCGTTGTTAATCGAGGTAAGATTGTCTTTGATGGAAACCTTTCAGACCTTATAAAAAGATATGCTCCATATAAAATAATTAGTGTTACTCTCGAAGAAAATATTGATCCCAAGAGTATTGATAGTTCTTTAGAAGTTATTACTTTTCTTTATCCAAGGCTTGTTCTCAAAGTGAAAAATGAAAAGGTGAACGATACGGCTTCTCAAATACTCAAAAATTTTAAGACAAGAGATCTTACAATTGAAGATGCCGACATAGAAGATGTGATTAGAAGAGTATATGAATAAATATTTATTAGTTGCAAAAAACACTTGGTATGAAACTGTAGCCTACAGATTTAATTTTGTGATGTGGCGGATAAGAGTGGTTTTTCAGTTGCTAACGGTATATTTTTTATGGCTTGCAATAATACCAGAAAATGGAGATTTTTTGGGCTATACCAAGCCCCTAATGCTTACTTATGTTTTGGGGACTTCTCTCATAGCTTCCATTGCTCTTGCTTCAAGAAGTTACGGGATTGGAGATGAAATCAATAATGGTAATCTTTCTAATTTTCTGATTAAACCAATAAACTACTTTCTTTATTGGTTTTCAAAAGACATGGGAGATAAAGCTATGAATATTTTATTTTCTGTATTAGAGCTCACTATGCTATTTCTTCTTTTGCATCCGCCGATATTTATTCAGACTAACATATTTATTATTTTTCTTGCTCTTATTTCTTCGGTAATTGCTTTGATACTATATTTTTTGTTTAACATTTTATTAGGGCTTATAGGTTTTTGGAGTCCCGACGTTTGGGCGCCCAGATTTATTTTTATTATACTCCTAAACTTTTTTGCAGGATCTCTTTTTCCGCTTGATATTTTGCCAAAATCAGTATTTTATTTTTTGCGAGCTTTGCCTTTTACATACATTCTCTACTTTCCCTTAAAAATTTATCTTGGACAATTATCTCAAATCGAAATTTACATAGGCGTTTTTATCTCAGCAATTTGGGTATTAATTATATATTGGTTTGTTAGAATTATTTGGGCAAAAGGAATTGCTGCTTATACAGCTTATGGTAGGTAAATATTTAAAAATTTGGTGGACTATGACAAGAATTGCTTCACAAATTGCTTTTGTTTCGCGGTTTGGCGCTATAATTTTTATTCTTGGAAAGATTTTGCGATTTGCATTTTTCCTTTTGTTTCTTCTTCTTTTAATATCAAAAACAAAAGTAATAGTAGGATATGAAATTTGGCAGGTAATTCTTTTCTTTGCGACATTTAACTTAATAGACACAGTCGTACAATTTTTTTTAAGGGAAGTCTACAGATTCCGTTCTTATGTTGTATCGGGAGATTTTGATTACTTTTTAATAAAACCAATCTCGCCTCTTTTTCGTTCGCTTTTTGGTGGAAGCGATGTATTGGATATATCGATGCTTTTGATTTCGGTTGGCTTTGTAATTATGTCCATCTTTAAAATTGGAGATATTTCGCTAAGCGGAGTATTAGTGTATCTTTTGCTTATCTTAAATGCGTTTTTAATTGCGCTTACCTTCCACATTTTTATTCTCGTGGTAGGCATTTTGACAACAGAGGTAGATAATACTTTGTGGCTTTATAGAGATATAACTCAAATGGGTCGCTTGCCTATTGATATCTATAAAGAACCAATACGTGGGATACTTACCTTTATACTTCCTGTTGGAATCATGATGACGTTTCCACCCAAAAGTTTGATGGGGCTTTTGTCTATACAATCAGTAATGATCGCACTTGTGGTAAGCACTGTATTGCTGTATGTAAGTCTTAAGTGTTGGAAATTTGCAATTTCGCGCTATGCCAGCGCAAGCAGTTGAAATAAAAATCCTAGGAAGAGAATAAGCCAGATTCTGTTTTAGTTGCAATCTATCTATGCCCTCAAGCATCGGTACTAGGGTAAAGAACCTTAAAACGTACCAGTCGGAGGTTGCAGCGGGTAGGATTGCCCGTTTCACTCCCACTCGTCTCTGTTGCTCTCAAGTCTTGTCAATTCAAGACCTGTTCCAAACTCCACATGTGGGTAAAGAGTTTGGATACCAGCGCTTTCGCGTCGGAGCTTGCGCTCCATCCCCGTCTTTACGCCTGTCTGGACTTTCCTCTACGTTCATGTAACTGAACGCAGCAGCAACCTTCTTCCTAGGTACGCATATTTTATCAAAAAGTAACTCAAAAAGCGATCGGGCATTTGTAGACTAGAGAACATTAGGGTATAATATTTTTATGTTAACAAGCAGTGAGAAAGCACAAATTATTGAATTTGTAAAAAGTAAGCCTATTGAGGTGGTGTATATTTTTGGCTCTCAGGCAACAGGTAAAGTAATGCCTTTATCTGATTACGATTTTGCAGTGCTTTTTGATGAGTCAATATCAGCTCATGAAAGATTTGAGCTAAAACTAGATTTTATTGCCTTCCTTTCAAAACTGCTTAAAACAGACAAAGTTGACGTTGTAGATCTTAACAGCGCTCCGCTTCCGTTTCGCTACTCAGCGATCAAGCCCCGCATGGATATTTATACAAGATCCAAAACAAAAAGAGATGAATTTGAATTAAAAACCTTTCGAGAATTTCTTGATAGGGTATATTATATAAAGCGCCATACGCAAGAGAGTTTAAGATTATTTGCTAAGCATGGATTGTAAGAGTCTTAATCTATGGATCATATTGATAAAATCAACTTACGAATTGAAAAGCTTAAAGAATACGTTAATAGCCTAAAAAAACTAAAAGGTGTAACCGCAAAGGACCTTGTGGAAGATGAAGATAAGCGCCTCAAAGCAGAAAGACTTCTGCAACTTGCAATTGAGGCATGTGTTGATATTGCAGAATTGATTATTGTGGACCAAAGACTTCGTGCTCCAATTGACGCTGCGCAAGCCATAGAAATTCTGGGGGAAGAGAAGATCATAGATTCTTCTTTTGCAAAAGGTTTTGCAAAAGCGGTTGGTTTTAGAAACATATTAGTCCATGACTATATTGATATTAATTACGAAGAAGTGGCAGATAAGATCAACAAAAGACTTGGTGATTTCGACAGATTTGCTCAAGAAGTGGCGAAATTTTTGACTCTCTAAAACAGAATTGATTTACTCTCTTCATAGGGCACTTTTGAAAGTAAAAAAGATTCCTAATTATTTAATTTGTATTGCACAACATTTTATATTCGCAGTTTTGGCAGATGATTGAATGACTGCAAGCAAAATCGCTTTTTTCGATTTCTCCGATTTTTTCAATAAGCTGTGACTCTAATTTGTCTAAATCTTCCTGTTGAAAGTTCATAGATTTTTTAGTATTTCCTTCCAGGAAATGAAGTGTTAAAGTAATGTCTTTAGGATTTCGATTTAGAACTTCATCTTTTACCCGCGTTGCGGCAAGCGCATACATGGCAAGCTGAAGCCTGTGGGTTTTGTCTGCTTTGGGATTATCTATACCGGTTTTATAATCTATAATTTCAATGCCATTGCCTTTTTTGTCTACGCGGTCAATCTTTCCAAAAACCTTTACGTTATTTTTTAAAACAAAAGAAAATGGGAGCTCCAGCGCTAATGGTTTTATACGGGTTTTGAATTCTGTTTTATAAAATTCTTCGAGTATTTTAATTGCCTGGGAAAAGCGTTCTTCTTCATGTTTTTTGCCATCGTATCCGTCGCTAAGCCATTCTTTCTTAAGAATTTCAATTAATTGTGTAAGGGGTAGAGCTTCCCTTTCCATGAGTCGTTTATAAAAATTATACAAAGTATTATGGACAGAAATACCAAAACTTTGAACAGCGGCAGCAGGAGTTGGAATATTAAAAATCACTTTTGCTTTGTAATGCAGTGGGCAAATATCAAACATCTGAAGGTTTGAAAAGGTAATATAACTTAACTTAAGCGGCCGTTTCTCTTCTTTTCTCTCCTCGGTTTTCTCATAAACAGAAAGAACTTCCGTAAGAGACAGCTGCTCGATACGATTTTTTGCTTCGTCTTGTTCTTTGAGCTTGGGAAGAGTTTCATAAACAAAAGGGGAAAGTGGTCTTGGCCGTTTTGCTGTTCCATAATAGGACGCAGATGTTAAATATAATCTTTCTTTTGCTCGAGTCATCCCGACATAAAAAAGTCTTCGTTCTTCTTCCAGGTGAAAATCAGTATCGAGAGGTATATTTTCTTTCATAATCCCAACAGGCAATGGAATCTTTTCACTTCTTTCGCGCGAGGGAAAACGATCAGACACAAGATTTACCAAGAATACAACTTTAAACTCGAGTCCTTTGGAAGAGTGCACTGTTAGAATATTAACGACATTTCTATCTCTTACGTCAATATCGGCAGCTCTGGGGCTTTCTCCCATTTTAAGCATAAGATTTAACCATTCAGAAAGCGTAAATATATTTGCATCAGCACGTTCTGTCTCAAAGTTTTTAATCCTGTCAAAAAACTTAGCAATATTTTGGACACGCCGTTCTTCCCTAACGGAATTAGTAGAGTTAAGTGTTTCAAAAAGCTTTGAGTCGATCAAAAAGTAATAAAGAATTTGTCCTCCGGAGTCTTTTTTGCTCCTTTCCAGATGACGTTTGGCCATTTCCCTAAAAGTTATAAGTTTTTCCCGTGTTTCAGGTTTCAAAAATGACTGGTCAACATTGACAAGCGCTTCAAAAAGAGTAAGGTTTCTCTTCTTTGCAAAATTTAGAAGATAGTTTAATTCAATATAAGGAATATTAAATATGTCCATAGAAAGTAGCCTAAAAAGAGAAACAGAATCTGAAAGATTTGTTAAAAATGTCAGGTAGGCAATTAAATCTTTTATTTCCTCCTGCTGGAAAAGGTAGCCGGGCCCTAAAAATTGAAAAGGAATCCTATGTCTTTGTAACGCATTTGTAATAAGTTGAGAATGATTATTTGCACGGACCAAAATTGCGATATCTTTATATTCGTACTTTTGTTCTAAAAGTTTTTCTATGGTGATAGCTATTTTATCTGCTTCGTCTTCTGACCGATTCTCATGGATTAACTCAATTTCTTTTTTGGGAGAGATAGAATGGCTTTTAAGTTTTTTATCAATGCTTTCAACTATCTCAAGTCTATTAGGATTGTTATGTTGGATTAGCTGGTAAGCTGCATCTAGAATAGGCTGAGTAGATCTGTAGTTATCATTCAAAGTCACAATTTCCGTATCTGGGAAATTTTTCTTAAATTGTAAAACATTTGAAACCGCAGCGCCTCTAAATCTGTAGATTGATTGGTCGTCATCGGCAACTACGGTAATATTTTTATCATCCCCTGCAAGTGCAATCGCCAGTTCGTTTTGGGCGTAGTTTGTATCCTGGAATTCATCAACTAAGACAAACTTGAACTGATTTTGATATTTTTTTAAAATATTTCTTCTTTTTCGAAATAGCAATAAAGTATTCGAGATAAGGTCTGAAAAATCCATAACTGATTCTTTGACTTTCAATTCTTCATATTTCTTATAAGAATTTGCGAGTTCTAGATACTGCTGTGTTTCTTCTTCTGACTCATTATTTTTGACCCATTTGATATACTCAGTTGGTGATATGTCTTCATCTTTAAGTCTTGAGAAGTGAGTTAAAAGAGCATCTAGAAATTTCGTAGGATTACCAAGAGGTCTAAAATTTTTTAACTCTAAATTAAAAATATTTTTCTGAAGCAGAAGTACAGACTCTGATTCTGAGATTAACTTGTAACTTGGGTCTAGTCCTATGGCATGAGCTTCGTTTCTTAAGATCCTATCGCAAAAGGCGTGAAAAGTTGATATCCACATTTGGGTATATCCGTATGGCATTGCTATATCAACACGCTCTTCCATTTCTGCTGCCGCTTTTTCTGTAAAGGTAAGGGCGAGGATTTGGGAAGGATTAACTTCTTTTTTGAGGATCAAATATTTAATGCGTTCTGTAATAACTGTTGTTTTACCAGTTCCAGCGCCTGCTATGATAAGAAGTGGACCGCCATTATACTTAATAGCCTCCATCTGCTCTCTGTTGAGAGTTTTTATGTTTGTCATGAAGGTATTCTAACATAACAAGTATTTACTCAACCACTACTGTTCCTGTTCGAGTCGGATTTAAGTGATCGTGATATTTATATGTTCCTTGTTCGTCAAAAACAAGAGACACAGACTCACTGTCAGAAACACGATTAAGGTTAAGCGGTGGATAGATTAAGTGTGTCGGGTGCAAAGCAGAATTAACTGTTGCAGCGCTACCGCTTTTGTTTGCCCACACTACTTTTGTTCCAGCTTCAATATTGACTGTTTCAGGTTCAAATCCAGAACTTGTTATTGTAATAACTGCTGCTTGAGTTTGTTCTTCAGCTTGAGTTGCTGTCTCTGTAGCTGGTGGATTTTGTTCTATTGCTTGAGGGGCTATTTCAGGCCCGCCTTTTTTGTTAGAAACCAATATAAATCCTACAACTACAATTACAGCTATTGCTCCAAACAGAATTTTGTTGTTCATTTTTTTCACCTCCTCTCGTTAGCGTTTAGTTAATTAGCGTCTAGCGTCTAGTTTTAGTATATTGTTTTTTTAGAAATGGAGCAATAGTTGTTTTTATCTTAGTTTAAAGAAAACTAAGTTTCCTAATAGAAGGGAGAAAACAAGGGGATCAATTGAGTTGAAAGTTGAGAATTGAGAATTGAGAATGGGCGAAGATACAATAAGAGAAATTAGGGCAACAAAAATTCCAAAAATAATTTGCTTGGTATGATTATTCGGTGAAGTCAATGGTTCTGGAAGCATGACAATTGAGAAAAATAGGACTGTTGGATCGAGAATAGTATTTAGTATTAAGTATTTAGTACTAAGTAGGATAAGAAAGGAGTAGGTAAGTAAGAAGGATACTGTAATTCGATATCGCCCCATACGGTAAGAAGAAATGAGAGACGGCGAGAGAAGAATCAGAAAATAAATTATGAATTCTATCCCGCCTTTGGCGGGACTAAATTGTTGCCAAGAAACTGCCCACCAAGAAATAGCGTGTCTAAAGATTATTGCGCCAACAAGCAATCCAAACCCTGCGGGGTTAAAGATGTGACGATTTGAAAATCTTATGAAATTTTTTGAGAACATCGCAATAACACCAACTACAACCGGGATATACCAAGTAAAATCAGGGGCTGTTAAAAGCCCAACAATGCTTCCAGTGACAAGGGCTGCACTTGGAAAAAACCACTTAATATTTCGAAGTCTTACAAATAAAAGATCTGCGCTTACTGCTGATATTATAGATAATAGAAAAACAAGAAGAATTTTTTGTGAAGGGTTATTTAGAAATGCAGTTATAAAAATGAGCGTTAGAAAAAACCCCATTTGGGTTTTTGAAGTTTTAAATAAATTAATAAAATATTGCATCATGATATAATCATAGCACTATGACTGGGTCACAATTGTCATTTCGAGCTTGCCGAGAAATCTCCTTCAACGAGATTCCTCGACTCGCTACGCTCGCTCGGAATGACAAATGGGTATTTATGACCCAGCCATAATCATAGCACTATGGGAATCTTAGCGAAAGAGTTTTACTTACCGTTTATCAAAAAAGAGAAGCTCGTAAAAGACACGTATTCATTTTATTTCGACCGCGTCAGACGCGGTTTAAGTTTTTTACCCGGACAATACATGCGCATGATTCTTGATATCAAAAATCCAGATGAACGTGGGAACTCGCGTTTTTTTACAATCGCATCTTCTCCTTTAGAAAAGGATTATATTATGATAACTACCAAAATTACACAAAGCCCCGTACCAGACGGTACAGGGGAAAGCTCTTTCAAAAAAAGACTGATAGAATTAAAGGCTCAAGAAAAAGTGCAATTTTTTGGACCAATGGGAGAATTTGTGTTGAATGAGGAAAAAAAAGAAGATCGTGTATTTCTGGCAGGAGGGATTGGAATAACGCCATTTCATAGCATGCTAACCTATGCTTATCAAAAAAATCTTTCCATCCCTATAGCTCTTATTGTCTCATTTTCAACAGCACAGGATATTTTTTGGCACAAAGAACTGCAAGAGATAGCAACAAATAATCCCAGTATTAAAGTTATCTACACAGTAAGTCGTCCGGAAAAGTCGAACACAAAGTGGAATGGCGAAACAGGAAGGATTTCGGATGTGCTGATTAAAAGTCATGTGCCAGATTTTTTAAGACCCCTATATTATATTGTTGGTCCTCCAGCAATGGTTGCCGGAATTGAGGATGTTGTAAAAAAAATAGGCGTGTCATCCGAAAAAATCTTTATAGAGAACTTTACTGGATACTAAATAAAATTTTCAGTTTTCAATTTCTAATTTTTCTGTGTCTGACAGAACGGAGCTTTCAGAAATTAAATCTGATTTGGATTCTTCAAGTCTTATTTTATCTACAGTCCTTACTAATTGTTTTGTTCTAGTCGAGTTAACTTTATCGTATTGTTCAGATAATGCGTCAATCCTTATGCCAATTTTTTCAAATTCTTCATTATATTTCCTGAATTCATCTTCAAATACTTTTATAAATGTAATTATTTTATGAATATTTTTTTGATATTTAAAGTTACTGTATGATTGTCGAATTAATCTTAAAACAGCAGTAAAATTAAAAGGCCCAGCCAAAATTACTTTCTGTTTCATTGCATCGGACCAAACGCGATTCATCCGATCATAGATAAAAGAGAAAATCATCTCGTTTGGAATAAACATAATGACAAAATCAACAGTATTATTCGCTGGATTGATATAATCTCTGGTTGTTACTTGCTTAATTTTTTCCTTTATGTCTACCTCGAATGCCTTTACGTGTTCTTGTTTAGAAGACTTGTCTTCGGTTTCTGTCATTTTTTGAAGGTTAGAATAGGGGAATTTTGCATCAACATTAATTTTTATGCCATCTGGCAGTAGTATAGTAAAATCGGGTCTAGTGGAAGAATCTTCCTGCCTCTTGTTTTTTAAATAGTCGACTCCGTTTACAAATCCAGACATCCTTAATAAATCTTCGGCAACTTGTTCGCCAAATTGACCCCTTAATTGATTATTTGATAGGACTTTTTTTAACCCTTCAGTAGTTGCAGATAGCTGTTCTGTTATTACTTTATGTCCCTCTAGCTCTTGTTGAAGCGCTCGAAACGAACCTACCCGTTCTTTATCTGAGTCCTCAACCTTCTTATTGTTTTGTTTAATCTCATCTTTAAGTTGTTTTATTAAATCTTCAATTGCAGTTTTTTTGTTCGATAAATCCGTTTTTATGTCTTGGTTTTCTGCTTTTAGTTTTTCATTAGCAATCTTAATTAATTGATCTACGGCTTTACTAAGAGAACTTGGAACAATCTCATTTAGTTTTTGTTCTATTTTTGAGCTTGTATCGGTGGAGAAAAACTTGCTTTTAACAACAACAGCAATGATTATGCCCATAAGTATTCCTAGGATTAAATAAATTTCCATAAAGTTGGTAAATTATACATCAATTTTAAGCAAAGTAGAAGAATTAATCAAAGTACAACTCTGGATCTGCCGTAATTTTGCTCCAATGGAATGGTTTGTGATTAAAAAAAGCTGCGGAGGCGATCATCGCCCCATTGTCCGTACAGAGATTTTTCGACGGTACGGACAATGAGATTTCTAATTTCAAATTTCTAATTTCTAATGCAAATTGATCACGAAGTTTTTGATTGGCTGAGACGCCACCTCCTAGGAGAATTGATTTGACGTTGTATTTTTGGGCTGCTTTTAGGGTTTTAGCAATTAATACGTCAACAATTGCTTGTTGGACAGAGGCGCTGAGATCTGACAACAATTGTTCTTTTTCATTGGTCATTCTGGCAATCCCGACTTGTCGGGAACGTCCAGAATCTCCTACGTCAGTACGTTGAGAGATTCTGGAGTCGTCCTCCACGCTTCCGCTCTGAGTCGTCCCCAGAATGACGGAGACTTTAGGATCTTTTTTGATCAAATATAAAACAGATGTTTTTAAACCGCTGAAACTAAAGTCCAAATCGTCGGAGTCAATCATCGGTCGTGGAAATTGGAATGCTTTTGGGCTGCCGTTTTTAGCGGCTTTTTCAATTGATGGGCCACCTGGATAAGGTAATCCTAAAAGTCTTCCTATTTTGTCAAATGCTTCGCCAGCAGCATCATCACGCGTGCCACCAAGCCACTTAATTTTTCCATGATCTTTCATCAGGACCAAGTCAGTATGGCCTCCCGAAACAATTAGAGCAAGAATAGGGAAGGTTATTTTGTCATTGCGAGGATCCCGACTTGTCGGGAGACGAAGCAATCTCTTATCCGATGGGATTGCCACGCTCCTTTCAGTCGCTCGCAATGACACAGAAGCGAAAGGCTTTTCTTCAATGAAATTTGCATAGATGTGTCCGATAAGGTGATTGACTGGGATTATTGGCTTCTGCCAAATATAAGATAGAGTTCTTGCAGTTTCAACTCCTACCAAAAGAGAACCGATAAGACCGGGACCTACGGTGACAGCGATAACATCTATTGTTTCATTGCTCAATTGTTTCATTGTTCCATTGTTAGTTCTCGACTCGCTACGCTCGCTCGAAGAATAAACAGCAAGGGCTTTTTTAATTACTGGAATTATATATTTTACCTGTTCGCGGGCGGCAACTTCTGGAATAATTCCGCCTGTCTTTGAGTGAAGACGTAAAGAAGATGCAACCACATTAGAAATAAGTTTGACTTTTCTATCACCTTGATTTGCCTCAATAATAGAGGCAGAAGTTTCGTCGCAGCTAGTTTCTATCCCTAAAATTCTCATACATTATCTAGTCTCATTACATCGCCTTCTTTAAAGTTATATTTTTCCGAAAGACCAGCGTTTATTTCCAAGACTATGTCTGCCGGCTCGGAAGATCTATAAATAGGTGGGTTTTCGTTAGAGTTTGTCGGAGGTTTTACATTTTTATGAATCGTTACGATCCGACCATTCCTAATAAAAATAATATCTATGGGAAATTTCATATCTTTAATCCAAAAACTATAAAAATCTGGTTTATCAAATAAAAAAATCATGCCAAAATTTTGAGGAATATTATTATATTTAGAAAGTCCTATTTCTCGATCTTTTGGAGTTTTTGCAACGTACAGATTAAACGTATACTTATTTATGGTTACAGTTGGTCTTTTATCTTCTAGAATATTTCCTATGAAAACTAGCAAAAGAAAAATAAAAATTATTCTAATTACCCAATAAATTTTTTTCACAATGCTTCTACTTTAGTCAAACCTGCAATTCTACTTGTTGATTGATCAGAAACTCTTTTGCTAACGTATGCTACTTCTCCATTAATTAATTTTGCTTGGCGCTTTTTGTGGCCAACATTTGGGTCGTTAGCTGTTGTTGCAATAATTGATGGATGAATTTTTGTTATAATTCCGTCGTACTCACTATCTGTTTTTGAGTTTGTGAGCATAACCACGAAATCTACATAAGATATGGCAGAGAGGACTATCGCTCTATCTTGTTGATTATTAATTGGTCTGTTATCTCCCTTAATTCTTTTTACTTTCTCGTCACTTTCTAAAAGAACAAATAATACGTCGCCACGTTGTTTTGCTTTATTGAGAAATATTACATGACCAGCATGGATTATATCAAAACAGCCACCAGCCAGAACAATAGTTTTTCCATGACTTCTAAGTTTTTTGGCAATCTGAACTGATTTTTGTATAGAAATCACCTTATTCATAATTTAGAATCTAGAATTCAGAATTAAGAATTAAATTCAGAATGTAGAATTAGTTCTTACTATAATTTTAAACTCTAAATTTTTACTTACTCCTTCGTTCCCCTTAAGTATACTGCTCTCCAAGGCTGAAAATTTGAGACAAATTTGTCAGACAAAATTGTGTTTCCATCTTTTGTAACTTGTCTAGTAAAAGTAACTTTTGCTCCCTCTGCCGCAAAATCAACTTGTTTAATTGCTCCTTTTGGAAGACTTGAATCATCCTGATATGTATCTGGAAGTGGAGGAGTTAGATTTGCAACAACTGGTTCGCTTATAACTACTTCTCTTCCATCAGATGTGCCAAAAAGAGAAAAAGTTAGTTTTTGAGTATCTAGATCTATTGATGTTTGGACTAATATATATTTTCCAGTATCATTTTTAAACCTTAAATCGACAGACGGCGAATATATTGTTGCATCAAAGCCTGGAGGACTATTTTGTTCGTAATACGAAACTCTATATGCGTGAGCATGTCTTTCTATAATTGGGAGACCAGCATTAAGAATTGCTCGAAAAAGTGTGGTTGATACTTGGCAAACTCCGCCGCCGTCTCCTAGAACCGTTTTTCCATTTTGAATAATATATGCTTGTTTGTATCCTGTAAATGCAGAAATATCTCCTAATGCTTTGTTAAACGAAAATACTGCGTCAGGCGCAATTAAGACACCATTTAACCTTATGGCAGCAAGTGTAACATTGTAAATTCTACTTGGAATTGAGTGTTGGAAAAACGAGACGCCTTCTCCAATAAGTTCTTTAATTCCAAGATTATTAACTTTTTCGGTTGTGATATTGGGTTTTAGAACTTTAATAGGAATATTGATAACTATAGCTTGCGGTTTATCTAAAAGCATTACTTTTGCAAAGTTAGATTCCAACTTATTTTTTATTGCTTCTAAATCGGCTTCTTGCCCATCTAAGGATTGTTTAAACGTAGTTACTTTACCGTTTTTGTATGCAAAAATTGCATCTATTGGATCAACGTGAAGTTTTTCTACGATAGGCTTAAGAGCAGTCAATAATTTGGCTTCTGAATAGTGATGGGCTTCTTGTAAATATATGCCATTAAGATAGGCTGTAACAATTAAACTTATATCAGAAAAAACATTTTTAGACCTACCGATGCTCATTGCCTGCTTTGTAATTAACTCTTGGTCAAATCCATAGCCAATTTGGGCTGCAGAAACCGTAGCTACTCCAATATCGCTTACAAAAACAAAGTCCGTTTTGCCAATATTTTCATTTTTTTTGGCAAACATTTCATTTATTTGCGATGGTGTTTTTCTGCCCAAATCCATGCCGCCAATAATGACTCCTGGATAAACAACATTGGTATTAATTTTTTGGAAAATGATAAAAGCAAAGCTTACAAACAAAAATAAGCCAAATATCGCGCCTATTGCGAACCAAAATAATATTTTTGTGGCACTTAAGATATATTGTCTAAAAATCTTAATTCTCATTTGATATAGAATATCTTTGGTATTATACTAAAATATGGATATGGATGAAAACTTAATTTTTGATAATCCTCAATCTTTGCCTTCTCAACCTTTACTCAAGAAGATTATAAAACTAGTATTTGGAGTTTTGGCGGTTATTTTTTTGGGATTTGTTATTTTTGGCTTGGTTGTTCCAATTTTACATAAAAAACCAAAGAGTGAAAAAACTACACTTTTGTATTGGGGATTATGGGAAGATTCTAAAGTGATGCAACCTATAATTTCTGACTTTGAACGACAATATCCAAATATTACAGTGAATTTCGTTAAACAGGATATAAAACAATATAGAGAACGGCTAGTAACTAGAATTCAAAATGGTACAGGACCAGATGTTTTTCGTTTCCACAATACTTGGTGGCCGATGCTTTCGAATATTTTAGTTCCATTGCCTAAAGATACTATAACAAAAACTGATTTTGAAAAATGGTTTTACAAAGTTGCCCAAAACGATTTAGTTAAAAATGGCGCTATATACGGCATTCCACTTGAAATAGACACTCTTTCTTTGTATATAAATACCGAGGTATTTAAAGCTCGCGGATTATCTAGTCCTAAAGATTGGATAGATTTTTCCAATATAGCTCGTCAACTTACTGTAAAAGATGAGAGGGGAAAAATAGCAACTGCAGGTGCGGCAGTTGGAACTTTTGGTAATATTACGCATGCAGGCGACGTAGTATCTTTATTTCTTGTTCAAAACGGGACAGACTTAAACGATATCTCCTCAACAGAGCAATTAGCAAGTGAAGCTTTAAGTTTTTATACCTCTTTTGCTTTAAATGATAAAGTTTGGGATGATACATTTGACCCATCTGTATTATCTTTTGCCCAAGGAAATCTTGCCATGCTTTTTGGTTATTCTCGGGATTTTTTTACAATAAAATCTATCGATCCCAATCTTTCATTTGAAATCTATCCAGTTCCTCATCTCCCACAGCAAAATATGACTATAGCAAGTTACTGGGTGGAAGGAGTATCCATAAAAAGTAAATATCAAAAAGAAGCAATGCTTCTTATAAAATATTTAGCTCAAAAAGAGACACAACAGAAATTATTTACCGAACAATCAAAAACAAGAGCGGTAGGCTTGCCGTATGGAAGGCGCGATCTTGCGAATTTGCTAAAAGATAACGCAAATGTATATCCATTTATCTCTCAGGCAGAAGGTGCTATATCTTCTTTTTTTGCAAGCGACACTTATGATAATGGTTTAAATTCTCAAATGAATAATTACCTTGAAGACGCAGTTAACGCAATTCTTACTGGCTCCTCGTCCCAAACCGCAGTCGATACTCTCCAAAAAGGCGTTTCGCAAATATTGCAGCAATATGCTACAAAGTAGCTCACAAAAGATAATTATTATTGCGTTCCCACTCGGCCTGTAAATGTGGATTTAGCTAGCATCTGTTCTTGAATATTTTTTGGAACTTCCTCGTAGTGAGAAGGCTCCATGTAATAAGACGCTCTGCCTTTAGACATACTCCTTAGTGTTGTTGAATAACCAGAAAGTTCAGAGAGTGGAACCAAAGACAGAATAATTGTTGCTCTACTTCTTTCTTCGGTTCCTATAATTTGCCCTCTTTTTGCAGATAAATCTCCAATAACATCTCCCAAAAACTCAGATGGAGTTGTTACTTCTGTCTTCATAATTGGCTCAAGAAGAGTAAGATCTGCTTTTTTTGCTGCTGCCTGTATTGCCTTGCTTGCTGCAATCTTAAACGCAATATCCGAAGAGTCAACCTCGTGATAGCTTCCATCGTAAACAGTAACTTTAGTATCAACCATTGGAAAACCAAGAAGAATTCCGTTTTCCATGGCTTCTTTTACACCTTTTTCGATTGATCTTATAAATTCAGATGGAATTGCCCCACCCTTTATAGCATCCACAAACTCATTTCCTTCGCCTCTTTGTTTTGGCTCAATCCTCAAAAAACAATGTCCATATTGCCCGCGTCCGCCAGATTGTCTGATATACTTACCCTCTCCCTCTGCTCTTTTTCTAACTGTTTCTTTGTATGCAACTTGTGGCGCGCCAACATTTGCCTCAACACCAAAATCACTTTTCATGGTATTTACCTTTACTTCAAGTTGCAATTCTCCAACTCCTGAGATAATTGTTTGCCCTGTCTCGTGATTTGCTTTTACATGAAATGTTGGATCTTCATCCATAAGACGCTTTAGCGCATATCCAAGTTTTTCTTGGTCTTGGGTTGTTTTTGGTTCGATTGCCAAAGAAATAACTGGCTCTGGGAAAGAAATTTTTTCCAAAACAATTGGTTTTGTCTCATCGCATAATGTATCTCCAGTGCCAGTATCTTTAAGCCCTACTATTGCAACTATTTCTCCTGCAAATCCTTCTTTTAGTTCTTCTCTTTGGTTTGCATGCATTAACAAAAGTCTTCCTACTCTTTCCTTTTTATTTTTACTGCTGTTATAAACATATGATCCGCTACTCAATTTTCCAGAATAAATTCTAAGATAAGTTAGTTTTCCAACATGAGGATCGTTTTGAATTTTAAAAGCAAGGCCACAAAAAGCTTCTTCTGGTGCAAGTTTTCTAATTTCCTCTGCATTGGTTTTAGAATTTATTCCTTTTACTTCTTTTAAATCGTGAGGGGAGGGCAGATAATCAATAACGCTATCCAGAAGTGGCTGAACACCTTTATTTCTTAAAGATGATCCAGCAAAAATAGGAACAAGTTTGTATGCAATTACAGCCCGTCGCAAAGCTCCCTTTAACTCATCGACCGTTGGCTCTTGACCGCTAAGATATTTTTCCAAAAGTGTATCATCTGTTTCTGCTATTTTTTCTATAAGTTTATTTCGATATTTTTCAACTTCATCTTTCATTTCAGAGGGCATCTTGTCTGACACGTCAAATTTTAAACCTTGCTCGTCTGATCCCCAAACTGAGGCTTTTCTAGTTAGCAAATCAACAATCCCCTTAAAGCTTGCCTCAACTCCTATTGGCAAAACCATGATGGCTGGGCGCGCTCCAAGTCGATCCTCGACAGATTTAATTGTTGCAAAAAAATTAGCACCAACTTTATCCATTTTATTTACAAAACATATCCTTGGAATCTTATATTTATCTGCTTGTCTCCAAACTGTTTCGGATTGAGACTGCACTCCTTCCTCTGCATCCAAAACTGTAATTCCACCATCTAAAACTCGAAGAGACCTCTCAACTTCTGCTGTAAAGTCAACATGGCCCGGGGTATCTATAATGTTTATCCTATAACCTTTCCAATAGGTTGTAGTTGCTGCGGATACAATAGTAATACCGCGCTTTCTTTCTTCTTCCATCCAGTCCATAACTGTTGTGCCTTCGTCAATATCGCCTATTTTATAAGTTTTGCCAGTGTAAAAAAGAATGCGCTCGGTTGTAGTTGTTTTTCCCGCATCAATATGAGCAATAATACCAATGTTTCTAATTTTAGAAAGCTCTGTAGTACGTTTCTGGTCAGCCATAATAACAAAAGCTTAAAGCGCAAAAGTCAAAAATACAACTCAAAACTATATATAAAGAGCTTTAAGCTTTGCGCTGTGGCTTTTCGCTTTGCACTTTGAGCTTTAAGCTAAATCAAAGTATACCATATTTTTCATTCCCATTCTAGGAGAATATATCTCGATTGCTACTCTGGGGTTTTTACGATTACGCGATTTCGATAATGATTTACCTGCCCTTTCGCTTCGGAATTTGAAAATCTTTTACTGGAAACGGTCTACCCTTTAATTCATTTTCTCTTATCTTTTTAAAAGACTTTGTAGGAAGATATCCACTTACAAGATCCGTATAATAGCCCTTTTTCATCTGATTTCCAGCAATTTCAGCAAGCTGAGGATGTGGATATACATTAACTATAGTTACTCTTGATAATTCTTGTTCCCTTTCTTTTTTAACTTCTTCGGGCAACTCAATCTCTACCTGTTGCATCAATTGTCTATCTATAGGAACAAAGGCATCTGTATATGTAGACTTAATTATTCCTTTGATCTCATAAAAACGAAGCATCCCTCATAGATGTATCTTTTTCATCTGAATTAAATGGATATATTCTTCTAGTGTAGAAGTTCTTGTGCAACTTTTTCTAATGCTGATCGTTGAACTTCTCTGGGTTCTCCTTCTGGCATATAGGGAATATATGCTATTTGGGAGCAATTGTCAACTATAAGTCTTACTGTAACGATATGATATAATTGAATAAATGAAAAAGTATATTTTGTTTGGAATAGTTGTTTTACTAGGTATATTTGGATTAACCATGTTTCAGAAGTCATCCCAACCTCCGTCTACAACACCCAATAAAACAGAAGATCAACCACTATCTACTATTTCCGATCAGACGACGCAATCCACTCCATCTAGTATAATAATCGATGTGAATGATGCACAAAAAGCTATTATAAAAACAAGCAAAGGCGAAATAACCTTAACCCTATATCCCAATGATGCGTCCAATACTGTTGTTAATTTTATTGCAAAAGCAAAAAGTGGATTTTATAAGAGTCTTACTTTTCATAGAGTAGAAGATTGGGTAATTCAAGGTGGAGATCCTTTGGGGGATGGAACAGGAGGAGGAGAAATGCCGACCGAGTTAAACAATAAACCATTTTTTGCTGGGTCATTAGGAGTTGCTAGAGGGGAAGATATAAAAATTTCAAACGATGCTCAGTTTTTTATAACCAAAAAAGATTCGGCTTTTCTTAATAGTCAATATACAAATTTTGGCATAGTAACAAAAGGTATGGATATTGTGGAAAAAATTGAGGTAGGCGATAAAATCCTCCAGATATCTACAGAATAATACTTATCTTAAACCTATAGTATTAGAATCTATTTGCGACCGCTTTAGAAGGCTAAAAGACCTACCATTTGAAGTGAGCAAAAGCGCTATTCGCTTGCGCCATTCTTAAAACTGCGTCTCTTTTCTTGATTGCTTCTCCTCTATTTTCTGCTGCATAGAGTAATTAATTACCCAGGGTTTGCAATTTTTCCATTTCTAGCTACAACTGCTCTTATCCATTCACCTTGCCCTACGACCTCAAAATGAGGACGATGATCGGTTCTAAGTCCTTCCAAAAGCGGAGAAGATGTTTGAAATCCGCATTTCATAAATTCACCATCAATTTCCCGATAAGTATCATGACCTAATTTGAGGTAAATGTTAGGAGATAAAGTTATATGAGGACCTTTCCCAACCCAAAACATATTATCAGGTATAGAAAAATTCGGATCAATTTTTTCAGCATTAGAGTCAAACCACTCACGAAACTCCGCAAAAGTTCCTTCTTCTGATACGCGAATAGGTTCTAAGGACGGAGGAATCCAAAAACGTTGTCCTTTGTCAATTCTTAACCATATTTCCGTTGCCTCTTCCACCCCTTCTGAATTCGCTTTATAGCCTATTCTCCAATTTCTTCCTTCCTCACCTTCTATACAAATATCTTTTTTTTCTTCGCTACCCAGAATTTGTTCCAATTCTTTCCCCTTAATATATGCCGCGTCAGGTACGAAGAAAAAATGAAATAGTTTTGACTCTTTGCCCAATTCTACAGGACGCAAACCATAGTTTGTCACCGGAAGCTCTACGATTGCCTCTTTCTCTTTTCCGGGTATTCCTATTAGTTTCAATCTTTCAGAAAAAGATTCAGTATCTACATGTAATCCTAAATGCGCATACCTGCTTCTAGCATGAGGCTCTAACTGCTCAAGAACTTCTCTGGGCACATTGGTCATCAAAAAAAGGCAAATTGCTGCGGTTTAACGCAAAAGAAACTATAGTGGCACTTTCTGGTTTTATTGTTTTAGGTTGATCAACCATTAACGGTTTTCCCCGCCACAACAGATCGTCAAATCCGCTTCTCTCTAAAGCTAAAGCTTGTTGATCTTTACTACGGACAAAGCGTGGTTTTTCTACTGAAGGCATAACACAAAGGCAGTCTATATAGACTACTAGACTACCACTTAAAATGGGCAAAGGCGCGGTTTGCTTGCGCCATTCTTAAAACTGCATCTCTTTTCTTGATTGCTTCACCTCTATTCTCTGCTGCATCCAAAAATTCTTGAGCTAATTTTTCCGAAAATCTGTGATATTCCTTATTTGGCTTGGTTTTTGCTGCTTGAATTAACCAACGAATTGCAATAGATGTTCTTCTATCGGCTCTTACTTCAATCGGAATCTGGTAAGAAGCGCCTCCCACCCGTCTTGGCCTAACTTCTTGTCTTGGACCAACATTTTGGATAGCCTTCTCAAAAAGAGAAATAGCGTCCTGATTTTTATTTTTAAGAATGTCAAAAGAACTATACAAAACGTTCTTTGCAACAGTTTTCTTACCATTTTTCATAAGATAATTTACAAACTTTGCAACCAAAACGCTTTTATATTTTTTATCTTGTTCGATTTGTCTATTTTCTGCTTTTTTATGTCGCATAAATTATGTGGCTGCTGGTGTAGCAGGAGCTCCTGCTACAACTCGTGGTGCGCCAATACCACTTTTTTTAGTGCCATACTTGCTTCGTGATCTTTTCCTACCTGTAACCCCCAAAAGATCAAACTTGCCGCGAACTATGTGATATTTAACTCCAGGCAAATCCTTAACCCTTCCTCCGCGAACAAGAACTATTCCATGCTCGGTAAGGGAATGTCCTATACCTTGAATATAGGCTGTAACTTCCATTTTATTGGAAAGCCTAACACGAGCAACCTTACGAAGTGCAGAGTTTGGCTTTTTTGGAGTCATAGTTTTTACAAGAGTAACTACCCCTCTCTTTTGAGGAGCTACAATGTTTTTATATTGACGCTCTCTTGCATTAAAAAGACGTCGTAATGCCGTAGACCTGCTTTTTTTAGTTTTTCTATTTCTTCCCCTTTTAACAAGTTGTGATAATGTTGGCATATATTTTATTATACCTCATCTTGCTGTCTACCTTCAACGGGTATAAGACGGCCAATAATAACGTTTTCTTTAAGTCCAACAAGTTTATCTTCGCGTCCCTCTAAAGCTGCCTCTGTTAATACTTTAGTTGTTTCTTGGAACGATGCTGCCGAAAGCCACGAATCAGAAAACAAAGCAGACTTAGTGATTCCCAATATAGTTTGTCTCGCGGTCGACGGCTCTCCTCCTTGGGAAATTACATCTTGGTTAATCTCGCCAAATTTTGTTTTTGTTACAAAGGCACCTGGAATTAGTGACGTATCTCCTACAGTTTCTACGACTACTTTATCCGACATCTTGCGAAGCACTACTTCAAAATGTTTATCGTTAATAGTTATACCCTGAGATTCATATACCTTTTGAGCCTCAGTTATAATGTATCTTTGTGCATCTGTTAAGCCTAGAATTCTAAGAATTTCTTTTGGATCAAGATACCCAACAGCTAGTTGTGCTCCCGTTCTAACTTCTTCACCATCCATTACACTAAGTTTCGAAGTTTTAGGAATAAAGTATTCTCTTTCTTGAGCTTTTGCCCCTTTTATTCTTAAAATATATCCATCATCTGTAGTTTCAATTTTTACTCGTCCGTGTACTTCGGAGATTGGGGATAAATTTTTGGGTGTTCTCATTTCAAATAATTCTTCAACCCGAGGCAAACCTTGAGTAACATCAGACATAACAACTCCGCCAAAATGTCTAACTCTCATTGTCAACTGAGTACCTGGTTCTCCAATTGACTGAGCAGCAATTACACCAACTGGGACCCCAACTTCTACAATCTTTCGAGTAGAAAAGTCCCAACCATAACAATCTGTACATATACCATACTTTAATCTACAAGTAATAGGAGATCTAACAACTATCTCATTAACATCATTATCTGCTATTTGTTTTGCTTTTTCCTCTGTTATTACCTCTCTGCTATTAAGTATTACTTTTTTAGTCTTTTTGGATACAACGTTTTCGGCAACCACCCTTCCTAAAATTCTGCTAACAAATGGGGTCATTATCTCAGCTTCATCTTTTCTTATAAGAATTCCCTCTTTACCTCCGCAATCCTCTTCTCTAACAATTACATCATGGGATGCATCAACTAGTCTTCTTGTTAAATAACCAGCGTTTGCGGTTTTTAAGGCCGAGTCTGTGAGACCTTTTCTAGATCCGCGAGCAGATGCAACATATTCAAAGATAGACAATCCTTCTCTAAAGTTTGATTTAATTGGAAGCTCGACTATTTTTCCCAATGGATCAAGAATAAGTCCCTTCATCGCAGAGAGTTGCTTTAATTGCTCTTTACCAGCTCTTGCTCCTTCGGAGTCAATAATAACTTTAATAACATTTGTATCTTTTAAGTTATCCCATGTAAGATCAGCTATTTTGTCTGCTATCTTAAGCCAAACATCGTTTGATAATCGCTTTTTTTCATCGATTGTGATAAGTCCTTTTTGATAATCTGCTTCAATTTCTGCCACCTTTTTTTCAGCGCCCCTAATAAACCGTTCTCTTTCTTTAATCATCTCGTTGTCAAAGACAGAAACTGATATTCCAGAGATTGTAGCCCCATAAAATCCAAGTGACTTAATAGAATCAATTAAGGCTTGAGTCTCGTCAGGCTTGGAAACTGCAATTGCTTGCGTTATTATTCTTTTAATTCCCGTTGCATTAATAGAGTAATTAACAAAATCAAAAGATTCTGGCAGATGCTCATTGAAGAAAATTCTACCAATTGTTGTTTCTATAATTTTATTGTTAATTCTAACTTGAATAGGCTCTCTAAGTGTTACAATCTTTAGGCTATGTGCCAAAATTGCATCTTGTATATCTTTAAATACCAAAGGTTCTTCTTTTCGTTGGGATTCATCTGTGGTTGTTAGGTAATAGATTCCAACCGCCATCTCTTTATTAGGAAGTGTTATAACGCTTCCATCCGCTGGCTTGAGTAAATTATGTTTTGGCATCATAAGATTTAATGCTTCTTCCTGAGCCCTTTTTGAAAGAGGAATATGAACCGCCATTTGGTCCCCATCAAAATCTGCATTATAACCAGCACATACACATGGGTGAAGCGCTATTGCTAAGCCTTCTATAAGAATTGGATAAAATGCCTGAATACTAAGCTTATGCAGTGTTGGAGCACGGTTTAGTAAAACTGGATGATTCTTTGTAATTTCTTCTAAAATATCAAAAACTTCTGGTGGTCCTTTGTCTATAAATCTTTTCGCAGATTTTATATTTGTAGCGAAACCTCGTAAAATAATTTCTCTAAGAACAAAAGGCTTGAACATCTCAAGTGCCATTTCTTTTGGAAGACCACATTGTGAAAGATTAAGTTGTGGACCAACCACAATGACAGAACGGCCAGAATAATCAACTCTTTTTCCCAAGAGGTTTTGTCTAAATCTCCCTTGCTTACCCCTGAGCATATCGGAGAGCGATCTAAGAGGAGAGGCTACAACTTGATTAGTTCTTTGAGATATATCTATAAGAGAATCAACTCCCTCTTGAAGCATTCTTCTTTCGTTTTTAAGAATTATTCCTGGTGCACCAAGAGACATTAAATGTTTTAATCTATTGTTTCTGTTAATTACTCTTCTATATAAATCATTTAGATCTGAAGTTGCAAAACGTCCTCCAGATAATTGAACCATAGGACGAAGGTCAGGCGGAATTACTGGCAAAACCGAAAGAAGCATAAAAGAAGGTTGTACTCTTGCCCTTCGCATTGCTTCAATTAATCTTAGTCTTTTTATAAGCTTTAGATACTTTTGTCCCTTAGCTTTTTCGATTTGTTTCCGAAGCTTGATAATAAGAGAGGGTAGATCTATTTTTTCAAGCAAATCCAATATACCTTCCCCCCCAGTTTTATATGTGAAAAATATTGGAATATCGTATTCTAAAATCTTAAAGTATTCGTCTTCGGAAAAGACTGCTCCCACTTTTAGACTTTTAAGAAGATTTAAAAATACATCGAAAACTTCATCTTGTTTTTTGCTTTCTTCTTCAAAGCGCAAAGTTACAGCAGCAATTTTTTGTCTTCTTTCAAGCTCTAGTTCTTGTTCAATAAGCTCTTTCTGTTCGGGCTCAACTTTACTTGCCTGCATTTCTTTTTTCTTAATCTTTATTTCCTCATTTACTCTTTTCTCCCCTAAAGCCTTCTCTTCTTTTTGTCGTTTTCTTCTTTTTTCTACGTTCTGGTTAAATACTTTTATGGCCTCTTCTTTTTTGTCTTCATCAATATCGATTATTAAATAAGACGCATAATATATAACAGATTCAAGATTTTTTTGAGGCATGTCTAAAATAAGAGATATTGGCGAAGATGAACTTTTAAAGAACCAAACGTGTGCTACGGGAGAAGCCAATGTTATATGCCCCATTCTTTCACGTCTAACGCGAGATAAAGTAACTTCTACTCCACATTTATCGCACACTATTCCTCTATATCTGACTCTTTTATATTTTCCACAATAACATTCCCAATCTTTTGTTGGTCCAAAAATCCTCTCGTCAAAAAGTCCGTCTTTTTCCGGCCTAAGAGTTCTATAATTAATAGTTTCTGGTTTGGTAACTTCGCCATAAGACCAAGATAAAATCTCCTCCCGGCTTGCTAAAGAAATTTTTAGAGCTTTAAAGTCTAATATTGTTATATCTTTCATTTTTTTATCGATATTATTCATACTATTTAGTTAATGCTTTCTCAAGCTCTTTTGCCTCCTCTTCTTTTTTGTCTTCCAATTTCTCTCCCTCCCCTGTCTTTGTTGTAGAAAGAGCAGTTAACTGTTCTTGTGCAACTGTTGCTCCAATGGGGCTAATATTTAACGAAAGCGAAGCTAGTTCTTTCATTAATACTTTAAAAGATTCTGGAACTCTTGGTGTTGGAATGTCTAATCCCTTAACAATTGCCTCAAATGCCTTGGCGCGTCCAACAACATCGTCTGACTTTATGGTTAACATTTCTTGCAAGGTATACCTTGCCCTGTGGGCGTCCAGTGCCCAAACCTCCATCTCCCCCAACCGCTGACCTCCCATTTGTGCTTTTCCACCAAGTGGTTGTTGAGTAACTAAAGAGTATGGACCAGTTGATCTGGCATGAGTTTTGTCCTCGACCATGTGGATAAGCTTCATCATGTATTCAACTCCAACAACAACCGGATTTTCGTATGCCTCCCCGGTTCGACCATCATAGAGAACTGATTTACCATCTTCTGGAAGGTGTGCCTCCTTAAGACTTGCCACAATTTTATCTTCCCCTACCTCTTCAAATACTGGCACTCCTACCTTAATGTTTAATCGTTTACAGGCAAGCCCAAGATGAGCCTCCAAAAGTTGACCCAAATTCATACGAGCCAAAACACTAATTGGAGAAATGACAATATCAATTGGAGTTCCATCTGCAAGGTATGGCATGTCACTTTCTGGCAAAATTTTAGAAATAACCCCTTTATTTCCATGACGTCCTGCAAGCTTATCACCAACAACAACGTGTCTAAACTGTGCAACCTCAACAATAATTTTTTTAACAGCTCCAGGCTCCAACTCCTCCCCCTTTTTTCTGTCTAAAACCTGAACACTAATAACTGTGCCTCGTTCTCCATGAGGCATTCTTAAGGAAGTGTCGCGAACTTCGCGTGCCTGTTCACCAAAAATAGCGCGAAGAAGTCTTTCTTCTGCTGTTAATTCTGTCTCTCCTTTTGGAGCTATTTTGCCAACTATTACATCTCCTGGTCCTACATTACTTCCAACAACTACAATTCCTTCTTCATCAAGATTAGCTAAATCTTCTTCCGACACATTTGGGATATCCCTTGTTGTTTCTTCGACACCCAGTTTTGTTTCAACTACCGATGCCTCGTGTTTTTCTATATGGATCGAGGAAAAAATGTCTTCTTTAACTAATCTATCCGATATAACAATAGCATCTTCGTAGCCTAAACCATCCAAAGATGCGTATGCTATAAGTAAGTTTTGACCAAGCGCTAGTTCTCCATTTTCTGAAGATGGACCATCTATTAAAAGATCACCCTTTTTCACTTTTTGTCCTGTAATAACCAAAGTTTTTTGAGTATAAGAAGTTGCCTGGGAAGTTCTTTTGAATGAATCTATATGATAGGTTGCTTCTTGATCTTTGTGTTTTCCTTTAAGAACCACTTTATTTGCATCCGCATATATTACTTTGCCGTCTGCTGGAGCTCTTATAATCCTTCCCATAACTTCGGCGATTGTTTTCTCCATATTTGTTCCAACTATTGGACTTTTAGGAGTAACCAGAGGAACAGCCTGACACTGCATATGAGTTCCCATTAAAGCACGGTTTGCTTCATCATGACTTACATAAGGAATTAAAGAGGCAGCTGTACCAACAACTTGTCTTGGCACAATATCAACAAAATCTACTTTTTCTTTTTCAACCTCCATAAATGCTCCTTGGTGTCTAACTGGAACTCGATCTTGCAAGATATTATCTCTGGCTAAAACTCCAGCGTGAGTTATGCAATAATCTTTTTCATCGTCTGCATCTAGGTACACAATCTCTTGCGTTGCTCTTACCTTAGTTTGTCTCCCATCTTTAGCCTTTTCTACTCTTCTATATGGTGTTTCCAAAAATCCATAATCATTGATTTTTGAGAAAAGTGTCATATAGGTTACCAAACCAATATTTGGTCCTTCTGGACTTCGAATTGGACAGACCTTGCCGTATTGAGAGCTATTAATATCACGAATAGAAAACGCAGCCCTCTCTCGAGAAATTCCACCTATACCCATAACAGTTAACCTATTTAAGTTATCAACTTCGGACAAAGGATTAGTTTGGTCTAAGATAGTCGAAAGTTGCGAGGTTCTAAAGAACTCATTAATAGATGCCATAATAGGACGAGCATTTATAAGGCTTGCAATAGAAGGCTTAACATCCGGCTGAATAAGGCTCATTCTCTCTTTTATGCCTCTCTCAAGTCGCAATACCCCAACTCTAAATGCAGTTGCTGCAACAAGCTCACCAACTCGTCTAACCCTTCTATTGTTAAGACTATCTATATCATCAACTCCCCCTCTACCTTGAGCAAGAAGCATCAAAAAACTTATCGTCCCAATTATGTCCTCAAAAGTCAGAATACGTGCATCCGATGCAACAAAACCTGGAGTATTTTTTAGTTTCTTATTTACCTTATATCTACCAACTATTCCTAAATCATATCGTCTTACGTTAAAGAACATGCCATCAAAATTCTCTTTTATTTTGTCAAAAACTATTGGTTCCCCAGGATGCATTTTTCTAAATATGTCAATAACTGCATCTCTTAGGCTTCCAGTCTCGTCCTTTTGGAGTGTAGTCTCAATAAATGAGGTTTTTCCACTGCCTTCAACATCTCTGAACTTTTCTTTTATTGTATCGTTACCAGAAACTCCAATAGCTCGTAAAAAAGTTGTTACTAAAAATTTTCTACGTCTATCTATTTTTACAGTTATTGTCTCGTGTCTTGTTGTTGAAAACTCAAGCCATGAACCATGGACTGGTCTTATTTCGGCGTTATAAAGTTTTTTACCGGTAACATTATCTTGTATTGCTGTAAAAAACACTCCTGGAGAGCGAACTAGCTGATTAACAACTGCACGTTCTACGCCATTTACAATAAAAGTTCCTCTATCTGTCATTTGGGGTATATCACCAAGAAAAACCTCCTGCATTATAGATTCATTAGTTTTTTTGTTTGTTAAAGTCGCGAAAACATATAAAGAAGAATCGTACATAAGTCCTTTTGATGAGGCAACCTTTGGGGAATTTGCTGGTTTTCCTATACGATAATCCTTAAACTCTAGTCTCCAATTTTTTTCAGTGAAGTCGTCTATTGGGGAAACTTCTTTTAAGACTTCGCCTATGCCTTTCTCGAGGAACCATTTATAGGATCGTTTCTGAACATCAAGCAAATCTAGCTTTGGTAAAAAAGGATATTCTTTTCCCCAGTTTTGTCTAATATTATCTTTATTGTTAATACTGTCAGCTTTACGCATTTAGCAAGTTTTAGAAGATCCTCTATATTAACAAAAAAAATACACAAGGCACTACCCTTTTATGTATAATTTTGTATAGAGTGTTGTTCTTATAACATACCTGTCTATCTCTGTCAATAACCTATAGTAAAGAATTTTAATTGAGGCGACACTCTCTGGATGTCTAGCTATTTTTTTAGACTTGCGTTTTGGAAAAGAGTGCTATACATTAATGCATCTTCTGCTTTTTTAGAACTATCAAATGTTTTAAAAGACTGTTCCATTTTGTCTAGTAACTTTATAAGGTATTGATCTATATCTGAAGTGGCAATTTCTTTTTTTCGAGCCATGGCTTCTTGCATAAATCGATTTGCCATTTTAAAAGAACCACGCTGCAATCCAAGCGCAACTCTTTTTAAATCAAGTCCTAAAGCTGCCAAAATCATCTTATTGTTCATAAAACTTCTTTAAAAAAATACTCTGTTAAATCTTTATACAGCTTTCTAATTTCTGGGTCAAGGATTTCATTGCTTGGATTTTTTTGAGAAGGTCTAATGTTAATAAACGAATTATAATCAATTATTTTTGTCTCCAAATCAATTCCGCCACCCCAAACATCAGCTTGCATTGATCCTTGCTTCAAAAGAGTACGTTCTCCTTCAAAATGCCTATCCATTCCAGCTACACATATCCTCTTTTTTATATCAATAACAGTTTTTATATAAACATCAAACACTTCTTTTAACTTCTCTATTTCTTCTTTTAAATAGGACTCTTTTTTTGTAATAATCATTTGCTAGAGCTTTCAGAACCATTTTACCATACAATTTAGCAATTACGCTGTATGGTATAATTTAAAGTATGGCTGGGTCATAAATACCCATTTGTCATAAAAGAGCGGACATCTGCGGAGCTTGCTCCGCAGTTGGATAGCCACAGG
>ERZ1292623.141-Hain-H51-01um-R1-141-length-79168-cov-22_pt1 | contig 79168 bp, 73 predicted proteins | sample MGYA00564398_ERZ1292623 | MGnify/ENA primary metagenome ERZ1292623 (study PRJEB36523, sample SAMEA6512633) | groundwater metagenome | collected 2019-01-07 | study: AquaDiva: Metagenomics assemblies of 32 groundwater samples
AGTTAGGAATAAAGAGCAAGAATATAAAACTTGCCGATATTCCTAAAAAAGATATCGCTCATTACGCAAAAAAAGCAACTGAAGTTTGGTATAACTGGCCTTTTATGGGTTTTGGAGAATTAGAGGGCATTGTAAATAGAGAAGATTATGATTTAAGCAATCACGCCAATTTTTTAAGTAATGCTAAGAAAGACGCCGGAGAAGTTCTAAAATATCACGACGCGGAAACTGGCGAGAAGTACTTTCCTTATGTAATCGAGCCATCTGTTGGAGTTGGTCGGGCAATGCTTGCTTTTCTTATTGATTCTTACTTTGAAGATAGCAAGCGCGTAGTTCTTAAACTTCATCCAAAACTTGCTCCAGTAAAGGTTGCTGTTTTTCCATTGCTTGCGAATAAATTGCCTCTTGTAAAAATGGCAAAAGATATTTATTATAATCTTAAGAAGCAAATAAATGGAGTTGTTGCATTTGACGATCGTGGCAATATAGGAAAACGTTATTATTCACAAGACGAAATTGGTACGCCATTTTGTATAACAGTTGATTTCCAAAGCCTTGAAGATAGGACAGTTACTGTTAGAGATCGCGATACGACAAAACAAGAAAGGGTACGCATAGAAAATCTACAAACATATTTAAGAGGCAAAATGGTCATAAATGAGTAATGAGAGAACCATTGGGATTATTGATTGTGCGTTCCAATCTCTTGAATTGAGTAGAGATCATGTTTTTGCGCCGGGTGATCCTCCTAGATTTACTCGTTTAGGATCCCATCTTTATGGGCTTTTTGTAGTTCATAAGAATGAAATAATAGAAGCACGAAGGGATGGTCGCACAACAGAGGAGAGATTATACCAAATGGTAAATGAGGAGATTGAGGAGAGGCTTGCTGGTATTGAAGGAATATGGTGTAGAAAGATACCAAGGAACGGTATTGTTACTGCGTATTTAGAACACCAATTTAATGCAATAATGAAGGAGGAATCAATTTTATTGAGTAATGCTACGACTTTGACAAAAAAATAAAAATTGTTACAATTAATAAATATAAGTAATGAAAAATAAGAAAATATTGATAGCGGTTTTATTCGCTGCATTGATAGCATTAGTCGGCGGAGGATATCTTGCATTGTCTTCTAACTCTAAAAAAGAAACCCCAAAAGAAATAGTTTCAGAGTCACAACAGCCACTTGAAGAGACAGTTAGTGTTCTTTCTCCAGAAGACTTAGGTCTTTCCTTAAAGCCAATAAGTGCTAATAAAAAATTACTTATGGAAATTGAGAAGACAGATGACATATCTTCGTTGGATTACGAATTGTCCTATACTTCAATAGGAAATATTCCAAGGGGAGTCATTGGGCATATAGACGTTAAAACAGGGAAGAAGATTTTGCAAGAAATTGTTCTTGGAACTTGTTCGGATGTTTGTCACTACGACAAAGAAGTTTCGGATATCAAGCTAGTTGTTAAGGTAACTAAATTAGATAATAAAGAATATTTGGTCGAAAAAACCCTCGAATCTATACCCTCGATTTAAGGTATTTTTCTATAGGTTGAGTATTTACATTTTCTAATACACTATTTTGTTCTTTTGGTGTCTTGACAAGTGTTTAAATATGTCCCAAAATGGTAATAAGTGGGACAAAGTGGGATATGGTGGGACAATAAAAGATGAGATATGTTACTAGGGCAACACGAGGTAAAAGTAGATGTAAAAGGCAGGACTGCGTTTCCCAAAAAACTTAGAGAAATTATTGGAGACAAATTAATTATAACTTTGGGTTATGAAAACTCGCTCATTATTGTTTCGGAAGAAGGGTGGAAAGCATTACTTGAAGGAACAGAAGGTAAACCTTTTATCCAGCAGGAAACAAGAGAAACACAACGGTTCTTACTTGGCGGAGCAAGCAATGTTGAGCTTGATAGCAAAGGAAGGTTTGTTATACCTAACTACCTTCGAAGCTTTGGAAAGATTAAAGATGAAGTTGTATTCATAGGATTATATCGATACGTAGAATTGTGGGATAAAACTTTGTGGGAAGCATACAGAAAAACCCTTGAAAAAAATATCGATAGAATTTCAAAAAGACTTGTAAAAGGAGAAGAAGGAAAAGTTTTACCAGAGCGTAGATAGATTAACGATACGGGATCGTTACAGATATAACGAAACGGTAAATGAATGAATAGTTTCCACGAGTCAGTACTTTTAAAAGAGATCATTGAAAACTTAGGAGTTGAAGAAGGCAAGAGATACATTGACGCGACACTTGGTGGAGGAGGACACGCGGTTGAGATTTTGAAGCGTGGTGGAGTCGTGTTGGGAATTGATTGCGATCGAGAGGCGATTGAGCACATTAAAAAGATATTAAGAGAAAAAGATATTAAGATACTAAGTGAAAAAAAAGATAAAGCACTTAATATCTTGGTATCTCAATATCCTAATATCACTCTTGTCAAGGGGAATTTTAGGGACATAGATAAAATTGCACATTCACATGGATTCGAAAAGGTAGCTGGAATTATTTTTGATTTAGGGGTTTCATCCTACCAGCTAGAGACAGCCGAAAGAGGATTTAGTTTTCAAAAAGAAGGACCGCTTGACATGCGCATGGATCAGGATTTAGGTATCAGCGCAGCGGATCTTATCAAAATTTTAACGAAAGGAGAGCTTTATGAACTATTTTCTAAATTGGGTGAAGAAAGTAATGCTCGGAACGTTTCTGAGCATATTGTTAGGGCCCGTAGAGTGAAGCCAATTGAAACAACGCAGGAATTGGTGGAAATCATAGGCGAGGTTAAGCCTCCTTGGAGATTTTCAAGTATTCATCCTGCAACTAAGATTTTTCAGGCATTAAGAATTGCAGTAAACGATGAACTCAATGCATTAAAAGAGGCATTGCCAAAGGGAGTCAAACTTTTGGCGCAAAACGGACGATTGTTGGTAATTTCGTTTCAATCTCTTGAAGATAGAATTGTAAAGCAAAGTTTTATTAAATTTAGTAAAAATGGTTTGGGAAAAATTATAACAAAAAAACCTATAGTGCCAAACGCTGAAGAAATAAATAAAAATATAAGAGCAAGAAGCGCAAAGCTTAGAGTTTTTGAAACCCATTCGGCAAGCTCAGGGTAAAATATGAAAAAATCAGGTATTACTATCGTATTGATTACAAGCGTTATAATATTATTATTAATCGTACAAACTATTTTATCTAACAGGCTATCTACATCTGGAGCGTTAGTGAGTAAGGTTGATAAAGAAATTAAAGCTTACAAAACAGAAAATGCTGAAATTCGAGAAAAACTTTTTTTACAATCATCTTTAAATAATATAGCATCCAAGGCAGCAGAGTTAGGGTTTACTGGAGGTAAATTCGTGGCTCTAACAAAATCTTTGCCTTTGGCTGCTAGGCAATGAATTGGAGATATCGGTTAACTTTTTTAATTCTCCTCCTAACTTTTATAGCAATTACTGGTCGATTATTTTATTGGCAAGTTGTTAAGGCGCAAGAACTTTACGTATTGGCTCAATCTCAATATGGAAGACTTATAAAAGTAATGCCTTTGCGAGGTGAAATAAAAACATCCGATGGCTTTCCAATTGCAGCAAATAAAATTTCTTACCTTGTTTTTGCAAATCCCAGAGAGGTTAAAGACAAGAAAACTGCTGAAAAGATCGCTGCGATTCTTAAAGTAGATATTGCATCAATAAGTGCTAAACTTGCTTTAGATCGTTTATGGGTTTCCTTAAAATCAACTATTGATACTCAAACAAAAGAATCTATAGAATCTCTAAATCTTCCGGGAGTTGGTTTTGAGGAAAAATCAACTCGTTTCTATCCCGAGGCATCTATGTCGTCTCAAATGCTTGGCTTTGTTGGCAAAAATGAATTAGGGGAAGACAAAGGATATTTTGGGCTTGAAGGGTATTACGATAGGCTTTTGCGAGGTAGAGAAAGTTATATCGTTGGAGTTCAGGATGCATTGGGACGACCGATTTTATCAAAAGCAACAGATGGGGTAAGAAAAATAGACGGAAGCAATTTAATATTAAGCGTAGATCGACCAATACAGTTTTTAGTGGAGAAAAAGTTAAAAGAAGGTATTGAAACATACGGCGCAACTTCTGGTGTGGTTGGAGTTATGAATCCAAAAACAGGGGAAATTATTGCTATGGCAAGCTTCCCAACTTTTGTACCTTCTGAATATCAAAATTATCCCGAAGATTTATATAAAAATCCTTTTGTTTCTAGTATTTACGAGCCAGGCTCAACTATAAAGCCAATTGTTATGGCGGGAGCGTTAGACGCTCATATTATAAAACCAGAAACAAAATGTCCAATTTGTAGCGGTCCAGTTGTGATAGGGGACTACGAGTTACATACGTGGAACGATAAATATTATAAAGACATAAATATGATAGACGTAATTATTCACTCCGACAACACTGGTATGGTATATGTTGCTCAAAAGTTAGGGGTTGATAAAATGATTTCATATCTTAATAAGTTTGGCATAGGAAGTCTAACTTATATTGATTCTCAGGGAGAAATACCAGCAAGTCTTAAGCCAAAAAATGCGTGGTACCCAGTCGATCTGGCAACTACAGGTTTTGGACAGGGAATCTCAGTAACACCAATTCAACTTTTGACTGCTTTTTCTGCAATTGCAAATAATGGAAAAGTGATGCAGCCACACTTTGTATCCCAAGTTGAATCGTTAGATGGAGAGGTTGCTAAAATTCCTCCTAAAGTTTTGGGCACGCCAATTTCTGAGCAAACTGCTAAAGTTATGACCGAAATTTTAGTAAGCGCTGTTAATAAAGGAGAAGCACAGTGGGTAAGGTTAAAAGGGTATAGAATAGCAGGTAAAACTGGTACTGCGTCGATCCCAGTTAAAGGACACTATGATCCATCAAAAACCATTACTTCTTTTATTGGTTTTGCTCCAGCAGAGAATCCTAAATTTGTAATGCTTGTAATTTTAGATAAACCAACAGTTGCAATTTATGGAGCAGAAACCGCAGCGCCAATATTTTTCGACATCGCCCGCGACATACTCTCCTACTACGGAATTCCTCCAAGTGAGTAAGATTTTGAGTATTGTTTATCTTTTGAATAACATTTAATTATTTTCCGCGGTCGCGAAAAGAAATTAAAGTAGAGAAAACAGTAACAAAAGGGTATAATATAGCACGTGTGGTGGCAGAGGGTAAAGAATATTTATCACTTACTAAATGCTGTTGTTGCTAATCTCTGGTTTGGGTTTCCGTCAAGGAATCTTACTGTAGTTGGAGTAACTGGAACTGATGGAAAGACGACAACAGTAAGTCTTATTTACCACATTTTGTATACGGCAGGATATAATGCTTCGATGATTAGCTCGGTCGGAGCAATTATTGCAGGAAAAAATTATGATGTTGGTTTTCATGTTACGACCCCATCTCCTTGGGCTTTGCAAAGATTTATAAAAAAAGCCTTCATGTCAGGTGAGGCTCAGGGTTCGTCCCATCCGCTCAACGACTCTTCTGACTCAAACTTAGTTCTAACCTCAGTCCTTGCACGAGCAAACGATTATAAACGTGTTTCTAATGAGGAATTATTCAAGAGATCGTTTCGCGGAGAGGCTCGCCCTTCGCCTGCCACCCCTCGGTCGCGCTTTCTGGTTCTTGAAGCTACATCGCATGCTTTAGATCAGTATAGGGTTTTTGGAATAAAGTATGATGTAGGGGTCTTGACAAACGTAACCCACGAGCACTTGGATTATCATAAGACATACGAAAACTATGTAAAAACTAAAGCTAAATTATTAAAAACAGCAAGGGTTGCAATAGTGAATAGAGATGATAAATCTTACGAACTGTTAAAATCCGAAATCATAAATCCTAAATCCGAAACAAATTCAAAATTCAAAATTCAAAATTCAAAATTACAAGTCAAAAATCAAAAGTTTATAACATATGGAATGAGAAACGATGCTGATGTTAATCCCCAAAACTTTCCCTTTAAAACAACACTAATTGGGGAGTTCAATAAGCATAATGTTTTGGCTTCGATTGCTGTCTGTCGTAACTTGGGAATTAACGACAAGATTATACGTAGGGCGATAGTTAGTTTTAAGCCGCCAATTGGAAGAGAAGAGATTGTTTATCCTTCGACAAGCTCAGGACAAGTAAATTTTACTGTTATGATTGATTTTGCACATACACCTAATGCATTTGAGCAAATTTTAAGTTCAATAAAACCGAGTATAAAAGGTAGACTGATTCATGTGTTTGGAGCTGCAGGACAAAGAGACGCCACAAAAAGACCTTTGATGGGCAAAGCGTCATCAAAATATGCGGATATTATTATTTTGACAGCGGAAGATCCGAGGTCTGAAAGCGTTGAAGATATTATGAAGGAAATTGAGTTAGGAATTATGAATTATGAATTAAGAATTAAGAAAAAGACGCTATTAAAAATTCCAGATAGAAAGGAAGCGATTAATGCTGCTATTAAGATGGTAAGGAAAGGAGATTTTGTTTTGATTACCGGGAAAAGTCATGAAAAATCTATGAATTATGGTAGAGGGGAGGAGCCGTGGGATGAGTTTGAAGCGGTGAGAAACGCGTTGTCATCGCGAGCGAAGCGTGGCGATCCCATTCATAAAGAGATTGCTTCGTCCCGATTTGATCGGGACTCGCAATGACAAATAGCAAAACCTATGCTTAAAAAGTCTAAAAAAGGTTATTACTTTTGGGAAGAGTTTGCCAATATGGATGGTTTGGTCCATGGAGTTTCTACTAGGAATTTTGGAAGTATTAAAAATAATGGAAAGATAAATGAAAAAAACCTCAAGAATTTTTTAAATGCTTTGCGTATTCAGAGGAAAAGCATTATTTTTCCAGAACAAGTCCATGGTTCAAGTGTCGTGACAATTGATGATTCTAAAAACCAGTTCATTCAAAACGTTGATGGTTTGATTACCAATAAGAAAAACATCTTTCTTGGTGTAGTAACAGCAGATTGTCTGCCAGTGATTTTTTACGATCCCCAAATTGGAGCCGTAGGAGTTGCGCATGCAGGGTACAAAGGACTTCTGAGGGGTATTCTTCAAGAAATGATTAGGGGTATGAAAAAGCTGGGATCGGATGTAAAGAATACGAAAATTGCAATAGGACCTGCAATTGGAGCTTGTTGCTATGATGTACCGTATGATCGAGCTGAAATGTTTGTAAACTCTGATGGAGATTCTGGGCGCTCCCGACAAGTCGGGATTGCCAGAATGACGACGATATATCAAATACGAAAAGGAAAATATTTTTTGGATTTAAAGAATATCGCAAAACTTAGTCTTATATCAGAAGGTGTACCAGAAAACAATATAGAGGTTTCAGATATTTGTACGAAAGACAATATTAAAGACTTTTTTTCATTTCGGAAAGAGGGACCAAAAAACTTTGGGGATTTTGCGACTGTCGTGGGAAAGGTATAACTTGATTTATTCTTCGAGCGAAGCGACAGAAGGGAGCGCAGTCGAGAAGTTTACAGTTGATAGTTCTCGACTTCGCCCCGATTTAATCGGGGCTACGCTCGAACAATATACAAGTGAGATTTATTCATCTATGAAATATCAGAGAATACATTTTGTCGGCATCAAAGGCGCAGGGATGACACCATTGGCTATTATTGCGAAGCAAGCCGGATTTAATGTTACAGGCAGTGATATTGCCGATGTTTTTATTACAGATGACGCGCTTAAAAAAATGCGTATTTCGGTATTTAAAGGATTTAGCGAAAGTTACGTTGGCGACGTTGATTTGGTTATTGCGACTGGCGCCCATGGGGGGCTTGATAACATAGAGGTTAAAACAGCCAAGAAAAAAGCAATACATGTAATTACGCAAGGTGAGGCGGTTGGATTATTTATGGAAGGAAGTATTTTTGGAAGAGATTTTATTGGAATTTCGGTTTCTGGCACAAATGGTAAAACCACTACAACAGCAATGATTGCGACCTTACTTAAAGGTGCTGGTTTGTCTCCTTCCTATATAATTGGTACAAGTTTTATTCCTTCTCTTGGATATGCGGGTCATTTGGGCAGCGGAAAATATTTTGTTGCAGAGGCGGATGAATACGCAACAGACTCTGTTTTCGTAAAATCGGCAAAGTTTTTGTGGCAGAACCCAGAGATTATTGTTATCACCAATATTGATTTTGACCATCCTGATATTTATTCCAACATCGAAGAAGTAAAAAAATCTTTTAAAAAATTTATTTTAAAGCTTCCTAAAGATGGAGTTCTAGTTGCGTTTGGTGATGATCCTAACGTTTTAGATGTTATTACATGTTATAACGGAAAGAAAATAGTCTATGGAGAGGGTATGGACAACGATTATGTGATTTCGAATATAAAAACAACGAATAGAAAAACCAGTTTTTTTCTTAAATCAAAAGATGGGCTTAAGAGTAATTTTGCTCTTAATATTTTTGGAGAACAGAACGTTTTGAATTCAGCGGCCTCAATTGCAGTTGGTAGATACTTGGGTTTGACTTTAGATCAACTCAAAAAAGGCATAGCATCATATAAAGGAAGCAAGAGGCGTTCGGAATTTATTGGAAAACTCTCAAGCGGAGCATTAGTTTTTGATGATTATGCTCATAATCCTACGAAAGTCACGGCAACATTAAAAGCATTTAGGGACGCTTATCCGAATAAGCGAATTGTCTGTATTTTTCAACCACATACTTATTCTCGAACAAAATCATTGTTCGAACAATTTATTAATTCATTTGATGACGCGGATACCATTATAATAACTAATATTTATGCTTCGCTTCGAGAAAAAAAAGATTTTACTATTTCATCAAAAGACTTAGTGGATAGAATGAAAAAGTTTAAAAAAGGAGTACTCTTTATATCTAATCTTGACGATGTGGTAGAATATATCGACAAAAAAAAGTACGGAGAAGACACATTGATTATTACGATGGGCGCGGGCGATGTTTACAAGATTGGAGAATCAATGGTGGGGAAACAAAAAATTCGAAATTCGAAGCACGAAATTCGAAACAAATTCTAATTTTCAAAAATTCAAATTCTCAAAACTGCCCAAAACGTTTTGAATTTTGGATTTTGGTCATTCGATATTGTTTCGGATTTAGGATTTTGATATTCGAATTTAAGAATATATGGAAAAGTTGATTATAAATGGTGGGAGAAGATTAATGGGGACTGTTGTTGTATCTGGAGCAAAGAATGTGGCATTGAAGACTTTGGTCGCCGCGTGCTTAACGGATGAGGAAGTAATAATAGAGAATATTCCATTAATATCGGATTTTATGGTGATGGTTAATATTATTCGAGAGCTTGGCGGAACAGTTAAGATTAAAGATCATAAAGCTTATATTCAAGTTAAATCTCTCAAGCTTAAAAAAATTTCACTGGAGGAAGCAGCTAAGATTCGAACATCTTCTATGCTTATGGCGCCCCTTCTTGCTCGGCTGCATAGGGCTATTATTCCAAATCCAGGAGGGTGCAGAATTGGAGCTAGGCCTATTGATAGAACCATTGATGGACTAAATGTAATGGGAGCAGAAACCGCTTATAATAGCGATGATGGATACTTTTATATTAAAGCAAATAATAAAACAATAACAAAAAATGGGACTATAACCTATAAATTTGAAAAAAGCACTCATACAGGTACAGAAACTCTTATTATGGCTTCGGTTCTTTCTAGGAGAAAAACAGTTCTTGAAAATGCAGCAGAGGAACCAGAGATAGATGAGCTAATCGCACTTTTAAATAAAATGGGAGCGAACATTGAGAGAACAAGACAAAGAGCAATTGTTATAAAAGGCGTGGAGAAGCTTAGAGGCTGCAGATTTAAGATTGGATTGGATCGCAATGAAATTGTAACCTTTGCAGTAGCGGGAATTGCGACAAGGGGAGATGTTTTTATCAAAAACGCAAATACCGTAGATCTTTCTTCATTCCTGCAAAAACTAAAAGTTGCGCGGGCAGGTTGTGAGATAAAAAAGAACGGAATTAGATTTTTTTATAAAGAACCGCTTAAAAGCACAGACATCGAAACATCTATCTATCCAGGTTTTATGACTGATTGGCAGGGACCATGGTCGATTCTAATGACGCAGGCAGATGGAGTGTCGATAATTCACGAAACTGTTTATGAAAATAGATTTGGGTATGTAAAAGAGCTTAGGAAAATGGGAGCAGATGTTTCTCTTTTTAATCCAATAACTAAAAACCTGTCTGAAGTCTATAATTTTAATCTTGCAGATAATAGCCCAGAATATTTTCACGCATTAAAAGTATATGGCCCAACGAAATTGCATGATGCTGTGGTTACAATGTCGGATTTAAGAGCAGGCGCAACACTAGTTTTGGCAGCACTTCTTGCTCCTTTACAAAGCATTATTTTTGGAGTAGAGCATTTAGATAGGGGATACGAAAAATTTGAAGAAAGGTTGAGATCTTTGGGAGCACGCATCAAGAGGACTAAAAATTGAAATGAATAAACTAGCGGTTATTGTGTTGGCAGCGGGTAAGGGTAAGCGCATGAACTCGAAACATATAAACAAAGTAGTTCTTAAACTTGGTGGCAGGCAAATGATACTGCGCACGATTGATCTTTTGGAGAACTTGAAGATTAGTCCTATAATTGTAGTAGTGGGGTTTGCGAAGAAATCAGTGACTGATCTTTTGGGACAAAGAGTTGTCTTTGTGGATCAAAAGAAAAGGTTGGGTACTGCCCACGCTGTAAAATGTGCGTTAAAATATTTGCCTAGACATGTAACCGATGTTCTAGTTTTAAATGGAGACGATTCGGCTTTTTACGAGGGGGAAACAATTATAAATCTGATTAAAGTTCACCAAAAGAAAAATACAGAGGTTACATTTCTAACTATTGAACTTGATAATCCATCCGGACTTGGTAGGATAATAAGGGACGATAAAGAACAACTTCTTGCGATTATCGAGGATAAAGATGCGTCTTTACAGCAGAAAAAAATAGAGGAAATTAACCCAGGATGTTATTTGTTCAAGGTATCTTTTTTACGTAAATATTTAAGAAAAATTAAGAAGAGTAAAACAACAGACGAATACTATCTTACAAGACTTGTAGATATTGCTGCAGCAAATAATGAAAAGATAGAAACTTTAAGGGGAGGAAAAATCCCGTGGAGAGGGATAAATACGCCTTTGGAATTAAAAGAAGCAGAAAGATTCTATTTTCAGCACTCCACCTCCGAGGAGTCGCTTCGCAACACCTCGGAGGTGACCGAATGGGCTCCTCCGAGGTGAACATCGGAGGATGATACTTAGAGTTAATTGTATGTACAGACAGTTTGAAAAAGAAAATTTCTTTGATTTATCAAATTTTGAGTTTAGGGACATTTTCGATAATGTAAATTTTGTCTGGGAAGCAATACCAAAGATTGAGAACTACATAAATTCCCTTTTTCAAAAAAGAATTCTTGTTGGGAATTATAAAGATAAAAAAAATGTTTTCGTTGGGGAGGGTTCAATTGTTATGAGTGAGGCTCTAATCGATGGTCCTGCGATAATTGGGAAAAATTGTGTGATTGGACATGCTAGTTATTTAAGGCAAAATTGTTTATTTGGAGATAATGTGCAAATAGGTCATGGGTCGGAGATCAAAAATTCAATATTTTTAAATAACGCTAGGGCAGCGCACCTTAATTATATTGGAGATAGCATTATTGGTAATAATGTCAACATTTCAGGAGGAGCAATGGTAGCAAATTACAGGTTGGATAAACAGCCGGTTGGTGTTCACGCTGGAAATCAATGGATTGAAACTGGTCTTCAAAAATTCGGCGCAATCATTGGAGATAGCTCAAATATTGGAGCAAACGCAGTTCTTAATCCAGGGACAATTTTAGAAAAAAAAACGATTGTTTATCCTTTAACTTCTGTAAAAGGAGTACACAAAAATAATGATACCATCAGATAATAATTTTTCAGCCGTTATTCTCTTTGATATTGATTATACCTTGTTTGCTGCAAACAAATTTAGAAGAAAAATATTTAAGGCAATAAAAAAAAATATAGCATACAATAAAATCAACAATATAGACAGGGTGTTAAAAAATGCATATATTGCTTCTAGAGAAGATACTGGTTATTTTAGGCTTAGGCCATTTTTAGAAAATCTTTCGACAAAATTAAAAACAAAAGTTTCCTCCGACGCTTTGGAAAAAACAATCCTTAAAGAAAACATTATTACAGGGAATCTTTACGAAGGAGCAAAGAAAGTTTTGCATACGCTTTCAAAAAATAAGCTACTTAGAATTGGTATATTCTCTGGAGGAGAGTATGCGTTTCAAAGGAAAAAAATTAGACAAATTGAAGACTTTCTGCACAAGGAACATATTCACATTTTTACTTCTAGAAAACGTAAAGAATTACCTTACATTGTTGATAAATATAAAAAATACAAGTTATACATTGTCGATGACGTTCTTGAAGTATTGCATACAGCTAAATCACTTAATAAAAATATATTTACCATCTGGATTAAGAGAAGAAGATTTGCAAAAGAAAAGGAAATAATCCCTGGTTTTACGCCAGAGGCAATAATAAAAAATTTAAGAGAGGTTATTGATATTGTAGGGAGGAATTTTCAATGATCAAATTATTCTACAAATCCACCCCAAGGGTGGACGTTATTCACTTTGCTGAGTCTGCTTCTTGACTGATTGGTTGTTTTGTGATTAGCTTAAATAGGGTCAGCAATTTATGTTTGATTCGTTTGCTATCAAATACCAAAAATTTGCTCCAGTTTTTTTACGTATAGGTTTAGCTTTATTATTTGTTCTATTTGGACTTCAAAAGTTATTGCATCCTAGTCAAACTACTGCTGAGATACAGTTGCTCACAAATTTCGAATTGGTAGATGCTGCGGCTTTAAATTTTTATTTGGGACTCCTTGAGCTTTTCGTTGCAGCATCTTTTTTACTTGGTTTCAAAGTAAGATTATTTGCTCTAATTTCTTTTTTACTAGTTGCCATGTTCTTCCTTTCGTTTCTGAGTCGGTATGGCGTATCACTAAATCCAGATTTGTATCGCGATGTAGGATTGGTAGGGGCATCAATAGCATTATTCTTACTAGGAGCAGGACCTCTAAGCCTTGATAACCCTTCCAATAAAAAAGAAAGTAATGAATAAATATCTTGGTTTAGCTTTGTTTAGTGTATTCTTACTGGCAAGTGGATTTATCTATCAGGCATACTATCGTCCCGCTAGTATTGAAAGGATTAAGTCTACGGGTAAAGCAGTATTTATTAACATGCGGGTCATAAAGAATCATTGGAAGTGGGATCCTGATACAATAAAAGTTAAACCTGGAGATAAGATAGTCCTAAACATTTATAACGAAGACACATATGACCATGGGTTTGCAATAGATGTATTCGGGGTTAATCGCAGGTTATTTCCCCAAACTACAACTGTGGTTGAATTTACGCCTTCTTTGGTTGGCAAATTTAATTTTTATTGTTCAGTGCCCTGCGGAGAGGGTCATTATGACCAAATTGGTACTCTTATTGTGGGAGACGGACATGTTAGATCAGGTATATATCCTAATAAGAACTTTGCATGTAGTACGACTAATAAAATGGTGCATTCTATGTCATTCTGAACTTGATTCAGAATCTAGATTCCCGCTTTTGCGGGAATGACGAAGGGTGTTTTTATGAAAGAAAAGCCCCAATTTACTCAAAAACTCTATAGAATTCAGGGAATGCACTGCGCTTCCTGTGCTGTTTTAATTAACACAGTTCTACAAAAACAAAAAGGAGTAGAGTCTGTAAATGCAAGTTTTGGAGCTGAAAAACTTTCTATTTCATTTGATCCAAATGTTATACCCGAGGAAAAAGTATTGGGTTTTGGTAAATCTTTGGGATACTCTTTTGTGTCGGAGGAGTCAAGAACTGAGGATGAATTTAAAAAAGAAAGGGATGCTCATATCAGAGAGCTTAGAAATAGAACTATTGTAAGTTTTCTTCTTTCAAGCCCTATTATTGCATATTATATGGCAGTTCACATGTTTAATCTTAAGCATGTCCACGCAATAATGGTTGGAAGTTTATTTATAGATTTAAACTGGATTTATTTACTAATGACAATTCCAGTTCAATTTTGGGTGGGATGGATTTTTTATAGAAGCGCCTGGACGGCATTTAAGGTTGGTTCAACCTCGATGGACACGCTTGTAGTTTTGGGAACGAGTGCTGCATTTTTTTATAGTCTTATTGGCTTTCTGTTTTCAACTACCTATGGAAAGCTACAAACACTCTGGATAGGACTTGATCATCCTTTTTGGGAGTCATCTGCTGCTTTAATGTCGTTTTTAATTATGGGCCGCTTCCTTGAAGCTGTGTCTCGTGGAAAAGTTTCTGAGGCAGTAAGTAAATTGTTGCAGCTTGCACCAGAAAAAGCAATTTTACTTAAAAACGGTGAGGAAAAAGAAATTCTGGCGAGCGACTTAAAAAAAGACGATATATTTATTGTTAAGCCTGGAAGTAAAATTCCAACAGATGGAATAATTATTAAAGGCGAATCGGCATTGGACGAAAAAATAGTAACAGGAGAATCAATGCCAGTCAATAAAAAAGTAAACGACGAAGTAATTGGGGGTACAGTAAATTCGTATGGATTGCTTCACTGTAAAGCAACTAAAGTTGGAAGCGAGACTTTACTACACCAAATAGTTAGAATGGTTCGCGAGGCTCAAGCAACAAGAGCACCGCTTCAACGCGTTGCAGACTGGATATCCGAACGATTTGTGCCAACAGTTATAGTTTTAAGCCTTATCTCCTTTAACTATTGGTATTTTATAAAAGCAGACGGTTTTACTCCATCGCTTCTTTTTATGGTTGCAGCACTTATTATTTCTTGTCCATGTGCTTTGGGATTAGCAACTCCTATTGCTACTATGGTTGGTACAGCAAAAGGCGCTGAGTCTGGAATATTAATTAAAGGCGGAGAGGCTTTAGAAAAAGCGCATAAGATTACAGCGGTTGCGTTCGATAAGACAGGAACTTTAACAAAGGGAGAACCAGCTGTGACAGACGTCATTGCAATTAATTCCTCTGTCATTGCGAGGAGCGAAGCGACGAAGCAATCTCACGAGATTGCCACGGGTTCTTCGAGCCCTCGCAATGACATATTGAGGCTTGCTGCAGTTGCCGAGAGAGGTTCGGAACACCCCCTCGCTCAAGCTGTAGTTAAAAAAGCAAAAGAACTAAATTTAGAAGTTCCGGAGCCTGAAAACTTTAAAACAATTTCAGGGATGGGAGTTTCATCAGACTATAAAGGGAAACAAATTATGGTTGGGAATCAGCTTTTTATGGAGAAAGAAAGCATCAATATAAACGAGATTGCTTCTGAGGTAAATAGACTTAGAGCTGAGGCAAAAACTGTGGTCTATGTTGCGTATGATAAAAAAGTTATTGGATGTGTTGCCCTTGCCGATACGCTCAAGAAACATTCTATTGCTGCGATAAATGCTCTAAAGAAGAGAAAAAAAGAAATAATTATGATTACTGGCGATAACGAACAGACTGCTCATGCAATTGGAAAGCAGTTGGGAATAGACAAGGTTTATGCCAATGTGTTGCCTGAGAAAAAAGAAGAACTTATTGAGTCTATTAAGAAAGAGGGTAAGGTAGTTGCTTTTGTTGGGGATGGGATAAATGATTCGCCAGCACTGGCCAAGAGTGACTTGGGTATTGCTGTTGGGTCTGGTACTGATGTTGCAATAGAGACTGGAGAAATAATTCTTGTTCGCGATGATCTTCGAGATGTGGTTACAGCGATTGATCTTTCACAAAAGACAATCTATAAAATCTGGCAAAACTTTTTCTGGGCTTTTGTTTATAATATAGTTGCGATTCCTATTGCTGCAGGACTGCATCTGGTATTTACTCGACACAGTGGGATTCCGGCGGGCTGGGTAACTTACCTCGGAGATGTTTATTCTCTGATTCCAGTTATTGGCAATGAGGTTTCTTCTATTTGGCTAAATTTGTCCCAATCTGCTTTAAGGCCGGAAATCGCCGGATTTGCCATGGCATTTTCATCAGTCTCGGTTGTCCTCAACTCCCTTCTCCTTCGCCTCTACAAAAAACCAAAATTCGCGGATTCTTGACAACCATGAGTCACGCCGTGTAGGTTAACTGTTTTGTAACATGATTTTAAAGTCTAAAGACCGAGGAAAGTTTTTATCGCTTTTGCTAGCATTAAGCTTCTTTGGAATATTAGCAAGCGCGCCACAAGCAGTCGACCCTGATGTGATGTCGAGATTCCATGGTATGTTACCTGTATGGTATAGGTTATGGGTGACAATATACCTAGTTTCACAAATTGTAGTTCTTATCGGAATATGGAAGCGGAAAAGGTTTGCCGTATACGCATTTTTCCTTTTGAGCGGGATTCAGGTAGTGCTTATTAGTACCGCATTGAAACCAATTTACGATTCACATATCATTGCTATTGCTGTCTTTGCAATGTGGCAGGGTCTTTGGGTATGGGCAATCAAGCGTAAATGGCATATCTTTATTTAATAATTATGCATCTTTTAATAGCTCCTAGGTTTTGGGTTCACTATAGAACTAAAATTAATTTTAGTAAACATAATATGAATTATAGATGTTGTGTTTAAATATCAAAAAGGGTTTCGCGCAGATTTTGCTGGAGCAAAAATTGTGATGTTGTGTAAAGTTCTATATCATTTGAAAGGAATTTAAAAAATATGAGTAGTGAAAAATTTACATTATTACACGCAGCGGTTTACTTTATGCTTATTAAAGATGGCAAAATACTTCTTGTTAGACGTTTTAATACTGGTTGGCAAGATGGAAAATATAGCCTTATCGCAGGACATCTTGAGAGGAATGAGACAGTTAAACAGGCAATGATAAGAGAAGCAAAAGAAGAAGCAGGAATTAATCTTAACCCAAAGGATTTACATATTGTACATACCATGCATAGGAAGTCTAAGGATGACCTTGAATATATTGATTTTTTCCTAAGTTGCGATACATGGCAAGGGAAGCCTAGGATAACAGAGCATGATAAATGTGACGACATGCAATGGTTTTCTCTTAAAAACCTTCCTGAAGATACATTACGACACATAAGAAAAGCAATAGAAAGCTATTCAAATAAGATTTCATTTTCCGAGTTGGGTTTTGAATAATTAATATGCAAAGAAATATAGCTGTAGCGCTTGAGTGTTTTGTTAAAAAGGATGGAAAATACTTAATGCTTCATAGGAGTAAGAATAAGAAAATAATGCCAGATGTCTGGATGGCGCCTGGAGGAAAGAGAGAATTTAATGAAAGTTTGTTTGAGGCTGCTAGACGAGAGATTAAAGAGGAGACAGGACTTGAAATTAAAAATCTTCGAATCAAAGCAACGGGTAATGCGTATCTTAAAGATTTAGATCAAGAACTATATTTTCATTTTATAGTTGGTGATTACGCTGGGGGAAAGCTCAAACAAAACTCTGAAGACGGAGAATTTATGTGGTTAACGCCTAAAGAAATATCAAAACTTAACAATCTACTTTCGGAAATTCGTGAAGTTATGCCTTATATTTTTACTAATGATGACAAGGTCATTTCTTACAAGGCAGTATACGAAAAAGGAAATAAAATGGTCGACTTCCAAATTGAAAAACCTTAAAACCTGAGTCGTGAAATCTTCTCAAACACACTTGCCTTTATATGTTTCATAAATGTCAATTGCGACAACAGCCATACGCAACCTATTCCTAATCCGAGGGTTATCGTTTGTAAAACATTTTGGAAAAAGTAACAGTTATTCATGGTTCTAAAACAGATATTAGCAATCTTTAAATAGTTTATCAAGTATCAATTTTTTTTATTTTTTGAGGGTTGACAAAGAGGATAAAAGAGTTCTACTATAATTATGTAAGATGCCAATAATTACAAAAAAAGCTCTTAATATAGAAGGCATGCATTGCAATTCCTGCGCATCGGGGATTCAGCTGGTTTTGCAAAACACAGACGGCGTTTTGAATGCAACTGCCAGTTATGATTCCAAAAAAGGCGAAGTTGAGTTTGACGAGGAAAAAACGAATTTGGAGAACATTGTTAAGTCAATCGAGCAACTGGGATATAAGGCGACGCCGCAGTAAATGCGCGTTGTCATGCTGAATTTATTTCAGCATCTTGAAATAAGTAAAGGACTGCATCTAGACTCTGAAACAAGTTCAGGGTGACACAAAGAGGATAAGTTATGAAGTCTTTATTAAGTTTTTTCTCAACCACTAGTTTGTTGTTATTAACGCTTGCGGAGCCTGCTTTTGCAAATGGAGACAGTCACCCACCAGGAACTCCACACACAGAGGAAGCAACAAGTATAGATCCCGTAATAGTTGTTGGTATTGCAATAGTTTTGGTAATTGGCGGTTTTATACTTTGGAAATTTGTTCTTCATGGTCCTAAATCATCTTTACCTAATCAATTATCCTCGTCTGAAAAAACGCCACCTGTTCAGGAAAAAAATGTTTCTCAGAGCAATCTGGGTGATAATCCTCCAAAGAATGGATAGATATGGATGAGACAACTGCCAATGTCCCTGCGCAAGCTCCTGTAGAGAATAAAGTTCCTGTTGTTCCTGGAAAAAAACATCCACCTTTGTTGTTTCTTATTCTGCTTTTCGGTTTAATAGGTATATTTATTTATGGGTTGAGGTTTGTATTTTCTTTAGGTAGCGGGGATGTAGGCTCTGTTCCTTTTCTTCTTTTTGACTATACGGTTGGACTTACAATGATTTTTCTTCCCTGCACTCTGCCGCTTGCCTTTGTTATCGTGCCACTTGTGATGGGTAAGTCGTACCAGAAAGGAATTGGCATGGCTTTGGCATTTGGATTGGGGGTAACTATTACTCTTAGTTTCTATGGGGTGCTTATTGGATTGTTGGGTCAGGCGCTTGGAATCCACCAAGTTGAGACTGCAAAAAATATTTTGTATGCGGTAGCAGGTCTATTTGCAATTCTTTTTGCTCTGGGAGAGCTTAAGCTTATTCGTTTTGCAGCTCCTGTTTATGGGGGTGCTGTTCCACAATTTATCATGAAACAAAAAGATATTGCAAAAGCGTTATTTCTTGGTCTTTTTTTGGGAAATGTAGGAGTAGGCTGTCCGAATCCTCTTTTTAACGCAGTAATTATTCCTCAGATCATTGCTACAGGCGATGCTTTCCAAGGGTGGCTCATTATGTTTGTGCAGGCGCTTGGACGTATCACTCCACTTTTTATCCTTGCGTTTCTTGCAATTTTGGGGATCAATGCGACTCGATTTCTTGTTCTTCACAAAGATGCGGTTAGTAGGATTACAGCTTGGTCTACAATTTATATTGGTGGATTTTTGCTTACCCTTGGACTTTTTGGACACGATTGGTGGGTCATCTCGGGAATGCATACTTTTGTAGAGTTTGTGACTCAAGAAAACTTTGTCACAAATCTTCTTGGGAGCAAGGTCCAAGAACTTGGACATACTCACGGGATTCCAACTGGAGCAGGATTATTCGGCATGCCTATTGCTTTGGGAACCCCATTTATCCTTTTTATCTGGATCTTTCCAATGGTTTGGTACTATCTGTTCAAAAAAAAGAGCATCATTACACTTCCTCCCGAGCAGCAAGCGTTTGAGAAAAGATATACACGTCTTATTGGCTGGTTTTTTGTAGTCGTGTCGCTTTGGCTCATAACGGTTTTTGGATATTTTCTTCCCCATATGTTTGCAGATCATTGGTCCAAAATGGGGCATGAGGGGGAGGAAATAGATCATATGATGAAAGAGAAGACAGTAGAAAAGCAAGATTTTCATGCAACACTTTCAAGCACTCCATCGGCAATTCAAGCTGCTAAACCATTTACACTTAAGGTTGTTCTGCATGATAAACGCGGCAGACCAGTTAACGATTTACAGATATCTCATGAAAGAATTTTGCACGTAATTTTGGTAAGCGAAGACATGGAAGAGTTTAAGCATGTTCATCCAGAAGATGCAAAAAATTATGTAGCAAAAACTGGACAGACTGAATTTGAAATTCCTATAACTCTTTCAAAAGCCGGGCGTTACAGAGTTCTGGTTGATGGATCTAGAAAAGGAGTAGGGGAGGTATCCGATCTTGGGTGGCTTGAGGTTGGAATTGTCGGAGATAGCGTGGGAGAACCAGTTCTTATAAAGAAAGATCGTCGTCTAAATCGAATATTTGGAGAATATGATGTTTCACTAGTGCCGACTCCTCACAATGCTCTTAGATCAGGAGAGAAAACACAATTAAGCTATTTTATTAGAGATAGAGAAACTGGCAACCCAATCTTTGATATAGAACAATATCTTGGCGCTGACATGCATCTTGCGATTATGTCTATTGATTTATCTACTATTCTTCATACTCATGGAGCAAGATGGGAGCCAAAGTTGGGGCCAAATCAAGGTGTCGCGTTTCCAGAGATCCGAGCAAACTACACTTTTCCCTATCCAGGGCTTTGGAAAATCTACGGACAATTCCAGCATAAAGGCAAAGTTGTGACGACTGAGTTTATGGTGGAGGTTGCGCCGGGCATAATGGATGCTCAAAACATGGCTCCGCATATGGATGACAATGGGCATTAGTAACGTACCTTACGCACTGTCATCCCGAGCGAAGCCAGGTACCGTCTGGCACCTGGCGAAGCGAGGGATCTCCCGCAACTAGGGTGAGAGAGATTTCTCGACAAGCTCGAAATGACAAAGGTTGCGTAACATGAGTTAGTAATTATGTTATTCTTCGAGCGAGGCTGAAAGCCGAGTCGAGAAGTTCTACCTTCAAGATAGTTCTCGACTCACTTCGTTCGCTCGAACAATAAAACTTATATGGGTAAGAATATTACTATTCAGCTTGTATCCACTCCAGGTTGTACTCATTGCGAGGAGGTACGAAAAGTACTGCATGAAGTGAAATCGCAGTATCCGCAAATGCAGATACAAGAACTCGATGCAACAAATCCGGACGGATTAGAACTTGTCGCCAAGCATGGTATTTTGGCAAGCCCTGGAGTTATCATTAACGGAGAGCTTTTCGCAACAGGAGGGCTTAATAAAGACAGTTTTATTAAAAAATTAGCCTCTCTAAAAAATTAACCGCTCATTTCTCCGCAGGTGTAGCTACAAATCCACCCCAAGGGTGGACCGTCCCAAGTGGGGACGTTCGTACGACAGAGTTTGTATTTGTATATGGCTTGTTTGAGGAGTATAATAAACTTATGGCAATTCTGCTGGGGCTAACACTTCTTTCTTGTTTTATTACTGCTATTCTTATTATTCCCTTTATAGACTTTTTATACAAAATACGGCTTAGACGTCAAAAGCAAAAGACAGTTGATATGTTTAATAAGCCAACACCAGTGTTTGATAAGCACAATAACTGGAAAGTTGGTACACCTTTTGGTGGAGGAATACTTATTGTAAGCGTTGTATCCATATTAACTCTTTGGGCTTATGGAATATTAAGCATAGATGTTAAAATATGGCAGGTATTTGTAATTTTGTTTACATTTGTGGGCTTTGGGCTTTTAGGTCTTTACGATGATGCAAAGAAGTTAGTCAATGGAAAAAAATCTTCGTTTTTTGGCTTAAGATTTAGGCACAAATTTATACTTCAGTGGATTTTGGCATTTATTGTAGCAATTATTTTATATACACAGCTTGGATACGATTTTGTGTTTATCCGTGGATTTGGCTTAGCCGACCTTGGGTTTTTATTTGTTCCATTCGCAACGTTCGTAATTGTTGCTTTTGCTAACGCCTTTAATATTGCAGATGGACTAGATGGATTAGCATCAGGACTACTTTTAATTTGCCTGGTTGCATTTTTGGTGATTACCGCAAACCAATTAGATCAGCCCCTTGGCATTTTTATAGCTATTCTTATGGGAAGTATTTCTGCTTTCTTGTATTTCAACATTTACAAGGCAAGAATTTGGCTTGGTGACGTTGGAGCACTTTCTCTTGGGGCGGTTTTAGGGTTAATAGGGCTTTTGACTGGTAAAACTGTTGCCCTTGCATTTATTGGAGGTGTGTTTGTGTTGGAAGTTGCTTCGTCCTTAATTCAGATTTGCTCCAAGAAATTTTTAGGCAAAAAGGTATTTCCGGCTTCTCCTTTGCACTTGCTTTTGCTGCGTATTGGTTGGGATGAGCCAAAAATAGTAATGAGAGCGTGGATACTTGGTTTTTTATTTGCAGTTTTAGGACTTTACATAGCCTTCATCAGATAATAAACCCTTCATAACTCAAAACAGTATGAAAAAAGTAGATTTTATTCTTTTAGCAACAGTTGTTTTTCTAACTCTTTTTGGGTTTTTCATGATATACGATGCTTCTTCGTATGTTGCCTTTCGCGATTTTTCCGATAAATATCATTACGTTAAAGATCAATTTGTTTGGGTAGTGCTTGGTTTTACAGGACTGATTTTCTTTTCTTATTTTAATTACCATAGGCTTTATAACCTTTCTTTGCCTCTACTTTTTATAGCCATAGTTTTGTTAGTTTTAGTATTTGTTCCGGGAATTGGTGTCTATTTGTTAGGCGCACGTCGTTGGGTGGACTTTAAAATATTTTTATTGCAGCCCGCGGAGTTTGTAAAATTGGCTCTTGCTATCTATCTTTCTGCTTGGTTTGCCAACAAAGAGAAAGGAAGGCTCATGGCATTTCTCATGCTTCTAGGCTTAGTCCTTTTTTTAATAGTTATTCAGCCTGATATGGGAACTGCTGTTGTTATACTTTGTGAAGCCATGTTAATATATTTTTTGTCGGGCGGTAATGTATTATATTTTGCAATTTTAATGCCGATAATATCAATACTTGGGATGTTTTTAATTAAACTATCGCCCTATAGAGCAAAAAGGCTTGAAGCATTTTTGAATGTCAATCAATCTATAGAGAGTAGCTCCTATCATGTTAAACAGATACTAATTGCATTAGGATCCGGAGGAATTACAGGGGTCGGGCTTGGGAACAGTTTGCAAAAATACGCTTACCTTCCCGAAACGACAACTGATTCAATATTTGCCATTATTGCGGAGGAACTTGGTTTTGTAGGCGCAACCTGCATTATAATTTTGTTTATTATAATAGTCTGGAGGGGTTTTAATATAGCAAGTCTTGCAAAAGATGACTTTGGCAAGCTTTTGGCAACAGGCATCACAACGTTTTTAGCAGTCCAAACAATTATTAATTTAGGAGCTCTTGTCTCTCTTTTCCCCCTAACTGGAATTCCTCTTCCTTTTATTTCGTACGGAGGATCAGCTCTTATTATTGACCTTTGTTCTATTGGGATACTTTTGAATATTTCTAAGAATAGTTCATAGAGTTTATGTCATTGCGAGCGTGAGCGAAGCAATCCCCTTCTTTTTGAGATTGCTTCGTCTCAGGCTTCGCCTGATCCTCGCAATGACAATAGAACAGTTTAGAGTTTATATGAAAATAGTAATTGTTGGTGGTCATTTGGCTCCAGCGTTAGCGGCAATAGACAATTTACCTAAAGATACAAAACTTCTGTTTATTGGAAGAAAATATACTTTTGAAGGAGACAAAGCTTTGTCTTTGGAGTATAGAGAGATTACTAAACGCAAGGTCCCGTTTACAAATGTCATAAGCGGAAGGCTTCAGAGAAGGCTCACTCGCCATACAATCCCTTCACTTATAAAAGTTCCATATGGATTCATTCAGTCTTTTTTTATCTTGCAAAAGTTTAAGCCAGATGTGTTTTTAGGTTTTGGTGGGTATTTATCTTTACCTCTTGGTTTAGCAGCTTTTATTTTAAGAATCCCGATTGTTATTCACGAGCAAACATTAGAAGCAGGTATTGCGAATAAGATTCTTTCGTTTTTTGCTAAAAAGATCTGTATTTCATGGGAATCATCAAGAAAATTTTTTCCAAAAAATAAAACTGTTCTTATTGGAAACCCGATACGAAAATTTTCTCTGTCATCCCGACCAAGCCCGAAGGGCGCGTGGAGGAATCTCGGAGATTCCTCGACTCCGTTTCACTTCGCTCGGAATGACACCCCTATTATTTACATCACTGGTGGGAGTTCTGGCTCGCACTTTATAAATACACTGGTTGAGGGCTGTATCAAAGAGCTATTGGAAAAGTTCGTCATTATTCACCAAACAGGAGATGCGCAAGAATACCGTGACTTTGACCGACTTAACAATCTTAGAGATAGTCTACCATCAAAATTAAAAGCAAGATACTTTCTGATAAAATTTGTTGAACCGAAAGACGTTGGATCATGTTTACAAAAAGCGCATTTAGTAGTTTCACGCGCTGGTATAAATACTATAACAGAGCTTATTTTTTTAAAAAAGCCATCTTTGTTGATTCCTCTGCGTTATTCCCAAAATAACGAACAAATAAAGAATGCCCTTTTTTTAAAAAGCCTAGGGCTTGGGGAAGTTTTGGAACAAGGCCATTTAAGCTCGCAAAAGTTTTTGCAAAAAGTAATAGAGATGGTTAATAATATAAATAAGTATAAGATTAAAGATAAATCTAATGCTTTAATCAATAAAAATGCTGCCCAAAAGATAATTGAAGTCATTCAATATGCTACAAAGAGCAAGAAAAACTAATTCTTTTTTAAAAACCGCATTTTATATTTTTCTCTCATCCGTTTTATTTTTGTTACTTTTAAATATACTCTTTCCTAAAGCCTCGTGGTTTAAAAAGCCAATGGTTATTGATCCAGTAGTAAGAAATGCGAAGACAGACACCTCAAAAATTGAAAAATTGCTTTCAGATTCTAATATTCCATTTTCTTCAATTAGCTTCGCTCGAAGTTATTTCGATATAGAGCTTAAGGATAATGGGAGGGTATATATATCTTCTAAAAAAGATATTGTTATTCAAATCTCCTCTTTACAAGCGATACTAAAACAGCTTACAATAAATGGAAAGAGGTTTCAACTTATAGATTTTAGATTCGATAAACCAGTAATTGTTTTTGAAAAATAAGAGTTAATATGAGTGAAGGAAAAATTGTCGCGGGGATAGATGTAGGAACTTCAAAAATTGTTTCTATTATTGCAAAAATAGATGAGGGCGCGTCTAACGCCAAAACAGTAAATGTTCTTGGCGTTTCCGAGGTCCCATCGGTTGGAATAAAAAAAGGTCAGATAGTCGATATAAAAGAGGCGGTCGAGTGTATAAATAACTCTCTTGATGGGGCAGAACGTATGGCTGGTTACTCGGTATCCCATGCTATAGCATCAATTGGTGGAAGTCACATTGAATCACAGAACTCAAGAGGGGTAGTTGCGGTTGCAACGCGTCTTGGAGAAATCTCACAGAATGATTTAGACAGAGTAATTGATGCTGCTCGGGCAGTTTCTCTTCCATCAAGCCGCCAAATTATTCATGTTCTAGCTCGAAATTACACAGTAGATGGCCAAGAAGGCATAAAGGATCCAATTGGCATGACTGGCATTAGGCTTGAGGTAGATACCCATATTATATCTTGTGGTGTAACATCACTTTCTAATTTAGAAAAGGCTTTTTCTCAAGTTGGAATAGACATAGACGCTGTTGTTTTTAATGGATATGCAAGTAGTCTTGCAGTATTGTCTGATACAGAAAAGGAATTGGGTGTTGTTTTGGTTGATATAGGCGCTGGGACTTGCGATATATCTATTTATATAGAGGGTGCTGTTGCTTATTCTTCGGTTTTGCCAGTTGGTGCAAGACACATAACCAATGATTTGGCTATTGGACTTAGAATTTCCTTGGAGTCTTCGGAGAAAATAAAACTGTTTTTGTCCGGTTCAACAAAAAAGCAAAAGCTCGCAGAATTCGAAGAACATAAAGCGCGAGAAAACAGGAATATAGACGAAATAGACTTAAGTCCACTAAGCCTCCCAGAGGAGATTCGTAAAGTCTCCCAAAAGACTTTAATAGAGGGCATTATAAGACCAAGGCTTAACGAGATTTTTACGATGATTGGCTTAGAAATAAAAAGAAGCGGATTTGGAGGCCAAACGCCATCAGGATTGGTGGTAACTGGGGGGGGAGCACAAACAATTGGCATTGTAAATGCTGCAAAACGAGTGCTTGCTATGCCAGTAAGGGTTGGATACCCAACTAACATAAAAGGAATTATTGATGAAATTCAAGATACTCCTTTTGCAACGGTTGTTGGCTTGTGTGTGTATGGTGGAACAATTGAGACCCCATCGTCTTTGCCTTTTGGCATTTCTTTACCAAAGCTTCCAGGGCTTTTCTTAAATAAAATATTTTCAAAAATAATAGGTATCGCCAAATCCTTCCTGCCCTAGTTTGAGTGGGTTGCAAAACTAGATTTTGTGTGTTAGGATGAGCTCGCGGCTATGTTAATAAAACCTCAGACAACCAATTTTGCCAAAATTCGAGTCATGGGGATAGGAGGTGGAGGTAACAATGCAGTTAACTCCATGATTGTTCAGAGCGAGGTAAAAGGAGTAGACTTTATTTCGGTAAATACCGATGCACAAGCTCTTCTTTTATGCCAATCTCCAACAAAACTTCAAATAGGAGAAAATCTTACTAAGGGATTAGGGTCTGGCGGCAACCCCGAAATTGGCAGGCAAGCAGCAGAAGAATCTTACGAGAAAATAAAAGATATTATAGAGGCTTCAGACATGATTTTTTTAACAGCGGGAATGGGCGGAGGAACTGGAACTGGCGCAACGCCAATAATTGCAAAGGCAGCCAAAGAGGTTGGGGCTCTAACTGTTGCTGTTGTTACAAAGCCTTTTACATTTGAGGGGACTCGTCGCATGGTAGCGGCAGAGGAGGGTATAGATACGTTGAGGGATAAGGTAGATACGCTTATTGTTATCCCAAATCAAAGGATTCTTGATGTTGTGGATAAAAAGATGTCGCTTCTTGAGGCATTTAGAGTTGCAGATTCTGTGCTTAGCCAAGGCGTCCAAGGAATCTCAGATATCATAACAGTTCCGGGGCTTATTAATGTTGACTTTGCCGATGTTAAAACTATTATGAGTAATTCTGGCTCGGCTCTAATGGGAGTAGGTACTGGAGTTGGTGAAAACAGGGCACAAACTGCCGCACGGATGGCTATCGCATCGCCTCTCCTTGAGATTTCTATGGAAGGAGCTCGAGGATTATTATTAAATATTACAGGCGGATCTGATCTTACAATGAGCGAGGTTGATGAGGCGGCAAAAATTATTGCCCAATCTGCAGACCCTGATGCAAATATTATTTTTGGAGCAACAATAGATGAGGCTATGCGTGATCAGATAAAAATAACAGTTATTGCTACCGGATTTGATCAAACAAGGCAAACTCTTAAGGAGTTTATATCTCCACCTGTCAGTACAGCTAATCCAGATGGGCAAAATATTGAAGAGGATTTAGAAAAACCAAAGTCCAAAGAGATACCCAAGGAAGATAAAGACGAAATCTGGGACATCCCCGCATTCTTGAGGCAGAAGAACTAATCTTGTTGGCATGTATCATTTAATTTTTACTGCGATGATGGTTTAGGAAGGTATTCAGGAGGAACTGTTGCTTGCATTTCCCCTCGAATAATTTTACTAAGTTTTATATAATTTCCACCTGCTTCTTTAATAAGTTCGTCAACTGTTAAGCACTTTCCATCATGGAATCGGTATCTTCGGAAGAGATTATAATTCTTGATTTTTTCATCAGCATAATTTTGAACACCTTTTATATCATATCCCACAAACAACACAGCGATATTATGAATTTTTTGCTGTAGCGCTCTTTTTACAATTGATTCGATGGCAGTAGTCATGGTGGTAAAAGCTTCCTCTCTGTGTCCTTGTGGAGCAACAATCTCTATTCCAGCTCTTTGTAATAGTGGAATTGCATGATCTGTATATTGCTTTGTATAGCCTGCAATTACTTTTAAGAGCTGGGGATCTGTCATATCTATCCCATATTCGTCTATTAACTTCCGAGCCAAAACAGTATCCTCGTTGGCTAATCTTCCTGTTTCTTTAGTAAAAATTGGGAAAACTTGTACATGGATTGGAGTTCCTACAGGTTTATACCAACCTTTATGCTGATGTATACCGTTGGGTATAAAAACTTCTCTTCGACTAAAAGTCGAACTTCGAAATGTTCTTCCGATAACACGTGCCGAATCTCCTTTGTTTGCGTGCATGTGAGCGATTATGATTCCGTAACCCTCTTTATTAAGTTCCTCTGCTCTTTGCCACCCTTCTGATTTTGGTTTTGACGCTTCGGTAGGTAATGGTAGTAAAGCTGCTGTTCCAACTACGCGTCGAATGGCTTGTGCTGTTATAGGAACTCTTGTCTCTTGTGCTTCAGGTGATCGTGCCATAGCGATTTGCATTATAGCAACTTCTTGAACAAATTGTTCGATTAGACTACAATATAAAACATGTTCAAACCAGTTTCCCCAAAAGTTGATTTCCCAAAGCTTGAAGAGGAGATTTTAAAGTTCTGGAAAAAAAACAAAATTTTTGAAAAGTCTCTCAAGAAAGAATCACCAAAAGGCGACTGGACATTTTTGGACGGTCCGCCATTTATAACTGGTCTTCCTCATTACGGAAGCCTTCTCTCAAGTATCCCCAAAGATGTTTTTCCACGATTTAAAACAATGCAAGGGTATAGGGTTCGCCGTGTTTGGGGGTGGGACTGCCATGGTCTGCCTGCAGAAAATAAAGTGGAAGAGAAGCTTAAAATTCAAAGAAAGAAAGATATAGAAGAGAAAATTGGTGTTAAGCGCTTCATTGATGAGTGTAAACTGTATGTCTCACAAGTTTCTTTAGAATGGGAGTGGTATGTGGATCATATTGGTAGGTGGGTGGATTTAAAAAATGCCTACAGAACCATGGATATTGCTTATATGGAAAGCGTTTTGTGGGTGTTTAGAAACATGTATGATAAAGGGCTAATTTATAGGGGACTTCGCGTTTCACTTTATTGTCCTCATTGTGCAACGCCAATCTCTAATTTTGAAGTCGCGATGGATGTGGATAACTATAAAGAAGTTTTGGACTCGGCAACTACCTATAAATATCAATTAAAAGACGAAAAGAACACTTATGTTCTCGCGTGGTCGACAACTCCATGGAATAAAATTGTTACGCCCGCTTTGGCTGTTAACCCAAAACTAACTTATATAAAAATTGCTCAAGGCAAGGAAAAATATATTTTAGCTAAATCAACTGCAAAAATGATTGTTGGTGAATACAAAATAGAGGATGAATTTAAAGGCGAAAAATTAGTAGGAAAAAAATTTGTTCCTCATTATGACTACTATTCAGTTTTAAAAGGAGAGAAAGCGTTTGAAATTATAGGAGGAGATTTTGTAACAGATGAGGAGGGGACGGGGGTTGTGACAATCGCTTCCTATGGGGAAGAAGATTTAAAGGTAATGGTTTCTCAAAACATACATATAGAAATGCACCTAGATGGGGAAGGAATCATAAAAAAAGATGTGCCTCTTTTTGGCGGGATGTATTATCTTAAAGCCAATAAAGCTGTAAATGAAGATTTAAGAAAACGGCGTCTTATTTATAAGGATCAAGAACTTCCGCATAGCGTCCCTCTTTGCTGGAGGTGTTCAACAAGACTTTATTATGCTCCTCAGGACGCTTGGTATGTAAATGTCCAAAAATTAAAAGACAAAATGAAAAAAACAAACGATCTTGTCAATTGGTTTCCCTCTCATTTTAAGCATGGAAGATTTTTAAAAAGTTTGGAAAGTGCTCCTGATTGGAATATTTCAAGAAGCAGATACTGGGGATCGCCGGTTCCAGTGTGGGAATGCGAATGCAATGAGCGGTTTGTTCCGGGATCGATTAAAGAGCTTGAGAAACGATCAGGAAGCAAAATTACTGATTTACACAAACCAGAAATAGATAAAGTTACGATAATATGCGACAAGTGCGGTAAGAGCGCTCATCGCGTTTCGGAAGTTTTGGATAGCTGGATTGAGGCGGGAAGCGCTTCATTTGGGGAACGCCATTATCCTTTTGATCCGCCAGCCGGCGGACAAAATATAAAAGATTTTTACCCTCCGGATTTTATAGGTGAGTATACTGGTCAAATACGAGCGTGGTTTTATGTGCTTCATGTAATCGCTAATGCATTAAATCTTCGAGATGACGGCCTAAATGTGCTATCAAAAAATGTTTTAGTTGAAGGAATAATTTTAGGGACAGATGGTAGGAAGATGAGCAAAAATTATGGTAATTATCCAGATCCAAGAGAAATGCTTGGAAAATATGGAGGAGATGCGTTACGTCTCTATTTGCTTTCTTCACCTGTTATGAATGGTGAAGATATTTTAATTTCGGAAGAGCAATACAGAAATCAAGTTAAAGGCATGATGTTAATTTTATGGAATGTTTACAATTTTTTTGTAACATATTCTAATCTTGTAAATTGGAATTGTGATTTAAAAACAGGAGAGTTGACCGTGTTAGACAGATGGATACTTGCAAGACTTACGCAGTTGGTTATAGAGACAAACGAAAATTTAGAAAAATATAATACTATAGCGGCTACAAGAGCAATTGAAAATTTTGTTATTAATGATTTTTCGACTTGGTATATTAGGCGATCACGAAATCGAGTAGGTTTTAGTGCTGACAAAAAAGACAGAGACACGGCGTTATCAGTAATGTATGGGGTTTTAGTAGCTTTGAGTAAGCTAATAGCTCCAATTACTCCTTTTATTGCTGAGGAGATATTTCGGAACCTAACTCAGGAAGAATCAGTACATCTACAAGACTTTCCAAAAGGAGATAGAAGTTTACTAAATAAAGAATTAATAAAAGATATGGATTTAGTTAGGAAAATTGTAGAACTTGGTCATGCATTTAGAAAAGAGAAAAATATAAAGGTTAGACAACCGCTTTCTAAATTTTCAATTTTCAATTTTCAATTTTCAATCGATAGAGAATTGGTTGACTTAATAAAAGACGAACTAAATGTTAAGGAAGTCTCATTTATAAAGGGGAAAGGAGAATTAAGAGTTGAGTTCGATACTTTTCTAACTCAAGAGTTAAAAGATGAAGGATTGGCACGGGATATTGTTAGGCAAATCCAGGATGCACGAAAAAAGACTAGGACGAGATTCGATGAATGGGTAAATGTTATTTTTCCAGACTGGCCTTATGAATTCGAAGAATACATAAAACAGAGGGCCTTAGTTAAAAAACTAGAAAAAGGAAATAAGTTTTTGGTTGCACCCGCATGAATAAGAGGTTTCTTTTTAGTCTTGACTATGGTTTAATCGTTCCCGCAATTGTTTTGGTGACTTTAAGCTTAACTACTCTTTTTTCCATAAATATTGCATTATTTAAGAATCAATTAATTTTTTTTATTATATCAATTTTGGCTTTAATATTTTTCTCTCAAGTTAATTATAAAATTCTTAAAAAATATTGTGGGTTAATCTATGTTACATCAATTGTTCTTTTTATTTTGGTTTTAGTAATTGGGGTTGAAAGTAGAGGTTCTGTTAGGTGGTTTGAGATTATGGGGTTTAGAATCCAGTTTTCAGAGATTCTTAAACCTTTTCTTGCTATATCTTTTTCAGCATATCTTGCAAATAGAGAAAATCATTCTTACAAAACATTTTTTTTAATAATTTGTTTTTTAGCCCCAATTGCTGTTTTAATTTTAGTTCAACCAGATCTCGGAAACGCGTTAATATACATATTGGTAACTGTACTTACCTTATTTATTTACGGGTTTCCATTGCCTTTATTTTTGCTAAGTTCTATTTTAGTAAGTATCGTTGCGCCTTTTCTTTGGCAATTTATGCATCAATACCAAAAACAGCGTATTATTACCTTTTTTCATCCGACCGACCCTTTAGGTTTTTCTTATAACGCTATTCAATCAATAATAACAATTGGTTCGGGAATGATTGTAGGTAAGGGTCTAGGACAAGGCACTCAATCAGGGCTTCAATTTCTACCAGAGCGTCATACTGATTTTATTTTTGCCACTCTATCTGAAGGGTTGGGGTTTATTGGCGGAGTTATTGTTTTATTGTCTTTTTCTTTTCTTTTGTACAGAATTATTATAATTTTTTCAAATGCTCAAGACTCTTTTTTTAAACTTTTTGCAATAACCGTTTTTTCTCTTATACTTTTACAATTTTTTATAAATATAGGCATGAATATAGGCGTCATTCCTGTTGTTGGCGTTACATTGCCTTTTATTTCTTATGGAGGAAGCTCTCTTTTATCTAACTTTATAATACTTGGCATTCTTTCTGCTATTAGCCAAGATCCAACCAAAAGAAAAGTTCTGGAAATTAATTAGAAGGTCTGATATAATAACTTTATGGAATATGCAATTTTTAGATCGGGTGGCAAACAATACAAAGTTTCTAAAGGTAGCATAATTGAAGTTGATAGACTTCCTTTGGTTGAAGGCAAAGAGACAATGCTAGATGATGTGCTCCTGTGGGTTGCAAATGGAGAGTCCAAGATTGGAACACCAAAGCTTGCAAATGTTAAAGTAAGGGCCAAGATTTTAGGACAAATAAAGGGAGATAAAATAAGAGTTGCTAAATTTAAGGCAAAAGTTAGATACAGAAGAGTTATGGGCTTTCGACCCTCTTTAACTCGATTACAGATTGAAGATATTGAATCATTGTCAACTACTTGATCTACTTTGATCTGCTTGACTTCTGTGAAAAATGCATATAAAATATTTTTGTTTTCACAAAGAAGGTCATATTTATGGCACATACAAAAGCTCAAGGTTCGGTAAAAGGAAATAGAGATTCTATTTCAAAACGACTAGGAATTAAGCTTTATGCAGGGCAGAAAGCTTTTACTGGCAATATTATTGCTCGACAAAAAGGTAGTAAGTTTTTTCCAGGAATAGGTGTTTCTATAGGTCGCGATTTTACGCTTTTTGCTACACGTAATGGGGTTGTTAATTTTAGAATCTTGAAAGGCAAGAAGATCGCCGAAGTAAGAAATAATTAGTTAATCAAATAGTTGCCCTTTATATGGATAATATAGACGAAAGAATATTTGAATTGGATGTCAATTTACTTCAGTCGAATCCCCTTCAGCCGCGAGGAATTATACCGCCTCAATCTCTAAACGAGCTTGTTGATTCTATAAGAGAGCAGGGAATTTTAGAGCCATTAGTTATTGCTAGAACTCCAGCAGGATACCAAATAGTTGCAGGGGAAAGGCGCTGGCGTGCTGCTAAGATACTTGGGATTCAAAAAGTACCAGTGGTAATTAAGGAAACAACACCTCAGGGGATGCTTGAAATGTCTATTGTGGAAAATGTTCAGCGAGAAGACTTAAACCCAATAGAAAGAGCGCAAGCTTATAAAAGATTAATAGACGACTTTGGTCTTGCAACAAACGAAGTAGCAAAAAGAGTTGGCAAAAGCTCCCCAACAATATCAAATACAATAAGACTCTTGTCTCTTCCCGATGCAATTAAAGACGCATTGGTTGCTGGAGTCATTACAGAAGGGCATGTTCGTCCTCTCATATCTTTAGGCGACACGCAATTGATGCTTGATCTATTTAAAAAGATTTTGCGAGATAATTTTACAGTGAGAGCAACAGAAGATAAAGCTCGCGAAATTAAAGGCGAAGTTCAAAAAAAAGAGCCTCATGCTATACATGATAGACTTTGGATTCCCGAACTTGACGAAATGGCTAAAAATTTAGAGAAAAAGCATAATTTGGGTAAAGTAACTATATATCAATCCAGAAGTTTAGGAAGAATAGTTATTGTAGTTAGGGGAAGCGTTGAGGAAAGTGGGTCTAAAATTAAAGAAATTTATAATGTCCTTATGCAAGAATCTACAGCTCGCGGATCCTCAGGATGAAAATGGTTTATAACCCAGATTCAGTTATTTATAAGGATTTTTAATAAGACTCATAGAATCTAGCGGCCAGTAGGCAAAAAATGACTCTCCTATTATATTTTTTCTAGGAACAAAACCCCATTCTCTTGAATCCGAGCTATAAAGCCTGTTATCTCCTAAAACAAAATAATTTTCATCTGTTACAGTTATTTCTTGCGATTCTTTAAGAAATGATCCTGCGTTAGTTTCAATTTCTCGTTTTATGTAAGAGATTTCATCAAGCTTTTTGCCATTAAGATAGATATTTCCGTCTTTAATAAGCACTCTATCCCCAGGGACGCCGATAACTCTTTTTATATAGTCTTTTTCTGGATCTTGAGGGGATTTGAATACAATTACAACGCCTAGTTTTGGGTCGTGGAAATGAAGACTAATTATATTGGTAAGAATATATTGATTATCACGAAAATTAGGATACATAGACTCTCCCTTTACCTGAAAAGGACGAAAGAAAAAAATATATATGACAAGAAATACACTAGCAGCCAATAAAAGGCTTTGAATTGTGTCGATTAAGAAGTTGTAAATTTTGCGTATTATAAACATCTAATTTATTGTCGTAGATTTAGCACCTTTTGTCAATGAGGGCTATTTATGATAAGATGAGCTAAATTTGGACTCGTAGCTCAGCGGTAGAGCGCTTCATTCACATTGAAGAAGTCAGAGGTTCGAATCCTCTCGGGTCCACAAATCTAAAATTCTGAACAAACTTTAATACTGGAAAGTATTAAAGAAATGTTTCATTCTTTTTATATACAACGACCTACGAGGTAGCGAAGCTGCCACTTCATAGATCTAACTACCGTAACCCCCAATCCCTCGAACCATATCGCTAATTTTGTAATGCAAGATGTCCCAAACACAAAAGTAGTGAAAAAAAGTACTAAAGAGATTATAATAAGAATGTAAATAGATCTAGAAATAGATTGATACTAAGATAAAGTTATGCATACGCCGAAAAAATCAATTATTGCCAAGCAGGCAAAAGCCTACCTATATGAAAAGCAACTCGACCATATAGTTTATAAACTCTACGGCATTACGCCGGAGGAAATTGAAGTTGTGGATAGTAATAATGAATAAAGACAATAAGTATACAGCCTTCAGCCATAATGAAATTGATAGATTCTTCAGGTTTTTAGAATATATATTAATTGTATCAGCACTTTACTATCTAAGCGAGCTAAGTGGGCATATGTTGTTAAAGGTTGTTTTTTACGTTGGTTATTTCTTTTTATATGTGGAGTTATTAAACCTATCCAGTGCACTAATAGATCCTTACTCAGAAATTAGACTTATAAAGAAGCATCGATTAATGTTTAGAATGGTAGTTTTTTAATTTCAGCTATCTTTACTGCAGGACTACAGGTTGGCATTAATATTATAATTTATGAACATCTTCTAATAAAATAGTTTTGTATTTTTATCGCCAAAGAAATTACAATTGTGGAAGGTAAAAATGACACACTTTGATTTATCACCGGCGGAGAAAATTACGAAATGATAATGGGGACAGGTAGAGTACAATTAAATTAACTATGAAAAAAATACCAGACAATCAAATCTCTTTCTATCAATCGACGGATGGATCGGTGAATATTGAGGTACTGTATGCCGAAGAGAACATTTGGCTTACCCAAAAGAAGATGGCAGAGCTTTTTGATTGCTCATCCGATAATATTTCACTTCATCTAAAAAATATCTATAACGAAAAAGAATTAGATCAAAGTTCAACTACCGAGGATTTCTCGGTAGTTCAAAAAGAAGGCAGCAGGGAGGTTTCAAGAAGGATTACTTTTTTTAGCTTGGAAGCCATAATTGCTGTTGGCTATCGGGTTAATTCGGAAAGAGGCACACAGTTTCGTCAATGGGCAACGGGGATTTTGAAAAACTATATCCATAAAGGATATGCTCTGGATAGTAACCGTATGAAATATGGCTCCCGTTTTAGCACCAGGTATTTTGATGAACTGTACGAAGAAATCAAAGACATTCGTACGAGCGAACGGATGATCTATCAGAAAATTACCGATATTTACGCAACAGCTATCGACTACTCACCAAAAGCATACGAGAGCAAACAGTTTTTCGCTACTGTCCAAAACAAGCTTCATTTTGCGATCACAGGAGAAACCGCCGCAGAAATAATTACCAACAGGGTAAGCAGTAAGAAAGACAAAATGGGGCTCACTTCGTGGCGAAAGTCTCCGCAGGGTAAAATTATGCCAAGTGATGCGACAATTGCCAAAAATTATTTGGACAAAAAAGAACTCACTCGTCTTAATCGTATCGGCAATATGTATTTAGATTATGCGGAAATGCAGGCGGCGAGAGGAAAGGCAATGACGATGAAAGATTGGACAGAAAAATTGAACGCTTTTTTGAAGTTTAGCGAATATGAGATTTTGACCAACGCCGGCAGGATCAGCCACATTGTGGCAGAAACTCTTGCCCTTGCTGAGTACGAAAAATATAAAAAAGTACAGGACAAAAACTACATCTCCGATTTTGATCAGGAGATTAAAAAACTTTTGAAGAAAGCTAAGAAGTAATGCCTAAATATTACAACCCAAACCGAAAACGAAATCTTTATGATCCAAGCTCAAAAGAGCCATATAGATTAAGTCGGACAAAGATAGATCTTTTTATTGAATGTCCACTGTGTTTTTGTTTGGATAGAAGATTAGGTGTTGCACAACCTTCTGGTCCATCTTTTGCTCTTAACACTGCTGTAGATAAACTTCTTAAAAAAGAATTTGATATTCATAGAGCAAAAGGAAGTTCTCACCCACTGATGAAAAAGTATGGAGTCGGTGCTATTCCTCTTGCTCACCAAAAAATCGATCAATGGAGAGATGCTTTGGGCGGTGGCATTACTTATCTTCATAGTCCCACAAACTTTATGATTACAGGCGGAATTGATGATATATGGATAAATTCAAAAGGAGAACATTTTATAGTTGATTACAAAAGTACTTCAAAAGCTGGAGAAGTAACTTTAGATGATGAGTGGAAAATTTCTTACAAAAGACAGACCGAGATTTACCAATGGTTGTTTCGTCAAAACGGATTCAAAGTTTCAAACATAGGTTATTTTGTTTATTGCAATGGAGATACAGATAAAGAAGCTTTCGATGCAAAATTGGAGTTTAAAATAAAAATTATTTTATACGAAGGAAATGATAGCTGGGTTGAGAAAACAATTTTAAGAGCACACGAATGTTTACAAAGCAATTTGCCCTCTGATTTCTGGTAAAGATTGCGATTTTTGTAAATATAGAGAGGCAGTCTCAAATATGTAAAATGAGACAGTTTGATCCCGATTAAATCGGTACAGGTTTATCATCATCAACAATAGGGCTATTCATCCTCCTTCTCCGTCAGTTGGCGGATTCGGTGGGGTTGAATATTTATATATGACCATTATTTTTTTCACTCGGCTTTTTTATCCCCATATTGGCGGCGTTGAGAAACATGTTTTGGAAATTAGTAAAATTATTATAAAAAAAGGTTATAAAGTTACAGTTATTGCCGAACAGCACGATCAAAAATTAAAACTTAAAGACAGTATTCAGGGTATAGAAATCTATAGAATTCCAGTTGGAAAAGACGATTGGTTCAAAAAATTTAGAATATGGTTTAAATTATGGAAATATAAAAATCTGATTAAAACAGGAGATATTATCCATTGCCACGATGTTTTTTTCTGGTATCTCCCTTTTAGATTCTTATATCGAAATAAACCTATTTACACCACGTTTCACGGATACGAAGGAAATAACTTGCCATCAAAAAAAGCCATTTTCATGCACAAGATTGCAGAGAAACTATCAAAGGGCAATATATGTATTGGCGATTATCTAAAGAAATGGTATGGGACTAAGCCAGATTTTGTGACATATGGCGGCGTAGAAGTATTAAGTATTAAGTATAAAGTATTAAGTATAAATAAGGAGAAAAAAATAAAGATTGTATTTGTTGGTCGGCTAGAACAGGAAACGGGAATAATGGAATATCTTAAAGCGCTAAAAATTCTTAAAGAAAAAGGATACGAGCTTCATATGGATATCTTAGGAGATGGATCACGGCGCGGACAAGCTGAGAAGTTTTGCAATGCAAATAAATTAGATGTTTGTTTTAAGGGATTTGTAGATAATATTGCTGGTTATTTACTTGAATCAGACTTTGTTTTTACGTCTAGATACCTTGGGATATTAGAGGCGTTTGCTAATAAAAAATTAGTTTTTGCATTATATAATAACGAAATAAAAGAAGATTATCTTAAGATGTCCTCTTTTGCAAAACACATGATAATAAGTAAAGATGACGACAGCCTTGCATTGACGTTTGTCAATTTTATAAAGGATCAGCAAGTAAAGAATAGAATATTAGAACGTGCTTTTGAATGGGTAAAGAGTCAGTCTTGGGATAAAGTAAGTCGGTTATACATAGATCTTTGGAGAAGAAAGTAATGAAATCAAAATCAGAATTTTTTTTCAGACGATATTTGCATATTGCTCCTTTAGGTTTGGCTCTTTGGCGATCGGTTGAGGCTAGGCATTTATCAACAGTTAACTTAAAACGTCCTATCCTTGACATAGGGTGCGGTTGGGGAGAGTTTGCCGAGGCGTTTGGAGAAAAAATTGATATGGGGGTTGATATTGCACCTCGCGATTTATATGTTGCGGCAAAAGGAGGCATGTATAAAAATCTTACGCTTGCCGATGCTCGCGATCTACCATTTGCAGAGAATAGCTACTCATCGATTATCTCAATTAGCACATTTGAACATATTTCAAACGCTGAAAAACTTTTGAAAGAGATGTATCGCGTGCTCAAGCCTAATGGGGTTCTTGCTATTACAATGGAAACAGAAGAAGTTGATAAGAATACCTTTTACCGTCCATTGCTAAAAAAGATGGGTTTTGGTTTTTTAAGCGATTGGCTAACTTATGCTTATAACACAAACTTTAGTCGTCTTAACCTGCCATCAAAAGAAAAATGGATACGAGATATTGAAAAAGCAGGATTCAAAATTGTAATGAAAAAAGATATCATCTCTCCCGCAATTACAAAGCTTTATGACTTTTTTATTGCGACCTCATGGCCTGCGCAGCTTTTTAGACCAATTATTGGGAGAAGAAAAGTGTTTAGGCCAAAATTTGCTGAAGACCTTCTTGTTAAGATATTCTTAAAGTACGTTGAAGAGGATGAAAAAATTGGCACAAATCTTTTTATAGTTGCAGAAAAAGGTATTCGTAGATAACCTATTGGTATCATTATAGTATGGATAGCTACATTGATGTAAGTTTTCATGTGATAGTTAGCTTGCTTTTGGGTTATATTATCTTTAGACTTTTTGGCTTAAGCGATAGAAAAAGTCTTTTGATATCCTTTCTTTTTACCTTTTTGGGGGGTGTATTAATTGACGTAGATCATTTTATTGATCATTTCTTGAGTTTTGGCATTAATTTTAATTACGATTACTTTATAAAAGGAGAGTACTTTTTAAAAAGTAATAAGGCATATATAGTTTTTCATGCGGTTGAATACATAATTCTTTCAGGCTTACTGGCTATTCTCCTAGGAGATAGAAAAAAGAAAATGATCTTTACCGCGTTGGCATTAGGGATGCTTTTTCATATTCTGATTGATATTTTGTTATTCCCCAATCCTATAAAGGGTTATTTTATCCTTTATAGAATGTTGAATGGTTTTAATGTCGATATGAGTAAAGGAATTTTAGAATAATAAAGATAGAAACTCCAACTAGACTAAGTAGGCTTACAAATTTTAACAGCTTGTAAATAGGAATATCTTCATAGACTACTTTTAATTCGTACAAGCCTTGAGGAGCTGAAAGGTGAATGATCCCTTTATCTGAAGGTTTAAGAGGAATTACCTTTTCGTTTACGAACGCTTTCCACCCTGGGAAATAGAGAGTATTTTCTTGAAGCAAAAGAGGGGTTTTTGCAGAAACGCTATAAATATGTTTTGTTGATGCTCTAATAAGATTTTTTATTTCTCCCTCTCCTTTTATTATTTCTATGTTGCTTTTTGGGCGTTTAGAAAACCATGGATGTTTTATGTCAATCCATTTTGAATTTGCATAAAAATGTCCTTCGCCCTCGGAAGTACTTTTCCAAAGGTTTGCTTTCAAAATGCTGTCATTAATCTCTGGAATGACTCTTCTATGGCCCCAATTTAGAATAGTATATCCAATAGTGGCAACGATTAGTACATATACAAGAACATTTCTCTTTACTAAAATTAAACTAAGAAATCCAGCTAGGATTGCAATAGAAAAAGTCAGTAACAACAAAAGACGATGAGATCCCGCTGCTTTAACAAAAGAAAAATTCTCCCATAAAAATTTTGAATAAGGAGAAATAAGAAAAAGTATTATAAAACTTATAATTAACCAAAACCTTTGATCGTTTAAGTATTTTTTAGCCGTTTTTTTTAAAAAAAACAAAATAAAACTTGCTATAACAACAAAAATTTGTGTATAACCGATCAAAAAAGATATTTGTCCGATTGGTCCTTGAAATAAAAATCCCGCTCTCCATGGAGAATAGAATAATTCAAAAACTTGCGGAAAATATACTGTTGTCACCGGAGCTTTTTGAATGTAAAGATAGGAGTTAAATATAAAAGGAGCAAGCCAAATATAAAGAGAAAGAATTGTAGTAATCATAAAGACATAGATATTTTGCATGAGTCCATTTTTAGCACGATGTTTGTTCAAAAAAAATATATATGGGGCTATAATGCTTATGGCAAAAAAACCGATTATTGCATGGGACATAATTAGAAGAGAAAGAAAAGTTCCAGCCCACAATAAAAAGGTAAAATCTTTTTTTTCATAATACTTTTGAATAAAAAAAAATATTAGCGGGAGAATTGTAAATGCCAATATTTCTCCAATTGCTATCTTAAAATGAATGTCAATTAAGTGATAGGGGGTAAAGATATAAAATATAGAAGCAGTAAAAGCGGCTAAACTATTTTTTAATAATTTTTGAGAGAATATATACATAAAAATTCCAGACAAAATAATATTAAGAGCTAAGAATATTTTCATACTTTCGATAAAACCTAGTCCCAAAAAATGCAAAAAAGATAAAAGATAATAGGGCAATGGGTAGTTGAAAATAAAAAGCGGATAGCCGTAGGTTGCGTTTAAATCTTTTGCCCAGGATGGCATTATATTTCTATCTATCAAAGAGTCATAGAATGCCATACTTCTATAAATATGTATATTAAAATCCCCACTTTCATAGTCGCCATTTCTAAAAATACTTATGATTGGCAATATCGAAATTAGTATCAATAAAAAAAATAAATTAATTTTCTGTTTTGGGAAAATGAACTTATAAATTAATAAGCCACTAATTAATATAAGTGAAGAAGCAATATTAACTACAATCATTCTATACGGATCAAGCATGATGGTATAATATAATTTACGAAGTAAAAGAACAAGTTATGAAGGTATCTTTTATAGCAACAGTTTTAAATGAAGAAAAGACAATCGATGACTTTCTAAAGTCTATTTTTTACCAATCACGAATTCCAGATGAAGTAATTGTTGTGGATGGAGGAAGTACCGATGCTACGGCATCGGTAATCTCAAATCTCAAATCTCAAATCTCAAATAAACGAATAAAGTTTAAATTTATCATAAAGAAGGGAAATAGATCGGTAGGGAGGAATGAGGCGATCAGAAAGGCTAACAACGAAATTATTGTTTGTTCTGATGCTGGATGCGTTTTGGACAAGAATTGGGTAAAAAATGTAATCGAACCATTTTTTGACTCAGGAGTAGATGTTGTGGCAGGGTATTATAAAGGAAAAGCAAATTCTATATTTCAGAAATGTTTGATCCCCTATGTCTTAGTGATGCCAGATAAAATTAATCCTCAGAGTTTTCTGCCAGCAACGCGCTCCATGGCTTTTAGAAAATCTGTATGGGAAAAAATTGGAGGATTTCCAGAAGAATTTTCCTATAATGAAGACTATGTTTTTGCTCAAAAATTAAAAAAAGCTGACGCTAAAATAGTTTTTGCTAGAAATGCTATCGTTTACTGGATACCAAGAAAAAACTTTAAAGAAGCATTTATTATGTTTTTCTGCTTTTCCCTTGGAGATACAGGGGCTGGAATTTATAGATCAAAAGTTTTGCTTTTATTTGCAAGATACTTAGTCTTGCCTTATTTGTTATTTTTGGCAGTTGTTTATAAATCTACTATTCTATCATTTTTTATAACGCTGTCCTTACCTATTTATGTAATATGGGCGATAGTTAAAAATTATAAATATGTAAAAGACAAAAAGGGTTTATTTTTTCTTCCTTTAATACAATTTACATCAGATTTAGCTATAATTTTAGGAACATTTGGCGGTTTCATAAAATATGTAAGTGTTAACTCGCTATTTAATGTGATTAGAAAAAATAAGACTGTAAGTATTATTATTGGAATATATATTCTTACAATGTTATCAGTTTTAAACTGGGGCATCCCAAATCCTAATCACCCTTTTTCGTATCATATGGATGAATGGCATCAATTGCAGGCAGTGCGCGCAGTTTTTAAATACGGAACGCCAAATGTTGAGGGCGCAGCTAATGGAACAATGTTTCATTTTTTTCTCTCGGGTGTTTATCTTCTGCCATTTATTATGTTAGACATAGTAAACCCTTTTGCAATAAAGTCAGCTATTGGAGCACTTTTAGTGCAGGAAAGATTATTCCAGATCATGAGGCTAAATACCCTCTTATTTGGTATAGCATCGATTATACTAATTGCAAAAATTGCAAAAAATTACTTTAAAATTAATCCATTTATTGCAGCATTTATTTTTACAGTAACACCTATTTGGCTAATTCTTAGCAATTACTTCAAATACGATATTGCGCTCATTTTTTGGATATTACTTTCTATGCTTTTTACTCTTCGATTTTGTCAAAAACCAACCCTGGGAAATTTAATAATGGCCTCAGTATTAAGCGCATTTGCCTTGTCTTCGAAAATTAGCGCTTTGCCAATTGTATTAGTTTTAGTTTTTTCATTTATGCTATTTACTCCAAAGGCTCACAAAAGTTACAAAAATTTGTTCATTGCCTTATTAGTCTTCTCCTTTACCTTCGCATTGTTTGGAATACCTGATTTAGTTTTTGGAAAAGGAAACCTATTTGGGTATTTTTATTCCAATGTTTTTACGGTTCCCAAGCTTAGTAGTAATTACATTTATGGCAATTGGCTTTATTTATTTTTCTACTCGTTTATATTGGAATTTGGTCACACGCTATCTATTTTATTTGGGTTAAGCTTAATCTTTTGGCTTATAAATTTTATAAGAGCCATAAAGAATAAAACATTGAGTCATAAGAAATATGAATTGTTTATTTTTATTGCTTTTGTCATTTATCTTATTAGCCTTCTTCCTCTTAAAATATATGCGACAGGCAATAGGGCACTTGTACTACTTCCTTTTATGGCTATAATGACTGGATCTTTTTTACAAGTGTTTCTTAAACGGAGAAAAAAAGTTAGTATTCTTATATTAGCATTGCTTTTTATTCTGCAATCATTCGAATCCTTCTCTTGGGTTTATATGAAATGGGCGAAAAGTCCACAAGAAGAAGCATCCATTTGGATTGCGAAGCATACTACACAAGGTACAACAATTGGAATAGAAAACATTCCCATTTATCAATCGCTGCCCGATATTATTGTTAAAGAATTTTATTTTAAAGAATATAATCAGGATAAAAATAATTTATTTAAATATGAAGTAATCGATAGTAAAACAAAAAATTTGCCAAGTGTAATTGTTGTTTCAAATGGCAATGGTTCTTTGCATTACGAAAGAAATTCTTCTAAAAAAAACCTGGTAGTTCGTATCCAAAAGGAAAACTATAAACGTGCCGCTGTGTTTATGCCAGATTTTACTTTTTTTAGATTTTTTGGTACAGAACAAGGATTTTATTTTTTGCCATTGGTTGCTTCTCCGCTAAGCATTGAGGTGTACAGAAAAATCTAGTAAAATGTAAACCTGCATGGAGAAAGTATTAATTATAGGTGGTTGTGGGTATATTGGCAGTAGGTTATTCCAATACTTAAGTGAAAAAAAATATAGCGTAGATACAGTTGACACAGAATGGTTTGGAAATTTTGTCAATCCTAAAAATATAAAATGTAATTATAATACATTGAGTAAAAAATTTTTAAATTCTTATGGCGTTATAATTCTTCTCGCAGGCCATTCTAGTGTACAGATGTGTAAAGATAATATGTTTGCATCATTTAAGAATAACGTTAACAACTTTATAAATTTACTAAGTAAGTTATCAGACCAGCTATTTATTTATGCAAGCTCCTCAAGTGTTTACGGCAACACCAAAAATATTAGCGCTAAAGAAGATTACGAGAGATACATACCAACAAATTATTATGACCTAACAAAAAAAACGATCGATTATTATGCGCATCTTAGCAAAATTTCTTATTATGGGTTAAGACTTGGTACAGTTAATGGTTTTTCTCCAAATTTAAGAGTAGATTTGATGATTAACAAAATGTATGAAGCCGCTCGGAATACAGGAAAGATTAAAATTATTAATGCTAATACTCACAGGCCAATTTTAGGAATGATTGATCTTTGTCGGGCAATCTCTCAAATTATTCGCATGAAAGATAAACCCGGAATATATAACCTTGCAAGCTTTAATATGACTGTTAAAGAAATTAGTTACTATGTAAAAAAAACTGTTGGGAAAGTAGGGATAATTGAAGGGAAAGGGCAAGCAGGCTATAATTTCTCAATTAACACAAATAAATTTAAAAACACTTTTAATTTTAAGTTTCTAGATGATGTAGAAAGTATAATTGCTTCTCTTAAAATAGGGTATAAAAAAGCATACAAGTCGATACGCTTCTAAGTTATGAAGAATAGAGAAACCTGCAGATGTTGTAACGAAAACAATTTATTTCCTTATCTTAATTTAGGCTTGCAACCTCTTGCTAATAGTTATCATAAAGGTGAGAACTTAAAAAAATATCAACTAAAAGTAATGCTATGTGAAAATTGTTTCCATAGTCAATTAAGCGTTGTAGTTGAAAGAGACTTAATGTTTAAAAACTACCTATATGTTAGCGGTACTACAGAAACTTTTCGAAATCACTTAAAGCAGTTAGCCGAAGATGCTGTATCAAGAGTTGGTGAGAAATTAAACTTAGATGTATTAGATATTGCATGTAATGACGCAACTTTACTTGAGTATTTTAAAAAGCTAGGTTGTTATATACAAGGTGTTGATCCAGCAGAGAATTTACAGCTAATTACAAAAAAAAAGAAAATTCCGGTTGAGGTTAATTACTGGACTCAAAATCTTGCGAGAAAACTAAGAAAAAAGTTCGATATCATTACTGGTACCAATGTATTTGCACACGTTGACGACTTAGACGAATTCTTAAAGGCGTGTAAAATTGCCTTAAAACCCAATGGATTGCTGATATTGGAATTTCCTTATTGTAATATGATGATTGAAAATAATGAATTTGACACGGTTTATCATGAGCATCTTTCGTATTTTCTAGTGAATTCATTCAAAACTCTTATAGAAAGAATGAACTTTCATATTATAGATTTATTACAAACACCCATTCACGGGGGAAGCATTCGTTTTTTTCTAAAAGATGGAAATGGCGAGCATTCTAATAAGGTTTATAGGATTATCAAACTAGAAAAAGCTAAAGATCTTTTAGATAAAGCAGCATATAAAATTTTTTCAAACCGTATTCATAGAAATAAAAAAGATTTAAAAAATTTAGTTAAAAAATTAAAAGAAAAAAAGCAAAAAATGATTGGGTATGGAGCGTCTGCAAAGGGAAATACTATGCTTAACTACTTCAAACTAGACCTAGATTATGTAGTAGATGATAATCCATTGAAATGGGGGTATTTTACTCCGGGAAGAAATATACCTATTCGAAACCCAAATGATATGAAATTGGAAAAAAATGGATTGAATATTGTAATTTTATCATGGAATTTTTCCAAAGAAATATTAACAAAAATAGCTAACATTCGGGGGGAAAATAGAAGTGACAGATATATTTTGTATATTCCAACTGTGCAGATTAAATCAGTATGATATACGATTGTTTTAATTTTTTTGACGAGTTTGACTTACTTGATATTCGACTTAATACTCTTGATAAAGTAGTTGACGCATTCGTTTTAGTAGAAGCAACAGTTACTTTTACTAATAAAAAAAAGCCTTTATATTATAGGGAAAATAAAGACAGATTTAAAAAATTCAATAGTAAAATTATTCATGTTGTAATAGAGGATAGTCCAAATGTATGGAATCCGTGGATTATCGAAAACCATCAATTAAGCTGTGTAACAAGAGGGTTAAAGCGAGCAAAACCTACTGATACAATTCTTATATCATGCGTAGACGAAATTCCAAAACCTGAAAAAATTCTTGAGTGGAGAAAGAAACATGGAAAATATAAAGTTTTCTTAGAGCGCATGAGTTATTATTATCTTAATTTCGTAAATTACAATGGAGAGCCGTGGCTTGGAACGCAAATGTATACATATAAAGATTTATTAACCTACAAAAGTCCTTATATAGCGCGCTTCACGCCTCCAGACGTAAGAATACGAGATGGAGGATGGCATTTTTCTTATATGGGGGGCATAAAGCAGATTCAAAAAAAATTGGCCTCTTTTTCTCATCAAGAATATAATAACAAAAATTATAATACGGAAGATAAAATTCTTAAGGCAATTTTGGAGAGAAGGGATTTTTTACCGACAAAATTACGTTTTAAGGTTATGGACGATCATTTACTACCTTCGTATGTTGTAGAAAATAAAGAAAAATTTTCTAAGATGCTTATAAATCCATCAAAGCTTTACTCTTATAGAAATTTACAAATGTTAAATTTTTACAGAATAAAAAATCTTCTAAGGACAGTAAAGCACAAAATTTACCACTAAATATCCATAGCGATAAATTATATTATGCATGAAAAGTATAAAACAGACATCTTCTCACTTAAATTAAAAACATTTCGTGGAATAAGCCTACTTATTGCAAGAGAATTCTTTATAAAGGCATTAGCAACCATTGGACAGATTATTTTGGTTCGATTTCTTGCTCCTGAGTATTTTGGAATATTTGCTATCATAACTTTTATTATAAGTTTTTTTGAGCTATTTACGGATATTAGTTTTAATCAAGCAATAATTCGGAAAAAGGATAAACCTGATTATCTTGCGCTTTCCACAATTTTTTTTGTTAGAGAGATACTTACTATACTATCGGTAGTAATTTTATTTATATTTGCATCGTATATAGTTAGTTTTTTTTCTAGTTTTTCTACAAATGAAGTTTTAATGATTCGTGTATTTTCTCTTACCTTACTCTTAAAGCCTCTTCGCAGTATTATTATTTCTATTCTTGAGAGAGAGCTTAGATACGATATAATCCCAAGAATCGATATAATAGGAGTTTTGGTTTACTATATAGCTGTTATCTTTTTTTCAATTAATCATTTTTATGCATGGAGTTTTATATGGGCAGTATTTATTAAAGAAGTTGTTGAGTCTGCTGTTGCCTTTTGTTATCATCCTTGGTTTCCAAGGTTTAGTTTTAGATTTTCAAGCATTAAGGATATGATCAAATATGGTTCGTATCTTCAGCTAGGAACAGTTATTAGTTTTATTCACAAATCAATAATTCCAGTCATCGCTGGAAATCGTACTAGTCCTTATGAGGTAGGACTTCTTGATTGGAGTATGAATATTGCTTCGATTCCACGGTCAATTACTGATAATTATGGAAGAGTTTCTTTTGCTGCGTTCTCAAGGATTCAAAGCAATAGGAGATTATTGTCGATGGCAATTGAGAAGTCTTTTGGCATAATAAGCGTTATATGCATATTTTTTAGTCTAATAACATTGGGGTTTGGACGAGAACTTATTCAATATATTTTGACTAATAAGTGGTTGCCAGCTCTTCCTGCACTAAATTGGTTTATTGGAAGTATTATTTTTATTGGAGGAACTGCGTCGTTTGGACAAGCACTTATTGCTATAGGAAAGACGAAAGAAATACTTATTGTATCAACTATCGTCGTAATTGCTGAATGGTTTCTTTCATACACATTCCTTAGTATTTGGAATTTTACAGGCATTGCAATGGCCTCTTTTATTGGGTCTTTGGCGCTTTTTGTGTTATATATATTTCTGGGAAGAAAGAATGGATTGTCTGTAAATCTTAAAAACACTTTTATATATAAAAGTGTTCTATTTTGCTTAATGATATTATTAATTACTTTAATAAATTATTTATTACACGGTTCCCTTTTATTTTTGATATTAAAATTAATTTTAGTAAGTACAGCTTATCTTTTATTTTCTTACCTTCTTTGTAGAAATGAAGTAATAGAGATTTTTATTTTAATCAAACAAACCCTAAAATTTATAAAGAAATGAGCTTAAATATTAAAAAATATGGGATATGCTGTTTTTAAAAAAATAAAATTGTCAACAATTATACTTAATTGGAATGGAAAGGATAGGACGCTAAAATGTTTAAATTCATTAATGTCAATAAAAAAGGATAGTTTTGAGAACTATATAATGGTTGTTGATAATAACTCTTTCGATGGTTCTGTTAAAGTATTTAAAAAGTTTTATCCATCAATTAATCTGATTAGAAATGAAAAAAATTTAGGTTGGGCTGGAGGAAATAACGTTGGAGTTAGGTATGCGCTCAAAAGTGGAGCTGATTGCATTTTTATTTTAAATAACGATGCTGTAGTTAAAAAAGATTCAATCGAAAAATTGTTAGACGTGCTTTACTCAAAAAAAGAAATTGGAATAGTAGGGCCCAAAATGTACTATTCTCCAAATAAAAAAATAATTGCTGATGCTGGTGGGATAATTAAACAACATAGATTTTTTGGTATAAATAGAGGAAATGGAGAGACAGATGAGGGTCAATACGATGTTATTGAGAAGGTAGGTTTTGTTTCGGGAGCAGCAATGTTGGTAAAAAATCAAGTTTTTAAAAAAATTGGTTTATTTGATGAAAGTTATTTTCTATATTATGAAGATGTAGATTTTTGTTTTAGAGGCAGAAAGGCGGGTTATTTGTCGGTTTTTGTTCCTAATTCTATTGTGTATCATAAATTTGGAGCAACAAGCAAGATTGGATCCCCCCTGCATAATTATTACACTACCCGCAATCACTATATCTTTGTTGAAAAATATGCACCATTAAAAGAAAAAATGAGAGAACTGTTTAGGACGCCTAAGACCATTACAGAATTTTTTTTGTCCAAAGATGAAGTCAGAAAAAAATATTCTATACTGGGCGTTAGAGATTACTTTCTGAGGAGATTCGGTGAAAAAAGATATTGGTAATTTAGATAAGATATATGAAAATTGCAGTTTTTCATGAATTAAATCAAGGAGGAGCTAGACGTACAGTAAATGAGTTTACAAAAAGATTAAGAGAAAAGCATATTGTTGATCTTTATATAGTTGATTCAGAAAAAAATCTTGAAGAATTACCTTTTTTTACTAACATTTTCTTCTATAAATTTGTTCCGAAAAAATGGCACGGCGGAGATTGGAAGATCAGGTTATACAAGGATACTGTTGAAGTTCTTAAGCTCTATATTCTGCATAGAAAAATTGCTAGGATAATTAATAATAATAAATACGAAGTTGCGTTTATTCATCCATCAAAGTATACCCAGTCACCTTTTGTTCTACAATTTTTAAAGCCTTTTTCGATCTACTACTGTCAAGAACCACTTAGAATAGCATATGAGGATATCTTTAAACAAAAAAAAACAGATATTTTCCGTTATTGGTATGAAAAAGCTAATCGATCGCTTAGGATGAAGATTGATGCTTTTAATATAAGAGGCGTAGATAAAATTCTTGTTAACTCAGAGTTTTCCAAAAGAAATATTGCAAATGCCTATGAAAAAGAAAGCGAGGTTTGTTATCTTGGAGTAGATACCGGCTTTTTTAAACCATGTATGGGTAAAAAGGATACAGATATTCTTTTTGTGGGCAGCGATGATGATATTGATGGATATCCACTTCTTGAAAAAGTCGTAAAGCATATGAACTTAAAACCTAAAATTAAAGTCATTAATAGTAAAGCTTGGGCTTCGGAAGCTGCTCTTTTAGATGCATATCAAAGAGCAAGAATTGTCGTCTGTTTTGCGCATAATGAGCCGTTTGGTTTGATTCCGCTTGAGGCAGCTTCATGCGGGTCTGTAGCAGTTGTAGTTGATGAGGGAGGGTATAAAGAATCAATAATTGACGGAAAAACAGGATTTTTGGTTTCCCGTAACCCAATAGAGATTGCTAAAAAACTGGACTGGTTACTTTCAAATTTAGACAAAGTTTCTACAATTAGTAAAATTGCAAGAGAAAATGTTGTTAAAAATTGGACATGGGACAAAAGCGTACAAACACTATGGGATATCTTAAGCAAACAGTAATTAATGTTTCATGGGCGGGCATACTCAGAGCAAGTACAAGGATAATTACTTTTATTAGAATCATTGTTCTTGCAAGAATTCTTACCCCATCGCAGTTTGGAGTATTTGGTATTGCCTCACTTGTCTTATCTTTCCTTGAGATTTTAACAGAGACTGGAATTAATGTTTTTTTAATACAGGAAAAAAAAGCTATTAAATATTATATTAATGACGCATGGCTTGTCTCTATTTTAAGAGGTATACTTATTTCTGTTTTTATTATTGGATCATCCCCTTTTATTATTAAGTTTTTTAATTCTGCCGATGCGCAAAGATTGCTATTGTTGATTAGCGTTGTTCCCTTGGTAAGAGGTTTTATAAATCCAGCGATCGTAAGATATCAAAAAGAACTACTTTTTAATAAAGACTTTTTTTTAAGATTGGCAGTTTTTGGATTTGATTCTATAGTTGCTGTTATTCTTGCTATTGTTACAAGGGACGCGTCAAGTTTTGTATGGGGATTAATAGCTGGAGCTTTCCTTGAAGTTTCGATTTCTTTTGTATTTATAAAACCTACGCCAGCAATTTCTTTTCAAAAAAATAATATCAAAAAAATAATAAGCCGGGGAAAGTGGGTAACACTTTTTGTGATCTTTAATTACATCGCCCAAGAAGGAGACAATGTTGTTGTTGGCAAAATTTTAGGAACTGGCTCTTTAGGGATATATCAGATGGGTTATAAGATATCAACGTTGCCGATTAGTGAAATTTCCGATGTCGTAAACAAAGTTATCTTTCCAGTATATTCTAAAATTGCTTCGGACAAGATTAGATTAAGAAAAGCATTCTTAAAGACTATGCTTATAGTTATTCTTTTAGTTTTATTACTTGGATTCTTAATATTTTTATTGCCAAATAGTTTAATGATTTATGTTTTAGGTGCAAATTGGGTTGACGTTGCTTCAATTTTGAAAATTCTTGTATTTTACGGAATTTTTAGGGCGATTGTAGGGACAACAGCGTCTTTATTTTTGGCTTTGGGAAAGCAAAATTACTTTGCAACAATGACTTTTTTAAGACTGCTTGTTTTAGCAATTACAATTATCCCATTAACACTATTATATGGAATTGTGGGAGCGAGTTTTTCGGCACTACTATCTGTAATTATTGAATTGCCGTTGACAGTGTACTTGCTTTTTCTTGTTTTTGGTAAGAAAAGTAATTTTAAATGAAGCTGAAGAATTCAGAAAAAATAAAACTTTCTATAATTATTGTTCATTATAGAGTTAAAAATGATTTATTTAATTGCATTGACTCTATAAATAAATCGAATCCCAATGTTTCCTACGAAGTGATTGTAGTAGATAATGATGAGCAAAAGACCATTGAAAAAGAATTAAAGAAAAAATTTCCTAAAGTTAAATATATAAAAAGTCCTGGAAATATTGGATTTGGAGCAGGAAATAATTTGGGAGCAAGATATGCAGAGGGCTCATGCTTCTTCTTTTTAAATCCCGATACAATAGTTTCTACTAAAGCAATAGATGCATTATTCAAGTTCATTCATAATAAAAAAAATGTAGGCGTAGTTGCTCCTTTACTATATGATATGGGTAACAAAGTTTATTCGCAACAAGGGTCAAGATCATTAGGGGTTTTAGAGGGAATCGTTGTGTTATCTTTTTTAAATAAGCTATTTCCAAATAACTATATTTCTAAAAAATATTTACTAGCTTCCTGGAATAAGATAAATACGCAAGAGGTAGATGTAGTTCCTGGTACAGCCTTTATGATAAAAAAGAGAATTTTTGAAAAGGTTGGGGGATTTGAAGAAAAATTATTTCTTTATTTTGAAGAATTTGATATTTGCAACAGAGTCAAAAATCTTGGATACAATATATATATCGTGACAGATGCAAAGGTAAAACATTTATGGGGGGTAAGTACAAAGAAAGCTAATTTTGATATAAAAAAGATTTTTGAAAAGAGCAGATTTTATTATTTTAGGAAACATTATGGATTAGTTTCAGCTTATCTTGTAGAAGTCTTTACTCGTTTAAATAAAACACATTTATTATTGGGTTTTATATTAACATTTGGGGCTTTTTTACGACTCTATAGATTACAAGAACTTATGCCTTTTATTGGAGATCAGGGATGGTTTTATCTGTCTGCACGCGACATGATTTTAACAGGCAATATACCACTTGTTGGAATTACGTCAAGTCATGTGTGGCTCCATCAAGGTCCTTTATGGACATACATACTGAGCCTAATGCTTAGTCTATTTAATTTTAATCCAATAAGCGGAGTATATCTCACGGTATTTTTAGGAATAATTACAATTTTAGTTATCTATATATCTTGTTCTGACATGTTTTCAAAAAAAGTAGGTATTATTGCGGCAAGTTTTTATGCAATGTCACCTTTAACTATTATGCACTCACGCTTTGCTTATCATACAAGTCCTATTCCTCTATTTACTATTTTGTTTATTTTATTTTTATATAAGTGGGTAAGCGGAAAAAGTATTTATTTTCCATTAATTATTTTTACCTTAGCAATTCTTTACAATTTAGAGCTTGCTACAGCTTCATTGTGGTTTGTGCTGATAAGTATTTTAATCTATGGTTTTTGGAAAAAAAAACCGTGGTTAAAAAATACATACAAAAAAAACATAATTCTTCTTTCAATTGTTAGTTTTATTATTCCTATGCTTCCAGTAATTGTATATGATATTAACCATAGATTTCCTCAAACAGTAGGTTTTGCGGTATGGATTGTTTATAAAGTCTTTAAATTTGTAATTCATTTCGGACAATTATCTGTTTTAAACAACAATGGTAGTTTACTCCTATCGTTTTTTTATAACAATATTCAAAGACTGTTATTTTTACCAGACGGAAGAGTCGCTGTGTTATTATTTATAACTTCGTTGTCTTATTTTTTTTACTCTTTATATCAGATGCATAAGAACAAAAAATATAATATTGGCCACATAATCATAGCAAACATTTTTATAATTTCTGGAATTGGTTTATTTATTAATCAAACACCATCAGAGGCATATTTACCAATGTTCTTTCCTTTAGTAATAATTATACAAGCTTTATTAATGTTCAACGTATTAAACAAGAAGCATTTTTCATATGCAGGTATTTTGCTATTTATACTTATTGCGTTTATTAACAGTTATTCAATAATTAACAATGGATATAGCTATATAAGAAAGGAGAAAAATATAACATTTACCGATAGATTGAACGCTTCACATGAGATAATTAGTTATTCTAAGGGTAATAAGTATAACTTAATAGGCAAAGGGTGGTTAAGCGAGTTTGATAGTTATACTATGAATTACCAATACTTGACTTGGTGGATGGGAAACGCGCCAGCAAAAGAGAATAGCGAGATTAAAATTTTTGTTACAGAAGAAAAAGGTAAGATAATAATCGAGAAGAAAACAATAAAAGTAAATAATTTTTTATGATAAGCGCCATAATATTGACTAAAAATGAAGAAAAAAATATTGTTGATTGTTTAGAATCACTTAAGTGGTGCGATGAGATTGTTATAATTGATGATAATTCAGAAGATAGAACTGTCGAAATTGCTCAAAAGTTTGGGGCGAAAATTTTTAAACATTCCCTTGATGATGATTTTTCCAAACAGAGAAACTTTGGTCTTAAAAAAGCAAAAGGAGATTGGATTTTATTTATCGATGCCGATGAAAGAATAGCAGAAGAATTAAAAAACGAAATAGAGAACGTGATTTCATCACAAATTCTGCTCCAGCAAAATCTGCGCGGTTTTTATATACGAAGAACTGACATTTTGTGGGGGAAAAAATTGAAACATGGAGAGACTGGAAACATAAAATTATTAAGACTGGCGAAAAAGAATTTTGGAAAGTGGGAAGATAAGGTTCATGAGAGATGGAGAGTAAAAGGTCCTGTTGGTGAACTAAAAAATCCGCTAATTCATTGTCCACATCAAACCATAAGTGAATATCTTACAGAAATTAATTTTTATACAGATATAAGAGCAAATGAATTGCACAAAGAAGGTGTACGTATATATTGGATGTCAATAATTTTGTATCCAGCAGGAAAATTTATGTTAAATTATTTCATCAAAAAGGGGGTTCTTGATGGGCTCCCTGGTCTAATTGTTGCAATACTTATGTCGTTTCATTCGTTTCTAGTAAGAGGTAAATTATGGTTTATGAATAGTAAAAATGAATAAGTGGTTTATCGTTCTTTTGATTTTTCTTTTTTCAACTATATTAAGATTATGGAATCTTAATCAAATGGGAAGAACATGGGACGAGGGCGCATATGTAGAGATGGGTTATCGATTTGTTCAACTTATTCAAAAAGGTGATTTTACAAATAGTTATTGGTACAAAACTTCAGATGCCCCTCCTTTTGCAAGATATGTATATGGTTTAGTTGGGCAGCTTGATATTTCCCATTATGACTATACTTTTAGTAGATTGGTGTCAGTTCTTCTTTCCTCACTTTCAACTGCGATAGTAACTTTAATCGGTTGGAAATATGTGTCTTCCTTCGTGGGAATAACAGCAGGTTTAATCTTTGCGACGTTGCCATTTTTTTTAGGTTTTTCGCAACTTGCTACTCTAGAAAGCTTTATTATGTTTTTCTTCACAGCATCCGTATATTATTTCCTCGATTTTCTTGAAAACCTTTCACTTAAAAAGATGATTATAACAGGAGTATTAATAGGGTTTTCATTGTTAACAAAATATACCAATATATTACTTTTACCCCTTTTTATCTTGATCTATTTACTTTGGTATTTCCATGTAGGGAGGAATAGAGGTTATAAAAGACTCAACTATAAATTGGTCGGGATATTTATCACCGCGTTAATTACTTTCTTTCTTCTATGGCCTATGCCATGGCTCCATTTAAAAGAAGTGATAAATTTTAATTATGAATGGCGGATTATTGGATCAAAACATTCAGTTCCTGAAGTTTTTTTTGGAAGATTAATGTTAACACCTAAAATTTATTATATTGTGCATTTTTTAATTACTACGCCCCTGATTATATTAGGACTATTTTTTGTAGGTTTAAAAAACATCTCAGATAAAAAAAAGTGGGTTTTATATGCTTTAGTTGCTTGGTTTGTATTACCGTTTGCTCAATCATTATATAATTTTCGCCAACACGGAATTCGCTATATCATCGAAATTTATGCTCCTTTTTCGCTAATTGCAGCTATTGGTTTTGATTATCTTGTAAGTAAATTCACAAAAAGTATAAAGACAAAAGTTTTGTATCTTATTCCAGTTGTTATCTATATGTTGATAATACTTATTAAAATTACCCCCTACTATCTTGATTATTTTAATATCTTGGTCGGAGGAGCAAAAGGAGTTTATGAAAAACGGTTGTTTCAACTAGGATGGTGGGGTCAGGGAATAAAAGAGGCAGTGTTATATGTTGCTAAAAATGCTCGTACTAACGCAAGAGTTGGCCTTGCAGTAGAACCATTAACAAGTGTTCCGCCAATAAAACATCTTAAGATGTATAGTTTTGAGAAAGATAAAGCATACGATTATGTATTGGTTAGTTATTTTATGATAGTTAGGGAAGGATTCGATGATAGTTCAATAAAGAAAAACTATAATCTTGTTCACTCAGTTTCTGCGGATGGAGCCTCCCTTATAGATGTATACAAACGTAAGGTAGGCAACATGTGATTCTTTAGTTGTATAAAGTTCAGTTTTAATGATATCATACTAGCTAAATGAAAATTGAGTACAAAAAAGTTATCGAGAGAAAAACTCTACTCATAACTGGTGGAACTGGGTCTTTTGGCAATAGCGTTGTTGGAAAACTTCTGGAATACAATCCTAAAAAGATCATAATTTTTAGCAGGGACGAAAAGAAACAACTTGATATGAGGAATAAATACGCGAGTCAGTTACTAAAATTTGTAATTGGTGATGTCCGAGATAAAGAAAGTATTGAAAAGGCTATAGACGGAGTAGATTACGTATTTCATGCTGCAGCCCTGAAACAAGTCCCAACCTGTGAGTTTTTTCCACTTGAAGCAATAAAAACGAATGTTTTGGGTACTTATAATGTTATTAACTTAGCAATGCATCACAAAGTTAAGAAAGTTGTAATACTTAGTACAGATAAAGCAGTGTATCCAATAAATGTGGTTGGTATGACAAAGGCACTAGTGGAAAAAGTCATGATAGCAGAGTCAAAAAACTACACTGATTTAGGCAAGACTGATACGGTAGTATGTTGTGTTAGATATGGAAATGTTCTCTATACCAGGGGATCAGTTTTGCCATATTTCGTGTCTATTTTTAAGGAAAATAAAAAGTTGCCAGTTACACATCCGAATATGACTCGTTTTTTGCTACCGTTAATAGACGCTGTTGATTTAGTGCTCTATGTTCTTTCAAATGGAGAAAATGGGCATATTTATGTGAGAAAGTCCCCAGCGTGCACCTTAAAAACTCTGGCTGAGTCTGTCTGTAAGATTTTTAATTATAAAAAAGGGTACGAAGAAGTTGGAGTACGAGCAGGTGAAAAAATGCATGAGACTTTAGTAACAAAGGAAGAGCTATTAAGAACGGGAGAATCTTCACGCTACTTTAAAATACCTCCTGAAAGTCAAGGGCTTGATTATAACAAATACTTTTATAGAGGAGACATAGATATAGAGAGTATTAAGCCCTATACCTCTGAAAACACAAAAAGACTCAACGTTTTAGAAACTGTTAGGATTTTATTAAAACTTCCTGAGATACAGCACGAGTTGAAATTAAGGAAGTAAAAAGGCTTTGAATGCGTACTTAAAGTAATCGCGGAAAATTCTAAAATTATACTTGAAATGGGATTTAGAATTAGTTCTTGGGGTTAATGTATATGGTATTTCTTTAAAACGAGAGTGTTTTTTTTTAAGATAGTACAATTCCTCCAAGATTATAGAAAAACTTTTTTCTTTAAATTTAATTCCTTTCAAGAGTTCTAACCTGACCATTCTAAATCCATTGGTACAATCTTTTATTCCAACATTAAAAAGTAGTGATGCTATGTAATTGCCGATTATAGAAATTAATTGTCTAAAATAGGGGACGTTAACGACTTTTCCTCCTTTAATGTAGCGCGATGCTTTAACACAGTCTATATCCTCTGACATAACTTTTATAAAGTCAACTATATATTTAGGTGGGTTAGTAAGGTCAGAATCCATTGTGAGATAAAATTTGTATCTCTCTTTAATAGCATACGAAATTCCTGTCTGAAGAGCTGCACCATATCCATTATTCTTTTTATGACTTAGAATAACTAATTGATTTTTATATTGTTTTTTTTTATTTTTAAGTAGATCGGCGGTTTTATCTATACTTCCGTCATCAACAATTATTAATTTTATTTGATTTTTGATCTTGGTTATTTCTTTGATAACCTTATCGATACATGAAGAAGCAGTATTTTCTTCATTAAACATGGGGATTATTATACAAAGTAATTTATTTTTAAATTTTGATACCATCTTCCATAAAAGAATGCTGTATAGGCAAATGATTATCTTCTGGTAGGTGACCACGAAGCCGATTCTCTCGCAGCCGCTTAACAATATCCTCGGCAATTTCTTGTGTTCCATTTCTGCTCCCAAATGGCTGGTGCCACTTGGTCACTGTTATTTTCTCAAGCTTTTTAAAAATAATTTCAGGCGTGTATTTTTCCGATTTGTCTGGGTCAAATTTTACTGCAGAACGGATATCATAAACCTGTGGCCGTTCCGTTGCTTTTCTAATATTGATACAGGGAATATTGAGAATGCAGGCTTCTTCATTAACTGTTCCAGAATCAGTAATAATTGCTTTAGCATGGGTCATAAGAATAAGAATTTTTTCGTATCCTATTGGGTCGGTCATGATGAGGTTTTTTGGAAGCTTTTGTTTCATTTCTTTTATGACAGCTTGTGTTCGGTAACTTGCAGCAAAATAAACAGTATGCTTGGCGTGTTCAATTAGATTCAAAATAGCCAGGAATGACTTTTGTATATGGACATTTTCTCTTCTATGGCAGGTCATAAAATAATAATTGTTTTTTTGTAGTCCTCTTTTGGCAAAAAATTCTTCAGTTGCCATTTTCTCCAATTTTACTTTTTTACTAAAATAAAATCTTTCCAAGATATCAATGCCAGGATGTCCGGTAACCACAATATATTTGGGATTAAGTCCTTCTGCGATACCTTGGTCTTTATACCCTTGCGCATATGTATAGATTACATCAGCAAGATGGTCAGCAAGCGTTCTATATTTTTCCTCAGGTAACCGCCAATCATACGAGTGCCAGCATCCTTCGATATGAAGAATTGGGATATTCAATTGAGCTGCAGCAATGCAACCAACTACAGTATTGGTATCTCCCAAAAATACTACAGCATCGGGTTTGATTTTATGTAACACTGGGTACAATGAAGCAATAGCTTTTGATGCAACTTCTGCATCTGTCTCTCCTTTGCAATCAAGCTCTATGTCTGGCTTTTTGACATGAAGTTCTTTAAAAAATACGCCTTTTAAATTATCTGAGTAATGCTGACCAGACCAAATAAGAATCAAATCAACATCTTTTGCTTTTTGAAGATGCTCCAATATGAGTACTGCGCGAATAAGTTCTGCTCGTGTTCCCAAAACAAATGCTAATTTATGTTTTTTCATATAAGTTCTTTCTCAAAATCAAGTAATTCTTTGAGCGCTTGGGGCAATGATCTAGTATATTTATTTAGAGTTGATGAGTCAAGATAATAACTACTAAGTGCTCGAGAAATTTTTTTACCGTGTGATTTTTCAACAACTTTTGAGGAGCGAATAAGTTGTAAAAATTCTTTAATGATTCTGAATTTCGTAACAGGCCCAACAGGTGCAAAATGATAAATGTTAGATTGTTTTGATAATTCAGAAAATCTGTTGTTTTGAATAATATACTTGCATAGGGTGGCAAACTGGCAAGTTGTGCAACCTGTCCAGATTTGATTTGTAAATCCACGTAATTTTTTCTGCTTTGCTCTTTTTGCCCATTCCAATATTCCTTTATGTTTTATTGGATCAAGTCCGATGATTGATGTTCGAATATTCAAGGCATTAGGAACGCGTAATTCCCCAAGCAATTTACTTATTCCGTAATTACTATCAGCAGATGCAGGAGATATCTCATCTACTTTTCCAGCTAAAGAGGAAAATACCGCATCAGATGAAACGTGAATAATTTTAAAGTTATGCTTTTTTGATAATTCGAGTAAAATGTGAGGGAAAAGAGAGTTAATATGAATTAATTTGCTTGTAGGTGCATTTTGCTCAACAATTCCTATACAATTTATAACAAAATCAATCTTTTTTAATTTTTTTTGAATAATTTCAAAATCTTTTTTAGTAAATTGTGCACGGAATAAAAACAAGTTTTTTTTTATTTCACTTTTGTTTCTTGTTGTACCAAAAATCGAATTTGGAAAATAATTTTTTAAAAATCTAAAGACTATTCTTCCGGTCATTCCTTTTGCTCCAAGCACAACGACTTTATCTTTCATAAGCTAATTATTTTTACCTTTGGTAATGGGATAATAAATTTTAGTTTATTTTTTAGATTAATGTTTCTTTTTTTTATTTCATTAATAAATGACCAAGCAAACAACAAGATATAGTTAGGTTTACTCTTATGAAGTTTTTTTAATGAAGGATAAATTTTTAAATGTGTTCCGGGAGTAAAAGCATATTGCTTTGCTGGTGAGTCATCCACTATATAATCAAGATATTTTTTATCAATTCCACAATAATTCATAATAATTGTAGCTCTTCCAGATGCCCCATATCCTACAATTTTCATTTTTTTTTGTTTTAGATTATTAAGAATTTTGAGAAGACCGTTTTTTTGTTTGGTTATTTTTTTTGCTAACTTTGCGAAAGTTTCAGCTTTGTGTAGGCATTGTTCCTTTTCTTTTCTAATAAGCTTATTAATTTTTTCTGAGACAGCATTTTTTCCAGTCCTTTTATTTTGCAGATAATACATTATTGACCCTCCATGTAATTTTGCAAATTTTATATCAAATATTTCCATCTTATGCATTTCAAAGAACTTTTGCAGAGTAAGTAAAGAATAGTAATATTGATGCTCATGATATATCATGTCATATTGTGTTTTTCTAGCAAGATTTGCTAAGTAATGTACTTGAAAAGCTAAAATTCCATCTTTTTTTAGAAGTAGTTTTATTCCGCGGACTATATCATGCATGTCTTGGATATGTGCAAAAGTGTTAAAGCTATAAATTGCATCTACCTTGCCATATTTACCATTGATTTCTTTTGCAAGTTTTTGGGTAAAGTACGCATTAATTATTGGTAGACCTTTTTCAATTAATGGTTTTACAATATTTGTTGCGGGATCAACTCCTAAAGCTTTGTAGCCATTTTTTATTAAAGATTTAATAAAAGATCCATCATTGCATCCGATCTCAACTATAAAGGTTTTTGAAGCATTAGGATAAAGTTTTTTAATATACTTGACGTTTTCATCGAAATAATCAACAAGAGTTTTTATAGCTGACGAATGGTAAAAATAATCTTTAAAAATTAAATCCTTATTAATAACTGCATTAGCTTGAAGTAGATAACATTTTTTGCAAAAAATAAGTTCCAATGGATAAAATTTTTCATTCTCTAGGGTTTTTTTACTAAGATTTTTAAGGAATTCCCCGGCAAGAGGCATTAATCCCAAATTTATAACTGGTTCAACTTGGTTACTAAAACAGAAGCGACAATAGTCGTAATACCTATATTCGCCAATATTTTTAGGAGTCATACAATAATAATGTAGTATAATATAGTTTACACTTGATAATAAATCAACATGTATATAGTAGATATTAAGCGAACTCCAGTCGGAAAATTTTTGGGATCTTTATCAAATTTATCTGCACCAGAACTATCAAAGCCATTGTTCTTTTATTTTTTAAATAAATATCCATATCTTAAGAAAGGAACAGATGAAGTGATTATGGGAAATGTGCTATCTTCTGGTATTGGTTTGAATCCTGCCAGAATAGCCGCTTTTAAAAGCGGCATTAGTGAAACCGTACCATCATATACTATAAATCATGCGTGCGCATCGGGAATGAATGCTGTAATACAAGGATTTCGTTTGATCAAAACAAATGATGCGAATCTTATTTTGGCAGGAGGAATGGAAAGTATGTCCCAGGCTCCATATCTTGTAAAAAGAGCCAGACAGGGAGCTAAAGCTGGTTCAACTGAATTGATAGATTCGCTTCAGAATGACGCATTATGCTGCAGCATAAGCAATCAAATGATGGGGAAAACAGCTGAGAATATTGCGCGAAAATATTCTATAAGCCGTGAAGAACAAGATATCTTCTCTTTGAATAGCCATAAGAAAGCATTGAAAGCGCAGAAAAAGAAAATTTTCTCTAAAGAAATTATAGAAATGAAAGAACTGCAAGCTGATGAGGAGCCGCGAAAGGATACTTCCCTTGGAAAATTGGCAAAACTTAAACCGGTTTTTAAAACTAATGGAACTGTCACAGCAGGAAATTCAAGTAGTATTAATGATGGAGCAGCTCTTGTATTATTGTCTTCGGAAAAAGGTTTAAAGAAATACAGCTTATTGCCTATTGCTCAGATTTTGGACGCAGTGTTCGTGGGATTAAAGCCGGAACTGATGGGTATGGGCCCAAAATACGCGATAGAAGAAGTACTAAAAAGAAATTCTTTAAAAATTAGGGATATTGATCTTTTTGAGATTAATGAAGCATTTGCAGCACAAGTATTGGCTGTTATGAAAGAGTTGAAAATAGATTCAAGAATTGTAAATATTTATGGAGGCGCTATCGCTCTTGGACACCCTTTAGCAATGAGTGGAGTACGGATAATTGGCAGCCTAATTGCAGGACTAAAACAAGCCAGTGGTAAGTTAGGTATTGCTAGTGTTTGCGTTGGGGGAGGGCAAGGAGCGGCAATACTTATAAAAAACATATGAGACAAACAGCATTAGTAACTGGATCAAGTCGGGGAATCGGAAAAGCCATTGCTATTCGACTAGCTAAGGAAGGATACCAGATTATATTACATGGTTTTCATTCGAGTAAAGAATTGAAAGCTACCGAAAAAGAATTGAGAACGCTCAACGCTTTGGCAATGACAATATGCTTTGATGTTTCAAAAAAAGCTGAGGTGGAGTCTAATTGCAAGTTGGTCTTGAAAAAAGTTGGGGTCGTTGATGTGTTGGTGAATAACGCCGGAATTGTCAGAGACAGAACTTTTCTCAAAATGTCAGGACAAGAATGGAATGAGGTTCTCAAAACAAATCTGTATGGCCCTTTTTATGTAACTCAACAGTTATTGCCAAAAATGCAGGAACGTGCATATGGCAGAATTATCAATATGTCCTCGATCGCGGCGAAAGGAGCATATGGAAAAACAAGCTACTCTGCCTCAAAAGCAGGCCTTATTGGTATGACCAAGTCATTAGCTCTTGAGGTGGCAAAATACAATATTACTGTCAACGCAGTCTGTCCTGGTTACATCGATACGCATATGTCTGGTAGCATTCCTGCTAAATATCGGAAACAGTTTCTACCTCAAATTGCCTTAGGTAGGATAGGTACGCCTGAAGAAGTGGCAAGTCTTGTTGCCTATTTAGCTGGGAACGAAAGTTCATATATAACAGCTGCTGTAATTGACATTAACGGCGGATGGTTATAAATTGTTAATGCTATCTCGTGAAGTTTTTAACGGCCCATTATCTACTTGAACTAAAAGATCTAAAATCTTCTGAATAAAACTTATCCTTTCACCAAAAGTATATCGTAGTGGAATGACAGGATGATTATAATGTCCTTTAAGATCAACAAAATCAATCGCGTGAAATAAATACAGAAGATATTTATGCCTAGTTTTTAAAAAGGCTAAGATTAGTTTGCGATACCAATCACCTAAAAAATAGGCAAAGGTAGTGTGTATTGGGAGGCGAAAAAAAGGCATTACGGAAATTGGTAATTCTAACAGCTCATTGTTTCGATGCATACCTTTAGCAATAAATGGATGCTGTTGACTTAGGAGGTAACTCAAACGGCCAAAAGTTTTATATCTGTTTTTACCTCCTTTTATATTAGCATAAATACTCATTAAAATTTGAGAAAATCCTGGAATAAGACTGGCATCGTATTTATAATTAAGTTTTTGTAAAATCGTGATTATTTCTTTGTCTTGATAATAACCCGGACCTCTAAAACCAACAGGTTCTTTTCCGCAAATTTTTATAATCTGTTGATGGGTCTTAATGATTTGTTGCTTTTTCTGTTGATAGGACATAGTGCCGAATGAGATTGGATGATCAAAGCTGTGGTTAGCGATTTCATGTCCGATGGATAATGCTTTTTTACAAAAAGCTTGGCAAGCTTTTAATTTAAGATCTTGACCAATAACCATAAACGTTGCTTTTGATTGGGATTTTTTTAATAGATTAAGAAGTACAGGTAAAGCCTGAGAATAAATATATTCCTGATCTTTGTTGATTTTGATATTAAATTCCTTTTCATAAACCCAAAAATTGTCAACGTCAACATGAAGATTAATCATAAGTCGGGAACGATTACTTTATCTCGTTTTCCAATAATGCGAGGGGGTAATCCGGCCACGATATTGTAGGGCTCAATTTTATTTTTAATAACAGTATTAGCACCAACTATCGCACCTTCTCCAATGTATGCTCCGGGAAGTAAAACAGCTCCTGTGCCGACACAGGAATCTTTTTCAAGTACAATTTCTTTAGAATAGAATGCTTTGTATTCTTCTGGAATCATAGGACCGCTCATACGTTTTCCACCATATGGCCGTTCGCTATTGGCATAGATTTTAGCTGAAGCTCCAATACCTACATAATCATGTATTATCACCTTTTCTCGTGCAGCAATAATAGCATAGGGCGCAATATGAACTCTTTTTCCTATTTGTATTTCCCCTAACATTGCTTCAATACGGCATCCCATATCTATCCAAGTATAATCATCGATTGAAATATTTTTAGTTCCATTCAAAAAAACTCCAACATCAATAAGCACATTTTTACCCATTCTTTTGAGCATTGTTTTATAGTACAAATACCGCAAGCTGTATCCAAAACCTCCAGGAATATAGCGAATAAACATCTCAAAAATAGAAAGGAAGGATTTTAAAATAAGTATTACTATGTATCGGATCGGAATTTTTTCGCCTTTAATAAATTTAGCAAAGGCTTGGTATTCTATATCGTACGGAGACTTATTCTTCATAAGTGTGCTATCTCCAAGGTAATTTTACCAGAAAACGGAGATTATAGACAGAAAGGAATTATCTTACGGTTTTGGTTCAGGAGGTAGAATTTTACTTTGGTTCATTTTTCAACTGACACATATATCCATTCTGCTGTAAATGATCTAGCAGTTGCTAGAGGATTTTGCTTTTTAAGTTTCCTAAAAAACTCATGAGATGCCTTTGTTATTATAGTGTCTCTGTCTTGTTCTTCTTTTCTTGGTGCATCCTTGCCTCCAATCTCTGGCAAAATGCCCGCCTGTAAACGTTTAATTCTTACAAATCTTAGCCAATCTTTATATTTTACTTTTATCTGTTTATATGTTACTTTCTCGTTTTTAAAACCGACAGATTTTAAGATCTTTAAATAATATTCAATTGGTCGGGGAGTGGGAAAAATAAATATGCGTTGCTGAATTTGTTTTTCGATTCGTTTATCAAGACTATTTTTATATTTATTGAATTTTTTATCAGTACGTATAATTTCAATGGCAATATCATGGATTTTATTTACTGAATCATCAATCATTAAAACCCCACGATTTCTTGGAGCGCGGATAATGTTGCCGCTTTGAAAAGTAAAAGTTCCGTGATTTTTTAAGGCTGCATAAATACCCTTAAATGCCTCTTTTATATTTGGTATGAGATGAACAGTATTTGCGGATACCACATGGTCCACAGAATTTTTTCCAATTGTTTCATCAAGTGCCGTATATCCATCAACTTTTTTTTCCAAAAGAAAAAAAGAAACATTTTTATTTAAGTGAAATATTTCGTATGCTTTTGTTAACCAAGAGGGTGAGTTGTCTACAAGTAATAATTTGAAATTTGTTTTTAAATATTTTAATAAATATATGCTTGATGTGCCGGTTCCAGCTCCATAATCAACCACAATATCGCTATTTTTTATTTTTTTCCCCACAATTTTTATTAATTCCTTGATATTTTCTTTATGCCAAGAGGCATTTACAACAGCATTATGATAGGCGATTGCGCCGTTGGATAGAGGTCGACTTGGTTTCCATGTTGAATATCGCACTAAATTTTTTTGGGTCATTTTGGGTTATAATACTATAGTTTATGCGTTTTAATAAATCAACACATATAAAGATTCTGATTGAAGCGCTTTTCTACTTTTCTATAGAAGTCTTATTAACCCTTTTTTTCAGGAAAATTAGAAACCTATTTCCTATTCCTACAATAGGAGAAAATAAAATAGTTGGATACGCGCAGTACTTTGGCTATCCCTTTTATTTCGATAACTTCGTATTTTTTCTATTTATTATTTCTCCTTTACTTTTATTATCCATAGTCACGGTAAGAAGAAAAATTTTCAAAATAAAAACATGATTATTAAAAATAAATCTTTATTCTTTCAAGCAATTATAATTTTTTTATTTTTCTGTGTTTTAGCGATTGTTACCTTTAAAGGGTATTGTAAGGTATATAAAAATTATAATTTTGATACCCAAGCGCTTTTAACATGGGATTATTCTTCATATAAAGGTCTTCTTCCATATAAAGACACATTTTATCCTTATGGACTTCTTCCGTACTACGAAAATACCCTCCCTTTTTTTCAATTGATTTCTTTTTTTATTGGGCCAATTTTATATACTTTATTTTTTATCGTCATTATGAAAGTCTGGCAAGACAAGCTGTATGCTCTATTAATTTTTATACTTTTTTATTTTTTTATCGAAAAATTTATAGGACATGACGTGTTTAATCGGTATGGGATAATTACTATTTTAGCATGTATAACAGCATATTTATTTTTAAGAAACAGCTATTTGCCATCTAAAATTACCCTTGTACTTGGAGTAGCTACAGGACTAATATTTTCTTTGGTGAATGATCAGGGAACGTACGGGGTTTTAATAGTTACTCTATTTATACTTTTTAATCCGATAATAAAGTACGGCTTTAGAAACATATTCTCAAGAAATTATTACAAAAATACAGGTAAATCAATAATTGTTTTCTCTTTGGGTATAATAATAGGACTAATTCCTTTTGCAGTATATTTAACTTATAACAATATTTTATATGATTTTTATGTCTCATTTATAAGATTATCAGATAGCGCTTTATATGCTAAAACTCCATTTTTTCCTTATTCACGATCTCCTGAAAATTTATTTACATTTGTATCAATTTTTCTGACAATTTTTTACATCACTTACAATAAGTTTTTTAGAAAAATTGATTTTAATTTTATATTTTACTTACAGTTAGGCTTAATATCTGTTTTGATACTTCTTGAACAGAAAAGTTTAATTCGTTCAATTTCAGAACAAATTACTTTTATATCATTTCTTCTTTTTATGCTGCTTTTTTACGATTTTAGAAAGTTTTTAGAAAAACTGAAGGTACCAAGTCTATCTATTTTAATTTGTTCTTCGATACTTGGAATATTTATTCTTTACAGAATACCATTTAAGCACTTTAATACTGAATATAATTTAGCCAATCTAGATCCGAAAGCGTGTCTTAATAAAAACGTAAATAATTTATTAAGTAGTAAAAATGAATATGGTTTAGTTAAACAAAGAATTGAGAAAGACTTAAATTATAAAGGAAAGATATTTAGCTTTCCTGGCGATCCAATTTTTTATATACTTAATAAGCAAAAGCCGCCCTATTATTCTAATGTCTATGATTCTTCTTCTCTTATTGCTCAAGAGAAACAGGTTAGGTATATAAAAGAAAGAGGCATACAATACATTATATATAATAAAAAAGTATTGGCTGTACAAGATGGTGTTCCGGATTTTATTAGGGGAAATTTTGAATTAAGATTTATACTAAATAATTTTACTCCAGTTAATAAAATTGGTGATTTCCTGTTGCTTAAAAAAGATTCAGGAAAAGATTTTTTTAAAGAAAGGTTTCTCGATACAGTTCCTAAATTTAAAAAGTATTTATTACAAGTTGATTTTGCTTTTATTCCAAAATCAGAAGGCTTGTATAAGAAACGTTTTTTAAATAATATTAATAATCTAGTTTTACAAAAAAGTACAGTACGAAATATTAATTCATTTTTAACCAACAAATCTGTAGGCTCAGACAATACTGTTCTTGTTGTGTGGGGAAGTAATGTTGGTCAAAAAGGTGACAGGGCATGGATTACTTTGAAAACTAAAGATAATTTAGAGACAACAATATATTTCTATAAATGCACTAACAGAAAGCCGTGTATTATAAATTTGTCACGTTTACCTTTATTTTACAAAAATAGGATAATAGAAAAGATTATAGTAAATTCAAGCTTTAATGATTTAATAGAGATGAGAAACAGCTCTAATGATAATACATTATGGTAAGGATTCAAAATGTATAGTATTGACAGACTTTTTTTAAATATTGTTGATAATTACAAATTTCTTAGAGCAGATTACGTAAGCATTACGTTTAATATTATTGGGATAATGCATGTTATAGTAAATTTTTTGTTAGCAATAAGTCTTATTCTAATCTTTTATTTAATTGGTAAAAAAATAAGGTTATTAATTATTAAAGAAAACTTTGGCAATCTAGAACATTTTATAAATATTGCGTTGGGTTACATTTTGGTTGGAACTGGTATCGCAATATTAGGCGCGTTATCTCTGTTACATGCTCGAATCCTATTTACGTATATAGTAATCTTAGTAATTATTGCATTACACCCTCTTAGCAAACTCAAAGACACTCTAAAAGATCTTTTTGATGTAATTAATAAATCGAATGTATATTTTAATAGAGATAAATGGATTTATATTGGAATTTTTGTTTTTATTCTGATTTCTTTTTTACGATTAATTCCTCCAGAGATAGGTGAAGACGCAGTGGGCTATCATACAGATTTACCTCTTATTTATCTAAAATCCCATACCATGATGTTAGACTCTAAGGAGATACAACGGGTTCTTCCCATTCCTCAGCTAGGCGAAATGGTTTATGTGATTACACAATTTCTAGGAGTTAAAGATGCCTCAAGATATGTTCACTTTATGTTTTATGTTCTTGTAGTTATGCTTCTTTGCTACATAGGAAGCAATAAAAAAACTAATTTTTTGGGGATGTATGCTCCAGTATTATTTGTGTCTGCTCCAGTTATTATCCGCCACGCATCAATTGCAAACGTTGATTTTCAGGCGCTGTTTTTATGGCTGCTATCTGTTTTTTTAATTGTTAGTGAAAAAAAATATACAATGCGTAGCGTAATGCTTTCTGGATTTTTTTTTGGTGGAGGATTGTCAACTAAACTGTGGGAAGTAGCTTTCTCTCCAATATTTTTCTTATATTTTTTCTTTACCAAGAAACACAAATTGTACTACTTTAAACTAGGTATGGTATTCTTATTTTTTGCCTTCCTAGTTTCCTGTATTTGGTACATAAGAGCTTACATAATTACTGGCAATCCAGTATTTCCAGCTTTTTCTTATGTTTCAGACGACAAAGCCATAGACAAGATTACGTTGTTTAACTATATAGGTATCAATAGGTTGTTGTTTTCTTATTCTAATTTAGTAGTCTTTAGTCCATTATTTTTTTTAGGAATCATTTTTTTGTTGTGTCGTATATCCTATGTTATAAAACGATTAAAACGTTCGGGGGTTTTTTTATTTTTTATTTTACTTAGTATTGAACACCTTTTTATTTATTATTATTTGCCGAGGTATTTGTTAAATTTGTACTCAGTTTCTATGCTCATTGTTTCAAGTGGAATACATCAATTTATTGTATATAGCAAAATGGGAAAATATATCTTCTGCATCGTATTTTTGACTCTATTTTTTTACTATTTTCTAAATACACTTTTTATATTGCCGTATGGTTTTGGTTGGGCAGATAAAAATAAGTATCTTACGAGAATCTTTGCAAAGGATAGCTCTAGTTATTATGATTTTGATGGATTATTTGATAAGCATCTCTCAAAAAAAGATCTCGTTGCTGTATACAGGCTTGCCGGATTTTATTATGCAAATTTTGAATATATAGACATAGGTTACATTTTCGATAAGAACCATAGATCTTTTGATTTATTAAGAAAAAAAGGGGTAACAAAATTGATTGTATTTGGTGGAGACACAGAATGGTTTTGTAAACAATTAAAACTAACAGGATGCGATCCAAGCAAGTACAGTCTTCTTGCAAGTTATCTACCAGGACTTAGGTATTTATATTCCATAAATGAAAAATAATGTAAAATTATTACTAATTACACATGAGGTATAAAAACTTAAAGACTAAAGTTAAACGATTAAAGAATGATCATTATAGGACCGTAAGAGCGTGCAGATCTTGTAAGTCTAATAAGCTTGTCGATATTTTGTCTTTAGGTGATCATTATTTATCCGATTTTACAAAGACTAACAAAGAACCTAAAAAATATCCCCTTTGCTTAATACTTTGCGAAACATGTAATTTACTCCAGCTTAAACACACAGCTCCGCAATCATCTCTTTATACAGAAAGATACGGTTATAAATCTGGAATCAATAATACTATGAAAAAAGAATTAAAAGAAATTGTAGAAAAGTCACTTAAAAAAGTTAAGGATCAAGGGTTTAAAGCATTAATCGCAGTTGATATAGGCGCAAACGATGGAACATTGTTAAGTTATTATCCAAAGCATATAGTAAGAGTTGGGGTTGAGCCAATTAGAAAATTTGCAAAGGAATGCGAACAACATGCAGATTTTGTTATAAATAATTTTTTTAATTATAGATCATATATACAAAAAGTAAAGAATAAAAAAGCTCATATAATAACTGCCATATCTTGTTTTTACGATATTGACAATCCCAATCAATTTGTTTCTGATGTAAAAAAAATTTTGCATAAACGTGGAGTTTTTGTTGTTCAGCAAAATTATCTTGTAGAAATGCTAAGACAAAATGCTTTTGATAATATCTTACACGAACATCTTGGTTATTATTCTCTAAAATCGCTTGAAAATTTACTAAATAGACATAACTTAGCCGTCTTTGACGTAGAGAAAAGCCCAATAAATGGAGGAAGCTTTAGAACCTATATCTCTCATAAAAATAGTAGACTCGTTGAGGAATCCGTTAAGCGATTAAGAGAGCATGAAAAGAGCTTTAAGCTTAATGAAATTAAAATATATAAAAATTTTGCCAATAGAATAAAAAAGAACAGGAACAATTTATATAAATTTATAGTAAATCTTGTGAAAAAGAATAAAAAAGTATATATTTATGGAGCATCTACGCGGGGTAATACGCTATTGCAATTTTGTAATTTAGATAAAAGCCTAATTAGCGCCGCAGTTGAGAGAAATTCAGAAAAATGGGGCAAAAAAATTGCCTCTGTTGCTATACCAATTATATCTGAAGAACAAGCGCGGTTAGAAAACCCTGATTATATGTTAGTTTTACCATGGTTTTTTAAGGAAGAATTTTTAAAAAGAGAACAAGATTATCTTAAAAAAGGAGGACATTTTATCTTTCCATTACCCACTCTAGAAATTATTTAATAAGTGCATTTTTATATTAGTTATTTTTAACCTTAAAACTGTAAAAAACGCTTCTTTTAACTCTTTTAAGTTTAGATTTGAACGATTTATGTCAACTGGTATAAAATCTATTGGAATCTCCGCAAAACTAAAACCTTTTTTATAAATTTGGTTTGCAATTTCCGTAAGAACAATAAAACCATTGGATGCAACTAAATTAAAGTCGATTGTTTCAAGAACGTATCTTCTGTAGCACCTAAAACCGCTTGTATTATCGGTTAATGAAATACCTAACATAAATTTAATCCATAGATTGGCAAAGCGGCTTATTAGTCTTCTTTTTAAGCTCCATTTGATTATTTGTGAAGAGACCATATACCTAGAAGCAACTACCACGTCATATTTTTTTGCTTTTTCTATTAATCTTGGTAGGTCATTTGGATTATGAACTAAATCAGCATCCATTTCTATAAATAAAGCTGCCTTTTTATCCTTGAGAGCTTCTTTGAACCCTCTAACAACAGCCGATCCTCTTCCGCCTTTTGATTTTCTAACAATAACATTTATTCTTTTGTTTCCTAGAAAATTTTTATTTATTATTTGCGCTGTTTTATCGGGAGAGTTGTCGTCAACTACTAAGATTTTTGCATTTGGTACATTATTTAATGTTCCCAATAGAACCTTTATTATCGAACCTTTTGCATTATAAGTTGGTACTACTATGATAATATTTTTGTCCTTCGATTTTATCATGCCCAGAAAGTTTGTATAGAGCGCACGTGACTATATAAATATTTTCTATTGCGATGTATAAATAATATTGCTACAAAAAGAGTTAATATAGAAATTGCTTTGCCAATTTTATAAGAAATTGGGTCATAAACAAAAGTTATATCGTGCATTCCTTTTTTAAGATAGATTGATCTAAACATGTAATTTGTTTTAAGAATTTCTGTTTCGCGCCCATTGTCGTACGCTTTCCAACCAGGATACCAGATTTCGCTTAAGACGAGAAAACCAGACGAATAAACACTAGTTTTTAACTTAATTTCATTTGGCTTGTATGAAGTAATCTTAACAGATCTAAATTTTTCTTTGTTTTTAAGAGTAACTCTTGAGGCTTTTTCTAATAAAATATATTCTTTAGGATTATAATTCTTACTTTGCAGTATTCTAAAAGTCTCTTTTTTGTCTTGTATTACATTTGCATTGCCAACAATATATGCCCTAGGAAGGATATCGATATCTTGGTAAAGATAGTAATTTTTGTTATATATGTTTGCATATTCTTTATTAGGTAAAGCACCTTTAGAAATTACATATTTGACATTTAGCATTTTTAGAATTTTTGGGTTTTTAATATTGTAGAAATCAAGAAAATTCTCATAAGGAGTTTTTAAATGATCTCCAATTAACCAAACAAATTCTTGATAGTGTTTAAGATAGCTGGAATTTATACCCGTTACGCTTTCTATTCTTTCTGCACTTAAGGGGGTAATAAATTTTCCAGACAAATCAAATACTCTAAATTTACTTTTATCGTACTTAATTTTTCTGATTATTTCAGGGATTGTAAATACCTCGTTAATGTTTCTTGTTTCGTAGAACTTCATTCCAAAAGAACCAAGGTCGAATGTGATTAATGCAATTATTATTACTTTTATAATGAAAGATAGACCGTATCTTTTTAGCAGTCTTAGAATGATAACTGAAAAAATAATAAAAATTGACAAAATAATAAGATCATTTTGTATTTGAAAATATAAAGTTGAATGGTTTATTCCAAGTGCGTAACTATTTTTCAATATAAATTTTTCCAGTAATACAATCTTGTCTTGACGAAAATTTAACGACAAAACAAAAATTATGATAGTTAAGAAAATTCCTAGAAGAAGAACTTCAAATTTTTTAACTTTTATTATACTCGCGTATTTATTTTTAATAAAAAAATTTATTCCAATACCAGCAAGAATTGATATGGAAAATCCATAAATATACAAAAATCTCGCTGGTACGCGAAACATATTAAAACCCGGAACGTATTTATAAAAGATTGGAAAGATGAAAAAATGAGAGCCAAAAGAAAATAAAAGCGCAAAAAGAGCCAACAAAACAAATATTAAGACATATTTATTTCTATTATATATGACTGCTATTCCAGCAAAAATCAGAGGTAAAATTCCAGCGTAGCCGCAAAGCGACCAGAAATTTCCTTTTCCCCAATATGTTTGGTTTAAAGGAGATCCAAAGAAATGTGGAAGTAGAAATGATACAAGCTGTTTTGGTGGCAGCGCGAAGTCCGAGGCAAATTCGTATGATAAACCCGCACTCCTAATAGACAGTCTTGATAGTTGTAGGCTTGGTAAAATCTGAATAGATGAAAGCAAGAAAGCAACAATAAAAGCAATAATAGGAACAAACATTATAGGTAATATATGTTTCTTGTATGTTTTGTAATCCATAATGATACGAAGTGCAAAATATCCCAAAGAAGCAAGAGAGCCAAAAACTGCTGGTTGAGTATGCCCAGCCAATACCATAAAAGACAAAGGAATTCCAGATATAATTCCAAAAATAATTTGCTTTTTAATAAGTGCAAGTTCGAATAAGAAAAGGATGAGTGGAAACCATATAATAGCATCCGCAACAAATAAATGTCCTTCGTAGATAAGGAGGGTGAAGGTTCCACTCAGCATCATAGATATACCAGAAACTAATGAGCTGAATTTTTCTAAACCTATTCTTCTTGCAAAAAGATACGTAAAAAGTCCTATTAAGAAAAAATCTAGTATAAACGCATACCCAAATACTAAATTTATTGGGAAAAGATAAAAGAGTAATGTAAATGGATAAAACATCCCCGATTGAGCATCGCCTAAGAAGGGTATGCCACTGAACATATATGGATCCCAAAGCGGAAAGGTATGATATTTTAAAACAGACTCTACTAGAAACGATCTCCAAAATGAATACATGCTTATTACATCGGATGCGGGATAGATCATCCGATTATGATTAATGATTAACTTGTAAAAGAAGCTTACTGAAATAAGAAGAATAATAAAAATTTCTTTATATTCCAGAGCAAATTTTTTAATAATTTGAAGAAAGTATTTTGTAGATTTTGTGACGCATGAAATCATGTATTATTTTATGTATTGTACCATTCTAATCACATTTACCTCGAGCGAGCGCTTCTGACACGGGAGTCGATAAGCCCAGTCCAGTCTATGTTAGAATAAGAATGATTTGTGTGCGTAACCGTTATGGCACAAAAAATAGTGTTTATTGCTTTTATACTTTGGTCTATATTTATTCTTTATCAGTATATAAATAATCTTCTTTGTAGGGGAGGGGTATGTTTACATTTGCCATTTTGATAGGAATTTATTCATATCTAATTTTTTTACTCGGGGTATTAGGGTTTATTTACAGACAGAACATTACTCTATTAACAATTATTTACCTAGCAATTGTTTTATATCTCTATGGAAAAAAGTTAAAAATGAATTTACTTAGATCTTTTAAAACATTTAAGAAAATTCAGAAATTAGATGTTGATTTTTTTAAATACAATTTATTAACAGTCATTCTCTTATCGCTTTTTGTTTTACAAGCAATTATAAATTTCATTGGAGTGCTTGGTCCCGAACTTGGTTTTGATGCGCTTTGGTACCATTTAACTTTGCCGAAAATATATTTATCCAACCATTCAATCTTTTACATTCCGGGAGGCCTTTTATATTACTCTGTCATGCCAAAGCTTACAGAAATGCTTTATGTTGCAGTCTTATCGTTTGATAGCGAAACACTAGCAAAGTTTATTCATTTTTCTTTTGGCATATTATCATCAGTTGCTTTATATAAGTTATCTCGTATGTTTTTTGCTCCTAAAATTTCTCTTATACCGGTTATTGTATTTTACTCAAATTTAATAGTTGGATGGCAATCAACAACGGCGTATGTAGATTTAACAAGGACATTTTTTGAAATTATGGCGTTTTGGGGACTAATAAATTGGCTTAATACAAAAAAGAAAAGATGGCTTATCGGATCGGCAACAATGCTAGGACTTGCTATATCTACCAAACTATTAGCAATAGGATCGTTATTTATATTTTGGGTCTTATTGATACTATATTTTTGGTATCGCAAAAAATCATTTAAAAACTTAGTAATTGAATTATTGGTTTATTTGTTTATTGGTTTATTATTCCCACTGCCTTGGTTTATCTTTTCATATATTCATACTGGAAATCCAATTTACCCTTTTTTTACAAATATTTATAAAGTGAATTTTGATGTAAGCTTGCTCAACCCATCTCGCTTTTTATTTGATACATGGAATTTGTTCACGCGATCTCCTGACCCAATCCCACCAATCTATATAATATTTTTGCCTTTAGTCATAGTCTTTTTTAAAAAATTTTCTATCCAAATGAAGCTTATTGTTTTATATTCTTTTTTGGGAATTTTCGTTTGGTATTTCACCCCAAGAACTGGAGGAGGAAGATTTATCTTGCCCTACCTACCAGCATTATCAATAGTGGCAGGAGGAGTAATTCGGGAGATAACTAAGATCAAAAATCTTAAAACAATAGCGAACTTATCTATATTTATAATTTTTTTTTGTTCTTTAATTTCTATTGTTTATAGAGGAGGTGCGAATGCAAAATATATACCAGTGATAATAGGTAAAGAATCAAAAAGTGAATTTTTAACTCAGAATCTCAACTTTTCATTTGGAGATTTTTATGACACCGATGGTTATTTCAAAACACATATAAAAACAAAAGATAGGGTTCTTTTATACGGGTTTCACAATCTTTACTACGTTGACTTTCCATTTATCGATTCTTCTTGGGTAAAAAAGGGAGATAGATTTAATTACATTGCTTCTCAAGGCTCGTCTATCCCTAGTAGGTTTAGTAATTGGCACTTAATATATAATAATTCAGTTACTAGAGTAAGTATTTATTTAAAAGGAGGAGAAATGTGGGAGTATTAGAAGTATTGTTTGCTATTTTAATGTTTACTTTTACAATCGGGGAAGTTATTAGGGTGAATCTAGGCAATAGTGTTTTTGTAAAACCAGTTGATTTGGTAGCTGTTATTTTAATTTTAGCTTGGTTGGTAAAAGAAATACGTCATTCTGGTAATCAGGCTTCGCCTAAACATCCAGAATCTCCTAATACAAAAAGAGATTCTGGGCAAGCCAGAATGACGAGTTCAATATTATTATTTGTTGGAGTAGCACTTATATCTCTTTTTGTTAATATTAAATACTTATCGAATAGTGAACTTATTGTTTCTTTCTCTTATCTAGGAAGATGGGTATTGTATGCTGGCTTATATTATGTAGTAAGAGATTTTCCATTTGAGTTTAGAAAGAAAATTATATTCATTCTTGCTATAAGCGGGGCATTATTTGTTTTATTTGGATTGATCCAGTATTTTTTCTACTCCAATCTTCGCAATCTTTATTATTTGGGCTGGGATGATCATATGCACAGACTATTTTCCACCTTTCTTGACCCAAATTTTGCTGGTAGTTTTTTTGTTTTATATTTTATTTTTCTATGCGGAATACTTTTGTATTTTTTAAAAAAAGGTAGAAAGAAACTTGCCATAATAACTGTTTTATTGTTAATAACAACTCTTTTGTGTATTTTCTTAACATTTTCAAGAAGCGCTTTATTTATGCTTGTTGTTAGTTCTTTTACTTTTTTGATATTAGTAAAAAGAAAAAAGTGGATTTTAGGCCTTGTTTTTGTATCGTTAGTATATGTCTTATTGTCATACAAGAATTTTTACATAGAAAATATAAATTTATTTAGAGTAGTTTCAGCCGAAGCTCGTTTAGACTCTGCCAAAAATGCTATTGAAATAATTAAGGATAGTCCGTTTTTGGGAGTGGGCTTTAATGCATACAGGTATGCTAAGGTTCGTTTAGGATATTTGAGTCAAGAAAATGCATTTTTAAGCCACGCTGACGCTGGGACAGATAACAGTTTTCTTTTTGTTTTGGCAACTACTGGTTTTATTGGACTTCTGAGTTTTCTGTATTTACTGTTTTGTGTTTTGAGACGGGCTTATGCAAACTATAAACTATCAAAATATTCAGAAATAAGATATTTTATGTCGGTAATTGTTATTGCATCATTTGTTGGAATTATTATCGACTCATTCTTTATTAATAGTTTATTTTATACGTTTAATATGATATGGTTATGGATAGTTGTTGGACTACTTGATAGTAGATAGGATTACATGCTATTTGTAAACCCCGCACCCACGACCTTACGGTCAGGGCATTCTGGGTGCGGGGTAAATGTTAGGGGTTGTATGTCACTTTTATATTCTTTTCGGTTTTGTTGTTAGCAAGATCGGTTGCAATAATTTTTATTGAATTTTCTCCACTTTTAAGCGGTAGGTTGTATGAAAAATGATTTTTTTGGTCTGTCACTGCCCAAAAATCATTAACAGTGACTTTAACTTGGGTTTCGGTTTCGCCTTTAACATCAACTGTGTTTTCGTCTTTTGAAAAAGATTGACCATCAGATGGAGAGTTTATAGTAAGAGATGGTGGTGTATTTTTGTAAAAAATATTAATAATTTGGGAAAATTCACTTTCTTTTTCGTCTCTTACTGCTTTTGCTTTTATTGCATTTTCTTTTTCCTCTAAAGTTTCTTTAAAAGAAAAGTTACCATTTTTTTGAGCATTGGTTGTATCAACAAAATTACCATCTATGTATAAATTTATAGTTTGATTAGGAAATGCTGTCCCAGAAACTATTACCTCAGCGCTATTAGTAGCAATAGGCATTGGATTTAAAACAGGAGGAGGAATAAAAGTTACATCGTCGTGTTTTACGTTTTGGTCAGTGTCTTTTGTACCCGCAATAAAAAGCGTAAAATTAATTATCATTGGAACCCCAAATTTTATTACAATTGCAATTATTAAAATAATTCCAAAGATAGTTAATAAAAAGTTTTTCCTTGATTTAGATTCAAGTCTTTTGTACAATCTTGAGCGTCTTGTATTGTATGTTTTCATTAACCCTAATAATATCTTAACACTGTTTTGAGCTCTTTTACGAAAAAGTTCGCACTAAGTTTCAATCGCAAAGGTAGGCCACGCGTCCCTTCTCACGTCGCCTTCTATCCGCTCTGCCTTTCGGCCTCGCCATGCACCAGATGGTGCGTGGCCTCGCTCTTTTGTATTTTTTGCACAAACGAAAAGAAGCGCGATTTTTTAAGTAAAGAGCCGGACTTAAACTCGTTTGATTATAGCATATTCCGTATCAACCTACCCACCCGATTATGGTGGCGGCGACCCCGCCTTTGTGCGAGAGGTCGCCCTATGGGGCGACTTGCCCATGTGTTTCTATATTTAGTATCTTGGTACAGTATCTTCCCTGCTTTTATTTATATTTAGTATCTCCTGCAGTCGGCGGGGTGATCCGCTTTTCGCCCCCGCCTTTATTGTTTTACCCCTTCCTGTTCATGTGGAGTCGGTCGCATCGGGCGACCTTGTGGTAGTTCCGTTGGCTCGCCCCGTTTTCTTTTAAGACAAAAGTAATTTCTCTCGGGGCGAGCAAGGGTCGGGCTGTCTATCCAAAGATATTTTTAACTTAAAGTCCCTCTGACGGTAGCCCTCCTTTTAGCAACGACTCCATTTTGGGCGGGGGCGGCGGAGCCAGTCACCGACTGGTGCCTGGCGGACCGCCACCAAACCAAAGTAAAACTTCACCTCCTGAACCAAAACCGTAGGATAATTCTCTTCTGTCTATAACCTTCTCTTTCTGGTAAAATTGTTTTGGAGATAATTCAAATATGAAAAACGATTATCAAATTGTCACTT